>Ga0070735_10000747_pt1 | contig 33364 bp, 27 predicted proteins | sample Coa_R1_FD_66443 | JGI IMG/M metagenome (GOLD analysis project Ga0070735, IMG submission 66443) | Surface soil microbial communities from Centralia Pennsylvania, which are recovering from an underground coalmine fire - Coalmine... | ecosystem: Environmental > Terrestrial > Soil > Unclassified ...
GTGCTGTTCCAACCGGGCGAGACGGGCAACTTCGACGCGATCTTCGCCAGCTCGATCAACGATGGCGCTGTGCACCATTTCCGCGTCCGGATGAGCGGCGGTACGGAAATCCGGCTCTTCATCGACGGCGTGCTGACGAATACGGTGACTGGCAGCTACGAAGGCTACAGTGGCGCGTCGCCGGTGATCGGCCGTTACAACACGGACAACATCCCCTGGCGAGGCGGCATCGGCGAGATCGCGGTATTCAACCAGGCGCTGGGCGACGGCTCCGACTTCACGGCGCCGACGAGCGAGTACTCTGGCATGGTGGCGGGACTGATCGCAAGCTACTCCAGCGCGCGCCAGCGGACGATGCGCATCGGCGAGTCGAACCAGATGTCGCCGCGGGCCGGAATGCGCACCCGCTTCACTCCGTTCAACACCGGCTCCGCCTCGATCCACTCGCCGCCTCCCAGATAGGCGAGCGTATGCAGGCCGCTCTCGGAGACGGCGATGTCGCCGGTCCGCAGGACGCCGTAGTCCGCCCGGTTCAGCGAGCGGACCGCCGATACGGGCCGCGTCCGGCCGCGGTAGCCGTCGCCCAGATCGCGTGCCGAGCAGTCGTGAAGCCAGGTCCATAGAGCGGCGCGGAGCGGAGCCGGGTTTGCCGTCCGCAGGCCGACCCGCAGGTTCGCGTCGATCCAGCCGCAACGCACCAGCCCCGAGCAGTCGATCCCCACCCGGTTCTCCCCACCCCAGATATAGACCGCGCCCCGGTATGGCGTCAGCGACCGGACATACTCGCGGGCGAGAGCGGCTTGAGGGACGGGGCGACCCGGCAGCAGAAGCAGGGCGGCCACCAGGAGCGGCGCGGCCAGTATCACGATGGCAGTGCTCGGGCGCGGGCGGTTCGCGATCGCGAGGCCGAGCCAGAGGGCCGCAAGAATGGCGAGGATTGCGCCACGCGTCAGCCCGGACCGGATCGGGAAGAGCTGGATAATCCCGATGCCGATTGTGAACAGGCGAAGGGCCGGCCATCGCCAGAGCGCCGCGGCTGTGAGCGCCCAAAAGGCGACGAGGCAGGCGAGCACGAGGAGCCGCTCACCGGGAACCGGCGAGGGCCACAGGTAACAGGCGACTCCCACGGCCGTGACCGCGGCGCAGGCGGCGAGCAGCGGGGGCGGCGGCGGGAGCGGCCTGGAGCTTGCGCCTTCAACGGGAGTGGCGGGACGCGCTTCAGGCATGCGCTCGTTCGCTTGTGGGTCCAAAGCGTGTACCTCGATTCTCGTCTCACTATTGGCACGCGCGGAGGACCGCCCTGCCGCCGCCTCGATTGTTGTCCTGGAAGCCCTGCGGCAGGCAGCCGTGCCGCAGGGTTGCGCGGCCGAAGTCACATTGCACGAGACCGGCTTGCGGGGCTTGCCGCGGATGTTGCGGCAGCGTTCGCTGCGAATCTCACTGCGAAAAAAGCAAGAATCGATAACACAAGGGGCTCTTTTTGTGGCAGGAACCCCGCTTCGCGGCGGCTAACATGCGAGCGATGAGTTCAAGGTCCGGCAAGGAGAGACGCATGGAGCAACCCCGCCGTGCATTTACGCTGATCGAACTGCTCGTTGTGATTGCGATTATTGCAATACTTGCAGCCATTCTCTTCCCCGTTTTCGCCCAGGCCCGCGAATCGGCGCGCCAGATCACCTGCGCGAGCAACATGCGGCAGCTTGGCATTGCGATTCGAATGTACGCGTCGGACTACGACGATATGTGGGTCCCGGCCTTCTCCGTCGGCAGGCCGGTGGCCACGATGTCGCTGTCGATGCCGTGGGTGGGATACGACAACAACAACAGCACGCACGACGACGGCCAGTTCACCGGCGACGATACGGTCCCCGCCGCCAATCCGATCCACCCCGGCCTCATCGACCCCTACCTGAAGAACGAGGGAATCAAACGGTGTCCGGATGCTCCGGGGCAGTGGCAGCTGGCGCTCGCGCTGAACGGATTCTCCGCGACGAACGGATCGGCCTACTACACGACGAATCCCGCCGCGATGGGCAACGAGTACTCGCCCTTTTTCAAGAACCAGACGCTGGACGCCGGCTCCGGCAGGATGTACGCCGTCGCGGCCCGCGACTCGGAGATCGACGAGCCCTCCTCGACGCTGGCGATGTGGGAGCACGAGAACCCGGACCCGATGTGCAACTTCCTCCAGCCGCCGGACTGGCTGAACTCGCCGCCGGGGGGCTCGTTCCGCGACCATTTCCACCTGCTGCACCGCAATGGCTCGACAACGCTCTGGACCGACGGCCACGTGAAGCACACGATCTACGACCAGCTGAAGCGGCCGTGGTTCTCGTGCAACAAAGGCATATACCCGCAGTAGAGCTTTCGGGTTTCGCGCGAACGAGAGGGCTTGTCTTCTCGCGCGAAGAACGCAAAGAATTCGCTGAGCCTGCGAATGCGGGATTATGCATTGGGAGCGATGCGAATCCATCGTGCGGAGGAGGAGGGTTGCAGCTCCAACCGGTTCGTTACGCGCTGACAAGTTTAATGGCCCGTCCGTTCGTCATGACTTGACGAATGGACGGGCCAATTGAGTTTCTGGGTTCTGCTTTTCGTGCCTGCCGACAGGTGCTAGCGGACCGTCGACGTCTGCGCGGCCAGCGCGGGCATCTCCGGCAGCGAGTCCATCGATGTCTCGGCCGCGCTCTGGTTCTCCAGGCGGATCTGCTCGAACACCTCTTTACGGTGAACGGTAACGTTTCGCGGCGCGCGGATTCCCAGGCGGACCTGCTCGCCGCGGACCTCCAGCACCGTGATCTCGATTTCGGAACCGACCATTATGGACTGGTCGGGCTTGCGCGTCAGTACCAGCATCTGATTTGCCCTCCGTGGCTGCCAAGCAATAGCGATTATACGTGCCTACCGAACCTCCGTGTTCCGGGGTCTACGCGGATACGTGCGTGTTTCGTATTATCGGGCGGCCCCATACATCTCTTCAGGCCGATTTTTAGACAAAGCTGCAAGGTCAGGCCGCGCGGGCCGGCGCGCTCTTTCGGCCGGACTGCTGCGCGGTAATCGGCGATACGTCGACCGGCGCCGAGCCGAGCCGAGCCGCCCGATCCAGCTCCTTCACCAGCAGGTGGCGCGTGCCGTATCCCTCATCCTGGACGATCACCTGCTTGCCCATCCGGGTAAAGCCGTTGATAACGAGCGGCGCGAGCAGATTGGCGGTCATCGCCTTGGGATCGCCGCCCGGGACGCAGACGACCACGAACAGGAGCGTCGGCGTGTCCTGCTTGAGTCCGAGCAGCCGCGCGTCGCTGTCCGAGATGGTCGGGGCGTAGTCCGGCCGGACGGAGACCGGCTCGACGATCGGAAAGGCGATCGCCGGCTCGTCCAGCGATTGGAGCCACCGGAACGCGCTGCGGTCGTCGTGGCGGACCACCACGAACTCGTGGCAGGACTCGAATCCGATCATTCCCTCGACCAGGTCGATCACCAGGTCGGGATCGACGTCGATCTCGCCGAACCGCGTCGTCCGGAACCGCCGCGCCGCCACGTCCGGCGAGCCGCCGGTCGTCAGGCTTCCCTGCTCCGCACGCTCCCGGGCCACGTCCAGGGCCGCATCGATCACTCGCTTGTCCAGTACTTTAGCCATGTGGTTTCCAATCTCTGGCGCGCGGCTGCGCGGTTATTTCAGGAAGTCGAGCAGGCTCGTTTGGAACGAGCGAACGGTCGACTGGAGCGCCGCCTGGTAGGCGGTCTGGGCCGTCTGCAGCGCGACGGCAGCCGTTGGAATGTCCGTATCCTGTATATCGGAAACGAACTTCGTGAAGTTTACTTTCGTGAGCGCGTTGCGCTGCTGCGTCGCGTCTATCCGGTTCAGCTTCGCGCCGAAGTCCGCACGGTGGGCCACCACCGCGGAAATCTGCGTATCCAGCGCGGCGATGTCCTGCTGCGAAACGTCCTGGCTCTTGCCGCTGGAGACGTCGTCGCGCAGCTTGGCGAGCGCCGCGAGCGCCGGCGCGAACACCTTGTCGCCCGTTACGTTGGTCGTTATGGTCTCGCCGGGGCCGATGTCCACCTTCAGGTCCGCGTCGCCGGTCGCATCCGTCCCCCCGACATACTTGAAGGTCGTGCCGTCGCCCTGCAGGGCGGGACCGGACGTGCGCTGGCCTGCGAATACCGACTGCGTGCCGTAGGTCGCGTTGCCGATGTTGCCGAGCTGATTGATCGTGTCCTGGATCTGCGCCGCGATCGCCTGGCGGGAGGTGGCGTCGGTTGCATCGTCGTTCGCGCCCTGCACGGCATAGGTGCGGGCGGCGCGGAGCAGCGAGTCGACGCTGGACAGCGCCGATTCCCCCGTCGAGATGAATCCCTTCGCCTGATCCAGCGTCTTGTCGTACTGGTCGAGCTGCGCGATCTGATCCGTAAAGTCGAGCGACTGCGCAAACCCGACCGGATTGTCCGACGGCTTGGTGAGCTGCTTCCCGCTGTTGATCTGCTGTTGCGCCGTCGCCAGGCGGGCGTAGGCGGCGGAGATTCCCGCGACCGAGCTATCGGTTACCTGCGATGTGCTGATTCTCAGAGCCATGGTGTTCTATCCGTCGCGCCCAGCCGGCTGGCGCGTCCGTGTGTAGCAGCCCCGAGTTAACCGGTGCTCCGCGCCGATGCCGTAAACGGCTTCGCTAGCGGGCCTTCGGCCGAGTGCCCCTGCGGGGCACGCCGCGTCGGCGCGGCTGTAATCCGCCGCGACGGCGCTGGGTTGCTGCCGCTTAGCCTGCCGTCGTGGCGGCCGTCCCGCCGATGCCGTTGATGATCAGGTCCAGCACGCTATCCTGCGCGTTGATGATCCGCGCCGCCGCCTGGTAGGTCCGCTGGAACTGCAGCAGCTTCGTCAGCTCCTCGTCCAGGTTGACGCCGGACACGGAGGACTGCTGGTTCTGAAGCTGCGCCACGATCTTGCCCTGCGTGTCGGCCTCCGTCTGGAAGCGCTGCGCGTCGGCGCCGACTCCGGCGACCTTGGCGGCGTAGTACTGATTCAGCGTCGATTGGCCGATAGCGAGCTGCGTTCCGAGCGCCGCCAGCGCGCGGGCCACGTCGCCATTTCCCGGCGCGACGATCCCGCCGGCGGGCGGCGCGGAGGCCGCGGCGATCGCGTTCGGATTCGACGCCACGTCGCTGGAGATGGCGATGCCAGCGGCGCCAGTGCCACTGAAGAACGCGCGGCCCGTCACGCCGTCCAGCCCGGCGCCGGCGGAATGGACGCCGTTGACGGTCGTGACCACAGTATTCGCCAGCGTGTCCAGGTCCGACTGGTAGCCGGACAGCAGCCTGGACGCCTGAAGCAGTCCGGACACCTCGCCGCCCTGGAGCGGGATCGTCAGGCCGGACGCCGTCTGAACGGCGGGCTGGCCGCCCTGCGTCGCTACGGTGGCCGGAAGCGCCGATGCCACGCCGTCCTGGACGAGCAAGTAGCCGCCGACGTTGATCTCGACCTGGCCGCTCGGTTGGTTGGTCTGGCTGTTCTTGCCATCGAGCACCTGGACTCCGACAAGCCCACTCAACTGGCCGATCAGCCCGGTCCGCTTATCCTCCAGATCGTTCGGCTGCTCTCCCTCGGCGAGGCTCGCGCCGATCTGCTTGTTCAGCCCGGCGATCTGGCCCGCCAAATCGTTGATCTTGCCGATGTCCGCCTTGACCTGCGACTGGATGTCGGGAGCGATCTGCGCCAGCGCGCCGCTTACCGTGTGGAACGCCGAGACGAGCGCCTGGCCCTGGTTCAGGACCGTCGATCGGATCGCGGCGCTGTCCGGCGTCGCTGACAGGTCCGAAAACGAGTTGAAGAATGCCGTGAGCTGCGAGCTGATGCCCGTCGTACTCGGCTCGCCATACGCGCTCTCGACCCGGCCGATGGTCTGCTGCAGCGAATTCGCCGCGCTCTGGTCGGACGTGGCGGAGAAGGTCTGCTTGTCCAGGTAGTTGTCGCGAACCCGGGTGACGCTGGCGACCGAAACGCCGGTGCCGAGCTGCGCGGGCTTCAGCGTATCGACGCCGGGACCGCCGTACGGGTCCGTCTCCTCCAGGTTCACGACCTGCCGGGAGTAGCCCGCCGTCCCGACGTTGGCCGTGTTCTGTCCGATCACGTCGAGCGCGAGCTGGCTCGCCGTGAGCGCGCGGCTGCCGATCTCCAGACCCCCGAAAGTCGATCCCATGTGCAGTTAGCTCTCCACCGCCATCACGCCTTGCTGTCGATGTAGAACGATGGCGCTTCGAGCCGCGTCAGATTCACGCCGTACTTCGCCGGCTTCAGCGCGGCCGACGTGAGCGCCTCAAGGTTGAACTTGACGAAGCTGAGCGCGTTATCGAGCAGTCGCCGGTTGCAGTCGTTCTGTGATTCCACGCGCCGCTGCGTTGCGAGGATCTGCGTCCGGAGCGCGGCGAGCGCGATCGCGTCCGCCGGGGCCAGCTCCGGCAGCAGAGTCGAGAGCGGCGCCGAATCCTCCAGCCCGAGCCTCGTGGAGAGCACGGTCGCGGCCTCCTGCCTGGCCTTCTCCTGGGCGATCTGCATCTCGAGCAGCGCCTGCTGCTGTGGCACGAGCTCGGACAGCTTGCCCGTGTCGCCCTCTATGATCGCCTTTTCGGATACCTCCGCGAGGGCGAGCAGCGACTTGCCTGTCGTCAACTGCTGCTGCATGATCCGTCGCAGCGCGGCTGCGAACGCGGGTGGTGGCATGTCGGGCGGTCCGGTCCTTTCAGCGCTTCTTTGCGGTCGCCGCGGCGGCGGACGGGGCCGCGATCGCCGCCAAACCGCCAGTCCCGCCCGCGGAGCGGCTGGCGCCGGGGGCCGGCGTGGCAGCGGCCATTGGGCCGAGCGCCGCAGCGGGCCCCGCCCCCTGGCTCGACGGTGCGGCGGCGACAGGCGCACCAGGCCCGCCGACGGGCGACGCGGCGGTCGGCACCGCGGGCGCATCGGCCGTCGCGCTCCCAGCCGGCGCGAGCGCACGGCCGCCGGCCGGCGCCGGATGCTGCGTGCGATCGATGCTCTTCATCATCGCTTTCGCGAGGCCGAACGTCCCGGTGCGGCTCAGCTCCCGCGCCAGATTGTCGTCCATCATGTCCTGATAGACCCTGGCCTCGTTGCTGTTTCCGAAGAGCGCGTTGTCGCCGGCCATCGATTTACGCATTTGTTTGAGCATCATCCCGATAAACACGGCCTCGAAGTCCTGCGTCGCCTTGACGGCTTTGGCGTGCTCGGGGTCCGGCTGCGGCTTTGCTGCCGCGACACTGGCGGCCGGCTGGATGATTGCTGAGATATCCGTACTCATCGGCGGTCCTGCCTCCAGTCCTCAACCGTGGGCATCGTGGACAAGAATCCCCTACTGGATCTCGATCTCGGCGTAGATCATCCCCTTGGCGTGCATCGCCTGCAGGATCGAGATCAGGTCGCGCGGCGTGACGCCGAGCGCGTTCAGCGCGCGCACGAGCTGGTCCAGCGTGCTCGTCGCGGGCACCACGGCAAGCTGCGAAGGCTTCTCCTCGACTTTCGTGTCCTTCTGGGGCACCACGAGCGGCGCGGTCGGGTTCTTCGTGAACGACGGCGACGGCACGACGATCGGCGTGTTCTCGACGCGAATGTTGATGTTGCCGTGAGCGATCACGCCCGGCGCAAGGTTGACGTCGCCGCTCATCACGATGGTGCCCGTGCGCTCGTTGACCACGATGCGAGCCGGGTTATCCGGCGTCACGGTGACGTTCTCGACGCGCGAAAGGAACGCGACAAGGTTCGGTGCCTGGTCCGCCGGCACGATGAGCGACACGGTGCCTGCATCGGTGGCGCGCGCGCCGGTCGCCGGCAGCTCGCGTCGGATCGCGTCGGCTATCCGGCTCGCGGTCGTGAAGTCCGGCTGGCGCAGCGTCAGGCTGGTCGTGCCGCCGTCCGTAAGCGTGGTCGGGACCTCCTGCTCGACGTACGCGCCCTTCGGGATCCGGCCGACCGCCACGTGGTTCTTCTGGACGCTGGAGCCGCCCTGGCTGAAGTTGAATCCGCCGATCGACAGCGCGCCCTGCGCCACCGCGTAGACCTCTCCGTTCGCGGCGAGGAGGGGCGTCTGGATCAGCGTGCCTCCCTGGAGCGACTTCGCGTCACCCATCGACGAGACAGTAACATCTATCTGGCTGTTGGCATGGGCGAACGCCGGCAGGTCCGCCGTGACCATGACGGCCGCGACATTCTTGAGCTGCACCTGGGCCGGCGTGACGTTGATGCGGAATCGCCGCAGCATGTTCACGGTCGCCTGGATGGTGAACTGGCTGTTCTGGCCATCGCCCGTACCCTCCAGCCCGACCACCAGTCCATAGCCGACCAGTTGGTTGCCGCGCACTCCCTGCCAGTCGGCCAGATTCTTGATGCGGATGATGCCGGCCTGGCCGTCCTCGGCCGCGCCGCGCCTCGCCAGCGGCAGCCGCGGCGCCGGCGCCACCGATCCGGGCACGGGCCGTCCTTTGGGCGTACCGGCATACGAGGCATCGCCCGTGTCGAGCGCCGCGCACGGGGCCGCGGCAAGCACAAGGACACTGGGCAGTAACGTCAGACCTATTGTTGTGCTATGCACCATAATCGAATTTCCGTCCCTAAGCCGGCCAAGCCCGTGAAACTAAAGTCCTCGGCTCGCGACAGCCACATCGCCCAGAGGGCGCCCGGCCATCGCGGACGTTGCACAGAGCGCCCGGTTCTGTCTTCAGTAGATAGGGTCGTGCATCGGCCCGACTTAGCCCCCGCATCCGGGACGCGCGCAAATAGTTCCCCCAGGGGGACAGGGAGCGCATGCGGCCGCTAGAACAGGAACTTGAACAGCCGCGAGAGCATGCCCGGCCGCTGTGTATCGCCGATGATTCCGCGGCCATCGTAATGAACCTCGACGCCGGCGATCTGCGTGGACGCGACGCTGTTGTCCGGCCCGACGTCCTCCGGCCGGACCAGCCCGGAGAAGACAACCTTCTGCGTTTCGCGATTGATCCCGACCATTCGCGAGCCCTCGACGCGCATGGTGCCATTCGGGAGCACCTCCTTCACGATCACCGAGAGCGTCGTGACGAGGCTCCCGCTCCGCGTGGTCTGGCCGGAGCCGTTGCCGGCAGCCGACTGTGTGGCGGAGAGCGACAGTGAGCGGAACAGCCGGTCCCACAGGCCCGTGCCGCCGAGCGCCGTGACCGAGTCGTCGTGCGAGGTCTTCGTGGTCGCGGTCGACTGCGCCGAGGTATTCTCCGCGATCGTGATCGTCAGTACGTCGCCCACCTCATGGGCCCGGCTGTCGCTGTAGAGCGAGGCGGAGCTTGCGGCGCTGCTGCCCGTGATCGACTTGTTGGCGACCTTGATCGGAAACAGCGAATCGGCGCGGATCGAGCCTGCGGCAATCGAGGCCGCTGCCGCGATTCCGAGCATTGCGAGGCTTTTGCCTGTCTGGTTTGCTTTGCGCATTGGGATACCTCTCGGATTCGTGTGCTGGAATAAACTCGTATCCTTACGGGTTGCCATCGTCCTCGACACGGACGGTATGCTTGTCTACTACGATGCCGACCAGCTCTTTCTTCGTGTCGGTTGCGCAGACGCGGATCCGATCGCCCTCGCCGCCCGTCTGTCGCGCGAGCCCGGCCGCCGTGACGCGCAGCGCGCCGTAGATCAGCTCGATCGTCACTTCGTCGTTGGCCGTGATGAGCGGCGCCTTCTCCAGCATGTCCGCGCTGATGGGCGCCATCGCGCTGATGCGGCGAGTCGCGCGCTTGCCGAGGCTCTCCTCGATCGATGTAAGGGGAGACGCCGGGCCGGACGGCACGTCGATCGACATCATGGCCACGTCTTGCGGGCCGACGATTTCGTGAAGCTGGATCGCGTGCGTCGCGACCAGGGCCATCATCTTGCGGTGGATGCGCAGCGCCACGTCCACGGTCTGCACCGGCGCGCCATCGACGAGGATGCTGACCGGAACCGTAATCGCGCCGATTTCGGGGTTGCCGCGCCACGCTCCGGCAAGGATCTGGGTCTTGCCGGTCGCGACGGTGTGGCTTCCGCCGCCGCCGACCACCTCGAGCGTGGCGTCCGGCTGGCCCTTGATCGCGTCCTTTGCGCTGGCGATTGCGGCCGCGCTGATCTCGTCGGCGGCGATGTCGTGGCCGTTGCGCGAGATTCGCATGCCCGGCGGCAGCGTGACCTTGACGCGGGGCACGTCGAGCTGGTGCTGGCGCAAGCGCACGGTCACATCGCCGGGATTGATGATCCGCGCCAGGCCCGGAAGCGGTGAGGCGCCCATCTCTATCGCGGCGAGCTGCGCGCCGAGCGCCGGATCATCGCCCTGGATGTCGGCGATCTCGCCGAGCGTAAACACCGGTCCGGTGACCTCGCTGTTCGGCCGCACGAGCACGGTTTCCACCCGGTCCGGGGTCTTTGCCGCGGCGGCCGGCGATTTGGCGGGCCGCGCCGCGCCGGGTTTCGTGGACGGCTTCACGGCGGATCGGCTCGGGGCCGTCTGCGCGCCGGCCGCCGCGGAGACGGCTAGGGCGACGGCGAGAGTGAGCGTCATTCGGAGTGCGGCCATTAGCGCTTGATCCCGTTGGTCGTGCTGAGCATCTCGTCCGCGGCCTGGATCACTTTGGAGTTCGAGTCGTAGGCGCGCTGGACGATGATCATCTTTACGATCTCCTCGACCGTATCGACATTGGAGGCCTCCAGCATGCCGGAGCTGATAGATCCGAGGCCCTGCGTTCCGGGCGCGCCCTCGTTCGGCTGGCCCGATGCGGCCGTCACCTGGAACAGGTTGCCGCCGAGCGCCTTGAGGCCCGCGGGATTGACGAAGTTGGTGACAGTGATCTGCCCTACCTTCTGCTCCGCGGTCTGGCCCGGCAGCAGCACGCTCACGGTCCCGTCCGCGCCGATCGACACCGACTGCCGGTTCGTCGGAATTGCGATATCCGGCTGGACCGGGTAGCCCTGCGTCGTGACTAGCTTACCGGTGCCGTCGACCTGGAAGTTGCCGGAGCGCGTGTAGGCGAACGTGCCGTCCGGGAGCTGAATCTTGAAGAAGCCGTCGCCGGAGAGCGCCAGGTCGGAAGCGCTGCCCGTGTTGACCAGCGTCCCCTGCGTGTGCATCGTCGACGTGGTGCCCGCCGAGACGCCGAGCCCGACCTGCGAGCCGGTCGGCAGGTTGGAGTTGGCGCCTGTCTGCGTGCCGGGCTCCCGCTGCGTCTGGTAGATCAGGTCCTCGAAGTTTGCACGGGACTTCTTAAATCCTGTCGTGCTCACGTTCGCAAGATTGTTGGAGATCACGTCCAGGTTGAACTGCTGCGCGGCGAGGCCGGATGCAGAAGTGAAGAGGGAGCGTAACATTCTATTTCGCCTCCGAGAAAACCGAGTAACAGGTCCGACCGCAAATCGTGTCGAAGTAAGGGCTTCGGCTCTTACGGGTCACAACCGCGGAAACTCCGTTGACAGCCGGCCTTTTCGTCCGTTTTCGCGCCGCTCGCGGACAGAGCCCGCCGGCACGTACTACACGCGCGCCAGGTCGTTGGCCGCGTGCTTCAGCAGGTCGTCCTGCGTAAGGATCGCGCGCTGCGCCATGTCGAAGCCGCGCGAGACGGTGATCAGGCGCACCATCCCGCTGACTGCGTTCACGTTCGACTGCTCCAGCGTGCCGGGATGGACGCCGGGCCGCGCCGCGGGCCGAACGCCGCGCGCGTCCGTAACGGAGAAGAGCGTATCGCCGTCCTTCGCGAGCGCGCCGTTCGCCGCGTCGACGATCTGGAGCGTGGCGACGACCGCGCCGTCCACGGTTACCGTGCCGTTCGGCTGAAGCTTCGGCGGGACCGAGCCGGCGATCTTGACCGGCTTTCCGTCCGCGCCGAGTACCCGCAGGCCGGACGAGTTTGTCAGATTGCCGGCGGAGTCGAGCTGGAAGTTGCCGGCTCGGGTGTAGCGCGTTCCGCGGGCCGTCTCCATCGCGAAGAACTGGCCCGGATCGAGGCTCGCGTCGAGCGGACCGCTCGTGACGGCTTGCGGGCCTACCTGCCAGTCGGTATAGACCCTGTCGACGCCGACACCCATGCCGACTTCGCCAATTCCGGCGCCAACGGCGGCGCCATCGGCCGCCCGCCGCAGGGCCATGCCGTGGACCGCCTTGAACGTCGGCACGTCCGCTTTATATCCGGCGGTGTTCGTATTCGCGAGATTCTGCGCGATAGACTCCTGAATGGTCTGCTGCGCGATCATTCCTGTGGCTGCGGCGTAAAGGCCTCGTTCCATTGGGGACAGGTCTCCTGCGGACTGGATGGCGCGATCGGTCGGTCTGCGCGCTTCCGATTCGGTTATTGGTAGTCTTACTGGTAATCTTCAGGGGTTTGAAACGGGCGCGAGCGCCTGGCGAGGGGTTAGGCTCAATGCAATTCGAACCGGCTGAGACCACGACGTTTCTGACATCCACGATAATCGACGGTCAGCGCCGAAGGGCGGCCGCCGACAAGCCGACGCGGATCGCCGCCGCGGAGATCGAGCGGCTGCTCACCGACGCAGTCCGCGACGAGGAGGGCGTGCTGCTCCCGAGCGGCGCCGGCTTCCGCGCGGCGTTCAGCGCAGCGCCGGCCGCCGTCCGCGCCGCGCTCAAGGCGCAGATGGCCGTTGACTCGCTGGCTCGGTCCGGCGCAGAGGGCGGGATCGCGGCGCGAGTACGGATCGCCCTGCATAGCGGTCCGGTCGATTTCTTTGGCGGCCACTTTGCCGGCCCGGCGATTGCGCGCGCGATCGCGCTCGGCGCCGCGGGCCACGGCGGCCAGATACTGGTCTCCGACGCAGCGGCTGCGCTGGCGCGCGGACATCTGCCTTACGAGGTGACGCTGCGAGATCTGGGTTCCCATGGCCTGCCGGACTCTCCGCGACCACTGCGAATCTGGCAGCTCTGCCACCCCGATCTGCCCTACAGCTTCCCTCCGCTGCCACTGCGCAGTCCAGCGGCCGGTAACATCCCGGTCTATACGACCGAGTTCGTCGGCAAGCGCGGCGAGATCGCCCGGCTGGTCGCGCTCATCGCGTCCGGCCGGCCGGTGACGATCGTCGGCGAGCCCGGCGCCGGGAAGTCCCGACTGGCGCACGAAGTCGGATTCGCGGCGCTCGGCACCTATTCGGATGGCGTATGGAATGTCGGCGTCGAATCGCTGCCGGATGCGTCTTGCCTCATCGGCGAAGTCGGCCGCGTGCTCGGAATCGACCTGGATGGCCGCGATCCCGCACTCGACGCGTTGGTTCGGCGCCTTCGCGAGCAGCGCCTCCTGCTGATTCTGGACGGCTGCGACGATGCGCGCGGCGCCTGCTCCGCACTGGTGCGCGGCCTGTCCGCCAGCTGCCCGAACGTTGCGATCCTCGCGACGGGAGGCGCTCCGATCGGGCTGGAGAGCGAGCGCGTCCACGCGGCGGTGCCCCTCTCGCTTCCGCAGCCCGGCGCCGGTGAAGCAGTCCCGCTCTACGAGCTGGCACGGAGCGAGGCGATCCGGCTTTTCCTGAACCATGCGCGGTCGCGCTCTTGCGGTTTGCGCATGGACGCGGAGCGTGCCGCGATCGCCAGGCTGTGCGGCCAGGTGGAAGGCTGCGCCCTGGCCGTCGAGCTCGCTGCGGCACGTGCCGCAGACATGCCTGCGGCCGAGATCGCGGACTACCTCGCGGCGGCATCGGCGCCCGTTGCAGCGGGCGACGTTCCGGCCGCAGCGCCGACGGATCCGCTCAGCGTCCTGATCGACTGGACGTACGGTCTCCTCTCGGCGCCGCAAAAGCTTCTGCTCCTCCGCGCCACCGTGTTCGCGGACGGCTTCGAGCTGGCGGATGCCGTCGCGGTCTGCGCCGACACTCCGAGCGAATCGGCCTCCGAAGCGGTACGCATCGAGGCGGAAGCGATTCCCGCCCTCATCGACCAGCTCGTCAGACTCTGCCTGATCCATCGGTTCGAAGCGCAGGGGTCTGATCGATACACGCTCCCGAGCCTCGTGCGGACCTATTGCGAGCTGCGCCGGCGGCGAATGAGCGACGACCGGCTTCTGCGGGCGCGCCACGCCCGTCACTACTTCACCTTCGCGCAGAACGCCACCGTCACCGCCGACCAGGAGCGCCGCGACTGCGCGCTTGAGGCCCTTTCGCGCTCCGGCCACAACCTCTACGCCGCGCTTCGCAGCACGATCGAGGAGGCGTCCGGACCGGGCATCGGAGTTCGGCCGGGAGCGATCGAGAGGATGCTCCTGTTCGCGGCGGCGGCCTCGGACCTGTGCGGGCGCGCCGGCGACTGCCCCGCGCTGGGAAGGCTCGTCTCGGCTGCGCTCAATGTCCCCGGCGCGGAGAGACCAACGCGTGCCCGCGCCGACGCTCTGTTAGGCGCGGCCCGTCTCGCCCGCATCGGTGGCGAGCGGCGAGTTGCGGCCGAATGCGTCGATGGGGCCGTCGCGATTTACCGCCAGGCGGACGACAACGAAGGAGTCGCGCGCGCCCTGCGGGTCCTTGCCGACTTCGCCATGGAGATAAGCGACCCCTGGGAGTCCACGGCAAGCTCCCCACAGCCCGACCGCGTGCCGCCCGACCGCGCGCTGGAACGGGCCGGCTCGCCACCCAGGGGACGCGCGGGCGCGCAAGCCACGGCCACGCCCGGCGGCGACGATCAGGAGGGCCGCGCGGTGAGCCACGAGATCGCCATGGGCGAGGCGCTGCTGGCGATGGGCCGCGCGGCGCTTGAGCGCGGCGACCCCGGTCCCGCGAGGGTTTGGCTGGCCGACTGCCTGGACCTGTGGCGGAGGCACGGCGATCTCCGGCGCACCGCCTGGACACTCGAAGCGATGGCGAAGGCTGCCTGCATGGAGAATCGGCCGCAATGGGCCGCGACTCTCTATCTTGCCGCCTGCCGCCTCTGGGCGCAGGTCGGCGCGCCGGCATCGGAGGAGGAGAAGGCGGAGCGGCGCGCCGCCGAGGAGTGGATCCGGCAGCGCATCGACGCGGCGCTCGTCGAGAGCGCGGCGCGCGAGGATGGCGGACTGGAGATCGACCAGGCGATCGCTGCGACCTACGGACCGGCGCTGCGCATCGTCGAAGGAGGAATGGCGCCCGCCGCCGCCGTAATTAGGCACGGCGCGGCAACGGCAACACACTAGAGCGTCGCGCTGGAACCCGACCAGCAGCATGCCCAGCTTCGACCCCGGCACGGAATCGGCGCAGCGCGACGACGCCTGGCTGACGGAACGCGTCAGCCTCATCCGCCAGGTCCACTTCGCAGACGTTCCCCAGGGCTACCCGATCGTCTCCCGCTTCGGCATCCGCGCGCGAAACCGGTTCGGCTCCATCGGCGCGCGCGCGGGCCAGTCCATCATCCTTATCAACAGACTTTTCGCCGACCCGTTCGTACCTGATTTCGTCGTGGACGGGACGCTCGCGCACGAGCTGGCGCACTACGCCCACGGCTACGGCTCCGGCCTGCCACTGCTCCACAAGGATCCGCACCGCGGCGGCGTCGTGGACCAGGAGCTGGAGCGGCGCGGGCTGGGCGACGTGAACCGAAACGCCGAGGCGTGGCGGAGGCGCTACTGGGACGCGTACTACCAGACGCGCTGCTCGGACCTGGACGGCCGCCGCACGGCGCGGCAGGCGAGCATCGCGGCGTGCTGGCTCGCGCTGTTGAGCCGGCCCGGCCACCGCACGCAGGCCGAGCTGGACAGCCAATTGGCGCGGCTTTCACCAGAATTCGGCCACGCGGACCCCCCGTTCGAGGTCGAGTGGCTGCATGCCACGCTTCGCCAGACTGCGCCCTCCTACTGGTTCTCCCGCTCGTGTGTGGTGCGGATTCACGGGCTGGCCGCCGACCCACGCGTGCCCGCCGCCCTGATCGAGGCGGAGCTTGCATACTGGCTCGCGAGGCGGGCCGTCGGCGACAACACCGACCGGATCCAACGGGCCTTGGAGCGAGCCGGACTGGAGCGCTCCGTGCAGGAGGCGATGAGCTGGCGCCGCCACGCCTGGACGGCCTTCTGCGGCCGCCACCACCCGCTGCGCGCATAGGGAGAGCCGCCGCAAGAGCGCGGAAGGTCTCCACGCTGTGGCGTCGTCAAGCGCAAGGATCGCGATAGCGGGCGCGGCCATGAGAATTGACGGGCTTCAATCCGGGAAGAGGAAGCGACGGAATGGCGATCACCACCGATTCGGAGCGGCTCGCGGACATTGAGCGGCGGTTCGCAGAGCTGTTTGGGCAACCGCCGGAGTTTGTCGTCCGCGCGCCCGGCCGCGTCAATCTGATCGGCGAGCATACCGACTACAACGATGGCTTCGTCTTTCCCGCCGCGATCGATCGCGACGTGATCATCGCGGGCGCGCTCCGACGGGATCGACAAATCCGGACCTACGCCCTCAACTTCAATCAGTCGTCCACCTTCCGGCTCGACGACGTAGAGCCGGCTTCGGAGGGGCGCGAACGTTGGAGCAACTACCTGCGCGCCATGGCGTGGGTATTCCACAAGGAGGGCCTGGGCACGCAGGGGATGAACTGCGTAACGCTCGGCAATGTGCCTCTTGGCGCCGGCCTCTCCTCCTCCGCCGCGCTGCTCGTCGCCGGCGGGCTGGCCCTCTCGGCCGGCGCGGGTCTGGAGATCGAGCCCGTTCGCCTCGCGCTTCTCGCGCAGAAGGCGGAGCGCGAGTTCGTCGGAGTCAACGTCGGCATCATGGATCAGTACATCTCCGCCCTGGGCCAGCGGGACCACGCGCTGCTCATAGACACGCGATCACTGACCTACGAGGCCGTGCCCCTGCCGGATACCGGCGTCGAGATTGTCATCGCCGACACGAACAAGAAGCGCGGCCTCGTCGACTCGGAGTACAATGCGCGGCGCGCGGAGTGCGAGCGCGCGGTCGAACTGCTGAGGCCGGCGCTTCCGACGATCAAGGCGCTCCGCGACGTCTCCGTCGACGAGTTCGAGGCCCACCAGGAGCTGCTGCCGCAGCCGGTCCGGCGGCGCGCGCGCCACGTAGTCACGGAGGACGCGAGGACCCTGGAGAGCGTGCAGGCGCTCAAGGCCGGCGACATCGCGCGCTTCGGGATGCTGATGAACGCGAGCCACGAGAGCCTGCGCGCCGATTACGAGGTGAGCTGCCGGGAACTGGACGCGCTGGTGGAGGCCGCGCGCTCGGTCGACGGCGTCTTCGGCGCGCGCATGACCGGGGCGGGCTTCGGCGGCTGTACGGTCAGCCTGGTCCGGTCGGACGCTGTCCCGGAGTTCCAGCGCCTCGTCGCGGACCGGTATAAGCGCGCAACCGGCCTGAACACCACCATCTACGTCACGCGAGCGTCGCAGGGCGCGCAGAGGATACGGTAGAGGGTGTCCGGTGTTGGGTATTCGGTGTTGGGTGTTTGGTGTTGGGTGGTCAGCCACGCAAGCGGGCGCCCCAACATCCAACACCGAACACCAAATACCAACACCGGATACCCGCCTCAGGCGCGGCTTTCCGCGAGGACGGCGGCCCGCTCCGCGCGGTAGGTGCGCATCGAGAAGAACTGAAACAGCGTGCCGACGATCATCACGGCGAGGCAGATGAGGAAGAAGAGCGGCCAGTTGCGGTGCAGCATCCCCGCGATCGCGAAGGTTAGGAGGGGCGCGATGGTGCCGCGCAGGCCGAACAGAGTCGAGTGGACCGCCTGGTATTGCGCGGCGCGGCCCGGCTCCGCGAACATCAGCGTAGTGTTAAGGTAGCCCAGGTCGATCCCGGAGGCGGAGACGCCCATGCAGGCGGCGGCAAGATAGAGCCAGAACAGGTTGGGCGCGAAGGCGTAGACGAGCGGCGCCACGCAGTTGACGCTGACGGCCGCGAGCACCGTCGGCAGCGAGCCGAACCGGTCCATGTACCAGCCCCAGAAGAAGAGGCTCGCCAGCGACAGCAGGCCGGCGAGATTCTGCATCGTCGCGATCTGCGTCGGCGTGATGTGGAACCGATCGACCTGAACCGTGTACTGCGCCGGGGTCTGCAGCAGATTGCCGAATCCGGCCACGAAGACGCTGACGCAGAACCAGCGGTACCCGACGTTGCTGCCGAGAATGCTGAACGTATCGCGCAGGAAGTGGCGGAACGCGGGCAGCTCTGCGTGGAGCACCGGAGGCAGCTTCAGGCGGCTGAATGCGGCCGCGGTGCCGATTCCGAACACGCCGCCAATCACGAACATCCACCGGAAATCCAGCCCGCGGTGCTCCTGAAGGACGCCCATCGTTCGCGCGGCGAGAAGCATGCTGGTGGCCATGCCGACACGTACGTAGCTCATCAGCCGGCCGCGCAGATGGTCCGGATAGATGTCCTTCATGATCGCCGTATAGGCGGGGGTCGAGACGGAGAAGAGGACCGGCGTAAGACAGATGAGCGCCACGTAGGCCGCAGTATGAGCCGTCGATGGAACCAGCAGCGGCGTGAGCAGGAAAAGTCCGCGCGATAGCACCCACGTTACGGTGACGAACGGCAGCTTCGAGCGACCCTCCATCTGGCGCGCCCAGAGGATCGCGAACAGGTATCCGACCGCTGGCGCAGCGGACGCGAGTCCCATCTCGAAACCGGTGGCACGCATCTTGCCCCTGGCTAATTGCAGCGCGAACGTCCAGATGCAGCCCTGGTATATTCCGGCGCACATCCCTGCCAGCGCGTCCCAGCACCAGTTGTGCCAGACCGACTCGGGCATGAGGCTTCCGAACAGGCGGTGAAGCGGGTGCGCGCGGCGGTATACCGGCATCGGAGGGGGCGGCGAGGACGGCTCGCGCGGTTCGGCCTGTGACTCGATAGTAACCGGCATTCGAGCATTATACCCTCTGTCCCGGATCGGATCGGCGGCGCCGCGCGCCCGGTTTTTCGCGCTTCGGCAACCCCGTTTTGCATTTTCCAGGATTTATGCGAGTTGTAAATCGCGCCGATTGGACCGAGAATAGAGGGGCGGACACGGCGCGCGATCTGCCGGCCGCGTGTGCGCTGCCCCGCCGCAGCGCCTGATCTCATCGGGCGCGCCGAGCGCGCGGAGCCCGCCCGGCGGCGCAGTCCCGGAGCGCGGACTGTAAAATCGGTTGAAGGTATAATCACATTATTGCGGTGCGTCCCGAAGGAGGGTCTGCGGTCCGCGCCCCTGTCCGGAGGTTTTGTCATGCAAGTTCCAACTCGCATTCGTCTCGCCCGCCTCGCCCACCTCTTTCCGTGCGCGGCTTGCTGCGGTCTGCTTGCGCTGGCCATCGCTCCCGTCCGCGCCGACGACGCGCAGGACCACTTCAACGCCGGCGTGAAGCTCTACCAGGGCCGTAAGACGGACGAGGCGCTTTCCGAGTTCAAGACCGCGCTCCGGCTCGCGCCACGCGACGCGACTATCCTCCGCTGGATCGGCTTCCTCGAACTGGAGCGCCAGAACTACCAGGCCGCGCGCGAGCCGCTCGAGCGCGCCGTCCAGCTCGACCCTAACTCCGTCGTAGCCCACCTCGATCTCGGAAACGTGTACGACGGCCTCAAGCAGTATCCGTCCGCGCTGGAAGAGTTCCGCAAGGTGACGCGGCTTAAGCCGGACAGTGCCGACGCCTTCTACGACATTGGCCTGACCTACTCCAAGCTGGGCCGGTGGGCCGAGGCAGCCGAAGCGCTAAACAACGCGGCTCGGCTCGATGCGGCCGCCGCCCACGGCGCGGCAGGCATGCGCGAGGACCCGGCGATCCAGGACGCTCTGGGCTACGCGCTTATGAACACCGGCGACGTCCGCGGAGCCCGCGACGCGTACCAGCGGGCTGTAAGCCTTGCGCCGGACAACGCCGAGTTCAACTATCACCTTGCGCTGGCGTGGCGCCGGCTGGCGGATGAGCACAAGGCCGCGCCGGAGACGGCGCTCGCGAATGCCCGCCGAGCCCTCAAGGTCGCGGTGGACCGGACGCCCGGCAACTTCGAGTTCACTGAGCTTTACGGTGAAATCCTCTTCGACATGGATCAGAACGCGGAGGCCGCGGTCCAGTTCGCCCGCGCCGCGGAAATGGAGAAGACGCAGTACAACCCGGTGTACAATCTCGCCGTCGCCTATACGCGGCTGGGAGTCAGCCGCCAGGCCGACGCGGAGCGGGCCTACGCGCGCGCCCTTTCGCTCGTGAAGCCCGGCGATGATCCCTCCTACCGGCGCAATGCCCTGAGCGGACTGGCGTCCACCCAAATCCGCCTCCGCCGATACGACGACGCGATCGGCAGCCTGAAGACGCTCACGGCGGAATTCCCGTCTGACACCTCCGGCTGGGTGAACCTCGCGACGGCCTACCGGTTCAAGGGCGATGAGAATGGCGAGATCGACGCGCTGCGTGGCGCCCTCGCCAACAGCAGCGGCTACGCGAACATCGCGCAGGTCCACGCGGCTCTCGGCGCGCTCCTCTACCGCCGCGGCGAGACCAGCGCGGCGCTGGACCAGTACGCCGCAGCAAACCGCGCGAGGCCGAACAACGCCGATATCCTGAACGGTCTGGCTCTGGCCGAGGAGAAGGCGGGCCGCCACGACGACGCAATCCGCGACTTCCAGGCGGCCGTCCGCATCAATCCGCGCTTCGCCGACGCGTACAACAACCTCGGCGTCGCCTACATCGGCCGGTATAATGAGTCCAATTCACCAGCCGATCTCGACCGGGCCATTGCCGCCTACAACCAGGCGCTCGCAATCGACCCGCACCACGCGCTCGCCCTGCGCAATAAAGAGCGCTACGAGAAGGCGAAGCACCAGTAGGGCAGAACTCCGCGCTCCCGGCATGTCCGGGAGGCGCCGCATGGACGCGAATGGCAGAGTATCCGCCGGACCCGGCAAGCCCACTTGTTGGCCTCATCATGGGATCTCGATCGGACTGGGAGACGATGGCGCACGCCGCCCGCACTCTCGAATCCCTCGAGGTCCCGTTCGAGGTCCGAATCGTCTCCGCGCATCGCACGCCCGACCTGCTGTTCGAGTATGCCGGCTCGGCCGCATCGCGCGGCCTGCAGGTCATCATCGCGGGCGCGGGCGGCGCCGCCCATCTGCCCGGCATGGCGGCGGCCAAGACCATCCTCCCCGTTCTCGGCGTTCCCGTCGAATCGCACGCGCTCAACGGCCTGGACTCGCTGCTCTCCATCGTCCAGATGCCGGCCGGCGTGCCCGTCGGTACGCTTGCGATCGGCCGGGCCGGCGCCGTCAACGCCGCGCTCCTCGCCGCCGCCATCCTCGCGAACGGACACCCGGCGATACGCGAACGTTTGTCAAGATTCCGCGCCGAACAGACCGATAAAGTAATGATGGACCCGGATCCGAGGTCGTCATGAAGGTCGGCGTGCTCGGCGGCGGCCAGCTTGGCCGAATGCTCGCCCTGGCCGGCATACCGATGGGCTTCGGGTTCCGATTTCTCGATCCGGACGGCGCAGCGCCGGCCGGCCATGTCGGCGAGCTCCATGTTGGAAGTTACGAGGATCGCGCGGCACTGAGCAATTTCGCCACCGGTTTGGATGTCGCGACGTTCGAGTTCGAGAACGTGCCGGCAAAATCTGTCTTGGCGCTGGGCGGCTATGTTCTCGTCTATCCGGGCCTCGTGGCGCTCGACCAGCTCCAGGACCGGCTTTCGGAAAAGACGCTGATTCGATCGCTCGGCATTCCGACCGCGGAGTTCGTCCCGCTCAATTCTGCGGGCGATCTTCGGAGCCTTACTGGCCTCGTCGGTCTGCCGGCCGTTGTGAAGACGCGCCGGTTCGGGTACGATGGCAAGGACCAGTGGGTAGTGCGGTCCGAGGAGGAGTGCGAAGCGATCGCCCGGCACCTTCCCGCGTCCCCGGACACACTTATCCTGGAAGGATTCGTCGATTTCGAGCGGGAAGTATCGCTTATCGCGGCCCGCGGACGGCGCGGCGAGATGGCGTTCTATCCGCTGGCCGAGAATCTGCACCTGGGCGGCATTCTCCGCCGGTCCATCGCGCCGGCGCCGGGCGCGACCGCCGCGCTCCAGCAGACCGCGGAGCGTTACGCGCGCCAGATCGCCGAGGAGCTCGAATACGTCGGCGTGCTCGCGGTCGAGCTGTTCGAGCGCGCCGGCGAGCTGCTCGTGAATGAGGTTGCGCCGCGCGTCCACAACTCGGGCCACTGGACCATCGAGGGCGCCGAAACCAGCCAGTTCGAGAATCACCTCCGGGCGATTTCGGGCCTGCCGCTCGGATCGACGGCCGCGCGCGGCGTGTCGGCGATGTGGAACGTGCTCGGTTCGCCGCCGGCCGCCGAAAGCATTCTGGAGATCCCGGGCGCGCACCTGCATCTTTACGGCAAGGCGCCTCGCGCCGGCAGGAAGATCGGACACGTCACCGTCGTTTCGACCGACGGATCGGACCTCGCGGAGCGGATCGAGCGCATCGCCGCCGCCGCTCCGCAGACGTAGGACCGGCGTCGAGGTCTTCGGGTATTCAGGAAACGAGGCGCCAGCGAGCGAGCCCTCCTGAACACCTGGACACCCGAATGCCTGAACACCCGGACACTTAGAGGAGCCCAGCATTTGCTAAAGCATGGATGCGTGATCCTGGCCGCCGGACTGCTGGCCGCCGCAAACCTCTCGTTCTCCCCTGTGGCCTACGTCTTCCGCGAATCGAAGGTGGCGGCGCCGGAACCGGCCCGCGAGTTCCGTGGCGCATGGGTCGCCAGCGTCGCGAACATCGACTGGCCCTCCAAGCCCGGCCTCTCGACGGAGCAGCAGCAGGCCGAGATGATCGCCATCCTGGACACGGCGAAGCGCCTCAACATGAACGCGATCGTCCTTCAGGTGCGCCCCTCCTGCGACGCGCTCTACGAGTCCAAGAAGGAGCCGTGGTCCGAGTACCTCACCGGAACGATGGGCCAGCCGCCCAGCCCTTACTACGATCCGCTGGCGTTCGCCGTCGACGAGGCGCACAAACGGGGCATCGAGCTGCACGCCTGGTTCAACCCCTATCGCGCGCGGCAGGCCGACGCCAAGTCCCCCATCTCGCCGGACCATATCAGCGTCAAGCATCCGGAGCTGGTCCGTAAGTACGGCGCGTCGCTCTGGCTCGATCCGTCGGAAAAGGGCGTGCAGGACCACTCGATCGACGTGATTCTCGACGTAGTGAAGCGCTACGACATCGACGGCGTGCACCTGGACGACTATTTCTACCCATACAAGGAAAAGGGGCCGAACGGCCGGATACTGGACTTTCCGGACGACTCGAACTGGCAGAAGTACCAGAGGTCCGGCGGCCGGCTCAGCCGGGACGACTGGCGGCGTGACCACGTCAACCACTTTATCGAGCGGCTCTACAAGGCGATCAAGCATCAGAAGGCCTGGGTCAAGTTCGGCATAAGCCCGTTCGGCATCTGGCGGCCCGGTTCGCCGCCCTCCGTGCGGGGCTTCGATGCGTACCAGGAGATCTACGCCGACTCGCGCCTCTGGCTCAACCAGGGCTGGATCGACTACTGGTCGCCGCAGCTCTACTGGAAGCAGGATCAGGCCGGGCAGAGCTATTCCGATCTCCTGGGCTGGTGGATCAGCCAGAACGCCAAGGGCCGCCACATCTGGCCGGGCAACTACACCAGCCGCGTGGCCGACGGCAGCAAGACGAGCTGGCCGACCGCGGAGATCGTGCGCCAGATCGATATCACGCGCCGCAAGTCCGGCGCCGGCGGCAACTTGCACTTCAGTATGAAATCGCTAATGCAGGCGAAAACGGGGTTGGCCCAGGCGCTTGGGAGTGGCGAATACGCCGATCCGGCGCTCATCCCCGCCTCGCCGTGGCTGCAGAAGGAGCGGCTTGGCAAGCCGAGACTGGAGCTGGATCGGAACACCGCGACTGGCGAGACTGAGCTCTCCTGGAAGACCGGGCGCGGAAAGACCTGGCTGTGGCTCGTTCAGGTGAAGCGAGCGAGCGGCTGGCACGCACTCGTGCTGCCGGGCCAGCAGACCTCTGAGAGCCTCGGCCCGCTGCTTGCCGGCGAGCGCGCCGCCGCGGTCGCCGTAACTCCCGTCGACCGATGCGGCAACCTCGGCGCCTGCCAGGCCATCGAGCTGGAAAACGAGAGCGACGAGCCGTCGGAGCGGCCGGATCCCCAGGCCGCCGCGATATCCCGGCCCGTGCCGTCTGCCCGAATCGCGCCGGGCGCCAAGCCCGGTAAGGCAGCGCCGCCTGCGCAGCCCGTGCCGCACGAGGGCCCGCTCACGCCGCCCGTCCCTGTCGTGACCGACAAGGGCGCGGCAAGAGACTAGCCAGCCCGCACAAACCCATAGCACGGGATCGTGCCCGTCAACCAGACCGGGAGTGCGGGCATTGGTGCCCACAACCAGACCGGCACTGCGGGCCTCCGTGCCCGCCGGCCCAATTCCAGCGATCTCCAGGAGAACCCAATGACAGACATACCTGTGGCGCTCCAGCTCTACTCGGTCCGCGAAGACGCCGCCAAAGATCTGGCGGGCGTGCTGAAGCAGGTGGCCGGAATGGGCTACGATGGGGTCGAGTTCGCAGGCTACTACGGCCACTCCGCCGCGGACGTGCGCAAGATGCTCGACGACAACGGGCTGAAGTGCTGCGGCGGCCACCTCGGCCTGGACACGCTGCTAGGCGACGCCCTGAACGCCACGATCGAGTATCAGCGCACGCTCGGCAACATCTACCTGATCGTCCCCGGCTTCGCGGGCAGCCGCACCAGCTCAAAGGCCGCGTGGCTGGAGACCGCCGGCACGATGAACGAGATCGCCGCGCGCCTGAAGCCGCACGGCATGTTCACCGGATACCACAATCACCACACCGAATTCCACCAGATGGACGGCGAGCTCCCGTGGGACATCTTTTTCGGCAATACCAGCCGGGGTGTGATCATGCAGTTCGATACCGGCAACGCGCTGGTCGGCGGCGCGGAGGCCGGCCCTTTCCTCCGCCGCTATCCCGGCCGGGCGATCACCGTCCACCTCAAGGAGCATAGCGCGACGAACGACAAGGCGCTGATCGGCGAAGGCGACGTCAACTGGCCGGAGATCTTCAGCCTGTGCGAGGGCATCGGCGGCACTAAATGGTACATCGTCGAGCAGGAGAGCTATGCGTACTCGCCCCTTGAGTGCGCGGCGCGCTGCCGGGAGAAGGTCAAGGAGATGGGGCGGTAGGCGGCTGCTGGTAGCTGGTAGGTGATAGCTGGTTGAGGCCGGCCGGCGCGGGACTTTAGACGAAAAAAGGGCCGCTCTATTGTGAGCGGCCCAACGTGTACCCAGGAGAAGCCCGACTGCGATCCCTCACAGCCGGAGCGTGAACATCTCTGCTCACGCCTTGTCCATTTATTCCACGATGGCCAGGCGGCCGACCCCGTACCGTTGCCGGATTCCCCGCGCCACACGCCGGCAGTCCGCCTAGTACGTGCGCAGCTTCACGGTTCCCAGCTTCGCCGAGTCGACGTTGATCTGCGCGTACTTCGGAATCGTCAGCGTGGAGGGGTCGCCGTCGCTCACGAACCGTTTATCCGGGTGCTCCTTGAGGTAGTCCAGCCAGTACGTGATTCCCCATTTGCCTCCGCACGCCTGGACGCGCCGCAGCCGGAGAGGATCGTACTTCCTGGTCGCCGGCGACTGCGCCGGCTCCGCGCCGACCAGCAGGACTGCCTTATTCTGGTAACTCGTGCCGCCGAACGAGCCCTCCGCGGCCAGCTTGTGGTCCTTCGGCCAGATGCCGAATGGAAGCGCCAGCGTATCGACCACCGTGTTCGGCGCGAGGGCCTGAATCCCCAGAATACAGCCGGCGATCTCTGCCTGCACTCGCTCGTCGGAAAGGTGGGAGAGATTCGGATGCGTGACGGTGTGATTGCCGATCTCCATGCCGGCGGCCAGCAGCTCCTGAATCTTCTTGGGCGCCGTGCTCTGATCTCCGAACACCTTGGACGGCTTTCCGGTCACAGATGCGTTCATGAAGAATATCCCGCGCTGCCCGAAGTCCGGGTGCGCCTCGTGAAACGCCTTGAGGATCCCGAAAGCGCAGTCCGGGTCCAGGCTGCCGTCCTGCTTATAGCTAAACTGGGTCGGGCTGGAATCGTCGAACGTGAGCACCACCGGCGTCATGCCGATCGGCACGTCGATCTTGTTGTCCAGCAGGTCGTGGAGCGCGATCGGACGGTATCCCTCCGTATAGAGCCGCTCCAGGTCCTTGCGAAAATCCTCCGGCGAGCGGTCGTACGTCGTCCGGCCCTTCCGGATTCTGTGGTACTCCAGAATCGGGATCACACCCGACTCGTTCACCTTGGCCGCCGCCAGCTCGGCGTCCGTGGCCTGCCTCGGTGCGGGCTTTGCCGCCTTGCCCGGGCCCGCGGCGCCGGGAGCACCGGTGTCGCCAGACTTTGGCCCGTTGTTGCAGCCCGTAGCGAGGAGCACGAGCGATAGTGAGGCGAGGGCGACGAGGGCTTTCATCGGTTTCCAGTTTCTTTCCAGTCTGTTTCCAGGCGATAGTTACCAGTCAAATTACCTGCTGCGGGAGAGTGTGGTTTCGCCGTGCCACGCGCAATCTCCTTCGGCTGTCGTGCCCGCGCCACAGGCGGTCCAGCGTGAGGGGCCGGAGGTCGATCGGCGCCCAGCTGGCGGCTTCGCGGCGATCGTGTAATGCACCGCTGCCGCTGCCGGACCCGGCGATCGGACGCCGGCGACGGGACCGAGAACTTTCGACTCGCTGTGCATGTTGAACCCGGTGAACCTACGATACATCTGACGTAGCAACAGGAGCGAATTATGATCCGATCGACGAGAATGGCCTGTATCGCAGGCGCCGCGAGCCTGACTATTGCGGCCACGTTGATTGCCGCCGGAACGCCCCGCACCACCGCGCGCCGAGGCGCGGCAGGGCGCGCGGCGCGCACACCGGTGTTGGTAGAGCTGTACACATCCGAAGGCTGCTCGAGCTGCCCATCCGCCGACCGCGTGCTGGCGGACCTGCAGCGGAGCCAGCCGGTCGCGAACGCGCTGGTCGTGCCGCTGGGCGAGCACGTGGACTACTGGAACCACCTCGGCTGGGCCGATCCCTTCTCGTCCAGCGCGTTCAGCCAGCGCCAGCGCGGCTACGCCGAGGCATTGCGGCTGGACAGCGTATATACACCGCAGATCGTCGTAAACGGCCGGACGGAGTTCGTCGGCAGCGACCGAGGCCGGGCCATGTCGGCCATCGCCGCAGCGGCCTCTGCTCCCCACGCTGAAGTTGAACTCCGGGCCTCCGACACCGGCAGCGACGTCAGGCGCTTCGACGTACGGGTCCAGAACCTGCCCGCCGTTCAACGCGGAGATGCCGCGGAGGTGATGCTCGCGATCACGGAGGACGGCCTGCGCTCCAGCGTGGCGCGCGGCGAAAACGCCGGTCGCCGGCTGGAGCATGTCGCCGTGGCGCGCGACCTGCGCTCCATCGGCGTCGCGTCTGCGGACAAGCCCTTCGCGGCGTCTCCCACGGTCGCTCTCTCACCGAAGTGGAGGCGCGCCAGCCTCAGCGCCGTAGTATTCGTGCAGGAGCGGGCGAGCCGGCGCGTGCTTGGCGTCGCAACCGTGCCGTTGAGATAGCCCTGCGAACCCGCGGAGAGGGCTACTCCGACTGGTGGAGCAGCGCGAACGCCTCGCGAGCGATCTGCCGCTGCTCGTCTGTCGGTACGACCAGGACGCGCTCGGGATCGCGCGCGCCTATCGGCACCGGCTGCCGGCCATCTGCCGCCGCATTGCGATCGGCGTCCACGCCTAGACCCAGAAACTCCATGCCCTGGCAAATCCGGGCTCGCGTGGCCGGCGAGCGCTCACCGATACCGCCGGTGAAAACGACCGCATCGACGCCGCCGAGCACGGCCGCGTACGCGCCGACGTACTTGCGGACGCGGTAGGCAAAGCACTCGAGCGCCAAGACTGCATGCGCCGACCCGCGCGCGGCCTCCGCATCCAGATCACGCACGTCCCCGCTGAGCCCGGAGAGACCGAGCAGCCCGCTTTCGTGGTTCAGCACGCCGTCAAGCTGCTCCACGGTTAGCTGGCCCGTGCGGAGAAGGTACGTCAGCAGCCCGGGGTCGAGGTCGCCGGGCCGCGTCGCCATGATCAGCCCTTCGATCGGCGTGAATCCCATACTTGTGTCCACGCTCCTGCCGTCTCGCACCGCGCAGACGCTGGCCCCGCTGCCTAGGTGGCACACGACAAGCCGCGTGCCCGCCGCGGGCCGCTCCAGGAGATTGAGCGCGCTCTCGACCACATAACGATAAGAGATGCCGTGAAATCCGTAGCGCCGGAGCGACAGGCGGGCGGCAAGATCGCGCGGAAGGGCATACTCGGCGGCGACCGCCGGTAAGTCGTGGTGGAACGCCGTGTCGAACACGGCTACGTTCGGGACGCCGGGCAGCGCCTCCCTGGCTGCGTCGATCCCTTCGACTCCGGAAGGGTTGTGAAGCGGCGCAATGTCGCATAGTTCGTGGAGCGCCGCCAGCGCCGCCTCGGTGATCCGTGCCGGCCCGCAGAAATGCAGTCCGCCGTGCACAATCCGGTGCGCGACTGCGTCGATCCGCACCGTCACGCCGGCCAGGCCGCCGACAAGGCGCCGAATCAGCAGCCTGGCCGCATCGCCCGCCGTTGACGCCCCGACAGGCTCGCCCTCCTCCGCCGCCGGCCCGGAGTGCAACGCAGCCGCCGCTCCGCCAGCATCGGCAGCCTCGCTGTCGTCCTCCGCAGCCGAAATAGCCGTGCCGCCGGAGGCGTCAGGCGGCTCGCCACGCTCGCCCGCATCCGATTCGTCGACCGTCATATCCGATGCCCGGCGGAAGTTGGCGGGCTCGCGACTGTCCCCGGCCGACGAAGCGGTCGGGACTCCACCGTCGGGCGACTTGCCGTGCGGAGCGGCCGCCACGGCAGGCGTCGGGACGCCGTGCAGGCCATCGGTCGCAGCGGACTTCCCCGTTCCGGCGCCGGACGGCACCCCGGCTGGAACAAGCCGCGATCCGGCCGTACCGACGCGCTCCACCTCACCGGCAGCCAGAATCTCCTCGGACTCGGCGACCGGGCCGTGCCCGAGCAGCCGGAACAGCGTATACTTGAGGCTCGAGCTGCCGGCGTTCAGAACCAGCAGGTTCACCTCGTCCCCCTGCCACACGGCTCTGCGCCCAGAAGCCAGAGAAACGGACTGTTTACCGGGCCAGACCGGGCCACCACAATCCGGCCGATCAATACGGCCATACCCAGTCCCGAATCTCCGGCATGTCGTCGCCAACCTCACGGACATACCGGCGATGCTCCGTCCGGCGGTCCTCCATCTCCTGCTTGAGCGATGCGGCCAGATAACCGAGCCGGGGCACCCGGTCGATCACATCCATAACCAGGTGGAATCGGTCCATGTCGTTCAGGACACACATATCGAACGGCGTTGTCGTAGTCCCCTCCTCCTTGTAGCCGCGTACGTGCAGGTTGTGGTGGTTGGCGCGCCGGTACGTAAGCCGGTGAATCAGCCAGGGATAACCGTGGTACGCAAACAGGATGGGCCTCGACGTGGTGAACAGGATATCGAAATCCGTGTCCGCGAGTCCATGCGGATGCTCGGATGACGGCTGCAGTTTCATCAGGTCGACGACGTTCACGACGCGCACCTTCAGGTCTGGGAGCTCCCGTCGCAGAATGTCGACGGCCGCAAGCGTCTCCAGCGTGGGCACGTCGCCAGCGCACGCCATCACCACGTCGGGCTCGCCTCCTGTCTCGTTTCCTGCCCATTCCCAAATCCCGATGCCCCGGGCGCAGTGGTCGTATGCGGCGTCCATGTCCAGGTACTGCAGCGCCGGCTGCTTTCCCGCCACAATCACATTGACGTAGTCGCGGCTGCGCAGGCAGTGGTCGGTCACGGAGAGCAGAGTATTGGCGTCCGGCGGAAGATAGACCCGAACAACCTCCGCGCTCTTGTTCACGACATGATCGATGAAACCCGGGTCCTGATGGCTGAAGCCATTATGGTCCTGCCGCCATACGTGCGAGGTAAGCAGGTAATTCAGGGACGCGATCGGCCGCCGCCACTCGATGTGCCGAATTGACTTGAGCCACTTCGCGTGCTGGTTGAACATCGAGTCCACAATGTGGATGAACGCCTCGTAGCAGGAGAAGAAGCCGTGCCGGCCGGTCAGCAGGTAGCCCTCCAGCCAGCCCTGGCAGGTGTGCTCGCTCAGGATCTCCATCACTCGGCCATCCGGCGCAAGATGGTCGTCGTATGGGAAGGTGGACTCCATCCAGGTCCGGTTCGTCACTTCGAGGACCGCGCCGAGGCGGTTAGACGCCGTCTCGTCGGGACCGACCAGGCGGAAGTTCCGGCGCGATTCGTTCATCGCCATTACGTCCCGCAGGAAGCCGCCCATCACGCGGGTCGCCTCCGCGATCTCCCGGCCGGGATGCTCGACCTTCACGGCGTAGTCGCAGAAGTCCGGCAGCCGGAGGTCCTTGAGCAAGAGTCCGCCGTTCGTGTGTGGATTGGCGCTCATCCGCCGATCTCCGGCGGGAGCCAGCTCAGCAAGCTCGGGCACGAGACGGCCTGTCTGGTCGAATAGCTCCTCAGGTCGGTAACCACGCATCCAGGACTCGAGCTGCGCCAGGTGCGCGTCGCTCTTCACGTCCGGGATCGGGACCTGGTGCGAGCGCCAGAAGCCCTCCGTCTTCAGGCCGTCGACCTCCTTCGGGCCGGTCCATCCCTTCGGTGTGCGAAGGAGGATGATCGGCCAGCGCGGCAGGCCGGCGCGGCCCTCGACGCGAGCCGCCCGCTGGATCGCGGCGATCTCATCCAGCACGGCATCGAGTGTCTCCGCCATCCGGCGGTGCGTCGGCTCGGGATCCGTGCCCTCGACGAAGTAAGGCCGGTAGCCGTAGCCGGTGAACAGACGGTCGAGGTCGGCGTCGCTCATGCGCGCCAGGATCGTCGGATTGGCGATCTTGTAGCCGTTCAGGTGGAGAATAGGCAGGACCGCGCCATCGGTAACCGGATTTAGAAACTTTGTGGAGTGGCAGCTCGCGGCCAGCGGCCCCGTCTCGGCCTCGCCATCTCCCACCACGCAGCAGACGAGGAGATCCGGATTATCGAACGCGGCGCCGAACGCGTGCGAAAGGGAGTAGCCGAGCTCTCCTCCCTCGTGGAGCGAGCCAGGAGTCTCCGGCGCAGCGTGGCTTGGTATCCCGCCCGGAAACGAAAACTGCTTGAACAGCCGCTGCATCCCCTCCGCATCCTGCGACACGGTCGCGTAGACCTCGCTGTAGGTTCCCTCCAGATAGGCGTTCGCCACGACTCCCGGCCCGCCGTGTCCCGGTCCCGCAATAAAGATCGCGTTGAGGTCGCGGGACCGGATCACGCGGTTCATGTGCGCGTAGATGAAGTTCAGGCCGGGCGTGGTGCCCCAATGTCCAAGCAGCCGCGGCTTGACGTGCTCGCGACGCAGGGGCTCGCGCAGGAGCGGATTTGCCATCAGGTAGATCTGCCCGACAGAGAGATAGTTTGCGGCGCGCCAATACGCATCCAGCCGCGCCAGAGTGTCGCTATCGGTTATGTTTGGCCGCTCGGCGGTCAATTCGCTCGTCATCTTATCGATTCCCTTCCGCATCGACCCGTCGCAGTCTGCCTGCTCTAACTGGTACGCACGCGCGACCATACCGTTCGACGGCGTGTCGAGCCGCGACCGCCTGAAGGGCCTGGGATGATCGGCCGACCTTAGCTGGGTCCAACGACACACTGTACCAAAGACCCGACCTGTCCGCATCCGACAATCGGCGGATTGTGGCCGCCAGCCCGCCGCAATGCCCGGCCGCAGGGAGTGAGCCATGCCCAAATAATCGCGGCATCGCGCGCTTCCTCGTCTCCGTCGGCGCGGCGATAGGCGTCGCCATCAGAGCACACGAGTCTTCACTCATTGAACCTGGGTAAACGAGCTCTTAGGGCCGTTCCGCGTTGTGGAAGCGCTCCGGCTATTACGAAGGCCAGTGTCGCCGCGCCTTATATTACGGCAGCGGACAGACAGAGTACTTGAGGGTCAATCGCCCGTGCGGGACCGGGCGGCCTGGGCGGATACGGTACGGTTATTGGCTCAGAAGCTGGGCAAGGAAGTCGTTCAGAGACCGCTGATCGAGCTCGAGTCCGCCGTTGGTGCGGAGGTCCGCCGCAATAACGAGCGCCTCGAACGGTGTAATACCGGTCCCCAGACCGGAGAACGCCGTCAGCTCGGTCCGCTCCCGCTGCGACGCGGAGCTAATCTGGACCGACGTGACGTTCGCGACCTTTGCGGTCCGCAGCGCGCCGACGATCACCTCCGGCGAATAGACCGTGCCGGCGAGCTGCCGCGCAATGAGCGCGCTTCGGCTGTCGCTGTCGATGTGCAGATCCCGCATGTGGGCGGCGCGGAGATAGCCCAGGAGGCCATTGAGGGCCGCGGCGGCCGTATCGTTGGACGGCTGCGCCGCGAACCCCGCCAACTCGGTATTCGCCGTCGGAACGATCAGCGTGAGCGCCTCCGCATTCAGGCTGTTCGCGTCCCGGATGAACTGGTCCTGCATCGCGAGCGAGTAGTGCGCGTCCTGCGCCTCGATGTCCAGGCGCGGCTTCTGGTTCGCAACGATTCCGCCCGTGTCTTCAGGCGCGGGCCGGCGCTCCAGATGAATGGCGGCGGCGACGACGGTCGTGAGCGCCGTGACTGCGCCGACGTCGAGCGGTTGGACGGGATTCGCGGCCAGCTCCGCCTGCGGCACCACCGCTTCCATCGTGCTCGTCGGCGGCGCCGCCACCACGATGCTGATGTCGGCGTCCGTTGGGATACGGGAGCAGGTGAAGTGGCCGCTCGAATCCGTCGTGGCCGTATGCAGCACCGCCCCGGATGGGAGCGATCGAACCGTGACGCGCGCGCCCACGACCCGCGAGCCGTCCGGCAGGACCGCGGAGCCCGTAATCGCTCGGCCGCCAACAGGCACGCTGCCGCCCGTGAGATTTTGCCCGGCGCCGCCGCAGCCGCCCAGCAGCAGCACCGCCGTGGCAGCGAGACAGAGCCAGACCGCCCTATTCGTTGGCGCTGCCGCCATGGTCAACCGTCCCCTGCTCGACCCAATCGAGCGCCGGCGGCCATTCCATCTGCCGCGCCGCCTCTGCGGCCCTCGCGGGGCCGTCATTCGCCGCCACGAACGAAAGCCAGCTCCGCACGATCTCCTGCGCGAGCCCGCCTTCGAGATAGGTATCCTCTGAAGTACGCCGCCGCCCGCGCCGCTCGTTGGACAGAGTGGCGATTGCGCGCTCGAACTCCGCGCGCGCCTCGTCGCCGCGGCCCTGCCGGGCCGCGCAGATCGCGAGCAGTCCGGCGGCCATCCAGCAATGCGCGGCCGAATCGAG
>Ga0070735_10000748_pt1 | contig 33328 bp, 25 predicted proteins | sample Coa_R1_FD_66443 | JGI IMG/M metagenome (GOLD analysis project Ga0070735, IMG submission 66443) | Surface soil microbial communities from Centralia Pennsylvania, which are recovering from an underground coalmine fire - Coalmine... | ecosystem: Environmental > Terrestrial > Soil > Unclassified ...
CCGTTTGTTCGAGGAGACCCTGGAAGTTCTCCACGACATGGGCGAGCCTCCGCCGTCAGCCACGATCATTTTCGATAGCTACAGCCGGCTCCTCTGCGTGCAGGGCCGCTACGCACTGGCACGTGAGGTTGCGCAGATGTGTCAAGAACTATCGCGAGACGCCAATCATTGGGCTACAGCAGCTGCCCTGGTGACCCTCGGACAGATTGCGCTGGCCCAGGGAGAGCTCGACGAGGCCGAGGCGCGATATCTGGACGGTATGGCCAGGTTCGAGGCACAGGGGGCGCCCGGAGGCGCCGCTTTCGCCACCGTCGGCATCGCCAACCTCCATCGCGCCAGGGGCGCCTATGCCGAGGCTCGCGCCGCGATCGCCCGCTACCTCGCGATGGATGATGCGGAGACGGTCAACGAGGCGGTTCGCGCTCGCGCCTACCGTCACCTGGGTGACGTGGAGCGAGCGCAGGGCAACCAGGCGGCAGCCGCCGAGGCGTACCACACCTCGCTGCAGCTGGTCTCGGGAATCGCGTACGTCGTCGAGGTTCTCGAATGCCTGGAACGCGTCGGCTGGCTGACCACGAGCACAGCGCCCGCCGCGGCGGCAACCATTCTCGGGGCGGCCGCGCGGCTACGCCGGCAGACCGGCATGGCGCTCGCCCCCATCGATCAGCCGGCCCACGAGCTGGCGTTACACGAGCTTCGCGGGTGTTTACCCGAGCTTCTCTTCCGGCAGTCCTGGAACGCGGGTGAAGCATTGGACTGGCCGGAGGCATCCGCCGTTGCTCGGGACGAACTGCTCAGAGCGATGGGTGACGGCGAAGCATAGGATCCGACTATGCGGCAGATCGATGCTTTACGGTCCGCTGCGTCCTGGACTTCTTCCGCACCCATGTGCCGTTTGGCACCGACATGCCGCCGGGACCGGCGAGCGCAGTCGAGGCGGTGATCGCCAACCTCACGCGGCCGGGCTGTCCAGCGAGGAACTGGGGGCCGGCCACGCGGGGAACGCGGTGCGTCCACTCGTCCTGCGCGCCGCCGACGGGTGACTCGACGTTCTGACGCAGGGCTCTCTCACCGACGCGCTCCACCGTTACGTCTCGGTGGCAGGGAGTGGCAGCGGATTCGCACCGATCGAACGGCCAAGCGAGCTCATCGACTGCCAGATGGAAAAGGCCAGCTCGGCGGAGATTGCCCACTCGGGGTCCGAGGGGTCGGTCTCAACGTCGGAATCGCCCCGGCTCGAGGCGCGTGCCAGGATAGCCATGAGGAACAGCCGCTCCTTGCGCGACAGGGTCAGAGCGAACTGGTGCAAACGGTCCGCGAAGACCCGGAACTCAGCCTCGGTCATTCCGTACTCCATCACCCGGCACCGGCTCGCAACGTCCTGGTCCAGGTTCGTGACGCGCCGCCCTGTGGTATCATCTCGGACCTCCTTGCCGTGGTAGGTGTGAACGCAGCCGATAGGTGCGTGGCAGGCGCCATGCGGTCAGTCTGCGACCAGTCGCCGAGAAACTCCACGAGGAATCCACAGACTTACCCACGTACTTCCGGCCTGGCGGTGCGCGGTGTTAAGATAGCTAAGTATATTAGCTAAACTGTAAGTGCAGAGAAGGGAGGGACACCACGGGAATCAAAACCACTTCCATTGGGGAGATGGCGCGCAGCCTGCCGGCGACAGTCCGCGCGGCTGAGGACTCGGCGGTGCTTATCCGGCGGAACGACAAGCCAGTGGCCTGGATAGTGAGCGCCGAGCAACTGCGACGCGCCGCCCAGCACGCCTCACCGGACGATCCAACCTTCGCGGATCGCGTTCTGGAGATCGTCGCCGTCAATATGTTCGATCAGGAGCTGCTCTCGCTGGGTCAGGCGGCACGACTCTCCGGCATGGCGATCGGTGACTTCATCGACCTCGCGAGCCGGTTAGGCGTGGCTATACTGCGCGAGACCGCGGGCGGCATCGCCACCGAAGTCGACAAGTTTGATCGCTGGCTCCAGGCTCACTCTGCCGGCGTGTAGACGCTTTGGCTCAAACTCGCATCTACGCCGATGCGACTCCCCTCATCGCACTCGCCCGGATTGGACGCCTCGACATCCTCGACGCGGTGGGCCGCTACTTGGTCACAACCCACTTCCCGCTGGAGTTGCAGGCCCAGAGCGAGGTGGCCTTGCTGCTCACCTGCAAGACCAGCCGGCCGACAAAGGTCGAGTTGTTGCAGTCGGCGGCCGGTGGCGCAGAGGCATTGGTGACCAGTGGGACCTGGACGTAGCTCCCGTAGCTGGTGCTCGCCTTGCCCGCCTGGAACAGCGTGCCGCTGCCACCACCCGGCGCAACGCTCAAGCTGCCGCCCAGTGTGCCGTTGCCGCTGATGTTGAAGTTGGCGCTCGCCTGCTGGCTGGTTCCGTTCTGGATGTAGTTGGTCGATCCGGCAGGTAGATCGCCCGCCTGGATCGCCGAGCTGGTCCAGCTCGTCCCATTGCTGCGCAGGTAGGTCCCGGCCGGTCCCGGTGAGACGGTCAGCGTGGCAGCAGTGGTCTGCGTGGTGCCATCGGGGAAGATGAGCTTGTTCCCGGTACCTGAGAGGTGAATGCTACCGGCGACGGTGAGGGCTTGGTCGGGGGTGGCAGTTCCAATCCCCACATTGACGGCATCGGCTCCCGTCCCACCCAGCGCCAGCGCGTTGCTCTCACTCACCAGCGCGTTCTCGCCAATAGCCGTGGCATTGGTGAGCTGGGTACTGGTGCCAGGTCCCGAGTTGTAGCCGATGAAGGTGTTGTTACTGCCGGTGGTGTCGGCGTTGCTGGAGTTGCCGGTCAGCCCTGCCCCGTAGCCCAGCGCGGTGTCGTTGTTGCCGGTGGTGGTAAAGCCCAGTGCAAACACGCCATCGGCGGTGTTTTGACTGCCCGTGCTGTTGTCGATGAGCGACCAGAACCCCGTGGCCACGTTGTAGAAGCCGGTGGTGTTGTTGTCGAGAGCGGCTACCCCGGCCGCGGTGTTGCTGCTGCCGCTGGTGTTGCTTACGAGCGCCCCGCTACCGTCGGCGGTGTTGGCGCTGCCGGTATTGGCGGTGAGTGCCTCATAGCCGGTTGCGGTGTTGTCGGTGGCCGTGGTGTTGCTCTGGAGTGCCTGGAAGCCGTCCGCGGTGTTGTCGGTGCCGGTCGTGTTGGCGTACAGTGCATAATGGCCGGTTGCAGTTTCAGCGGCGGCGGTATTGTTTTCCAGCGCATACGAGCCGACGGCGGTGCTGTTACTTGCCGTCACGTTCGACGCAAGCGCACTGACACCGAGGGCCGTGTTGGCGCTTCCCGTCGTATTGTTGTAGAGCGCACTCCCCCCGACAGCCGTGTTCAAAAACCCGGTCGAATTGTTACCGAGCGCGCCCGACCCGGCACCGGTGTTGTCGTAGCCCGTCGAATTGCTGGAGAGCGCGGCATTGCCGAATGCTGAGTTGTAGTTCCCGCCACTCTCCAAAGCAAGGGCAGAGGCCCCGTAACAGGTGTCGTCGGCGCCCGCCCCCGAGCTAGCACAGTACTGCTGTGACGAGGGCCGTGCCGCGTGCGCCTGGACCGGTGTCACCAGCAGCAGGGTCGCTGCCAGGGCCGCGGGTAGCACCCGCCTTCGCCCCGCCGCGAAAGACGTAAGCGTGTACCTCCGTGGCTGCAGCGATGTCATCGGGTCTCTCCTTGCATAAACACTGCCATCCCGAACCAACCGGCGCGCATGTCACTCACCTGAGCTCAAGCCTGAGAGCGCCGCTCCTTGCAGAGTACCCACCTGCCGTTGCGAGCGCCACCGTCCAGTGATGGAGCTCCGCCCGTGTAAGGCGGCACCATCAACCGATCCGCAGGACCGTCGAGGCCTTCAGGTAATTGGTCATGGAGGCAACCACCTTGAAGGAGCCGGTTCCTGAGCCCTTTGCAAAGCGGAAGGTCACCCGGCCCGCCTGGTTCGTCTTTCCCCTTCTGCCGTCGACCGTCACCGTCGCGCCCGGGACCGCGTCACCCACATCGGAAACCCGGTAGGTCACCGACCCTCCAACTCGACGATTAATCGACACTGTCGTGGCCGCTATCTGGAGCGGGACGATCGACTGAGTGGCCGAGGCGTGATCTGCACCGTGAGCTGCAAGGTTGTCATAACAGCTCATAATCACATCAAGACGCTGCTGGGATCCACTGCTGATCCGGATGGTGCCGCTGCCATCACTCTTGCAACCATGGGGTCCGGCATGGGTCTCGACCGGTCCGAATCTGTTGTCCGCCTCGTTGGTTCGCACGACGCGGACCGTCCCATTCGCTCCGCTCCACCACGCAATCCACAGGCGGCCGGCCGGCCCGGGGGAAATCGAGACCGAGGTGGGGCTCGCCGACCCGGGGACGGTCGCGGCCGTTCTGGCTCCGTACCGCCAGAGCTCGATCTTGGTGAAGGGCCAGACGTTGTTGGGATAGGCGAGATAGATGCCGCCCCGGCCGCTCGGGCTGGCCATGGCCACCGGCTCGTACTGGTGGGCCACGACGTTGGTACCGCTGCCGGGTGCCTGGACCGGCGCCGATCCCTTGCTCAGATCGGCTGCCCAGGTACCGTCCAGCGACGCGGGGTTGGAAAAGGATCGTGCCCAGGCCGCGTAGACGTCCTGGCTGCCGGTCTCCGTCGCCTCGGCGGCCGCCAGGTTATCTCCGGGGCCGGAGGAGAGGTGCTGGTCATCCGGCGTCGCCGGGATCGTCGACGAGGTGCCGATCCGGTACCGAATCCCGTAACCGTTTGCCCAGCCACCCGGCCAGGCTGCCGACAGCGTCCCGCTCTGGGTGATCGTGGCCCCGAAGTGGCCGGCGAAGCAGTTAGCGGACAGCGACCAGCTCTGCAGCTGCCGGCCGCTCGAGGTGCGCAGGTCCCCGACGATGCAGCCGGATCGGTAGGGATCGGTGCTGAGATCGCTCCTCGTGCCCTGGAGAATAAGGAGCGGCTGGCCGCCCTCTGACGCCAGGGTCGGAGTTTCATCCAGGCCGCCCCAATCCTGGCCGCCGAAGACATCCGTGGGCTGGGATGCGAGGCCGCCCTTCGGCTTGAGCTCGACCGCCTCGTAATGCTGCTTGGCGCCCACGACAGGCGCCTCCCAGACCACCAGGTCGTTGCCGCTGGCAACGTGGAGCAGCGTTGCCGTGGTGCCGCCCTGCGAGGGGCCAAGCGTGATCCATGACCCCGGCTTCGGTGCCGGCAGCGCCGATCGGCTGGACCGCTCGACTGCCCGCGCGGGAAGTGCCGCCGAGAGCGCAAGCGCCGTCGCCGCGAGACTGACGATGAGCGTGGTGACAAACGATCGAAATCCTGGCGCTCGCCGAACGTTCCATTTATGAGGATGCGACGTCACTTCGAACCTCCGTTCCGTGGTGTGCGTGAACGCGAACCACGCCGGACGCAGCCCGGCGCCTTACGGTCAGTCTGCGACCCGGCAGCGGCAAAGACCATGAAGAATCCACAGACTTACCCACGTACTACGGACGCGGGCAGGCAGAGCTCACGCCCGACAGCTACCTTCTGTCACAGCCAGTCGACGGGGATGGTTCCATCAACATCCAGCGTGACGGCCGTGCTCTATCCCGGCCGCCTCACCCATCGGCAGCGAAGACGCTGTTCTCCAGGTCGGCAAGGTCGCTGCGATTGGCCGAGCACACCGGCAGCTGCCGGCGCCCCGCCAGGATCCGAAGCCGGGTGTCCACGAAACCGACGTTGCTCGAAGCCCACAGCGCCACGGTCTCGACCAATGACTGCTTATCGTCGGCCAGGACGGCATCGAGCCGCAGGAACGCCTGGATGTACTCGTGCACCGCCTGCCGGTCAGGAAACCCCGGCATCCGAAGGCACACGTAGCTCAGCTCGTGGACGGCCGTCGGCTCGATCGGTCCGCCTACCGCCGCCTGGAGATCTGCCAGGTCTGGCGCGACTCCAGCAACCGTGTACCGAGCGACGACGTCGCGCACTGGCCGGCGCGGCGGCGTCGAACGAGTCTTACACACTTCGAGCCGTAAAGTCAGGTTTGACTTTCATCATTTGATCCGATATTGTGGTAATAGTCGATCCTGACTATTGGGGAGTGAGATGGTGGCAACCTGGCCGGTCCTTGATGGAAAGTACATTGTCGGCGACCCGGAGGCGCCGGTCGCGGTGTGCGCGCTGACCAGCGAGTCGCTGGTCGAGCCGCTGGCAGGGGTCGAGGGCGTCGCCATTGCCGGCCAGGTGTACACTGCCAACCTGGGAATCGAGCGGATCGTCACCAATGTGATCGCTAACCCGGCGATCCGCTTCCTTCTGCTGTGCGGAAAGGACTCGAAGCTGTTTCGCCCCGGCCAGTCGCTGGGCGCCCTGGCAGACAACGGCACCGACGGCGACAGCCGCATCGTCGGCGCCGAGGGGTACGATCCGGTACTGCCCAACCTCGAAACACCGCAGATCGACCACTTCCGCCGCCAGGTCGAGATCGTCGACTGGACCGGCGAGTCGGATCTGGAGGCGCTACGCGAGCAGATCGGCGGGCTCGCCGGCCGCAACCCCGGTCCCCTGGCGGCGGATGGGGCGGAGAGCCTTCTCAGCGCGCCGCCGACAGTGGAGCCGGCACGTTTCGTTGCCATCCGTCCCGGCGGGCGCCGGGAGCCGCTGCAGTATGACCCGAAGGGCTACTTTGTCATCACACTCGACTGTGACGAAGAGCAGGTCGTTCTCCGCCACTACCTGACCGACCACACCCCGGCGCACGAGATGCGTGGCCGGGTGGCGGAGTCGATGGTGCTAGGGCTGCTGCGTGAGGGTCTGATCTCGCAGCTCAGCCACGCCGGCTATCTGGGAGCGGAGCTGGCCAAGGCGGAAAGCGCTCTCCACCTCGAGCTGCGGTACGAGCAGGACCGGCCGCTGCGGCGGCCGGCGTCACCGACAGCCACTGCTGAGAACAGCGCCGCGCAAGCCGGCACGCCACCCGTGCCCCGTATCGCACCGCCGCTCACCTGGGAGCAGCTACGCGCCGCGCTTGAAGGCTCACAGGCCGTCGCCGCCGTTGAGGTGCTGCAATGCCTGCCGGACAGCGAGCTCGATGTGGGGTTTCTGGAGCCGGACAGTGCGGACCCGTTCAGCACCTACCGGCGTACCGATCACCGGCTCACCGTCTCGTATGCGCCGGGGATCCCGACCGTCATGGGCGAGCTGAGCGATGTCGTCGACGGGGCGATCCTTCGTGTCTCCGGCGTGCTGGAAGCGGAGGGCCGGCTCGCCGCCCAGCGACTCGTCATCCTCACCAGCGTGGTGACGGTGCACTAGGAGGACCCAGGCAGCAAACACTTCTCCGGCTGCCGAACCGCGTATCACTTCGGCGTACTAGAAGCCATAGTGAAAGGGACATTCCATGGATCCGACGTTTGAAGGTCAACTGGGCGTACTCCATCAGCAGGAGCTGTTGCGGGAAGCCGAGGAACGGCGTCGAGCCGCTCAGCTCGCGCGCAATCACCAGCTGTACCAGCGACTGAACGAGCTTCTCGTTGCACTGCGGCCGTCCCCGGGCGGGACGCGAGGAACGCAGACCGGCACGGAACCGGCCGCGTTCCCGGCGCCACGGTTGCTGGCGCCCGCCGGCTCGCCGGTGGCGGCCGCGCAGCTCGCGCGGTGCCCGGACGCTGCAGGGCCGCCCTGTTGCGCGTCCGGGTGCTGAGAGGGCACACGGGGGGAGGACGTCGACGGAGCGGAAAGATCGGTGCAAGAATCACGTGCTATGCACAAATCGCTCCATCTCCTGGGACTCCTCCTCTCGGGACCGAAGACCGGCTACGATCTGCACCGCATCGTCCGTGCCCACGGCGATCTGTACGCCGATCTCAAGAAAGCGAACGTCTACTACCTGCTGGACCGCCTGGCGCGGGACGGGTACCTGGAGGTTCGCGCCGAGCCGGGCGCGCGCGGACCGCGTGGCGAGCGCCTGATCTACTCGCTGACGGAGCGCGGACGGGCCCGCTTCGAGGAGCTACTGCGGGAGGTGCTGCGCAGTTTCGAGCCGGTACCGAGCAGCATCGGCTCGGCGGTCGTCTTCCTCCCCTACCTGGCAGAGGGGGAAGCGGTGCAGCTGCTGGAAGAGCGCCGGGCCAGCGTCGCCCGGCAGCGCGAGCAGGTGGCAGCCATCGTGGCCGGTCAGGACGGCAATAGCCTGCTGGGTCTGGCCGTCGATCATCTCCTCGCGCTGATCGACGCCGATCTCACCTGGACCGAGCGGACGCTCGCACGTTTACGCGCCGAGGCGGCTACCCGCGACGGCAATGCGATCCGGGTGCGGTGAACGGGATTCGCGATCGACGGCTGTGGTGCGCCTGGAAGAATCGGAGCCTTTGCTTCCGGCGGTAGGTCAGAACAGACGCGAGCAGCCGAGGTGGCGTGCGAGGACCGAGCTAAAGCTCGCTGCCACGAGGGTGCGGAGGGTGCGAACGTGGCCAGCAAGTGTGAGCCTGGGCGGCATCCGGCTGGAGGACGCGCACGAAGGCAGCCTCCGGCCTGCTGCCCTGCGGCAGTGCCGTGGGGCAATCGAGCTGAGAGGCAGGGTGTGGATTGGCACCATTCCCGGGGCTGTGATACCGTTTAGAAGAGCACATCGAAAAGGAGGCGCACCCATGGGAGTCAGCTTCACCACGTTTGCATCGGGCATCGATGCATTGAGTGATTCCATGACTTATGGGTGCGCCGGCTAACAGCAGCTCTCAGTCCTGACGGACGACTCCCAGCGGACCATTCGGGTTTCCGGATGATCCGACGGCCGAGATGACGCGCTAGGGCGCGAAACGTTCTCCTCCACTGCGGTGGTGGCGCACCCGTCACCAACCATTCACGCAGTCGAAGGAGCCATTTCATGACACGTTTCACGCGCGCCGCCCTTGCACCAAAGTTCCATCTCTCGACCGATTCGTCCGAAAGGATCCACGCATGCTTCCGTTTCCGGGCCGGCGCGGCCGGAGCGTCCTGACCAACCGGACACTCCGCCTGCTGGTCACTTATCTCGCGCCGCAGCGACGGCGCGTCCTCCTGCTCGGCATCCTGCTGCTGGGCGGCATCGGCCTCCAGCTGGCCAATCCCCAGGTCGTCAGCATCTTCATCGACACTGCTCAGAAGGGAGGGCCGGACACGACCCTCACCCGGGCAGCGGTGGCGTTCCTGGTCATTGCGCTCGCGCAACAGCTCGTGGCGCTCGGCAGCACCTACGTCGGCGCGATCGTGGGCTGGGAGGCAACCAACCGCCTGCGGGCCGACCTGATGCGTCACTGTCTGGGGCTCGATCTCCCGTTCCACAAGGGCCACACGCCCGGCGAGCTGATCGAGCGCATTGACGGCGATGTCACGCTGCTCGCCAACTTCTTCTCCCAGTTCACCATCAACATCCTCGGCAACGCGCTGCTGGTGGCCGGCATCCTGGCCATCCTGGGGCGCGACAGCATCTGGCTGGGGCTCGGGCTGACCGCCTACTGCGCCGCCACCGTCATCGCGCTGCGCGCGGTGCAGCACCGGGCCGTGGTGCGCAACGCCACCGACCGCCAGGCCAGCGCCGAGCAGTACGGCGCCATCGAGGAGCGGCTGGTCGGCACCGAAGACATTCGCGGCGTGGGAGCGGAGTCCTGGGTGCTGTGGCGCCTGCTCGGAGTGATGCAGCGGCGGCTGCGCACCAGGCGGAGCGCCGCCCTGGCTGGAACGCTCTCCTTCTTCGCCACCAAGTTTCTCTACGTCATCGCCTACGCCATCGGTCTGGGACTGGGCGCCTTCCTCTTCGAGCGCCATCAGATCACGCTGGGCACCGCCTACCTCATCGTCTTCTACATCGGCATGCTGGCGGCGCCGCTGGACCGGATCCAGCGGCAGGTTCAGGACATGCAGGCAGCCTCCGCCGGCATCGGCCGGGTCGAAGCTCTGCTGCGTACCTCGTCCGCCCTGCCCGCGACCGGCACGGCGACGCTGCCGGCCGGCCCGCTGGCCGTTCAGGTCGACCGGGTCACGTTCGGCTACGAGCCTGGTGAGAGCGTCCTGCGCGACATCTCCTTCGCCCTCGCGCCCGGTGAGACGCTGGGCCTGCTGGGTCGAACCGGCAGTGGCAAGACAACGCTTGGCCGCCTGATTGCGCGCCTCTACGACCCGGTCGCCGGGAGTATCAGCCTGGGTGACGGCGTGTCCGCAGCCTCCCGGTTGCGCGACCTGCCGGACGCCGAGCTGCGCCGCCGCGTCGCGGTAGTCACGCAGGACGTGCAGTTCTTCCGGGCGACGGTTCGCGACAATCTCACGCTGTTCCGGTGCGGTGCGGCGGATGCCGTCCGCGACGCCGAGATTCTCGCCGTCCTGCATGAGCTCGATCTGGGCGAGTGGTACCGCACGCTCCCCGCCGGGCTCGACACCGTGCTCGGCCCCGGCGGCGGGCTCTCCGCCGGGCAGGCACAGCTACTGGCATTTGCCCGTATCTTCCTGCGCGATCGGGAGGAGCCGGCCCGCCGGCCGGGACTCGTCATCCTCGACGAAGCAACCTCGCGGCTCGATCCCGCCACCGAGCGCGCGGTCGAGCGCGCGGTCGACCGCCTGCTGGCCGGGCGGACCGGCATCGTCATCGCGCACCGGCTGCGGACGGTGGGGCGCCTCGATCGCATCATGATCCTCGAGAGCGGACGGATCGTCGAACAGGGCCGCCGCCGGGAGCTGGAGCGAAACCCCGCCTCGCGCTTTAGCGCCCTGCTCCGCGTCGGCCTGGAGAGCGAGGACCGGCTGCCTGCCGGGCGCCTCCACGACGGCGAACGATTGCAGGAGGTGCCGGCGTGAATGCGGCGGAGCACCTGAGAACCTGGCCGTTCAACGTCCGGCTGATGCGCTACGCTCCCCGATCCTTTGGCGTGTGCGGCTTCTTCACCTTCCTGCTGGTCGGGGGAGAGATCGTTCCCGGTCTCATCGTGCAGGGCGTGTTCGACCGGCTCACCGGCCACCAGACGGCGGGCTTTGGCATCGCCACGCTGGTTGCGCTCTTCGTGGCGCTCGAGGTGGCACGCTTTGCCACCAGCTTCGGCCACGATTGGGGCTACGTAACGTTTGTCCTCACCGGCGGCGCGCTGTTGCGCCGCAACATCCTGGCGGCCATCCTCAACCGTCCCGGCGCCGTCCCGCTGCCGGTTTCGCCAGGCGCCGCCGTCAACCGCTTCCGGGACGACGTGGACGAAACCTCCGATTTCCCCACCTGGTTCCCGCAGGAACTGGGGCTCTGGACAGGGACGGCCGTAGCGATCGTCATCATGGCCCGCATCAACCTCACCATCACGCTGTTTGTCTTCCTCCCGCTGGCCGCGGCGCTGGCGGCGGGACGGCTGGCCTGGGACCGGCTCCGGGAGTACATCGCCCGGGAAGATCAGGCGACCGACGAGGTCACCGGGTTTCTGGCCGAGGCATTCGCCGCGGTGCAGACCGTCAAACTGGCCGGCGCCGGCAACGATCTGGTCGATCACTTCGGCGCGCTCAATCACGCGCGTCAGCGCTGGGCCGTGCGCTGGCACGTTCTCTACCAGGCGGTCGACCTGATGACCGGGGCCGCCGTCGCCTTCGGGATCGGGATCGTGCTGTTGCTGGCCGGGCACGCCATGGCGCGGCACACCTTCAGCGTCGGCGATTTCGCGTTGTTCGTCTACTTCCTGCAGTTCGCCACGTCGGCTGCCACCGACTTCGGCAATTTCCTGGGCGACTACGCGAACCAGAGCGTTTCCATCGTTCGCATGGAGGAGCTGGTGCAGCCCGAGCCACCGCGGGCGCTGCTCGAGTTTCATCCGGTTCGGCCGGTCGAGGCTGCCCCCGGTGCCTTCGGTGCGGCCGAGGCAGCCGGCCCTCGCCTCGACACACTGGAGGTGCACGACCTCTGCTTCGCTTACGCCGGCAACGGCAACACGCCCGGGCCGAACCGCGGCATCCAACACGTCGATCTGCGCCTGCGCGCCGGAACGCTCACCATCGTGACCGGCCGGGTGGGATCGGGCAAGACGACGCTGCTCCGCGCCGTCCTGGGCCTGCTCCCGGCCGAGGGTGGAGAGATCCGCTGGAACGATCATCCGGTCGCCGACCGGGCGGACTTCTTCCGGCCGCCGCGCGCCGCCTACGTATCCCAGGTACCTCGGTTGTTCAGCGAGACGCTGCGCGACAACATCCTGATGGGCTGGCCGGCGGCGGGGCCCGAGCTGGACGAGGCGATCCGGCTCTCCGTGCTGGAAGACGACCTGCCGGAGCTGAGCGACGGCCTGGAGACGCTCGTCGGGCCGCGCGGCGTGCGGCTGTCCGGTGGTCAGATCCAGCGCGCCGCAACCGCCCGCGCCTTCGTGCGCAAGCCGCAGCTGCTGGTGCTGGACGACCTCTCCAGCGCGCTCGACGTCGAGACTGAGCGGCTGCTGTGGGACCGGCTGCTGGCGCAACCCGACCTCACCATTCTGGCCGTTTCCCACCGCCGCGAGGCGCTGGCCCGTGCCGATCAGATCGTCGTGCTGCGAGACGGCGCGGTGGCGGCCCGCGGCAGCGTGACCGAGCTGCTGGCCACCTCCGACGAGCTGCGCCGCCTCTGGGCGGCGGAGGCGAGGGCCGGGGAGGAAGGAGGCGTGGAATGCGCTACCTGAACCTGGGAATCCTGGCGCACGTCGACGCCGGGAAGACGACCCTCACCGAGCGCCTGCTCTACACCGCCGGCGTGATCGACCGGCCGGGGAGCGTCGATCGCGGCACGACCCAGACCGATTTCCTGCCGCTGGAGCGGCAGCGCGGCATCACCATCAGGTCCGCGGTGGTATCGTTCGCCATCGGCGACCTCACCGTCAACCTGATCGACACGCCGGGCCATCCCGACTTCATCGCCGAGGTGGAACGGGTGCTGAGCGTGCTGGACGGCGCCGTGCTCGTGATCTCGGCGGTGGAGGGCGTGCAGGCGCAGACGCGAGTCCTGCTGCGGACGTTGCGGCGGCTCCGCATTCCTACCTTGATTTTCGTCAACAAGATCGATCGTTCCGGCGCCGCGCCCGACCGCGTGCTGTGCGATGTCGCGGAACGGCTGACGGCGAATATCGTCGCAATGGGTGAAGCAAGCAATCCGGGTGACCGCAGCGCCGGGTTCAACGCATTCGGCGGCGCCGACGCCGCATTCTTCACCCGTCTGGTCGACCTCCTGGCCGCCAACGACGATGCGCTGCTGGCCCACTATCTTGAGGACGAAGGCGGCATCTGCTACCACCGGCTGCGGAAGGAGCTCGCAGTCCAGACGGCGCGGCCGCTGGTGCACCCCGTGTACTTCGGCTCCGCGGTGACAGGAGCGGGCGTGCCCGAGCTCATGGACGGCATCGCGGAGCTGCTGCCGGCCACTGCCGGCGACTCCAACGGTCCGCTCTCCGGCGCCGTCTTCAAGATCGAGCGGGGTCCTGCCGGGGAGAAGGTCGCTCTGGTCCGTCTCTTCTCCGGCACGCTCCGAACCCGCGACCGGCTCCGCTTCGGCCGGGAGCAGGAGGGAAAAGTCACGGCGCTCAGCGTCTTCGAAGGCGGACCCGCCGTCCCGGGCGAGGTGCTCGCCGCCGGCCGGATCGGCAGGTTGTGGGGGCTTCCCGGGATTCAGATCGGCGACCGGATCGGCGTCGCCACGAACGGCGCGGACACCGTCACCGCCGGCGACCCCTACTTCGCGCCCCCCACTCTGGAGACGGCGGTCCTTCCCTGCTGTGCCGCCGACAAGGCGGCGCTGCACCTTGCGCTGGCACAGCTGGCCGAGCAGGATCCGCTGATCAACCTGCGGCAGGACGACCGGCGAGGTGAGATGTACGTCTCGCTCTACGGCGAGGTCCAGAAGGAAGTCATCGAGGCAACGCTGGCGCAGGAGTACGGACTTGCCGTCCACTTCCGCGAGACCTCCGTGATCTGCATCGAGCGACCCACTGGCAGCGGCGAGGCGGTCGAGTGGCTTGGCAAGAACGGCAATCCTTTCCTCGCTACCATCGGACTGCGCGTCGAGCCGGCACCGGAGGGAACCGGTGTGGAGTTTCGACTGGACGTTGAGCTGGTGACGGTCCCGCTTTACATCTTCAAGTCCGTCGAGGAGTTCCAGCGGGCCATGGAGGACACGGTGCGGATCACGCTCCAGCAGGGGCTCTACGGCTGGCAGGTCGCCGACTGCAGGGTGACCATGACGGCAAGCGGCTACGCCTCACCGGCGAGCGGGGCCCGAGACTTCCGGCGGCTGACGCCACTGGTGTTGATGGCCGCGCTGCAGCAGGCGACCACCCGGGTCGCCGAGCCCATCCACCGCTTCCACCTCGAGATCCCGGCCAGCGCGTACGGCACCACGATGCCGGTGCTGGCCCGGCTGGGCGCCGCCGTGCAGTCATCGACGCTCGCCGGGCCGTCGTGTCTGCTGGAGGGCGAGATCCCGGCGACGCGGCTGCCGGACCTGCAGCACCAGCTGCCGGCGGCAAGCCGCGGCGAGGGCGTGCTGGAATACAGCTTCGGCCACTACCGGCCGGTCGAGGGATCGCCACCGACCCGTCCGCGCTCGGACCTCAACCCGCTCAACCGCAAGGAGTACCTGCTCCACGTCGTGCGCCATGTGTAGTGGTATGCCGTCCAACCGGCCCGGCCACCGCACCCACGCAACCGATCCCATGCCGCCCGGATAGCCCGGTCCTTCCGTGTACAAGTCACAGGACAGGGTGCGGCATCCGCGCACATCGCTCGCATTGAGTACGTTGTACTGTGACCGATATCGCACCGCCCTCGGGGCAGCTCGATCCGATCGCGAGCTGCCCCATCCACCTGACCTCCGACGAGATGGCGGGCCGGACGTTCCTCCTCGGCAACGAGGGCGGCTTCGTCCTCTACCTGCCGGTCCGCCAGAACATCCGCGACCGCACGCTCCAGCCCACCAAGTGGTTCGGCGCATCGGGCTTCGGCCGCGCCTACCTCGAAGACAATCTGGTCTGGCTGGCGCGCGACGGGGATGCGATCAGGCTCGATCGCAGCAATCAGACCGGCTTCACGCTCTACATGGACCACGCCGTCCGTGCTTTCTCGATCGACGGGCTCACCGTCACCCAGACGTTCTTCATGCCCAACCGGATCGACGCCTTCGCCATGACGATCGAGCTCGAGGGAGATGATCCGGCCGGACTCACCGTCGCCATCGAGCCGGAATACGATATGCGCTACTACCAGGCGCTGAATGAGACGTTCGACGGCTACGCGGCCGAGGTCGTCAAGCGCCGTGGACGGCCCTGTCTGCGTGTGACCAATCGCGTGAGGGGCCCGACCGCGGAGGTCGGAGAGCTCCGCTTCTACTCGCTGGTCGGGGCCGACGGCCCCATCTCCGTCACATTGCTCCCCACGGAAGAGCGGCTGCGTCCCAAGGCCTACCTGACCGACGAGAAGCGGCACAAGCTGATCGAGCGCGCCTATGTCGAAACTCACGAGCAGGTGCCGGACGAAGCGCCGATCTGGGACCAGTTCGAAACAACCGCCTATGCTCCCGCCCGCATCAGCGGGCCCGTGCCGCTGACGCTGGTGTACACGTTCGGCGACCGTCCGCGCGAGGCGACCCAGGCGCTCTACCGCTGTATCGGCCGCCTGCCTGAGCTGCGCCGGCGCAAGCACGCCGAGACCGTCAAACGGGTGGCGCAGGGTGACCTGGTGACGGGCGTGCGTGAGGTCGACGTCGCCTACCGGCACGTGCTGATCGAGTTCAACAACTGCCTGGTGGCACGCAACGTCCGGTTTCACGGAGACAGCGGCGAGCATGACCACTTCAACGCCATCTTCGCCGGTAACAAGTACTTTCTCGACGCCTGGAAGCGGGACGAGAACATCTCCCTGATCGCCCTGCTGGTCACCGGCGACTACGGGACGGTGCGCGATATTCTGCGCGATACCTGGTCCTACCAGGACCGGCGCACCGGCCGCCTTCCCCACATCATCCGGCTGGGCGAGCCGCTGGTCTACTACTCCAGCGACGGAACGCTCTGGGCGCTGGTTCGCCTCGACGACTACACGCGCCGCAGCGGAGATACCGCGCTGCTCGACGAGAAGTACCCGATGGTCGAGCGTTTCTTCACGGCGAGTCTCGACTTCGTCAAGCGCGGGCTGCTGCCGTCCGGTGGAATCATCGACAAGTCATACCTCTGGGAAACCTGGGAGGACACGCCCTACACGCCGCGCGACGGCTACCCGGTTGAGATCGAGCTGCTCTGGCTGACCGCGCTGCAGCGGTTCCTGCCCACTATCGCGGACCGCAACCCGGAGCTGGCCAGGTGCCTGGGAGACACGCTGGCCGAGGGACTCGAAACGTTCAGATCTTTCGAGCTGGGAGACCACCTCGCCGACAGCCTGAGCTACCACTGGGAGCCGCGCGACCTGCTGACCCCGAACGGCTACATCGCCTTCGGTCTCGACTTTCCGCTGCCATCCGAGCTGGCGCGCACCATGGTGCTGCTGGCCCGGGAGCAGCTGGCGGGCGAGGTCGGAGTGCGCAGTCTGGCGCCGCGCGATTGGCCGAAGGTCCTCTCCGCCGCCTTCCTCGACGACCCCCGAAACATCCGCAACCACCACATGGCAAGCGTGGGCCTCTACAACTACCATCGCGGCATCGAGTGGCTCTGGCTCAACCAGTTCATGGTCGCGGGCGAGCTGGCGCATGGCGACGCAGAGCACGCCTACCGGCTCTACCTGCGCGGCCAGGTCGACGCCGCGCAGGCCAGGGCAGGCGTGGGTGGCCTGGGGGAGCTCTATGACCTCCACGGCCCTCTCGGCGCCGACTTCCAGGCCTGGAGCATGGCTTCGCTCATCTCCGGGCTGCACCGCTTCGCCGGCGTTGCAATCGATGCCATACAAAGGAAGGTGACCGTCCGGCCCTCCCCACCCGCCGACTGGCAGGAGCTGACCACCCGCAACCTCGCCGGCAAGACGCGCTTCGACGTGCGCTGCCGCCGCGACGGTGAGCACCGCCAGGAAGTGATCGTCGAGCCGGTCGACCGGGTGCCAAGCGGCTATAGCCTGCGCGTCGGCGTGCGGCTACCGAAATCGGGTGCGGTCCACGCCTCGATCAACGGCCAGGAGATACCGGCCGAGTCCATCCAGGTTTCAGGCGGTGACACCGGCAGTCCACGGGAGGCCTGGATCGAGACGCCGTTCCGCAGCAAAGCCACGTTGCTCTTTGAGATCTAGTTAAGTCCAACCGGGACGAGTCTGAAGTGCGTCGGACACACACCGTTCGAACCGCTGCATGGCTTATCCATCTCCACCAGCGCGGCGTCTCCTCCCGCCTCGACCGTCCAGTTGGGAACGAAGCCGGCTGCGTCCGGTCCCACCGCAATGATGCGTCGCCGGCCGGTCAGAGCATCGTAGACCTGCACGTTCCCTTTCGGGTAGGGCGTCGGATAGTCGGGAGCGAACACGACGTACCTGCCGCCGACCACCCGTGGCAGCTGCGACGACGAGCGCTTCACAGCCACCCGCCGGCCGGTAGCGAGATTGGCGACGACAATGCCATGAGCGTGTCCAGGGGTGAGACTCCCATGCTCCCATGCGACGATGTTCCCGGAGATCACCGGCGCGAAGTTCGACTGCCCGGGAGGAGTCAGGGCACGGACGCGACCCGTTGCGAGATTCTTCACGAAGATTTGGGAGCCTGGGTTGCTCCCCGGCTCTCTCACAAAGATCAGGTGGTTGCCTGCGATCTCTGGGTCACCATCGAAGTAGTCGATGCCCGATCCCCCGGCGAGGAGCAGGCCCCGTCGACCCGTGGCGAGGGTAAATGACCGGATCACCGACATCGTCCGTCCGCGTAACCGCGTCCAACTCTGCCAGACGACCGTCCTACCATCGGTGTTGGCGCCGAGGAAGCGGCTCGGCAATCCCTCCATCTTTGGGGAATCGAGGAGGATGGCTCGCCCGGTGTCGACGTTCCGGGTGTAGAGCTGCCACTTGTCGTACGGCCTTTCGGAGTCGTACACGAGCCAGCCGGCGACAAGGGCATACACCACAAGCTGCGCACCGCGGGGACCGTCGAAGAGCACGCGTGGCTCTGACACGGTGATAGAGGTCGAGCGCCGCTGGTAGTCGCGTATGTACATCCGCACGTCGAACTTGGTAAAGGGCGGTCGACCGCAGCTCACGCAGACCGGACGGTGAAACCGTGGCACGGCTGCCCCGTAGACCACGTGCCGATCGTCCAGGACAGGACCGCTCCAGGCGACGTTACCCCTCGGAATCGTGAACGTTGCATGGGGTCCGGAGGGTATTGAAACATGCGCCGAGCGTACCGGATGCGCCTGGAATGCGAGGTAGGCGACCAGCATCACCCCCGCCCACTGGGCTCGAGGCATCGTGACCTCCTCGACACGCACCGCTTTCACGCGCATGCCCCCGTCATCAAGTACAACGCAGCGAAAGGCGGTTCGTTACGCCCCGGGAGCATGTATACAGGTTGCCCGAGGAGGCGGGAGCCGGCTATCGAAAGGGCTCCGGCTATGCTGAGCGATAATGTCGAGGCCGCTCGGGGAGAGGCGGCGGGAGAACGATCGGATGTTTGCGCGCTGGGGACATTTCGTGTATCGACGCCGTCGCCTGGTTCTCAGCGCGGCGCTGCCGTTCCTGGTTCTCGCCCTGCTGGGCTTTCGGGTCGGGGTTGCGCCAAACTTCAACGCGCAGCCACCGGTTGAGGCGGGACGCGCCCTCACCCTGATCGACCGCGAGCTGCCCAAGCTCGGCAACTCCTTCGTGCTGATCTTCACCAGCCGCACCCGGCAGGCGAGCGACCCGGGTTTCCGCGCCGCGATGCTCGCCGCGCTCGGTCCGCTGGCGCGCGATCCGATCGTCGACTCGGTCGAGACACCGTACAACACCACGGCCGGCGTCGCGCGCGGTCTCATCTCGACCGACGGTCACCGCGCGCTGGCCCTCGTCTCGGTCAAGGGAAGCAACCGCCAGGCAATCGACGCCTATGCGGCGCTGCGGCGGCAGGTCCACTCCGCCACCCTCCAGATCGCCACCACCGGCGGCCTGGCCATCTACCACGACTTCAATACCTACCTCAACGGCGACCTGGCACGCACCTCCGGCGCCATTCTGCCCATCGCGTTGATCCTGCTCCTCGTCGTCTTCGGGACGGTCGTCGCCGCTGTGCTGCCGCTCGGCGTGGCGGCGCTGGCGTTGATCGCGGGGATCAGTGGGGTCTACCTTCTGGGTTTGGTAACCGACATCACGCAGTACGCCACGAACCTCATCGCCCTGATAGGCCTCGGCGTGGCGATCGACTACTCGCTCTTCATCGTCAGTCGTTTTCGCCACGAGCTGCTGGCCGGCAGGAGTGTGGAGGAAAGCGTCACCATCGCCGTCGCCACTGCCGGGCGCGCCGTTGCCTTCTCGGGACTGACGGTGGCGATCGGCATCTCCGGCATGTTCTTCTACCAGGGCGTCTATCTGGCCACCATGGGACTGGCCGGGGCGGCCGGCATCTTGTTGGCGGTTCTCTGCGCGCTGACCTTCCTGCCGGCGTTGCTCGCGGTGCTCGGGCCGCGTGTCAACCGCTGGCGCGTACCCCTGGTGGGCACGGGTAGCGGCGAGACCGGCTTCTGGCACAGCCTTGCCTTCTGGGTGATGCAACGGCCGGTCTTCGCCCTGATTCCAACTCTCGGCTTCCTCCTCCTGGTCGGCAGTCCGGTTGTCGCCATCACCCTCGCCAACTCCGATATTCGCTCCCTCCCGCCGCAGGCGCCCTCACGCCAGACAAATGACGTGCTGGCGCGCAGCTTCCCGGGCGAGGGCCAGAACACTATCGCGGTCGTTCTCTACTATCCGGACGGACGGCCACTCGCCCCGCGCCGGACCGCCTACCTTTACGATCTGACACGGCGCATCGAACGGCTTCCCGAGGTGCGGCGGGTCAGGAGCCTGCTGGACGCGATCCCCGGCGCATCACGCGCCGCGGCCACGACGCTCCTCGGCGAGCCCGCCGGGAACCAGCCGCCGGCGCTCCGGCAGGCGATCTACCAGTACGCCGGCACGCACATCGTCGAGCTTGACGTGGAGGCGCACGCGACCGTCCAGAGCGACGCGGCCCGCACCCTCGTCCGCACCATTCGATCGCTCCCCTCACCGCCCGGCGGGCAGCATCTGGTCACCGGCGATACCGCCCTCGACATCGACAACATCAGCTACGTCGAGTCCCGCACCCCCGCCGCGGTCGCTTACATCGTGCTCGTCACCTACGTCGTCCTCTTCCTGCTGGTGGGCTCGCTGGTTCTACCGTTGAAGGCAGTGGTGATGAACCTGCTCTCGATTTCCGCCTCGTTCGGCGCGCTGGTTTGGATCTTCCAGCAGGGTCACCTCCGCACGCAGCTGAATTTCACGCCGCAGCCGATCGATCCGACGACCATGGTCCTCCTATTCTGCATCGTCTTCGGGCTGTCGATGGACTACGAGGTCTTCTTGCTCACCCGCATCCAGGAGCAGTACCGGAAGGGGATGGACACGCGTACCGCGGTAGCAGTTGGTCTGGCCCGATCCGGCCGCCTGATCACCGGAGCAGCGGCGATCATGGTCGGCGTTTTCCTGGCCTTCGGTGGGCTCGCCAATACGGTCATCATCAAGGAGATCGGTCTGGGACTGGCGATCGCGGTGGCGATGGACGCCACGATCGTGCGCGGCGTCGTCGTCCCGGCGCTCATGCGCCTCCTGGGGCAGATCAACTGGTGGGCGCCCGGTCCGCTGGCACGCGCCTACAGCCGGCTCGGCCTCGCCGAGCAGACCGAGGCGGCGGCGGAGCCGGCACGGTCTGCGGTCCGGGAAGAGCAGGCGATTATGTCGTGAGGGGCGCGACCACGCTGGGCCTGACTCCCTGACGTGCAGAATGGATCGGGGCAGCAAACGTCATGGATAGACGACGGGACGAGGTGCAGTGTCAGGCGGGTCCCAGCGCTGCCATCTCCTCGGCGTCGAGACCGTAGAGGGCGCAGACTGCCCGGTCGATACGCCGGTCGAGCGCCCGATCGCAGCCTCCAGTCCGCAGCATCTCCGCCGCCAGCGCTTCCAGCGCCGGCCAGCCTGGATCGTGCTCGGCCGGCAGCGGCACGGGGAGCGCCTGCATCCTCCCGACTTTGACTTGAGGCAGAACCCGCCCCTCCTCGCCTGCCAGGAGCCGGTAGAGGGCGGTCAGCAGCTGCGAGTTCAGACAGGCGAGGAGCGGCAGCAGCGAGGCATCGGCTTCGCGGGTGATCGCGATCACGCTGCGCCCCATCGCCATCCGGGAGCGGTCCAGGGTGGCGACGATGCGGTCTGCCGTCTGGCGGAAGACGACCTTCTCCGGCAGCTCGAACACCGCCTGCCCGTACGAGAGCGTCTCGCCGGGGGCAAGGTACCGCGCCGGCTCGTGGCGCAGCCAGCCACTGCACCCGATCGCCGTGTAGCGATCGAAGTCCCGGCCGCGATAACGCGGCCGGTCGAGGGGGCTCTCGGCTTCGTCGCCACCGTAGAGAACACGCCGGCCGGCCGACGCCCGGTTGTAGTTGATGCCGACGTCGCGTACCCGATAGAGATGGGCGAGATCGCCCAACGCCGGGTGAGACGCCTGCAGCCGGCGCAGGAGCCGGAGCACGGGAGATGAGCCGACCAGGAAGCCCTCCCGGCCAGAGACGAGTACGGTCGGCGCAACACCTGTCGATTCTCCCCCCTCCAGCCCGCCCATTCGCTCGTAGCGAGGAACGGCCGGACCGGGCCTGGGCCCGAAGACCAGAGCGCAGGCCGGTGCTGCGGCCCCCGGAAACAGGCGGTCGCCCAGATGCGCAACATAGTAGGGGTCGAACCGCGCGAGCATGAAGTGGCGGATGTCGGCGTGTGTCTCCTGGGCGAGCATGGCCTGGGGCAGGACCATGCCGACGGCGCCGTCGGACCGCCGAGCGCCAATGGCCAGGAAGATCTTGAAGGAGTCAAAGCTGCCGAGCGTCTGAATGCCGGCACGCCGCCGCAGCTCGGCATGCTGCTCGGCGGGATACCGGGCGCCCCACGGAGGATTGCCGACGACCAGGTCGAACCGCCTCCATGGCCGCGGACGCAAGGCAAGCGCATCGGCGCAGCGCAGATGGCGCGCCAGGATTTCGGGACGGGCGCCGGTCTCGAGACAGAGTGCGAGGATGGCCAGCCGAACGGCAACGGGATCAAGATCGACGCCGTACACGCAGCGCTCTGCGATTACCGCCTCCGGTTGGTCGGACGCTCCGGCCAGAGTACGAACCGCTTCCAGCAGGAAGACGCCGCTCCCCATGGCAGGATCGAAGACGGTTGGTCCGACATCCGGGGGCACCACCGGGCGTGGAGGCAGGGCCTCAATGGTGCGCTCGACTACCAGTCGAGCCAGGGAACGTGGCGTGTAGTAGCAGCCATCCGCCTTGCGACGGTCGTTGCCCGGATCGAGGAGCATCCGGCCGGCTTCGAGCCGCGGCTGGCAGGAAAGCACCGCTTCGTAGATACCGGCAATCGCGTCGTACGGGGAAGCGGGACTACCGACAATGGAGGCGGCCAGCTCGCGCTCGCGCCCGGCCAGGATCGGCGGTCTCGGCGCGCTGCACCGGCGGAAGTCGACGGTAGCGGACTGGAGCCCGGTGCGGCTCGCCTCACACCCCGACTCTGCGATGAGCTCGGCGCCGGCCGTGACCAGCCGGAGAACGGATTGCCGGCAGGCCAGGGTGGGATCGAGTGCCGAGCCTTTGGCGTGCCGGGCAACGAAATCGGTCCCAATCTCCTCGACGGCAGCCCGGATTGCCGCGACAGCTGCCGGCTGCCGTCCAGTGCGTGGTATCGGAGCGAGCTCAGTGCTCGATGGCAACCAGACGAGCGACGCGTCGCTCGAACTCGGTCAGGTCGATCTTGCCTTCGACGTACAGGTTCTGCAGCCGCTCGATCGGGCTCTGGGCAACCGCCGGCACTCGCTTCTGATGCAGCCACGGCCGGCTCATGAAGTACAGCGGAATCCCGACGAGGCAGGCCATCGCCAGGAGGGCCAGTGCCGAGAGAACGACGAAGGCCACCAGCGAGATGACCATCATCAGGGCGAAGAAGAGAATGAGCAACCGGAACATTGTCACTGCCTCGACCAAAGAACCCAGGGAGATCTCTCCCCTAAGCGTAGCGCTTTGCAGCGCATTCTGTACACCCCGTGAGGCCCTTTCCAAGCGGCAGCAGCGTCGGTCAGTGAGCCGCATACCTGTCCACCACCGGGCCCAGAACCGGCGCCGCCAGCAGCCCGGTTCAGAGCGCCACGCCGGCAAGATCGAGTGCCGGAGAGCGCAGCGGCAGTGGAGCAACCCCACGACTGCCTCCTGGCGCGTGGTCCGCGCCGAGACATGGCGGCCAGCGCCCATCAGTCGCATCGGCAACGCCTTGGTAGCAGTCCCACCGGGGTATACCGACATCGGTCTATGCGCCGGACGGCGCGCCCTTCGCCTCTTCACCGGCAATGATCTGGTTGCATAGCTCGACGCACTCATTGCAAATGTAGACGCCTCCCGGGCCGGCGATCAGGCGGCGAATCTGCTCTTGGTCCTTTCCACAGAAGGAGCAACGGTACGGTGCCTCGTCCCTGGTCATCGATGTGTCCTTTCCGAGTATCTCCCACCACTCCTCGGCGCTGGGATAGTGGGCCAGTATCTGGCGGCAGGCCTCGAGCTGTTCGGTGAGACGCTTCCGGTGACGGCACAGAGAGTCCTCGATACGGTCGCGGTTCTCCGCGTGGAGCATCACCCGGATCTCGGGCAGCGGCATCTGGAGCAAGCGAAGCAGCCGGATCTGTTCGGCGACCCGGATCTGCTCACGGCTGTAGTAGCGGTAGCCGGAGTCGACGTCGACCAGTGCCGGCGGCAAGAGCCCCATCCGGTCGTAGACACGCAGCGCCTTGACGGTGAGCCCAGTCTGTTCCGCGAACCGCCCAATCGGCATCAGGTCAGCCATCGTCGTTTCCCTGGTTCCTACGCTAAAGCCTGCCCTTGGGTACGAGTCAAGGATCTGACCATGTCGATAGAATTCAATGGGGATACAGCGATAGGCCAGGTCAGGGATCAACTTCTTCCTATCTCGAGTGCGGGACTGGCAGCAGTTGCACAGTGGGCCCGCTGCCGGCGCATGTCGCGGGATGACCGGGTGTGGGAAGCGATCTCGAGCCTCGCGGGTCTCAGCTCGGGACTCCTGTCGTCGCAGAGGCGGTGCCTCGACGAGCGCCCCGATCGGACCAGGCGACGGGCCGATCTGTTCCGGTCAGCAAGCGGATAATGTCATCATGACCAGCAGATTCACCGAGCTTGCCATCGACAGTCACCAGCCGCGCCGGCTTGCCGAGTTCTGGTGTGCGGTTCTCGGCTATGAGGTCATCGACGAGGACGACGACATCGTCGAGATCGCCTCCCGGCGTCCCGGCCCAGAGGCGATGCGGGCCGGGCCGGTGCCGCCGACGCTGGTGTTCGTCACAGTGCCGGAAGGCAAGACGGTGAAGAATCGGGTGCACATCGACGTCAATCCCATCGACTGTAGTCAGGATCAAGAGGTCGAAAGGATTCTGGCACTCGGCGCCCGGCGGGTCGATATCGGCCAGGGCGAGCAGAGCTGGGTCGTCATGGCCGATCCCGAGGGCAACGAGTTCTGCGTGCTGCGCAGCCTCCACACCAATGACGAAGGGGCATAACCGGTCGAGGTCAAGCGGCACGAGCCGGCGCAGTACGGAGGATGTGCGCACGTTGCACCGGTGAGAAGGGAGGGCTCAGATTCTCGATCCTATCTGAATGCGCTGCGGCATGAGGGAAGCAGTCCCAACGGCGACTTCACACTGGCACGGATTCTGCGACACGTCGCCTCGTGATATATTCCCATGCGGCGATCGCACGGCCGGCGCCCCCGGCTGCCCAACACGGGCCTTTCCTGCCCTCAGTCCGGGCTGAATGCTCCCTGCCAGGCGCGGGCCAGCCCTTCACGACTGGCCGTAACGACGCGATCGAGGTCGCCCTTCCACAGCGAGTCGGGCACATCGCCGGAGAAGATCTCGACCACATACGGTCCGCGGTACCCGGCTTGGTGAACGGCACGCAGCAGCGGCGAGAGCGGGATCTCGCCCTCGCCGACGACGAGGCGATCCTGAAAGGAGCGCGGTGTGCGCCAATCGCTCAGCTGGACCACGAAGATGCGGTCGCCGCAGGCACGGATTGCCGTTTCCAGGTCGGCGTTTTGCCAGATGTTCCAGGAATCGAGGCAGATGCCGAAGTTCGGCCGGTCGACCGCCTCCACCACCTGCATTCCCTGCCGCAGCGTCCAGATCGCCGACTCGACATTCATGATCGTGGCGTTGAGCGGCTCAAGCGCCACCCGCGCGCCCCGCTCGCCCGCGAAATCGGCCAGGTCCCGATACTTCGTCGCGGCAGTAGCCAGAACCTCCTGCATGTTCCCGCCGGGTGGGTTCCCGGTGTTAGTCACGAACGGCAGTCCGGATGCCAGTTCGCCAAAGCGCTCGATTGTCTCCCGAAACCGCGCCAGACGCGCTGGAATATCCCTGGGCTCCGGCTGCGACTGGCTGGGGAAAAGCGTCCTCACCACCGGTTGCACGGAGCTGATGCTCAGACCGTGGGTGGCGATGACGTCGAGCTGGCGGCGGGTACGGGCCGGATCGGTTTCGGGCTCCAGCTTGAACTCGCAGACCTCGATTGCCTCGACGCCGAGGCGGGTGTAGCGCTCGACATCCTGCTCGAAGCTCCAGGGCCAGGTAGTGAACTCGCTGACGCCGAAGGCATAGGGTGGAGGGCTGGACGGCATGGGGAGATGTCCTTTCAGAAACGGAGAGGTCTCTTCACCATATCGCGTCGTGAGATGAAATGAGCTGTTCGCGGCCGATCGTGGAATCCTGTGCGGCGAATGGTGCCGCGCCGGATCCTTTGAGACACGGTGAGTGAGGCCAACGGGAGGAGATCATGCAGAGAACGGATGCGCCAACCATCGACCGGATCGATGTCTCCGTCTACCGGATACCAACCGAGACCCCGGAGGCGGACGGCGCGTTCACCTGGGACGCCACCACCATGGTTCTGGTAGAAGCACGGGGCGGCGGCGAGTGCGGCATCGGCTATACGTATGCGGACGAAGGAACCGGTCAGCTGATCGTCGATACGCTGGCCGAGGTCGTCCGGGGGCGAAACGCCATGGACGTACCCGCCGCCTGGGCGGCGATGGTCCACATCATTCGCAATCTCGGCCGGCCCGGTGTCAGCTCGATGGGAATCGCCGCGGTGGATGTCGCGCTCTGGGACCTCAAGGCACGCCTGCTCGGACTGCCGCTGGTGACGCTCCTCGGGGCCGCCCACGACGCGGCGCCCGTGTACGGCAGTGGTGGCTTCACCACCTATTCGCTCGACCGGTTGCAGGCCCAGCTCGCCGGCTGGGTCGAGGGCGGCATCCCACGCGTCAAGATGAAGATCGGCACGCAACCCGCCGATGATCTGAGTCGGGTGCGGGCAGCCCGGGAGGCGATCGGCCCCAACGCCGAGCTCTACGTCGACGCCAATGGCGCCTACAGCCGGAAGCAGGCGCTGGCCCAGGCCGAAGCTTTCAGGGAGTGCGGCGTGGTGTGGTTCGAGGAGCCGGTCTCCTCCGACGATCTCGAGGGGCTGAATCTGATCCGGAATCGGGCGCCGGCCGGTATGAACATCGCGGCCGGAGAGTACGGCTACGATCTCTGGTACTTCCGCCGCATGCTGGAGGCAGGTGCGGTCGATGTGCTCCAGGCGGATGCCTCGCGCTGCGCCGGCATCACCGGCTTCCTGCGGGTCGGGCCACTCACCGAGTCGCGCAGTATGAATCTCTCGGCGCACTGTGCCCCTTCGCTCCACGTTGCCGCCTGCTGCGCCACCCAGAATATTCATCCCATGGAGTACTTCTTCGACCACGCCAGGATCGAGCACATGTTCTTCGACGGCGCCCTGACACCGGTCAACGGTGCGCTCCGGCCCAACCGCACGCGTCCCGGCCTTGGACTGGAATTCAAGCGGGCCGACGCCGGGCGATTTGCGGTATGAGCGGTCGAACCGCGGCAGGGGGTGAGCGGTTGGAGCGGATCGCGCGGACCCTCGGCGATGAGCGGCTCGACGCCCTGATCTGCACCCTCCCCGAGAACGTGCTGCTGCTGAGCGGCTACTGGCCGGTGGTGGGGACCGCGCTCGCGGTCGCAACCCCGGGCGGACGCGTTGCCGTCCTGGCTCCCGAAGACGAGCGGGACCTTGCCCATGGCGGCTGGGCGACGGAGGTGCGCACATACACTCCCGGCTCGCTGGAAAGTCTTGCCGGCCCGGAGGATACGGTCCGCGAGCCACTGACGGCGTTGCTTGCCGATCTGGGAGTCGCCTCCGGACGGCTCGGTTGGGAGGATGGAGCCTTCTACCAGGGGGCATCGTACGCTGCCATGTATCTTTTTGGCAGCGGTGTTCCGGCCCTCCTCTCCGGCACGGCGCCACGCGGAACGCTCGTCCCCGGCATGCCCGCGATCAGCCGGCTGCGATCGTCGCTGACGCCGTACGAGGTGGACCGGGTCCGGCTGGGCTGTGCCATTGCCGGCGAAGCGTTCGTCGCAGCGACCGGTACGATTCGTCCCGGCCGCAGCGAAGCCGAGGTGGCGGTCGCCATCGCCGGCCCATTGGAGGTCCGTGGCTTGAATCACCCGGCGGTACGGCGCACCCGAGCCTTCGCCTGGTGTATGTCCGGCCCCCACTCGGCTCTGGCTGGTGCAGCCTACGCCCGCACGCGGGATCGCCGGCTCCAGGAAGGCGACCTCGTGCTGGTGCACTGCAATACCTACATAGACGGCTACTGGACCGACATCACCCGGACCTACTGCCTTGGACAACCGGACGAGCGGCAGCAGGCGATGTACGATGCGATCGCCGACGCGAGGGATGCCGCGCTGGCCGAGATCGCGCCGGATGCCCGCGCCGCCGACGTCGACGCGGCGGCGCGGCGGGTGCTTGCCGGCCGGGGCTTCGGAGATTACTTCACGCATGGCATCGGGCACAGCGTCGGCTTTTCGGTAATCAGTGCCGACTTCCCGCCGCGACTGCACCCTGCCTCACCCGACCGGCTCGCGGTCGGCATGACCTTCAATATCGAGCCGGCCATCTACATCCAGGGGTATGGCGGCATTCGACACTGCGACGTGGTCACGGTGCACGAGGACGGTCCGGAGGTGCTGACCGGGTTCCAGAGTGGCCTGGAAGAGCTGGCGATCGCGGTGTGAGGGCGCGGTTGGATTGGTCTGTGGCAGGCTGACCGTCGGAGCGGCCATTGACAATTCCTGTCACAGTGGTGGGCCGACAACCGTTCTCTCAATAGAGAATGGAAGCAAACGAAGGGGTGGCGATCGTGCCGGCGACCTGGAGGATGAGATGCGTGCTGTCCTGAGGCTCCTGGTCATGCTGGGTCTGGTGGCAGGTACGTTGCTGTCCGCGCCGGCTGCTCCGCCCACTGCCGCGGCGCAGGGCTACTTCCTTGCCGCCTGGGGCGCCGGCGCCGCCGGTCCGCTCGGCACCACGGCCTGCTGCGCCACCCGCGCTAGCCCGACGGGCGTCCCGGTACCCGGCCTTATCGCGGCAGTCGCCGCGGCCAACGGCGGCGTCGTCGCGGTACGGCCTGACGGTACCGTCGCTACCTGGGGACCGTACCTTCCTCCGCCGTATATCCCATCGCTGCTGCCCCAGCAGGTGCCGGGGCTGATCAACGTCGTCGCTGTCGCCGCGGGATCGCAGTTCGTTCTGGCACTGACCGGCAGCGGGACCGTCTGGTCGTGGGGCACCGGAGCACTGGGCCGGCCGGCGACGACCGCGGCCGACGCGATGGCACCTGCCCCGATTCCCGGTCTGTCCCACGTCGTCCAGATCGCCGCCGGTGGCAACAATGCGCTGGCTATCACGCGCGATGGCACCCTCTACTCCTGGGGAGACAATTGGACCGGCGAGATCGGCGACGGTACGCGCACCGATCGGCCCACGCCGGTTCTCGTGACCGGGCTCTCTCACGTCATCTCGGCCGCCACGTCGGGCCAGAATGCCGTCGCGGTGACTCGCGGTGGCGCCGTGTGGGCCTGGGGCGACGACGCCGCAGGCGCTCCCTCCCGCCCCGGCATCATCCAGAGTACGGTACCGGTGCCGGTGCCGAACGTGCCGCAGGCCACCCAGGTCGTGGCCGGGTTCAGCACTGGGTTGGCCCTTGCCCAGGACGGCAGCGTCTGGGCCTGGGGAGAAAACTCGGGCGACGCTCTCGCCACCGGGCATCCCTCACACGATCCGAACGGCAGCCCACCCGCCCCGGTTACGGGTCTCCACGACGTCACCGCCCTGGCGAGCGGACTGAACCGCTATATGGCGATCGAGCAGGACGGCTCGGTCTGGACCTGGGCGGGAGGACTGGGTGGTCCCGCGCGACAGCCAGGCCTCCAGGGAGCGGCCGCCGTAGCGGCCAGCCCGACCCAGTGGCTGGCACTCGTCGCCGAGCCGCCGCCGGATATTCCCACGCCGTCACCAGGTCCGTGCACCTCGACAGTCAGGGGCAGTCTGGTACTCAGCTTCTATCCCTCGGCGCTTCTGGTCGACCAGCCGACCGGCCACGTCTTCGTGCTCGACGGCGGCGGCGAGCAGTCACCTGATCCGGCCTCGCGAGTCTGCACTGCCAGTCTCACCATGCTCGACGGTCGAACCGGCCGCGTTCTCAGCACCGTCCTCCTGGGCAAGGGTTCCCCCTCCTTCGGCCTGTCGCCGATGGCGGTGCCCGACGCCGGATGGCTGACGCAGGAAGACGGGCACATCGTCGTGGCCTATCAGCCTTCCCTGCCCAGCCAGGACACGGCGGGCGGTGTCTCCATCGTCGACGCCGCCACCGGCAAGCTCCTCCGCTCGGTCCAGGTCGGCTATCAGCTGTACGGCGTGGCGGCGGACACCGCGACCCACCGCGTGTTCGCCACCCTTCTGGCCGATCCCGGGACCCACAGCCAGGCTGCCACGGTGGCCAGCCTGGCCGTGGTCGACGGCAGCGGAGGTATCCAGACCCAGACCATACCGCAGGTCGGGACACCGGTGGTCAACAGCGGAGCCGGACGTCTCTTCGTCCTAGCCGACACCGCGAGCCTCGCCTTCGACACGCGATCCGGGGCCATGATCCGTACTGTCTCGTACACCGGCGGCAGCCTGAGTGGCGTCGGCCTGGTGGGGCGATCCGGACGCCTCTTCGTGGCCTACGGCGTCTCGCCACACTGCTGCGGGCCGAGCCTGCAGCTGCTCAACGCCCGGAACGGGAAGCGTATCTCCCAGCTGGGAACTGCCGGCCAGTACGGACCGCTGGTGGTGGACGAGCCGGTGGGCCGCGTGCTGGTTGCACAGTATGGCCTCTCCACGCCGATCCGTGGTGTGACCGAGGTACGCGACGCCACGACTGGACGTATCGTCAAGCGCTTGCCCTTCCTCATCGGACCATCCACCATTAACGCCCGCAACGGCCGGGTCTACGCCATCACCGGGCCCGACACCGTGTCAGTCCTCGATCCGCGCACGTGGCGCGTGGTGGCGCGCTACCATCCGGGTGGGACACTCGCCGCGATCGCCCTGGACCAGTCCACCAACCGCGCTTTCGTCCTCTCTCGCTCCGGCCAGGGCGTCGCCGGCTCGCAGACGGTTCACGCGTTTTGCGTGGCCCGCCGCTGTCCCTGAGGCAACAGATCCAGCGCCGCCAGCTTGGTTTCGATTCACTCGACGTCCTTCTGCGCGCCGAGGCGCCGTTACCACCGCCAGGGCTTCCTCGAACTGCGCTCGAATGGGGGTTCGCCGGCTGCAGCGCCATTCATAAACGCCGGCGCGACGAGGATCCGCGCTCCGGTGTACGGACTCGGCATAGCCTCCGATCGCCGTCGCCCGTCTTCAAGCGGGTGCCTGGCGGCGGTGTGGAATGCCTACGCGACGGCTCTCTGATCGTCCGCGACATCCACGCGAGTCATCGCCAGGTAGGCAACGCAAACGACGATCAAGGCTGTCAGGACCAGCGCGACCTTCGCGTCACCGAGACCCAGACCTCCAAGGATCGGCTTGCCGAGCCAATCCGCCACCGAGGCGCCCAGCGGGCGCGTCACCACGTAGGCGAACCAGAAGGCGGCAACCTCGTTCATGCCGAGTCGCCAGTAGCCGATACCCGGCAGCGCGAACAGGATGGCAAAGAGGATGACCGAGGGGAAGTAGCCGAGGCCGAGGCTTGCCGCTGTCAGGTCACCGGCAGCGGTGCCGAGTGCAAAGGTCGCGATCACCGTCGCCCAGTAGAACAGCTCCCGGCGTCCGGCGTAGATGGTGTGGATGGAAAGCGTTTTCTCGCTCCAATACCAGACGGCGAAGACAATCGCGAGGCACGTCGCGAAGAACGCCGTCGACACGGCATAGGGGACGCCCAGTACGACATGGGCCACGTCGGCCGCCATGGTGCCGAAGACGGCGACCATGACCACGGCGAACCAGTAGATCCAGGCCCGATAACGGCGCGCCGCCAGCTGCAAGGCGAGCGCCACCACCAGTCCAACGCACCCGAACACCACCGCGACGTACTTGTCGATATGGAAGACAAGATAGTCCGACGTCGACTCTCCCATCGCCGTGGACAGGAGTTTGACGATCCAGAAGTAGACCGTTATCTCGGGGACCTTGAGGATCGCGCGCATGGCACGGCTCGACGGCCTCGTGACTAACCGGCGCGTGTACATCTGCCTACTACGCACCGCGGCTTTCCCTGACGCCGGCTACCATCGGATCATGCCTTGCCCACTCACGCAGCACATCTTCATGATAGGTCGGGCGCGCCCCATTCAATAGCGACCGGCGGGGAGCACGGCCGACCTCAACGGAGCACCGGCACACCCCGCTGGTGGGTGCCGGGCGGCGAGAGATCGCGCCGGACCGGCGGGGCCTGAGCGGAGCCTGGTTTCCGGGCGAGGATACTGTCACGCTCGGCGATCAGGTAGTCGGCGATCCGCGCGGCGTTGGCCTGGATGGTCAAACCGGGATTGGCGGAGCCCTGCGTCGGGAAGGTGCTGCCGTCGCAGCAGAAGAGATTCGGGATATCGTGGGTACGGCCGAAGCGGTCCACCACCGATTCCCGCGGATCGTCGCCCATGCGTGCCCCGCCGATGAGATGAGCGTAACGCGGCTCCTGGACTACCTCCTCGGCGCCGGCTGCCCAGAGAATCTCCGCGACCTTTTTCCGGCCAAAGTCGATCAGCTTGCGGTCGTTCTCCCGCAGGTTGTAGGTGATCTTCGCCACCGGCAGACCGCAGCGATCCTTCACTTCCGCCAGCTCGACCCGGTTGTCGGGCCAGGGGAGCAGCTCGCCGAGCAGGCCAAGCGCCGCCCAGTGGTTGTAGTCCATCATCACCCGCCGCATGCCCCAGCCCCAGGCGCCTTTGGCAACTATCATCTGCTTGGCGAAAGCAATGGGCAGCGGGCCCACTGTCTGCACCGCGAAACCGCGGGCGAAGTCCCGTCGCGGGTCGGTCTCATAGAACTCCTCGGTCAGAGCGTGAGCAGGTGGCGCCTTGTACATCCGCACCAGCTCGGAAAAGCGCCCCAGCACGACGTTCCCTGCCTGCACCATCAGATAGCGGCCGACTGTGCCGCTTGAGTTCGCCAGCCCGTTCTCGTGCCCGGGGCAGGCGGAGTTGAGGAGGAGGCGAGGCGTCTCGATGGCGTACCCACAGGCCAGCACAACCCTGGCCCGTTGCTCGCGCGGCTGGAGATCCGGCGCGGCGCCAGCCTGGTCGGCGTGGGCGCCATCGGGGCCCACACAGTCGCCGTGATAGTTCGATCGATCTAGCCGGAAGTAGGTAACACCAGAGACCAATCCATCCTTTCCCAGGTTGATGCGGCCGACCATGCAGTTGTCGCGGATCTCGGCGCCGTGCCGGACGGCATCCGGAACGTGGGAAACCAGCGTGCTCTGCTTGGCGCCGACCTTACAGCCCTGAATGCAGAAACCGCGGTAGATACAATGCTGCCGGTCGCCAAAGGCCCCGGAAGCGATGGCAACCGGACCACCGGCCGAGACGCCAATCCCGAGCGCGGTACAGCCTTTGATCAGGACGTCGCCCACGCCGCCCATCGGGTGGGGCCCGTAAGGATAACCGTGTGGATCACCCCATGGGTAGTGGGCAGGTCCCGCCACCGGCATCTCTCGCTCCAGCATCTCGTAATACGGCTTCAGGTCCCGGTAGCTGATCGGCCAGTCGGCTCCGACACCGTCCTC
>Ga0070735_10000750_pt1 | contig 33248 bp, 31 predicted proteins | sample Coa_R1_FD_66443 | JGI IMG/M metagenome (GOLD analysis project Ga0070735, IMG submission 66443) | Surface soil microbial communities from Centralia Pennsylvania, which are recovering from an underground coalmine fire - Coalmine... | ecosystem: Environmental > Terrestrial > Soil > Unclassified ...
CTCTAACCCGGCCCCGCCGACCCCCGCCTCAGCGACCACCCCCGCCCCGTCCGCGGTCCTGGCCGAGCTCATCCTCCGCGGCCCCGAGCGGATCGCCCTGACCGGTCCGAACGGCGCGGGCAAGACCACCCTGCTGCGCGCGATCGCCGGCCTGGCCCCGCTGCCCGGCGTCGGCGTCCGCCTCGGCGCGGTCGTCGGCTACCTGCCCCAGCGCCTCGACATCCTCGATGACTCGCTGACCGTGGTCGACAACGTCCGGGCGGCCGCCCCGGCCGCGTCGGTCAACGAGGTCCGGGCCGGCCTGGCCCGGTTCCTGTTCCGCGGCGAACGCGCCGACCGGATGGCCGGCACCCTGTCCGGCGGCGAGCGGTTCCGCGCCGTGCTCGCCGCCCTGCTGCTCGCCCAGCCCGCCCCTCAGCTGCTGCTCCTCGACGAGCCGACCAACAACCTGGACATGGCTTCGGCCCGCCAGCTCTCGCAGGCCCTGGCGGGCTACCGCGGCGCGATCCTGGCCGCCAGCCACGACCTGCCGTTCCTGCGCTCGGCCGGGATCACCCGCTGGCTCCGCCTGGACCGTGAGGCGGGAATGACCGTCATCGAGCCGCTGTGAGCTCACGTGTTGGCTGCCGCCAGCGGAGTCCGCTAGACTGCGTGAGCGCCCGGCCGCCGGGTGCGATGCCATTGGGGTATGGGGTAATTGGCAGCCCGACAGGTTCTGGCCCTGTTAGTCTAGGTTCGAGTCCTGGTACCCCAGCCAGCTCAACTGACCAGCGCGGATGTACCTCACATCCGCGCTTGTTCGTCTCGGGAAGCGGTAGCCTCCGGAATCCTCCGGTTGGCCTCACCGCGGCCGAGGCGGTAGTGTGTGCGCTGGATCTCGGCCCGGCAGGATTTCCTGCCGGGACATGCTCGGCCCCGTCGTCTAGAGGCCTAGGACGCCGCCCTCTCAAGGCGGTAACGCCGGTTCGAATCCGGTCGGGGCTACTCCTCTACTTCTTTAACCCTCCCGCGCCTCGCCGCTTCCCGCTAGTCCCATCGGCCCCCAAAACCAACGGACGCCGCCCAGCCTTCCGCGCAGCGAAACCGATGCCGGAGGGCGCGGTAACTACGTCGTTGTGGCAACCACGTAGTCCCGTGTGCGTCGTTGTGGCAACGACGTAGTTGGATGCCCTCCGTACGGCGGGTCAGACGGTGATTTAGAGGCCTGTGACCCCCGATGGGGCTACCGAGAAATGCGGGCCCGCGCCCCCGCGCCCGCGCCCCCGCGCCCGCGCCCGCCCGCGCCGCAGCCGCCGCCCGCCCGCGCCGCAGCTCGCCGCCGCCCCGCCCGCCGCCGCCGCCCGCCCGCGCCGCAGCCCGCCGCCGCCCCGCCCGGCGCCGCCCCGCCCGGACAAACGCTCACGTGTCGATGTTCGGGTTGCCAGCGGGCAACGGCACCAGCCGCGCCGGCGCCTCAGGAAGCACTACTGCCGACTCCACGCGCAGGTCCGGCCCCACGTGCACCAGCTCACCCGCCTCCAGCATCCGCCACCCGCTCTCCCCGTCCAGCTCCTCCGAGGCGACCACGACCGAAGCCGAAGAGTCCAGCCTCGCCGCGTGCACCGACGACGTAGCGCTGCGTACGTGCATGCCCCGCGCCCCGGCCTCGACCCGGGAGGTCCCGGCCGGGCGCGAAAGGATGTGCAGCGCGTGCTGGTCCGGGTAGCGCAGCGCCCACAACTCCCCGGGCGCGGCGACGATGGTGTTCAGCGAGGAGAGCGGCAGGTGCGCAGCGATCCAGCGCGCCGCGGCGGTGATCCCGGCCCCGACGTCGCCGCCGTGCGCCTCGGTCTGCTGGATGATCAGCGCGAAGTACCGCTCGGAGTCGGTGTCCCCCCGCACCAGGGCCGTGTACGGGCCGAGCTGCTTCTCCAGGAGACCCAGATCGCCGAACCCCCCGTTGTGCGCCATGATCCGCCCGTGCATCGCGAACGGGTGGGTGTTCTGCACCGTCCGGCCGCCCGCGGTCGCCCAGCGGACGTGCGCCACGAACGTCACCGAGGAAGCCTGCCGCGCCTCGCGGATGAACTCCTGGTCGGCGAACGCCGGCTCCGGCTGCTTGTCCAGCACCGGGGCGCGGGCGGCGTCGAAGTACCCGATCCCGGCGCCGTCCGCGTTACGGTGGCTCTGCACCTCCAGCGAATCGGGCGCGTCCAGCAGCCAGAACGTCGTCCGGACCGGTGTCGTGCCCGCCGTGAGCCCGAACAGCCTGCACATAGCGCACCTCCCCGGGAATGGTCTCATGAGCGGACGAAGAGCGGACGACGGAGGAGCCCCGGCCCGCAGTCGTCACTGCGTGTAGCATGACGCTCACCCGGCCCGGCGAGGTCTAGGGCAGGCAAACCAGGGGAGGGGCCGAGTATGACCGACCAAGGGACCGAGCCGAACGGCGCCGCGTTCGAGCAGGCCGCACGCGAACTCCAGGCCGCCCAGCACGACGCGCGGGTCGCCTTCGACTGCCTCGCCCTGGGCGACCTCGACCGCGCCCACACTCACGCGCTGACCGCCCGGGTCGCGGTCGACGCCGCGGTGACCGCGCTGGTCGCCGCGCTCACGGAGGCGAGCTGATCCACCAGCAGATCCCGTGACGCCGGCCCCGGTGCCGGCGTGACGGCCGGTGCCAGTGTGGCCGTCGATGCCCCGACCAGTGCCCCAGGTGCACCCGGTGCAGGGCCGGCGGGCAGAGCGCGCGGGCGGCCGCCGTGTACCGGGCCGCGAGCGCCAGCACGTCCCTGACGTACCAGTGCGCGTGGTTGTAGGCGAAGATCGCCCCGCGCACCCCCCGCCGCGTGCCGCCGCGGGCGCCGTCCGCGCACAGCATCCGGGCCGCGCTGAAGATCGCGTCCTGCGGGTTGTACGGGGTGAGCTTGGCCGAACGGTCCGCCCGGACCGCGTACTCGCGGAACGTCGCGGGCTCGAACTGCATCGGCCCCTCGGCGCCCTTGCGGTTGTTGCCGTGGTGCACGCCGCGCGCCCGCGACCGGCCGTTGTCCGACTCGACCGTCCCGATCCCGGCCAGCACCTCCCAGGTCAGCCCGGTACAGGTCCGCGCCGCCCGCGCATACCAGTTCAGGTAGCGCGGCGGAATCGCGGCCAGCCCGGACACCAGCGCGCGCGGCGCCAGCCGCGGCGTCACCGGCCCGGGCAGCAGCAACGCCCCGGTCAGCACCAGCAGGGCCGCGGTCAGGCCCAGCGCCGCCGTCCCCCCGCGTCTCCCAAGCACCTAGCGTTTATGCACAGTTTTCACGCTCAGTAACCAAGCCAATTACAAAGCGTGAACGGCCGTGCCGCTTCTGCCCGTTTTATATATCCCGAACGGCCATGGCTCGACACCATGGTCGTTCGGTAAAAAAGCTCTTCCGTGGCCTACGGCCCGCGGCGGGTAGACCTAGGTACACCCGACGTTCGGGGTCCAGCGTCACTTCCGGCCCGGCGGGCGGGCGGCCAGACTGGGACCAGGAAGGGTGGTGCGCAATGGTGGTCGCTGACAGCGGGCCCGCGCGCGGCAGACCCAGGCTCGGCCTGGGGGCGTGCCTGGTCGCCGCGGTCCGCGGCGTGGCCCTGGGCGCTCTGGTGCTGGCCGAAGTCGTGCTGCTGCTGGTCCTGCTCGGGTCGGTGTTCCTGGCGGTGTTCGGTTCCGGGGCGCTCACCGCCGGCGACAACGGCGCGGACGCCGGCCGGCGCTCGCTGCTGGCCCTGCTGGTACTCGGCGCCGGCCTGGCCATGATCCGCTACGCCGTCCCGCCCGTGCTGCTGGCCGTCCGCCGGGTGGCCAGGCTGACCCGGCTGCTGACCTGGCGGTGGTGCGGAGTAGCGATTCCCGAGACGTACCGGCGCCCGCCCGCGGACCTGGCCGCGAAGGGCTACTTCGCGCGCCTGCGCTGGCTGCTCGGCGACGCGGCGACCTGGCGGGACCTGCTCTGGGTGCTGGTGAACGCCGTGGTCGGGTGGCTCGTGGCCGCCGCCTCCGCGATGCTGATCGTGGTGGGCGTGGTGGCGTTCCTCGTCCCGGTGGTGTCAAGGGCGGTCCCGCCGCCCGCCTTCCCGGGCAACACCAAGCCGGCCCTGACCATCATCGGTTTCGCCATGGTGGCCACGGGAGTGGCGGCGGCGCCGTGGCTGCTGCGCGGGTACGGCCTGCTGGCCGCCGCGGTGCTCGCGCCGTCCGGCCAGGCCGAACTGGTCTCGCGGGTCCGCCACCTGTCGCAGACCCGCAGCGAGGCCCTGGACACCGGGGCGGCCGAGATCCGCCGGATCGAGCGCGACCTGCACGACGGGGCGCAGGCCCGGCTGGTGGCCATGGGCATGACCCTGGACGCCGCGGGCCAGATCATCGACTCCAACCCCGACGCCGCGCGGGCCCTGCTGTTCGAGGCCCGCGACGCCTCGGTGAAGGCCCTGGCCGAGCTGCGCGCCCTGGTCCGCGGCATCCACCCGCCGGTGCTGGCCGACCGCGGCCTGGCCGACGCCGTGCGGGCCCTGGCGCTGGACACGCCGCTGCGCATCCACCTGGCCAGCGACCTGCACGGCCGCCCGCCGGCGCCGGTCGAGTCGGCCGCCTACTTCGCGGTCAGCGAGTTGCTGGCCAACGTGTCCAAGCACGCCGCGGCCCGCGAGACCTGGATCGACATCCGGCACACCGACCGGATGCTGCGCATCGGGGTGACCGACAATGGGCACGGCGGCGCCGACCCCGCCCGCGGCACCGGCCTGCGCGGGATCGAGCGCCGGCTGGCCGCCTTCGACGGCGTCCTGGCCGTCAGCAGCCCGCCGGGCGGCCCGACCGCGGTAACCATGGAGATTCCGTGCGAGTTGTCATTGCCGAAGACCTCTTCCTGCTGAGGGACGGCCTGACCCGGATGTTGCAGGCCCACGGCCACGAGATCACCGCGGCCGTGGACAACGGGGCCGACCTGCTGGCCGCGGTGACCAAGGAGGCGCCCGACGTGGCCATCGTGGACGTCCGGCTGCCACCCAGCTTCACCGACGAGGGGATCCGGGCCGCGCTGGCCGCCCGGCGGGAGGTGCCCGGCCTGCCGGTCCTGGTCCTGTCCCAGTACGTCGAGCAGCTGTACGCCCGCGAGCTGCTGGCCAGTGGCAGCGGGGGCATCGGCTACCTGCTCAAGGACCGGGTGTTCGACAGCGCCCAGTTCGTGGACGCCGTCCGCCGGGTCGCGGACGGCGGCACGGCCATGGATCCGGAGGTGATCGCCCGCTTGCTCGCCCGCAACACCGGCAACGCCAGCCTCGGCGCGCTCAGCCCGCGTGAGCGCGAGGTGCTGGCCCTGATGGCCGAGGGCCGGTCCAACGCCGCCATCGCCCAGCGCATGGTCATCACCGAACGCGCCGTGGCCAAGCACACCGCGTCCATCTTCACCAAGCTCGACCTGCAGCCCTCCGACGACGACAACCGGCGCGTGCTGGCCGTGCTCGCCTACCTCGAAGGCTGAGCCGCGCATAACCGGGGCCCCGACGGGCAGTATGACCCCATCGACGCGATGGGGGTCGCCGTGAGCACAGAACCGCAGCCCAGCAACCAGAGGTCGGCTACCGGCCCCGACGCGCAGCTCGACCCGCAGCTTGACGCAGCGCCGGAGCAGTCCGCCCCGGTGGCGCCTCCGCCCGGGGATCAGCAGCCGGGCCCGGCCGCACCGACGCCGCTGCCGCAGCACAAGATCAGGCCCACCAGGCTCAGCGGCCTGTGGTTCGCGGTCGTCTTCTTCGCCGTGGTCCTGCTGTTCCTGCTCATCTTCATCCTGCAGAACGGCCGGGCGGTGGACGTCTCCTACCTCGGCGCTCACGGGCACCTGCCGCTCGGCGTGGCCATGCTGCTCTCGGCCGTCTGCGGCGTGCTGCTCACCATCCTGGCCGGAGCCGCGCGCATCAGCCAGCTGCGCGCCGTGGCCCGCCGCCACCGCCGCGCCGACGCCCGCCGCTCAGCGGCCCCGCCCCGCGCCCCCGCCGCGGCCAGTTCCCCGTCCGATCCGGCCCGCTAACCCCTTTATAGCCCGCTAACCAGGCACGCCCGCTAGCCCGGCACGGCCCGCGCGATGCGCCGGGCCGCCTCGCGCAGCTGGTCCGGCGTGTGTGCCGCGTAACCGAGCACCAGCCCTGGCGGCCCGGGCCGCTGCCGGTGCCAGGACAACGGGTGGACCAGCACCCCCGCCCGGTGGATGCGCTCGGCCAGGTCGACGTCGTCCACGGCCAGCGCCGGGAACGTGATGAGCAGGTGCAGCCCGGCCGGGATGCCCTGCACCCGGGCCTGCGGCAGGTGCTCGCGCAGCGCGCCGAGCAGCGCGTCGCGCCGGCTGCGCTGGCGCTTGCGGACGGTCCGGATGTGCTGCTCCAGCTCGCCGGTGGCGATCAGCCGGGCCAGGACCAGCTGCGGCAGCGCGGGGCTGCCCAGGTCGGCGGCGTGCTTGGCCTCGACCAGGTCGGCGTGCAGCCGGGCCGGCGGGACCAGCCAGCCCAGCCGCATGCCCGGGGCCAGCGTCTTGGACGTGGTGCCCGCGTAGGCGACGTGACCGGGCGCGGCGGTCTGCAGCGCGGGCACCGGGGCCCGGTCGTAGCGGTACTCGGCGTCGTAGTCGTCCTCGATGATCAGCGCGTCGGCCGCGACGGCCCAGTCGAGCAGCTCGCGGCGGCGCTGCGGGGCGAGCACCACCCCGGTCGGGAACTGGTGGGCGGGGGTGAGCAGCGCGGCCCGCAGATCGCTGCCGGCCAGGCGGGCGGTCTGCATCCCGTGCTCGTCGACCGGGACCGGCACGGCGGTCAGGCCCCAGTAGGTGAGTTCTTCGCGCGATCCGAGCGAGCCGGGGTCCTCGACCGCGATCCGCGGCCGGCCGTGGACGTTCAGCCACCGGGCCAGCAGGGCCAGAGCCTGGGCCACCCCGCTGACCACGATGATGTCGTCCGGCGCGGCCCGCAGCCCCCGCGTCCTGGCCAGCCACCCCGCAAGCTCCCGGCGCAGCGACTCGTTGCCGCGCGGGTCGCCGTAGCCAAGCTCGGTCACGCTCGCCCGGTCCAGCACCGCCCGCTCCGCCCGCAACCAGCCCGCCCGCGGGAACCCCGACAGGTCCGGCACCCCCGGCGACAAGTCCAGCTCCGCCCGCGCCCGCCACGGCTGCGGCAACAGCGAAGGCGCCCCCCGCCCCCGTCCCGCGCCCGTCTCCCGCTCCCGTCCCGCGCCCGCCCCCTCGGCCCGCGCCCCTTCCGCGCCCGCCCGCGCCCCTTCCGCGCCCGCCCGCGCCGCCCGTCCGGCCGACCCGACCTGTCCCGTCGGCCCCGCCGCGGCCCGCGGCAGCAGCCCGGACACCCTGGTTCCGGTCCCCGGCCGCGCGCTGACCAGGCCCTCGTCGGCCAGCCGCTGGTAGGCCTCGACCACCACGCCGCGCGAGACCCCCAGGTCGTCGGCCAGCAACCGGGTCGCGGGCAGCACCGTCCCGGTCCCCAGCCGCCCGTCGATGATGGCGGCCCGGATCGCGTCGGCCAGCCAGCCGGTCAGCCCCCGCGACGGCGCCGCCGCCGGGCTCAGCTGCAGGAAATCGGCCCCGCGCCCCGCGTCGGTCATTGGTCCACTATAGAGCCGCCCCGTTGGCCCTGTTAGCCGTACCATCCACCCCCTACCGTGGCGTCATGCCCGCTCCCGACCTCCTCCACGACCCGCGCCCCCGCCCCGCCCCGCACGCCCCTACCACCTCACCCACCTCAACCACCGCACCCGGACTCGCACCCGTCACACCCGTCCTATCCACCACCGCCACTACTCGGCCCGCCGCACCCGCCAAGCCGACAACACCCGCCGCCGCGGGGCCCGCGCTGGCCGGCGTCGCCACCGGGACCGTCGCCATGGTCTGCGTGGGCGGCAGCGTCGCGGTCTCCGGCGTCCTCGCGCACGCCCCGGTGTTCACCGCCGAGGCGCTGCGCTACGGAGTGGCCTGCGTGATCCTGCTGGTCCTGGCCCGGCTGAGCGGCCGCCCGCTGGTCCTCCCGCGCGGGGCCGAGTGGCTGTGGCTGGCCGGCATCGCCGCGACCGGGCTGGTCCTGTTCAACGTCGCGCTGGTCGCCGGGTCCCGGCACGCCGAGCCCGCCGTCCTGGGCGTGGCGGTGGCCTGCGTGCCCGCCGTCCTGGCCGTGCTCGGGCCGCTGCTCGAGGGATCGCGCCCGAACGCCACCGGGATCACCGCCGCCCTGGTCGTGACGTGCGGCGCCGGCCTGGTCCAGGGCCTGGGCCGCGCCGACGGCCTCGGCGTGGCCTGGGCCGTGGTGGTATTCGGCTGCGAGGCGGCGTTCACCCTGCTGGCCATCCCGGTCCTGCGCCGGCACGGCCCGTGGGGCGTGTCGGTGCACACCACCTGGATCGCGGCGGTCATCTTCGCCGCGATCGGCCTGATCCACGAGGGTCCCGCCGCCACGGCGCGGCTGAGCACCCGCGACTGGCTGGCCGTGCTCTACCTCGCCGTGGCGGTCACCGCGGTGGCGTTCATCCTGTGGTATTCCAGCGTGGGACGGCTGGGTGCCAGTCGGGCCGGCCTGCTCACCGGCGTGGCTCCAGTAGCCGCGGCCGCGACCGGCGTGCTGCTCGGCGGCCCCGCTCCCCGCCCGCTGGTCTGGGCCGGCATCGCCGTCGTCGCCGCGGGCCTAGCCCTGGGCCTGCGAACCAGTCGCGGCGCACCGCCCGGCTAACCCATCCGGACTGCCTCTCCGCTTATTGCGGTGGATTCGGGCTTCGTGGTCGATTCGGTGCACTGTAGCCCCCGCGATCCACCGCAGAACCCGGATCAACCGCGGAAATGTGGCGGAAGGGGCAGACGCTAACTGAGGAGCACGATCATGCGGTTCCAGCATTCGGCCGATCTCTGGCGCGACTTCCCGGCGCTGGTCCCGGGCGTCCTGTACGCCGAGGGCATCACCAGCACCGCCGGTGTCAGCCCGGCCGCCGACCGCCTCACGGCCATCGCCAGGGGCCGCCTGGCCACCGTGGGCACCGAGAGCGAACTGCCCGAGATCCAGGCCTGGCGGCGAGCCTTCGCGGCCATGGGCCTCAAGCCGACCCAGTACCGCTGCGCGTCGGAGTCGCTACTCCGCCGGTTCCGCAAGGAAGGCAGCCTGCCCGCGCTGCATCCCCTGGTCGACCTGTGCAACGCGGCCTCGCTGGCCTACGCCATCCCGGTCGCCGTCCTGGACGTCGCCCAGATCAGCGGTCCGCTCGAGGTCCGCTACGCGACCGGGACCGAGGAGTACCTGACCTTCTCCGGCGACACCGAGCACCCCGCGCCGGGAGAGGTTATCTTCGCCGACCAGGCCGGGCAGGCCCACGCCCGCCGCTGGACCAACCGCCAGAGCGGCCGTTCCGCCGTCCGCGCCGACACCGCCACCGTCCTGATCGTGGCCGAGGCGCTGCACGATCAGGCACCCGAGGACGTCCCCGGCCTCATCGCCACCCTGGCCGCCGAACTCGAAGCCGCCTGGCCCCTCACCCCGCAAACCGCCACCCTGACCGCCGAAGCGCCGCGCTTCACCTCCGGCACCTAGCAGGATTCGCGCGCCCGTATCCCAGGGAGGAGGTCCGCCACGGCGCCAAAACTCAGCCACGGCGCCAGGCGACCCACCCGTCGGCCTGGTCCGCGAGCACCACCCGCCAGCCGGCCGGAGCGTGCGGCAAGGTCGCCGACGCGGGCTCCCCGGACGGCCAGGCCACCTCGGCCACGGTCGCGTCCGCCGGCGGGCCCTGGGACCCCGGCTGGAAGAACTCCAGCGGTGCCCACCAGACCTCGTAGGCCTGCGGCATCCAGGTCTGCCAGGACAGCCCGGTCCCGATGGCCAGGTGCTGCCCCGACCGCAGCCCGGTCCCGGTCACCAGGGCGGTGATGTTGCGCTCCTGGCCGGGCGTGCTGGCCTGCGAGATGTGGCTGGTCATCTGCAGCGTTGCGATCAGGCTGACCACCCCGAGCCCGCCGACCAGGCCGACGAGCCAGCGCCGGCCCCAGCGCGCGGCGGCCCAGCAAACCAGGCAGGCCAGGCCCAGCAGCCCGAACGCCACCGCGGTGGCCAGCAGCACGCTGGCCTGCGTCCAGTTCTGGGTCAGCACGGCGGGCTCGGCGAACACGAACGCCGCGCCGAACCCGGACGTGGACATCCACGAGCCCGCGTACACGGTGACCACCAGCGCGGCCACCAGGGTGGGCGGCACCACGCAGGCCGCACAGATCAGCATGAGCCGTGGCGCGGCCCGCAGCAGCACCGCCGCGCCGGCCAGGAAGAACACCACGACCAGCCCGTCCAGGTACCGCCCGGAGGCCCACGCCTGCGGCTGGGTCGGCGGCAGCGCGGCGGGCGAGGTGATCGCGGTGACCAGCGTCACCCCGGCGGCGAGCGCCGCCATGATCCGCAGGTCCGACCGGAAACCGCGGCGGACCACCGCGAACACCGCAAAAGCCAGCCCGACCCCGGTCACCCCCCAGCCGTCGAGCACGAACCGCCACAGCTGGCCGATCGCCATCTCCACGACGAAGACCACGCCGTGCACGGTGCGCAGCCGGATCAGCGCCTCCCCGGCCAGGGTCCGCGGCCCGCTGGGGTACATGACCGAGGACAGGTGGTGGTTCAAAATCCGAGCCACACCCAGCGGCACGCATAGCGCTATCCCCGCCGCGACCGCGGAAAGCCGCGGCACCATCCGCCGCCAGAACAAAAGCACACCAACCACAAAGAACCCGGCCACCATGATCGCGCCCCGCGAGTGCACCGCGTAGGAGTACCCGGCCAGCAGCGCCGCGCCGACGGCCGCCACATACGAGGACCGCGCAGACCGCGCGGTCAGCCAGCTGTGCACCGCGAGCAGCCAGCCGAGCACCAGGACCGGGAAGATCGCGTCGGTCATGGCGTACTGGCTGTAGAACAGCGCGGCCGGCAGCAGCGCCGCCGCCATCGACACGCCGAACGCCCATCCCCGCTCAAGACCCATCCGGCGGCACGCCACGTAACCGAGCGGCATGATCAGGGCCGACAGCGGCGCGTTGATCCCCAGCAGCACCGCGCGGTACACCAACACCGGGTTGTGCGTGAACCAGAACACCGGCGTGATCAGCAGCGGATACCCGGCCGGGTACAGCGTGGAGTAGGAGAAGTTGGCCGTCACGCCGCCCGACATGATCCGGGCCGAGATCAGGTACGCGGACTCGTCCGGGGTGGAGAGCGGCACCACCTGCGCGCGGCTCAGCCAGGCCCGCAGCCCGGCCTGCACCAGCCACCCCGCCACCAGCAGCAGGGTCCACCGGCGGCTGCGCGCGGGCCGGGCCGCGGCCGCGGCCGCGGAAGCAGCCGCGGCCGCAGCCGCCACGGGGGCCAGGCCGGTGCGATCCAGGGGGCGTACCACGGTCAGTCAGCCTAGTGCGTTACATCGCGGATACAGTGCCGATACACGATCACGGGGCACAGGACCCGGTCAGGAGTGCCGCCAGGCGACCCAGCCCGCCGCCTGGTCGGAAGCCACGATCTTCCAGCCGGCCGGGTGGCTCGCCCAGCTTGCCGACGCCGGCTGGCCGGGCGGCCAGCCGGTCTCCACCACGGTCACGCCGGCCGGCGGGGCCTCAGACGGGTTGAAGAACTCCAGCTCGCTCCAGGTCACCTCGAAGGCCTGCGGCGCCCACAGGTAGTAGGGCACGTCGGTGGCCGGTATCCCGGTGCCGATCTCGAAGGCCACCGCGATCTGGTCGCCCGGCTTGAGCCCGGTCGCGGCCACGAACCCGGTCGTACTCGCCGCCTGGGACGGCGTCGAAGCCTGCGAGATATGGCTGGTCATCTGGGCCACGGCCACCAGGCTCACCGCCGCCAGGCCGGCCACTCCCGCCGTCCGCAGCACGCGCGAGACCCGGACACCGACAAGAACCACGCCGGTCCACCGCCGGGCCGCCAGCGCGATCGAAACCCACACCGCGAGCAGGCCCAGCGCCACCACCGTGGCCAGCCACACGCCGGCGCTGTTCCAGTTCTGGGTCAGCACGGCCGGCTCGCCGAAGTTGAAGCTCGCCGAGAAGACGTTGGTGGGCAGCGACGAGCCCGCGTAGACGTAGACCAGCCCGGCGCACATCAGCGTCACCACCGCCGTGGCCGCCGCGCAGATCAGGATGAACCGGGGCCGCGCGCGCAGCAGCACCACGGCGCCGACCAGGAAGAACGTGACGATCATGCCGTCCAGATAGCGGCCCGAGGCCCAGGTCTGGGACTGGTCCTGGGGCAGCGCGGCCGGCGCGGTGGCGGCGGTGACCACCGTGACGACCACGCCCACCGCGGCCATGATCCGCAGGTCGGTCCGGAATCTGGGCCGGAAGATCACGGCCACCGCCGCGGTCAGGCCGATCCCGGCCACGCCCCAGCTGTCCAGCACCAGCCGCCAGCACTGGCCGGCCGCCATCTCGAACACGTCGAGCAGGCCGTTCACGCTGCGCAGCGTGGTCGCCGCCTGGGCGGTCAGGTCGCGGGCGCCCTCGGGATACATCGCCGCGGCCAGGTAGCGGTCAAGCAGCCAGCCGACCCCGACCGCCGCGACCAGCGCCAGCGCGGCCACCGCGGCCGTTCGGCGCGGCGCGAGGCGGCGCCAGGCCACCAGGACGCCCACCGCCACGTAGCAGAGCACCATGATCACGCCCCGGCTGTGCACCGCGTAGGCGTACCCGGCCAGGAGCCCCGAGCCGGCCGCGGCGAGGTACTGCCCGCGCGCCGACCGGGCGGTCAGCCAGCTGTGCATGGTCAGCAGCCAGGCCAGCACCAGCACCGGGTAGATCGCGTCGGTCATCGCGTACTGGGTGTAGAACACCCCGGCCGGGACCAGCGCGGTAACGGCGGCCACGGTGTAGGCGGCCGGGCGCACCAGCCCGAGGCGCCGGCCCGCCACGTAGGCCAGCGGCATCAGCGCCCCGCTGATCACCGAGTTGATCACCAGTACCGCGTGGTACACCACCACCGCGTTGCCGGTGAACCAGTACACCGGGGCGAGCAGCAGCGGATAGCCGGCCTGGTACAGCGTCGAATAGGAGAAGTCGGTGGCCGGCCCGCCGGACAGCACCCGCGCCGCGATCAGGAAGGCGGACTCGTCCGGGTTGGCCAGCGGCACGCTCTGCGTCCGGCTGAACCAGATCCGCAGGCCGGTCTCCACCAGCCAGCCCAGCCCGACCAGCAGCGCCCATCGTCTGGCCGACCACCGCGCAGCGATGGGCCGCGTGATGTCGGCGCCGGTCGGCGATGTCTCGCCGGACCTGATGAGCAGGCGTGCCAAGGCAGATGCCTCCCGCGATCGAAGGTGTGGTCCCGGCCTTGGCCCCGGGCGTCGGACAGAACGACGACGACGCGCATGCCGAGACCCGCCGCGATGCGCGTGCCCTCAGATTCGCCATTTAATCTGTGAACAAGTTTGGTGAATTATGTGTCTACGCTAAGAACTCCCTGGCGGCAAGCGAAACGGGCAGGTTAGGACCCGAAATCCGAGCCTATGTCGCTCGGGGTGTAGCATCGGTCGCGTGTCGCAAGGCTCCTGGAGTGCGAGCCGCGGGAGGAGACGCGCCTGATGCCGCGCACCAGGGATACTCGCATCACCGGCTACGAGCCGCTGCTGTCTCCGGCGGCCCTGCTCGACGAACTGCCGCTCGGTGACGCGCCGGCGGAAACCGTCGAGCGCACCCGCGCCGAAGTCCGTGCCGTGCTCGACGGCCCTGTGGTCAAAGGCGGGGATGACCGCCTGCTGGTCATCGCCGGGCCCTGCTCGGTGCACGACCCGGCCGCGGCGCTGGACTATGCCGGCCGCCTGGCCGCCCTGCGCGACCAGCACCAGGCCGACCTGCTGATCGTGATGCGGGTCTACTTCGAGAAGCCGCGCACCGTGACCGGCTGGAAGGGCCTGATCAACGACCCGGACATGGACGGCGGCCACGACGTGCACCGCGGCCTGCGCACCGCCCGGCGGCTGCTGCTCGACATCGTGGGCCTGGGCCTGCCGGTGGGCTGCGAGTGGCTGGACCCGATCACCCCGCAGTACATCGCCGACACCGTGACCTGGGGCGCGATCGGGGCCCGGACCACCGAGAGCCAGGTCCACCGCCAGCTCGCCTCGGGCCTGTCGATGCCGGTCGGGTTCAAGAACGGCACCGACGGCGACGTCCAGGTGGCGGTCGACGCGTGCCGGGCCTCGGCCGAGGGGCACACGTTCTTCGGCGTCACCCACAACGGCGCCGCCGCGGTGGTGACCACGGCCGGGAACCGGGACACTCACGTGATCCTGCGCGGCGGCCGCGCCGGCCCCAACTACGAGCCGAGTCACGTGGCCAAGGCCCTGGACCTGATCGAGGGCAACGGCCTGCCCCGCCGCCTGATGGTCGACGCCAGCCACGGCAACAGCGGCAAGGACCATCGCCGCCAGCCGCTGGTCGCGGCGGCCATCGCCGAGCAACTGGCCGCCGGCGAGCAGGGCCTGACCGGCGTCATGCTGGAGAGCTTCCTGGCCGAGGGCCGCCAGGAGCCCGGCCCCCCGGCCGAACTCATCTACGGCCAGAGCGTCACCGACGCCTGCATGGACCTAGCCGCCACCGCCGCCGTACTGACCGGCCTGGCCACCGCCATCCAAACCCGCCGTAACACTCTTTAGCCGGAACGGGCCGTGGTACCCGCTCCCCGCCCCGCTCAAGCCCTCGAAGCGCCTCAGCCGACCGTGGGCAGGTTCGCGATCGCGGCGTCGATACGCTCCTGGGGCAGGTCGAAGTCGGTCATCTCGCCGCTCAGGTACTTCTCGTAGGCCACCATGTCGAAGTGGCCGTGCCCGCACAGCGCGGTGAGGATCACCTTCGGCTCGCCCGAGAGCGCGCACTGCTTGGCTTCCTCGATGGCCGCGGCGAGCGCGTGGGTCGGCTCCGGCGCCGGGATGATGCCCTCGGTCCGGGCGAACAGCACCGCGGCCGCGAAGCACTCCCGCTGCGGCTTGGCCACCGCCTCGAACAGCCCCAGCTCGTACATGTGCGACAGCAGCGGCGACATGCCGTGGTAGCGCAGCCCGCCGGCGTGCACCGGGTCCGGGATGAACTCGTGGCCGAGCGTGTGCATCTTCAGCAGCGGGGTGAACCCGGCCGTGTCGCCGAAGTCGTAGGCGTACACGCCGCGGGTGAACGACGGGCAGGCCGACGGCTCGACCGCGCGGAACACCGGGTTGGCCCGGCCCGCGAGCTTCTCCCGCAGGAACGGCAGGAACAGCCCGGCGAAGTTCGACCCGCCGCCGGTGCAGCCCACGATCAGGTCGGGCATGTCCTCCCCGGCCGCGGCGAACTGCTTGATCGCCTCCTGGCCGATCACCGTCTGGTGCATCAGCACGTGGTTGAGCACGCTGCCCAGCGCGTACCTGGTGTCGGCGCTGCCGCCGGCCGCCTCGACCGCCTCGCTGATCGCGATGCCCAGGCTGCCCGGCGAGTCCGGGTCGGCGGCCAGGATCTTCGCGCCCGAGGTGGTGGCCCGGGACGGGCTCGGGTGCACGGTGGCACCCCAGGTCTCCATCATCGTGCGCCGGTACGGCTTCTGGTCGTAGGACGCGCGGACCATCCAGATCTCGCAGTCGATGCCGTACTGGGAGCACGCGAAGGCCAGCGCGCTGCCCCACTGGCCCGCGCCGGTCTCGGTGGTCAGCCGCTTGGTGCCCTCGACCGAGTTGTAGTACGCCTGCGGGACCGCGGTGTTCGGCTTGTGCGACCCGGCGGGGGAGACGCCTTCATACTTGTAGTAGATCCGGGCCGGGGTGTTCAGCGCCTTCTCCAGCCGGCGCGCCCGGTACAGCGGGGTGGGCCGCCACAGCCGGTAGACGTCGAGCACCTCGCCGGGCACGTCGATGAACGAGTCGGTGGCCACTTCCTGCAGGATGAGCTGCATCGGGAACAGCGGCGCCAGGTCCTCCGGTCCCACCGGCTGACCCGTCCCCGGGTGCAGCGGCGGAGGCGGCGGCGCGGGCAGGTCCGGGATGACGTTGTACCACTGGGTCGGGATCTCGGACTCATCCAGGGTGATCTTGGTGCGTTCGCTCACGACTGCCCTCCTCCTGAAGATCTTTCCCGCACAGTATCTTCCCCCTCGCCTCCGGCGCTCTATCTTCCCACTCGCCTCCAGGCGCCCTTGGAGGCGCCTCCTTCCCTCCTCGCTCCTTCGTCGCTCGTCATTCCAGTCGGCGCCGGCGCCCTATCTTCCCCCTCGCCTCCGGCGCCTGCCCCTCCGCGGCGGTGCTAGTCGGCGAGGAGCAGGCGGTGCCAGGTGTCGGCCAGGAAGCGCTCGTAGCGCTGCGGGGTCCAGCCGCGCTGGCCGACCAGTAGCTGGTAAATCTCGGTGGCGTTGGTGGCCCAGACGATGTCGGCGGCCTGGTCGGGGTCCAGCCGCAACGGCGCGACGGCGGCCAGGTCGGCAACGAAGCGGCGCATGTTCGCGGCCCGGCGCTCGGCGATCTCGTGCCACAGCCGAGCCAGTTCCGGCTCGGTGTGCGCGGCCTGCTGGATGATGCCGAGCACGAGCGTCAGGCGCGGAGCTATTGCCGTGACCGCCGCGGCATAGATGCCGATCTTGGCGGCGGCGTCGGGGGCGGCCTGGATCGCGCGGACGTAGTCGCGTTGGTCGGCGGAGATGGCCTCGTCGGTGCCGGAGATCGCGGTCTCGATCAGCAGCCGGGCCACCTCGGGCTTGCGGCCCACCGAGGCGTAGACCGTGTCGAGCGCGACCCCGGCCCGGTCGGCGATCGCGGTCATCGGCGTGGCGGCGTAGCCGCGCTCGGCGAACAGCTCCCGGGCGGCGTCCAGGATGACTGCGCGGGTGCGGGCGGCGGCCTGGCGGCGACCGCTGGCGTCGTATCGCCGCTTGACAGGGCCGGGCATGAGGGCAATGATACCAATATTCATCCGAATATGGTTCTGATTAATATCAGGAGGACCTGATGACCTACGCGTTTACCTACGACGTGCCGATCGACGCCGAGCTCTACGCCCGCATCAAGGCAGGCCTAGGCCCGGACCTCCCGCCCGGCCTGATCGCCCACCTGGCCTGGCGCACCGAATCCGGGCTGCGCTACGTCGACGTCTGGCAGTCCAAGGACGACTTCGAGGCCTTCGCCGAGGAGCGGCTGCACCCCGTCGTCCACGCGCTGCTGGAGAACACGCTCGGCTTCGTCCCGCCCGAGCCCGCCCACACGGTGCTCGACGTCATCGACGCCTGGACCGACCGCCACCACGGCTGACGACGGCCTGCGCCCGAGTGTCCCGCCAGCCGGGCGGGACCGGCCCTAGGCGACCAGCGTCTTGACCGCGGCGGTCAGCTCGGCCATGGCCTTCTTGGCGTCGGCGAAGTACATGCTGGTCTTGGGGTCGTAGTACAGCTCGTTCTCCATGCCCGCGTAGCCGGTCCCCATCGAGCGCTTGACCACGATGATCGACCTGGCCTGGTCCACGTCCAGGATCGGCATGCCGGAGATCTCGTTGCCCGGGCGGCGGGCCGCCGGGTTGGTCACGTCGTTGGCCCCGATGACCAGGGCCACGTCGGCCCGGCCGAACTCCGGGTTGATCTCTTCCATCTCCTTCAGCAGCGGGTAGGGCACGTTGGCCTCGGCCAGCAGCACGTTCATGTGGCCGGGCATCCGCCCCGCGACCGGGTGGATGGCGTAGCTGACCTCGATCCCGCGGTCCTCGAGCAGCGAGGCCAGTTCGGCCACGCCGTGCTGGGCCTGCGCCGCGGCCAGGCCGTAGCCGGGCACGATGATGACCTTGGACGCGTAGGCAAGCTGGATGGCCGCGTCGTCGGCCGCGATCGAGCGGACGTGGGCGTCGGCCGCCGCACCCACGGCGACCGCGCTGTCCCCGGTGCCGAACCCGCCCAGCATGATGTTGGCCAGCGACCGGTTCATCGCGTCGGCCATCAGCTTGGTCAAGATGCCACCGGACGCCCCGACCAGCGCTCCGGCCACGATCAGGGCCCAGTTGGCGATGACGAAGCCGGCCATCGCCACCGCGGTGCCGGTGAACGCGTTCAGCAGCGAGATCACCACCGGCATGTCCGCGCCGCCGATCGGCAGCACCATCAAGATCCCGAACCCCAGCGCGGCCAGCACCACGATGAGCAGCGCCGGCAGGCTCGCGGTAGTGAGCATGAACGCGGCCGCGCCGACCGCCACCACGGCCAGCGCCACGTTGAGCAGGCGGCTGCCCTTGAAGATGATCGGCTGGCCGCCGATCCAGCCCTGCAGCTTGCCGGCCGCGATGATCGACCCGGAGAACGTCACCGAGCCGATCAGCACGTCGAGCAGGGTGAACACCGTAGTCGTGCCGAGCACGCCGCCGGCGTTGGCCTCGGAGTCGATGTAGCCGTAGATCGCCACCAGCGCGGCGGCGCCGCCGCCGACCGAGTTGAACGCCGACACCAGCTGCGGCATCGCCGTCATCTGGACCGTGCGCGCCGCGTACAGGCCGATCGCGGAGCCGATCAGCGCCCCGGCGATCAGCACGATCCAGCCCGTCGCGGTGACCGTGCCGTCGTGGATGAGCAGGATCAGCGTGGCGATGCCCGCGATCACCATGCCGGTCACCGACACCTGGTTGCCGCGGCGCGCGGTAGCCGGGCTGTTCATCAGGTGCAAGCCGAGCACGAACAGCGCCGCGGCCAGCACGTAGACGAGCTGGATATACCCCTCGAACCCGCTCATGCTGTGCTACCCCGCTCGCCTACAGACCAAGGCTCGCTCATGACCGTGCTGCCCCGCTCGCCTACAGACCAAGGCTCGCTCATGACTGTGCCTTGCCCCCCGCCCTGCTCAAGATCCCCTTCAGGCCCTTGTGGCCGTTAAGCGCCTCCGCACCCTGCTCGGGTGCCTTGCGCCGGAACATCTTGAGCATCCGCTCGGTCACCACGTACCCGCCGACCACGTTGGCCGCGGCGAACACCGCGGCCACGAAGGCCAGGATGTAGCCGACCACGGTGTGCGCGGTCACCCCGATCAGCAGCGCGCCGGCCAGCACGATGCCGTGGATCGAGTTGGTCGCCGACATCAGCGGCGTGTGCAGGGTGGCCGGCACCTTCCCGATGACCTCGATGCCGACCAGCAGCGCGAGGACGAAAATGGTCAGGTCAGTCACCAGGGCCGTTGACATCGGCGTCTCCCTCCTCGGTGACCAGGGCGGCCACCTCCTCGTTCACGACCCGGCCGTCGTGCGTGATCACCACGCCGGCCTGGATCGCGTCGCTGGTATCGATGGCCAGCGCGCCGTCGGCGGTCATGTACTCCAGCAGCGAGGAGATGTTCCGCGAGTAGGCGGCCGACGCCGCGGTGGGCATCGAGGCGGGCAGGTTGTCCGCGCCGATGATCGTGATCCCGTTGCCGGTGACGACCGTCTCGCTGGGCCGCGACCCGGACACGTTTCCGCCCAGCGCGCTTGCGCCCATGTCCACGATGACCGACCCGGCCGTCATTTCCTTGATCGCGTCCTCGGTCACCAGCAGCGGCGGCCGGCGGCCGGGCACCTGGGCGGTGGTGATCACGACGTCGTGCCGGGCGATGTGCCCGAGGAGCTCGTCCTGCTGGGCCTGGCGCTCCTCGGCGGTCAGCTCACGGGCGTAGCCACCCTCGCCGGCCGCCGAAACCCCCGCGGTCAGCTCGAGGAACGTGGCCCCGAGCGACTCGACCTCGGTCTTGGACGCGGGCCGGACGTCATACCCGCTCACCACCGCACCGAGCCGCCGGGCCGTTCCGATGGCCTGCAGGCCAGCCACCCCGGCACCGAGCACCAGCACCTTGGCCGGGCGCGCGGTGCCCGCCGCGGTGATCAGCAGCGGGAAGAACCGGCCGAACTCGACCGCCGCCACCAGCGCCGCCTTGTACCCGGCCACGTTGGCCTGCGAGCTGAGCGCGTCCATCGGCTGGGTCCTGGTCAGCGTGCGCGGCATCCGGTCCAGGCTGATCGCGGTCACGCCCTGGGCGGCCAGCGCCGCGGCCAGTTCGGGGTCGACCAGCGGGGTCAGCATCCCGATCACCGCCTGGCCGGGCCGCAGCAGCCCGACCGTCCCGGCGGACGGCTTGGTCACGGTGAGGATGACGTCGGCGTCCCGGTACAGCTCGGCGGCGCTGACAATGGTCGCGCCCGTATCGGCATACAGCGAATCGCTCAGCCAGGCGCCCTCGCCCGCCCCGCGCTCGACCAGCACCTCGATCCCGGCCGTCGCGAGCTTGGCCACCGCCTCCGGCACCAGAGCCACCCGGCGCTCGCCCGGCGCGGTCTCCTTGACGACACCTGCCTTCATCAGCGCGACCTCGTATCCGTTCCCCGGTGGCGTCGTTCCCGTCCCGTCCTTATTTCCATCATTGCACATCCATCGAAGCACCCGCCCACTCAGCCGGAGCGTCTCCCGCCATCAGGCAGGGTACTGTATTCTCCCGCTCGCCCTGCTCGCCTCCGGGCGCCTTTGGAGGCCTCTCCTTCCCTCCTCGCTCCTTCGTCGCTCGTCAGTCCAGTCGGCGCCGGAGCCCTTTGGCTCGCGGGATATGCGCCTTCGGCGCCCGCGATGTCATGCCACCCGTTCGGTATCAATCCCGGTCCGCCCCTCCGGCCCCACCCCTCTCCCCTCAGTACTACGGCCTCTCCGGCCCCACCCCTCCCTCAGTACTCGGCGCGGAGGAGCTTGCTGATCTTGTCGCCGGCGGCGACGACGGCGGGGGCGTGCAGGCGGCCGGGGGAGCGGGTCAGGCGCTCGATCGGGCCGGATACCGAGACGGCGGCGATGACGCGGCCGCCGGGGCCGCGGACCGGCGCGGACACCGAGGCCACACCGGGCTCGCGCTCGGCGGCGGTCGCGGCCCAGCCGCGCCGGCGTACCTGGGCCAGCGTGGTGGCGGTGAACTTCGCGCCGCGCAGCCCGCGGTGCATGCGGCTGCCTTCCTCCCAGGCCAGCAGGACCTGGGCCGCCGAGCCCGCGGTCATCGGCAGCGCGGCCCCGACCGGGACCGTGTCCCGCAGCCCGCTGGTCCGCTCGGCCGCGGCCACGCAGATCCGCGTGTCAGCGTGCGGCCGGTACAACTGGGCGCTCTCCCCGGTGATGTCCCGCAGCTGAACCAGGATCGGCTGGGCGATGGCCAGCAGCCGGTCCTCCCCGGCCGCGGCGGCCAGTTCGCCGATCCGCGGGCCGAGTACGAACCGGCCCTGCGTGTCCCTGGCCAGCATCCGGTGCGTCTCCAGGGCGACCGCGATGCGGTGCGCCGTGGGCCGGGCCAAGCCAGTCGCCTTGACCAGCTGGGCGAGCGAGGCCGGGCCGTTCTCCAGGGCGGACAGTACGGAAACCGTCTTGTCGAGGACGCCGACTCCGCTAGAGTTGTTCATGTTATGAATACTGCCGTCTCGGAATGCGAGACGCAAACTGTTGAGGCAACAGCGAAGGGAGAGCGGTGATGGCCGGGAATGCGCACCGTACGCTCGCCGAGAAGATCTGGGACGCCCACGTGGTGCGCAGCGCGGAAGGCGAGCCCGACCTGCTCTACATCGACCTCCACCTGATCCACGAGGTGACCAGCCCGCAGGCCTTCGACGGGCTGCGCGCGGCCGACCGCAAGGTGCGCCGCCCCGACCTCACCATCGCCACCGAGGACCACAACGTCCCGACCACCGGCATCACCGGCCCGGGCGTCCCGCTGTCCGGACCGGGCAGCCCCGTCACCGATCCGGTGTCGCGCACCCAGGTCGAGGCGCTGCGCAAGAACTGCGCCGAGTTCGGCATCCGGCTGCATCCTATGGGGGACGCCGGGCAGGGGATCGTGCACGTCATCGGCCCGCAGCTCGGGCTGACCCAGCCGGGCCTGACCATCGTCTGCGGCGACTCGCACACCTCCACCCACGGCGCGTTCGGCGCGCTGGCCTTCGGCATCGGGACCAGCGAGGTCGAGCACGTGCTCGCCACCCAGACGCTGCCCCAGTCGCGGCCCAAGACGATGGCCATCACGGTGGACGGCGCACTGCCCGACGGCGTGGCGCCCAAGGACCTGATCCTGGCCATCATCGCCAAGATCGGCACCGGCGGCGGCCAGGGCTACGTGGTCGAGTACCGCGGTCCCGCGGTGCGCGCGCTGTCCATGGAGGGCCGCCTGACCGTCTGCAACATGTCCATCGAGGCCGGCGCGCGCGCCGGGCTGGTCGCCCCGGACGACGTGACGTTCGCCTACCTGGAGGGCCGGCCGCACGCGCCGTCCGGCGCGGACTGGGAGCGGGCCCTGGACCACTGGCGCGCACTGCCCACCGACGACGACGCGGCCTTCGACCACGAGGTGACGCTCGACGCCGGGACGCTGACCCCGTACGTGACCTGGGGCACCAACCCCGGCCAGGCGCTGCCGCTGGCCGCCTCCGTGCCCGACCCGGGCTCGTTCGCCGACCCCGACGAGCGCGCCGGGGCCGAGCGGGCGCTGACCTACATGGGCCTGACCCCGGGCACCGCCCTGCGCGACGTGACCGTGGACACCGTCTTCCTGGGCTCGTGCACCAATGGCAGGCTCGAGGACCTGCGTGCCGCCGCCGACGTCTTGCGCGGGCGCCGGATCGCCCCGTCCGTCCGGATGCTGGTCGTGCCCGGATCCATGCAGGTCCGGGCCCAGGCCGAGCAGGAGGGCCTGGACGCGGTGTTCACCGCGGCCGGGGCCGAGTGGCGCGCGGCCGGCTGCTCGATGTGCCTGGGCATGAACCCGGACAAGCTCGCCCCGGGCGAGCGCAGCGCGTCGACCTCCAACCGCAACTTCGAGGGCCGCCAGGGCAAGGGCGGGCGCACCCACCTGGTCTCACCCGCGGTCGCGGCCGCCACCGCGGTCACCGGCCACCTCGCCGCACCCGCCGACCTGTAACAGGAGACAGCTCCCATGGAACCGTTCACCACCCACACCGGCCGCGCGGTGCCGCTGCGGCGGACCAACGTGGACACCGACCAGATCATCCCGGCCGAGTACCTCAAGCGGGTCAGCCGGATCGGCTTCGGCGAGGGCCTGTTCGCGGCCTGGCGCGAGGATCCCTCGTTCGTGCTCAATCAGCCGCAGTACGCGGACGCGACCATCCTGGTCGCCGGGACCGACTTCGGCACCGGCTCATCCCGCGAGCATGCGGTCTGGGCCCTGACCGACTACGGCTTCCGCGCCGTGATCGCGCCCCGCTTCGGCGACATCTTCCGCTCGAACGCGACCAAGGCCGGTCTGCTCCCAGTGATCCTGCCCGAGGCCGCCGTGGCCGCCCTGCAGGACGCCGTCGAGGCCGATCCCGCCACCGAAGTCACCGTGGACCTGGGCGCCCGCGTGGTCCTCGCCGACGCGGCCGGCGTCAAGGCCCCCTTCGACCTCGACGACTACACCCGCTGGCGCCTCATGGAGGGCCTGGACGATATCGGCCTGACCCTCCGCCACACCGACGACATCACCGCCTTCGAGCTCTCCCGCCCCGGCTGGCTCCCCGTCACCGCCTGACCAGACGCGCGCAACCGTTACCTAATCCCTCGTTGCCGCTGGCGGCGGCGCGGACCACACCGGACCCGCCTTGGTGGCCAGGGAGGGAGCCCGGGCATGTCCTACCAGGGAACCGGCGTCAATCTGAGCCAAGGGCTACGTCGGGGGTGACGCCGGCGGCCAGCAGGATGGTCGCCCCGGCGGCCGACCAGCGCAGGTCTCGCAGGTGGCGGTACTCGGGGGAGTGGTACCAGGCCAGGGCGGCCTGCCTGGTCGGGAACTCGAGCACCACGACGCGGTCGTCGTCCCAGCTTCCCTCCAGCGCCGTGGCCGCGTTGGCGCGGACCAGGTACCGCCCGCCGAACTGGGCCACGGTGGCCGGGGCTTCGGCCACGTAGCGCTCCATCGCCGCCGGATCGCGGATCGATACCCGGGAGATCACGTATGCGCTCACGCCGGCACCATCCCCGCCCACCATCCCGATGTCAAGTCCCAGCGCACCGGCCATCATCGCACCACCGACCCCACCCCCAACCCCAGCCCTTCACTCACCGCGCCAGGCCCTTCACCAACCGGTGCAGCGGGCCACGGGCGCGGCTCTTCTGGAGGGAGCCACCAGGTGCGATCGAGCGTCCGCACCCGGCATGCCACCCGGCGCTTACCTCATACTGACGCATTCCGGACACTAGCCATGATTGTGGACACTTACCGGCGTCATAGCAGCGGTTTCGGTCCACGATCACGAAACGGCGCAAGCCGAAGGCGCTTCCTTAAGTTACTGGGATTGAGTCAGGACTGGGTGGTTGCGGCAACGACGTAGTTAGGTGCTCACCCGATGCTGAGTCGGATGGTGACGAGGATGCAGGCAGGGCAGAAGTGCCGGAGGGGGCGTGGCGGCTCGCCGCCACGGAAACATACCCATGGGTCACGCCCGCCCACTCCCGCCCCGCCGAGTTGCCGCGCCCCGCGTCGCCCGCCACACGAAGCGCCTCGCAACGCCCTGACCACGGGCGTATCCGGAAAGTAACATCAACCGGACAAACGACTACGTTCCGCACACGCGGCACGTCCGCGGCGGTGTGATCTTCGCCGACACGAGGCCTAATCTGGCCGATGTTATTGTGCAACGGCGCTGGATCGCCTACTTTCGGGCAGGTCAGAGGTCGCGGCCTCGCAACGGAGGATCGGAGCAAGCTCACGCGACCTGTGGGGGAAGCGCAGGAGTGAACATGAACAAGCGTGATCTGATCGACGCGATCTCGGGACGGTTGGGGGACAAGAAGTCCGCGACCGAAGCCGTGAACGCGGTGCTCGAGACCATCCAGTCGGCCGTCGCGAACGGCGACAAGGTGGCCATCACCGGGTTCGGCGTCTTCGAGAAGAGCGAGCGTCCGGCTCGCACCGCTCGCAACCCCGCCACCGGGGCCACCATCGAGGTACCCAAGAGCTCGGTGCCGAAGTTCCGCGCCGGCGCCGACTTCAAGGCCCTCGTCAACGGCGACAAGCCGGGCAGCAAGCCGGGCAGCAAGAAGTAACACACAGAGCGGGCGGCATCCGGGGATCCTGCCCGGACGCCGCCCGCCGCCGTTACCGGCGTGCCCGGTGGTACAGCAGCGCCCCGTGGTGCGCCCGACGTGGGGCTGCGTTTCCCGGTTTCCGTGTCGATGGCACATCGTGCCTGTTCTTCCGGGTGGGTTGCCGTTTCCGCGGCCCGGATCGCGGATCTGGCCTGCGGCGCGTGCCACGACTCCCGTCTATCGGGGCCCGTGGGCCACAACCCCCGAACCACCGGAGCCGGCCCGCGGGCATGTGTGCCACAACCCCCGTCTACCGGGGCATGTGTGCCACAACCCCCAAAAAGGGGCCCGCGCCGCCCGGCGCGCGCTTGCCGTTACGCGTCACACCGTGAACGCCGCCTCGATCACCAGACGGCACGCTGAGCAGGCCGGACGTCTGGGGAATTTAGCCGAGACCCCTCCAGCCGGGTACAACGGCCCATCGACCCGCTCCGACAGCGCAGGCAGCAGCAGCGCAGTACAGCAGCAGCGCAGCGCCAGCATCCGGCCGCGGGAGGTCAGCGCGGACCGGGCCGCTTGCGCAGCGCGGTCTGGATGATCCGGTCGATGAGCTGCGGCAGCGGCAGCCCGGTGGCCGCCCACATGAGCGGGAACCCCGAGGCGGGCGTCATCCCCGGCATCGTATTGATCTCGTTGAACACGACCTGCCCGGCCGGGGTGTAGAAGAAGTCGACCCGGGCCAGCCCCTCACACGAGATGGCCTCGAACGCCGCGCACGCCATCGACCGGACGAGCGCGGCGGCCTCCGCGGGAATGGGCGCGGGGATCCGCATCGTCGTCCCGGCGGCCAGGTACTTGGCCTCGAAGTCGTAGAACGACGACCCCGGGTCCACCACCACCTGGCCGGGAAGGCTGGCCTCCGGCGGCCCGCCGTCGATCCCCTCCAGCACCGCGCACTCGATCTCCAGGCCCTCCACAGCGGCCTCGACCAGCACCTTCCGGTCGTTCACCCGGGCGGCCTCCACCGCGGGTTCCACATCCTCCAGGCAGGTGACCCGCGTGATCCCGACGCTCGACCCGCCACGAGCCGGCTTGACGAACACCGGCCAGCCCAGCTCCGCGATCTCGTCCAGCACCCGCTTCCGCTCATCAAAGCCGGCCGAGCCGCCCGGACCGCACCAGTCCCGGTCACGCACCACCACGTAGCGCCCGACCGGCAGCCCGCGCGCGGCGACGATCAGCTTCATGTACTCCTTGTCCATGCCGGCCGCGCTGGCGAACACGCCCGCGCCCGCGTACGGCGTCCCGGTCATCTCCAGCAGCCCCTGGATCGTGCCGTCCTCGCCGTAGGGACCGTGCAGCAGCGGCAGCACGACGTCCACCGAGCCGAGGTCGCGCGGCACCGAGCCCGGCTCCATCACCTGCAGGGAGCCGCCCAGCGGCACGACCGAAGCACCGGGCACCGCCACCGCCTCCACCGACGGCGACGACCCGGAAGACAGCGCCAGCCGGACCGGGTCATCCGAGGTCAGCACCCAACGTCCGTCGGTGGCGATGCCGATCGGCAGCACGTCGTAGCGATCCCGGTCGATGGCCGACAGCACCAGCCCCGCGCTCGCGCACGACACCGCGTGCTCCGTGCTGCGCCCCCCGAACACCACTGCCACCCGGATCTTCCGCGCCACCCGACCTCCCCGACGACGACAGCAAACAAACCGGCAAACAAAGCAACAACGCAACCAAAGCAACCAAAGCAACCAAAGCAAACCAGCACGCCAAGCAAACGAGCCGCTAAGGCCTGCTGAGGGACTCCAGGGCCACGTACGCGTCGGAGATCAGGTCCTCGGGGTCCTCCAGGCCAATGGAGAAGCGTACCGCCCCCGGGTCGATGCCGCCGGCCGTCAGCGCCCGATCGTCCAGCTGGCGGTGGGTGGTGGAGGCCACGTGGCTGACCACGGTGTGCGTCCCGCCCAGCGACGTGGCCACCTCGGCCAGCCGCAGCTTGTCGGCGAACGCCATCCCCGCGTCACGCCCGCCGTGCGGGGTCACGGTGACGATCGCGCCGAACCGCACGCCCTCGGGCCCCGCGTCGAACAGCCGCCGGGCGACCTCATGCCCGGCATGTGAGGGCAGCCCCGGGTAGTCGATGCGCAGCACGGTCGGGTGCCGGGACAGCGCCGCGGCGAACACCGACGCGGTCGAGCAGGCCCGCCGGACCCGCAGCGGCAGCGTCTCCAGGCCCCGCCGCAGCAGGAACGCCTCGTCGGGGGCCAGCGACCCGCCGGTGTCCACCCGGACGCTGCGGATGTTGCTGATCAGCTCGATGCGCCCGGTGACCACGCCGCCGGTGGTGTCCGAGTGCCCGCCGATGTACTTGGTCGCGGAGTGGACGACCAGGTCGGCGCCGTGCTCCAGCGGCCGGCAGATGACCGGCGGGGCGAGCGTGGAGTCGATCACCAGCAGCGCCCCGGCGTCGTGCGCGATCTCGGACAAGGCCCGCACGTCGGCCACGGCCGTGGTGGGGTTGGCGATCGTCTCGGCGTAGATGATCCTCGTCGTCGGCCGCATCGCAGAACGAACCTGCTCTAGGTCCGTGATATCCACGAAGTCCGTCTCGACCCCGAACCGCGACAAGACGTTGCGCAGGAACGAGTAGGTCCCGCCGTACAGCGCGGAGGACGCGACCACGTGCGCCCCGGCCCGGGCGAAGGTCCAGAACACCCCGCTGATGGCCGCCATCCCCGACGCGAACGCCTGGGCCGCGGGCCACCGCGGCAGGTTCACCCCCTCCAGCGCGGCGACCGCCCGGGCGAACGCGTCGACCGTCGGGTTGTCGATCCGGCTGTAGGTGTAGCCGGGCATCTCGTCGTTCAGGACGGCGCGGTATTCCTCCGACGAGCCGAACGAGAACGCCGCGGTGCGGTACACCGGCGTGCCGAGCGGCTGCTGCGTCGGCGTCGGCGGGGCGGGGAGATGCACCGCTCGCGTGTTCTCCCCAGCCTGCTTGCGCACTATGTCCACGACAGAACCATCCCTAAGGCCCGTACCACTCCGGCTTGGCTGACCGTGACGCTAGCATCGCCGCGGCCTCCTTCACGGGCAGTCCGTCCCGCATGACCGCCGCCGCGACCTCGGTGATGGGCATCTCCACGCCGCGGGACCTGGCCAGCTCGAGGACCGGCTCGCACGAGGCTACGCCCTCCGCGGTCGGGCTCAGCGCGGTCGCCTCCGCGACCGACATCCCGCGGCCCAGATTCTCCCCGAACGTCCTGTTGCGTGACAGCGGCGAGGAACACGTGGCGATCAGGTCGCCCATGCCCGCCAGCCCGGCGAACGTCTGCGCCTGCGCGCCGAGCGCCGTGCCCAGCCGGGCCATCTCGGCCAGGCCCCGGGTGATCAGCGTGGCCCGGGTGTTGTCGCCCAGCCCGATCGCCACCGCGATCCCGGCCGCGATCGCGATGATGTTCTTCACCGCCCCGCCGAGCTCGCACCCGGTCACGTCGGTGTTGGTGTACACCCGGAAGTACGGCGCGTGGCACGCGCCCTGCAGCGCCACCGCCCCGTCGGGAGACTCGCAGGCCACCACCGTCGCGGTGATCTGCCGCCGGACGATCTCGCCCGCCAGGTTCGGCCCGGCGACCACGGCCACCCGGGCCGGGTCCGCGCCGAGCACGTCGCACACAACCTCACTCATCCGCTGCCGGGTGCCATGCTCGATCCCCTTGATCAGGCTGACCAGCAGCGCGCCGGGCGGGATCAGCGGAGCCCACTCCAGCAAATTAGAACGCAGCGACTGCGCTGGCACCGCGAAGGCCACGATATCCGCCCCGTCCAGCGCCGAAGCCGCGGAAGACGTCGCGTCCAACGCCGCGGAAAGCGCGACACCGGGCAGGTAGTCCGGGTTCTCGTGCAGCTCGCTGACCGCCTTGGCCTGCGAAGGCCGGCGCGCGTACAGCACGGTCGAGGTCCCGGCGTCGCAGAGCACCTGCCCGAACGTGGTCCCCCAGGCCCCGGCCCCCATGACCGCTGCCCTCATATGGCGGCCGCACCAGGCGGGTCCGGGGCCGGCGAAGGGGACGGCGAAGGGGACAGCGAAGAGGACGGCGAAGGGGACGGCGAAGGGGACGGCGAAGGGGACACCGAACCGGCCGGGGCCGCAGTAGCGCCGTCCGTTCCGTCCAATTCCGCGACCCGGCCGCCGACGGCGGGATCCCACGGTACGGCGGGTGGTGTCTCGTGCCTGACCGTGGCCAGCAGGGCGGTGATGTCAGCCATGATGGCAGCCGTGGCGGCCTGCAGCGTCGAGGCGCCGAGCCGCTGGCCGGCCCACGCCGACAGGTCCACCGGCGGCCCGGCCACCATCTGGACCGTCTTGCGCGGCCACAGGTGCGCCTTCTTGGTGCCGTAGGGGAGGATGTGCTGCGCGCCCCACTGCGCGATCGGGATCACCGGCGCCCCGGTGGTCAGGGCCAGCCGGGCGGCGCCGGTCTTGCCCACCATCGGCCACAGGTCCGGGTCGCGGGTGGCGGTGCCCTCCGGGTAGACGATCACCGCGTCGCCGTTGCGCAGCGCCCGCTCGGCCTGCTTGAGCACCAGGCCGGCGTCGCCGCGGCCGCGGTACACCGGCAGCTGCCCGAACTTGTACAGCAGCCACCCGACCACCTTGACCTCGAAGATGCCCGACTTGATCATGAACACCGGGTACCGGCGCGCGTAGCCGTCGCTGAACAGGGCGATCGCGGGCCAGTCGGCGTAGGACATGTGGTTCGGGGCCAGGATGATGCCGCCGGTCTTCGGAATGTTGTCCCGGCCCGACCACTTGAACCTGATCAGCGCGCGCAGCCCCGGGTGCAGGATGATCTGCGAGAACAGCCGCCAGCCTCGGGAGTAGCTCCACTCGCGGCGGACCGTAGGCTGGTCACCCGTGCTCATAGCGTCAGTCTCCTGGTTCAGGTGCTCTGGTGTCGAGGCAGGATCAACCATATGACCGATAACGCGCTGATCACCTGGTCAGTGCTGATCCCCGTCAAGGTCCTCACCCAGGCCAAGTCCCGGCTGGCCGGGCTGGCCGGCCCGCGCCGTGGCGAGCTGGCCCTGGCCATGGCCTGCGACACGGTCACCGCCGTACTCGAAACCGCCCGGGCGATCGTCATAACCGACGACCCGGTGGCGGCGGCCGCCCTCACAGAACTCGGCGCGCAGGTGATCCCCGACGAGCCGCGCGACGGCCTCAACGCGGCGCTGCGGCACGGCGCCGCCGTCGCCGCGAGAAGCTGGCCGAAATCCGGGCTGGCCGCGCTGTCCGCCGACCTGCCCGCGCTGCGCCCGCTCGAGCTGGCCCGCGCCCTCCAAGCGGCCGCCAACTGGCCGAACGCCTTCGTGGCCGACGCCGCCGCCGACGGCACCACGCTGTACACCGCGGCGCCGGGCGCGGCCTTCCGCCCCGCTTTCGGCCTGGCCAGCCGGAGCAGGCACGCGGCGCACGGAGCCGCCGAACTCCAGCTCAGCAACATCCCCGGCCTGCGCCGGGACGTGGACACGCCCGACGACCTGCGCGACGCCGCCGAACTCGGCCTCGGCCCGCGCACCGCTCCGCTCGCGGCCGAACTCCTCAGATGTGCACCACGGGGCAGGTGAGCGTCCTGGTGATGCCGGGCACGGCCTGGATCTGAGTGGTGACGAGCCGGCCCAGGTCGTCCACGTTGTCGGACTGGGCCCGCACGATGACGTCGTACGGGCCGGTGACGTCCTCGGCCTGCGTGACGCCGGCGATCTTACCGATGTGCGTGGCCACGTCGGCGGCCTTGCCCACTTCGGTCTGGACGAGGATGTAAGCCTCCACCATGAGGTCCTCCCAGGGCTATTGCGGGACAGGTGGCCCTGCTGGATCACGCTACCGTAGTGGTGCAGACCAATGACACCTACGGCCCATGACACCGACGGGAGAGCGCCATCGCCGCCGACGAGCAGACCGTGGCCGCGTTGGGGGAGTTCGGCCTGATCGCGGCGCTGTCAGGATGGCTGCCGCGCGACCCGCGCGCGCTGGTCGGGATCGGCGACGACGCGGCGGTCCTGGCCGCCCCCGACGGCCGCGTGGTGGCCAGCACGGACTTCCTGCTCGAGGGACGGCACTTCCGCCGCGACTGGTCCTCCGGGGCCGACGTGGGCGCCAAGGCCGCGGCCCGCAGCCTGATCGACGTCGCGGCCATGGGCGCGCTGCCCACCGGCCTTCTGGTCGCGCTGGCCGCCCCGCCCGACCTGCCGGTGGCCTGGGCCCGCGACCTGACCGCGGGCCTGGCCGCCGAGTGCGCCCGGGCCGGCGCGACGGTGGTCGGCGGGGACACCGCGCGCGCGGAGTCCGTCCTGCTCGCCACGACCGTCCTGGGCGACCTGGCCGGCCGGGCCCCGGTGCTGCGTTCCGGCGCCGGCCCCGGCGATCTGGTCGCCGTCACGGGCTCGCTCGGCCGCGCCGCCGCGGGCCTGGCCCTGCTGGAGGCCGGCGTTCCCGACGGCCCCCTGCAGGCCGCCCACCGCCGCCCCGAACCGCCGTACGACGCGGGCCCGCAGGCCGCCGACCTGGGCGCCACGGCCATGATCGACGTCAGCGACGGCCTGCTCGCCGACCTCGGCCACGTCGCGGCGGCCAGCGGCGTCCGCATCGACCTCTCATCGGACCGGCTGAGCCCCGGCGACGACCTGCGGGCCGCGGCCAGAGTTTTTTTCGGCCGAACGGGCCGTGGTTCGGGCCCACCGGACCAGCTCGCCCAAACCCGACTGACACTGTCCTGGGTGCTGACCGGCGGCGAGGATCACGCCCTGGCCGCCACGTTCAAGCCGGACGTGGCCCTGCCCCCGAGCTGGACCGTGATCGGCACAGTGCGCCACGGCCAAGGCGTCCTGGTGGACGGCCGGGAATGGGCCGGGTCAGCCGGCTGGGATCATTTCGCTGGCTAGCGCGGGAGCTTGCCCGCCTTGATGCAGGAGGTGCACACGTACACGCGTGAGGGCGTGCCGCCCACGACGACGCGCTTGCGCTGGATGTTGGGGTTGAAACGGCGCGGAGTGCGGCGGTGGGAGAACGAGACGTTTTTGCCGAAGCCCGGCCCCTTACCGCACACGTCGCAGACGGAAGCCACGGTTCGCTCCAGAGGGAAGTAGGTACGGATCCGCTCACCAGCGGATCAGGCAGCCGTCGAAGCTTACCCGATCCCCCCGGCCGGGCGCGAACCGCGCGCAATGTCCGCCCGGTTTCCTATGCTGCCAGGTGTGACCACGCTCCGCGAACCGCTGACCCGGGCGCTCGGTCCCAGGACCGCCAAGCTGCTCGAGAGCGCCTTCGACATGGCCACGGTCAGCGACCTGCTGCGGCACTACCCGCGGCGCTACTACACCCGCGGCGAGCTGACCGACCTGTCCAGCCTCCGCGAGGGCGACCACGTCACAGTGCTGGCCCGCATCGACCACGTCAGCCTGCACCCGATGGCTCACGGCGGTCCCAATAAGCGGGGCGAGGTGATCATCACCGACGACCGGGCCAAGCTGATGCTGACCTTCTTCTTCCGGTCCACCCGGTCCTTGTTCAGCATCAGGCAGCTCAAACCCGGCCTGGTCGGCATGTTCGCGGGCACCGTGTCCAGCTTCCGCGGCCGGCTCCAGCTCATCCACCCCGAGTACGAGCTGCTGCCCGGCGCCCCGCCCAACGCCGACCTCACGCCGGAACTGGCCGCCGAGTTCGCCGCCGAGCTGATCCCGGTCTATCCGGCCAGCGCCAAGGCCAGCTCGTGGGTCATCTCGAAGTCGATCAAGACCGTCCTGGACACCGTGGACGTGGGGGAGGACCCGCTGCCCGCCGACCTGCGGGAACGGTACGGGCTGTACGGGCGGGCCGAGGCCATCCGGGCCATCCACCGCCCGCTGGACTGGGCCGACCGCAAGCGCGCCGTCGACCGGCTCAAGTGGGACGAGGCGTTCCTGCTGCAGGCCGCGCTGGCCCAGCGCCGGATGGCGGCCGCCGCCCTGCCGGCCATGCCGCGCCCGCACGTCGACGGCGGCATCGCCGACGAGTTCGACGCGCAGCTCCCGTTCACCCTGACCGAGGGCCAGGTGGCGGTCGGCGAGACCATCGCCACCGACCTGGCCTGCGCCTACCCGATGCACCGGCTGCTGCAGGGCGAGGTCGGCTCGGGCAAGACGGTGATCGCGATCCGGGCCATGCTCCAGGTGGT
>Ga0070735_10000751_pt1 | contig 33235 bp, 35 predicted proteins | sample Coa_R1_FD_66443 | JGI IMG/M metagenome (GOLD analysis project Ga0070735, IMG submission 66443) | Surface soil microbial communities from Centralia Pennsylvania, which are recovering from an underground coalmine fire - Coalmine... | ecosystem: Environmental > Terrestrial > Soil > Unclassified ...
TTGATGTTGGGAGTCTGAACCTCTTTCTTCGGCATAAAACCCTCCTCTGAGAAGTGAGCAGTGAGCAACATCGGGTTGGATGCTTCATTGCATGTTGGGGGTGCGAGAGTTTTGTGCAGGTCAGTGAAAGGAGGAGTGCTCGGCCGAAACGAAGGATGCGGATATCGATAGAAGGTCACTCGCAGCGAACTCTCGGAGTGGCGAGGCTGTTCTGTGGAATTGCGGAGCAGAACTGCCAGAGACGGTTTGACGCCCCCTGTCTACCGTTGCTATCATCAAAACGCGGGGTGGAGCAGTCTGGTAGCTCGTTGGGCTCATAACCCAAAGGTCGGTGGTTCAAATCCACCCCCCGCAACCAAATTCTCCATTTGGTTTCAATGGGTTGAGCCAATCTCACGAACTGGCTCGCTGACTCTAAACCCTAATTCCCAGCCGATTTTTCCGAAATTGTTTACGCAAAGATTTACGCAAATGCGGTCGACGGCACGTTCTTTCCTCGGCTCTGCCTTTTCGGCTTCGATTTCCTGTTCAATCTCTTGACCAGCGGGGCATCTTTGAATTCCGGCAGCGGCATCTGCTCGACAGTTTGACCAACCGCCCTTTTCGCCCAGTAACCTCGTCCGGGGTGGGGTATTTTAAGTTTCCGACACACTTTGCCTAGCCTGACGTCTGAGATTCCATACTTCCGCGAGAGCTTGACGAGCGGCTGATCCCAGACTTCGTTGTGAAGCTCAACCCGGTTCCACGAAAGGAAGATAGGTTGAACGATTCGGGGATTCTCAACGGCACAAGCGTTGGGTTCGCGGACTCTTTGCTTTGCGATGACACGTTCTCGCAGCTTCGGTCGGACTTTTTGAATTTGGAACGTCCGTCCCAGCTTCCGAAGTACGGAAGCATTGGCAGCCGATTGCTGTTGAACTGAGTGCAAGTGGCAGAACTCCCCATCCACAGCGCGTTCGTCGTTCCATTCCCCTTGAGTGTCAAGCGACATGTTTCCGGGCTGGGACAGCGCATCCTTCCTTCGCTTCGAGTACAGAGACCTGAATTTATTTGTGAGGCATAGATTGATGTAGTTCTGAAACCGGGCTTGGTTTGCCCCAAAATGCTTGTGCGGCTCGAACGTCTGCACGACGTCCTCTTTGCCAGCATCCCTGTGTTTGGAATTGAGCGGCAAGAATCGCAGGTAAATCAGCAGGTCTTGCGTCCAGTCCTCAATGTCTTCCCTTGAGGCTGATATTGCAGTGTGTCTCCTGACCCACTTGCAAACGTATTCTGGGAATCGGTCGTGGAACTCATCGAAGTTCTTCGGGACAACGAAGCCGTCGTGCCCTACGTAATGCCCATCTACCATAGTGAACGGGTCGAGCGTGGGGTTTTCCACAGATTTATTTACAAATTTGAGGGGTTGATTCTGAACTGGTTCGGTATTGACCAGCATGAGGTCATTCCTTTCAGAGAGGATTTCAACTGCATGCGAGCAAGCGTAGGCGGTCGAGACGAATTGGTTTCGCGGGTTCAGCAGGCGTTAGATGTGCCCACGAAGAAGCAAGCCGAGATGATCGTGGAAGCGGTTGTCAGGGCACTCGAAGAAACGCTGCTTAACAATCTCCCAGTGGATGGCTTCACGTTGAAGCTGGGCAGCTTCGGCAAGTTCTCCGTTCGGCACAAGGTGGGGATACTGAGAAAAATTGGCTTCAGTGGCGAGACGATCCAGACGAAGGACAGGCGGAAGGTCAGGTTTGTGACTCTGGGCAGTCTGCGGCAATGCGAGAAGGTGCTGAGTCGAGACTGCACGTGCAGTCACTAGCTTACCCGGCTAGGGTGCCGTCGTAGAGCTTGTCCAGAACGATACGGCTACAGTCGAGGACTTCTTGAGCGGTCTTCCGCAAATTGGGGAGGTTGTGCATGACATCGTTGCCAGCACGTGCGACCTTCCGCGCACTGTCAAGCTCGGCACCGTCCAGCAGCTTCATTCGGCTCGCTCGCTCAATCAATGAACCCAATTCTCGGCTCTCGCCGGGATTTGGCGGCAGCTTGTCTTTCAGGGCGTGTTCTACAAGGCTTCTGCACAGCGCCACCGAGGCTGTATCAAACCCATACAGGAACGCCTCATGCGCCTGAAGAAACAGATTCCTTACGGAATTGTTTGCGACCTTGATCTTTACGGGTTGTAGTGAGAAAGCACGTTCAATTATCTGCTCAAGGCGAGCGACAAGCTGATGCGAGTAGTAGCGATCAAGTTCCTCTGAGATGTAGTCGAACCATCCATCGCCCGCCTTGTGACGGGATTCAAGCCAAAGATCGAAAGGAAAACTGCCCGGAACAGAGTTTTGCCACTCCTGTTCAGCATCAACATAAGCTACGGTCGTTCGGCTCAAAGCGGTCAGCTTAGCCGCCAGTTCCTCGGCGACGGGCACACTCCTGAGAAAAGCTACAATCTCATTAGTGTCTTGCCCGCGCAATACTTGGGCGACAATTTCGAGAGTTTCGATCCTGTCACGGTTTAACGCGTGTCTGATTTTGTGAACGGCTTTTGCTCTGGCTCTGGTGCTCGCCGCGATGTGAGAAAGATTGGCTGCTATTGCTGCTGTGGATTCCTTCACCAGCTTCGCGGTTTCTTCCGGCAATCGGGTATCAGCAAGGAAGTCGTTGGTCGCCGTTTCTAGGTTCTTGCTCCTTAGCTCGTTCAGTTGATCGTCGTCCTCCATTACATCCAAAACCGCTTCACGGAGAAGGTCGCCCCCGTCCAGTTCTGCCTCCGGCTTGAGAAGCCATTCGAGGTAGCCTCGACCTTCCTCGCTGTGTTCCCACGTTCGTAGCACCCGTTTCAGCAGCTTTGATCGTTCGCTCATTCGACACCCTCCACACGATTCTAGAGCTTGTGTTGGAGTCTGACTCAGGAAGCCGATTCTACGGCGATTTGGCTTCACGGAGGAGGTTCGGGTCGGCTGGCGCGTTTCGGAGGTGCAAGCAGCCTTTGTGACCACCTCTAATGGGGATTAGGAAGACTACTGAGGCAGGCTGGCTCTGTTCTTTAGCTCTTCAACTAGTCTCTGGGCAGAGTTGATCGTCTCTTTTTCGCGGTTCTTTTCCCGCCTCGCGAGTCTGCGGTGGTCGATTGTCTCCCACAGGGAATTCTTCGTTTTGGCGTCGTAGATCGTCAGCACGAGTTGCGGGTCAACAATCTGCGTGCTATGTACCTGCGTTGTTCCGTTGTAGGTGTTGTTTGTGCTCCACACACGGGTTCCGCCGTGCTCCACGTGATAGGAAATCTCAACAATAAGATCAGCATCGTCCGGGGAACCTACGATTTCGTACTTCCCCCAGTTCTTCATTTCTGAATAGAACGTATCGTATGCGAGATCACTGCCTCCACCGTTTGTGAGAAAAACTTTCTTAGCGTTGACGACGACTGAGGGCAGAGGCGCTGGCGGAATGTCCTTCCTGCTCTTCCCTGCGACGGCGTAAACCGACAGCAATAGGCACAACGCTACTCCGAGCTTGCGCATGTTAATTGCTCCTTCTCTTCGGGGGAAGCTGACGGTCGGATTGTACAGCGGAAAGAGGATGTCCGAAGAATCTGATCGTGCTCAACCCGCAAGCACCAGTAACACTCCCGGGTGTACTCTGTGAACATACTACGACGAGAAACTAGCGGGACGGTCACATGGGACGAAACAAACCACAGTTTCGCTTGAAAGAGAATGACTCGAAAGTTGCGCTTCGCATCGTTTTTCAGCAAGTGTACGCTTGTGTTTACCACCTTTCGACTGTGCGCCTATTCTTGAAACAAAGTGCCGCGTTTACGCACCACGAGTCCCAGTTTCACAATCCTGAAAAGGAGTTTACAGAGCGTGCGAACTCGGATCGTATCGTACTCTTCGCCCACCTTCGTGCTTTTTTCTGGGAGCTTCACAGCATCGTAGATTCATTGCAGGGCTACTGCATACGACAGGCTAAGAAAGAAGGAAGCATAGTCCCTCCAGAGGTGAAGAATGCACTGAGAGATTTTTTAAAAGATCAAGAGTGGAAAGATATTCAGGCAATTCGAAATTTTAGCCACAGTACTGCTTCACCGCTGGGCGCACGATTAGAGGGTGGGCAACTGATATATTTCTTGGAAACGGCTGACCATACAGAAATTTCTGTGCCAGACCACCTCGAAACCTACCTCGGTGCGGTACGGCAGCTTCTTCAGTCAGTGTTGGTCATCCCTCCAGAACTGATGGCAGCGCAAGTGCATTTCAATCTTTCACCGCCGAGCGTTTCATTTGCAAATCAGACCACCGTACATCCATGAAGGTTGGGGCGTGGGAGATTTGGAGTACCGGCTACTCCCACGGAACAGACTCGAAGTTCTTCGACACGCGATCACCTTCGTCCTTCAAAAAAACCCTGAGGCGCTCCCCAATTTTCATTCCGGTGTGAACCTGCCCTCCGATTTTGAAATTCACGATGCCCACGTACAACCCACACAGAACGTTTTTCATATCCCATTTCCAACTGTATCGAACCGAAGTCGCGGTTCGTGCTATTTCTTCCATTCTGGCGTGTCGATATGCAGGAGCGCCAGTGTCCCAATTGTAGATTGACAGATCAGGGGGTTCGTCCGCAGTCCAGCCGACAGGAAGTCCACCGATTTCAATCATCCATTCATAGTTCGGGGTTGACGGAGCTTCTTTGAAGCCCAAGTCCTGCTCTATCAACTTTGCGGCGAGTGTATACGCCTCTTGTCCAACCATTTCAATGCTCTTCTCCGGCGTATGCGTTGGATCAAGCGCTGCCGACCAGTGTGTGAATTCGCTGATGGCATCGGCAACGTGTGAACTGAAAGCCTTCGTGGGTCGCACGGAGAAATTAGGCAGTTCTGTAAGCATTTCACTGACCGCTCGATGGAATGCTCTTTCGCGGAAGAGGTTCAGATATTTCGTGTCCAGCGTCTTCACGATTCCAGCCATCAGATGTTCAATGTGCCGTTTGGCTAACCAGTACCCAAGCAAAGTTCCAAACAGCGCCAGCGCGATGTCAAACAATTTCTCGCTGAAAACGCGTAGCAGGCGGTTCTCTGCGAACGTCACGTGGGGAGCAAAAACCAGAACCAGCACGATCAGAACGGCAACGACTTCTCCCCAGACGAGCCTCTTCTCTGATTTGTCTGACATGATCCGAGCTTCGCCACTCTTCTACGTTCTTCTTCTGTAATCGGGAACCGAAAACCCTTGACTGGCGTATATCGCCTTTTCAATCAGCTTGAAGTAGTCATTGCAAGCATCAACGACCTTGGACAAAAAGCCTTCCTGCACCGTGATCTCGTCATCACCGATCAAGAAACCAATCTTTTTCATGTCTGCGAGAACACCATTCTTGCGTTTGCCAAGGTGGTCTCGCAACTTGCCATCGTCATGAGCGATAACATTTCGGATGCGCTGCAGGGTTTTGAGAGCATCCCATTCTTGAGATGCTTTCAGGTCTTTGAGTCCGGCGACTTTCTCCAGATAGTTTGTCGAGCGATCAATTCCTTTCCCGCTCAAATCCATGAAAGACAGCCCAAAGCTCTTTTCGGACTGGAAAAACAAACATAGCTGATCCAGTTGGTGTTCAAGAAAGCTCCACACCGTAAGAAAAGCGGATCGCCGCTGTAGGCTGGGGAAATACTCCCCAAAGATGTTGTCCAAGTCCCAACTGTCGTGATCCAACCCTTCGTGTCCAGCGGCAGAGCGGCTGTTCTTGTACGTAGAAATGGACTCGACTGCTTGCTTCTCAATGCCACTCGCAAAACTTACCATCAAGTCGATAGACAGACTGGCATCGTATTGGTACCAGTTCAGAACGACTTTCTTCGGAGTGTAAAGAGCCATATTCTTAGGGCGTCTTGGATGGCATCCCCGATGGCGATGGCAGAGCGCGAATGCTCGGCATCTCAGTTTGCTTCGACGCTGGTTGCCTATCCACTGGCGCTAAGACGGCGTAGGCTGCCAATGCCACGAAGAGCACACCAAACATCCACGGAACCAAGCGTTCGAGATGAGTCAGAGGAACGTACTTGTCCCGATCCTTGCCCTTGCCGCACACATGCCATTCATAGTCAAAGAGCGCAGCGGGAAGCTGCTCCTCAATCTCGTGGATCACTTTGAACTTCGCAGTGTTCAAGTCTTTGTAGGAGTTGACTAACGACCACCAGATGAAGCACACAAATAGTCCGGCGAGAGGAAGCAACGCGTTCCAGCGGTGATGTCCGAACGTTGACAGGAAGGTGACGAACAGCGTGACGAGGCTAGTACAAAGCGTCAGCAAGTAGTTATTGGCGGTTTGGCGCTTGTCACTGGTGTGCTGCGACGTTCCAACAAACAGCTTGTATTGTTCCAGCAGGTGGTCTTGATACTTGTCGCCGTATTCCTCAGGCGTTCGGCTCTGGAGTTTCGTCGCTGCCACGGGGACTCACCGATCCCCCCTGATGAGCGCCTTCAGGTTATCCCAAGTCCACTTGTAGATTTTATCGGTCGCTTTTGCCGAAGTGGGCTTGTAGCACGTCTTGTCTGCATACCCCCACAGCAGGAAGTAGGGCACCGTCTCTTCCTGCGCGATTTTCAGTTCTGTGGCTACGCCAGTCGCAGTGTGCGTGTGCTCCCCGCAGATGACAATCATCTGACCACATTTTTTGATCCGGGCACGAACTTTCTTTTCCCAGTCCCCAGTGAACGGCTCCTTCACCGACCAATCGCAAATCTCAAATGGGGTGTCTTCGTGGCGTGATTGACCAACCAACGCAGTTCGCAGGAACTCATCGTGATCGTAGTCAAAGGCAGTGAATACTCTCGTAGCCATAAAGCACACCTCTCTTAATCCTATGAATCCTGCTGACGCAGTAGGGAGTAACTATCTTGGTGCATGTCCGGGGCGTATCAGAATTCCGACATTGGCGGTGGATGGGTTGGTTCATAAAAAAATGACTTTGATGAATTTCGTCAGTCACTCAGCGCGACCACGACAGTCTTTGTACAGGTTTGTGGAATGCTAAGCGGCATTCGTCGTTTCTTGCGACTTCAGCCACGCGAGAACGGAAGATCGACGGAACCGAAGACCCATCGGGAGCCGCAGGACTGGAATCGGATTGTCGTATCTTGCCTGACCTCGATTACGTGTCAAATTGTAAATTGACGACTTCTTGCATTTGAGTAGTTCGGCGACCTCAGCGACCGTGAGGATGTCGTTCTCCGCTGGCGGCGACGGAAACATTTCTGCCCCGGCGAGCGATACCGTGACCACGAATGATGCTGGTAATTCGATACCCTTTGTCTGTTTCATCGTCCCTCTTGCGTAAAAAAGGAAGGCTAACACGGGCAAGCGAGTGACCATAATCATTAGAATTGAGACATGACCTTCGAGGAATTCCGCCAATCGCTCACCGCGACCGAGCCGCCAACGAGACTCTCGCACGCGCTCGCCGGATTGTGGTGGGATGCGAAGGACGATTGGACGCGAGCGCACGAATCCGTTCAGCAAGATGATGGGGTCGAGGGATCGTGGGTACATGCCTACCTGCACCGCAAGGAAGGCGACCAGAGCAACGCAGTCTACTGGTATAGTCGGGCAGGCAAGCCCGTTTGCTCGGAGCCACTCGATGCGGAATGGGTCAGCATCGTAAAGAAACTGCTGGGACAGTCGGGAGGCTGATGTTGCGCCACAGTCTCTTCAAGTATTACGACCAGCGGATTTGGGCTGAGACATTTCTCGATGGCGAGGTGCTGTTCCGCTCCCTCGCATACTTCCGCGATTCTGAAGATGCAGTGCGTGGCGACGAGCACGAAGGTACTTCTCGGTTTTTGCCGGATGGAGGCTTGCAAATTACGAATCAAACCCAAGGCACGCAATTCACCCTTGCGGAATATGCTTTTGAATCTACAGTCAAAGCCAATGAGATATTTGTCTTCTGCGCAAGTCGCAGGTTCGGTGACGATCTCGTTAAGGAGTTCAACGCCGTCGTCGCGGTGGAGATCGCCCGGATGCCGACATTTTGCGAGCGCATCCGAGCAGCATTGCCGCCAACCGCAATATTCAGGGCAAGGCGCGTTGACTATTACCCTCAGTCGCAAGGTGGAAATCCACGTTGGGCGCTACCCGATGATATTGCGACCTCAAAACTGGAAAAGTGGGCGAGTCAGGAAGAAACTCGGTTCATATTTTCGCTAACGGACGCGCTTGCTTTCGAGAACGTAAAGTGTCAACTATCGCGCCAAAGAACTCGCACTCCGGCTAAGCCTGAGGAACATCTCTCCCACCTGTTGAAGGTTGGCAGCCTCCGCGACATCTGCCGTCTACGTGAGTTTTCGAAATAGTATGCCGACGCGGGTCTCAAAAGCGACTGCCGTGCTGAATCGTATCGTTGAGTTCTATCTGAGTTCACATGACTTCAATGGAATCAGGGCGAACGTTCTACTCGAAGGCTCGGAGCCTCACCCGCTGGAGACACTGAAGAAGCTGGTTAGCCGAGGGCTTGTTGAGGTTTATTCGAGTGCATACGACAACCCGTACATCAAGCGACTCCCGGCTCTATCAATTCCTCAACAACTTGGATTCCTCGAATCGGCAAATGGGGAAGCGCATGTTTGCCTATTTCCCTCCGTCAAGGCGATGCGACGTCGGTTGCCGAGCAGCAAATATCGTACTAAACCCTTCTCAAGATTTCTCGCGCTGGGACACGCTCAGCTTGAGCCAGTGTTCTTCCAATTGGGGGTGCTAGGTCGGTATCAATCTGATCCGCGATACATCTTTCGATTCGACGGTCTGGATGGGCATATTTCCGTGAAGACTGCGGACTACAAAGGACGAGGGATGCCTGAGGCTGACAAGGTCGGTCTCGAAACGTTCGGGCTAGGCACCAGCGCAAAGGGTCATCGGGTCATCGTTACCTTTCCAAGATACTTGTCGTCAATGTCGTCTCGGCACCAACAACATTGGGACAGCTACAGGGTGCGGGGCGAGTCGAAGATGGAAATGAACTATGGTCTCCGGGGAGTGTGGGGCGAGTGGACACAAGGAGTGTCGGTTTACGACGCACTACTAGCGGAAATTTTCCACATCAATCAGATGTGCCGACTCATTGGCGTCCCTGATCTTTTCCGCCGCGACTACTCACCACAGACTCGTAGCGAGAATGACGACTCTCCACTGGATGAGCCTAAGGGATTCGGCTTGTTGATGGTGCCGACCAAGAAGCACTTTCTTGCGTTCGCTCAGGTTCTTGACAAAATTATTGCGGAAAACCTCAACCTAGATTTCTTCGCTGCCCAACACCTCGAACTGGAAGAGAAGACGACGAGGCGCAACGGAGATGTGCTGGTAACTCAAAAAGGGACTTTGCGGCTGCTACAAGACTGGCTAACAAAATACATTCGGATCGAAGGTGAAAACGGCTCGGCGATAATCGTCGCACCTCTCAAGGAAGTGCGGAAGCTGCGCCAGAGTCCTGCACACAAATTTGTTGACGATGAGTTTTCGATTCAATATCAGGACAAGAAACAGAAACTCATTGCTGACGTGTATCGGTCAGTCTCAAACATCAGAAGGTTCTTCCAAACCCATCCCAAGGCAAGCAGCTATAGATTTCCTGACCACATCAAGCCGGAAAACCTAGTCGTATTCTGATTTTCTGCGTGCCTATAAGTTCACAAGATTTTCGTGTCAGTGACCAGCGAAGGGCGGATTTCGGATTCGCTTTACCGCGTCTTGAAATAGTCCTTTCTGCCAAACCACTCGCCTTTCTGAATTGATTCCTTGGCTATGTGGTCACTCATACGCCGTAGAGCAGCATGCAGCAAATCGAAGTTGAGGGCGAAGCCTAGCTTGCCCTCGTACACGGTCTCATCGAACGACAACGTACCAGTGCCCAACCCATGCACCGCGCTGTTTCGCATGACCTCATAGCAAATTGCACCGACCGAAGACCGCCAGAGTCTCGCGATAAGGGCATCCTGATGCTGTTGTGGTACACCTGAGGCGCGAATCTGGGCTGCCACCTCCGATTCGTCGAGCAATTCCCCAGCCTTTGTCTTTACGAGGGACTCGATGGCAGGTTTTACTCCCTGCCAGTGTTTATCGTTGCTGGGATCGAGCAACATTTTCGCATGCAGCTTTGCGAAGATTGGATTGCCGCTGAGTTCTCTTAGTGCTTTGCAAAAGTTCTCTTTGACAGCCTCGCCGCCGTAGTAGTTCGATGCGAGACCGTCTACGTAGACCAAGGACAGTATCAGTGCTTCGTCTCGGTGCTCTGGGCTGGCGTTGAGCTTCGCGAGATTCTCAATCCGCTGGGCTAGTTTGTCGAAATAGGCTTTGATGAAAACGACTTTCTCAGCGTCAGGCATGGCAGCTTTCGTCTCGTTGGCTTCGATCTTTCGGGCTTGAGCCTGTTGGGCGTTCTGCGCTAATGGCACCACCCTCTGTTTGCTCGCCTCTTCGATCACCAATTTTAGCCAATCATCTAGCTCCCTTGGAACGCCAGCAGAATGCTCCAATCGTTTTTGAACTCTGCGGTGAGTTCCTCGTCCGAGACTTCGTGCAAGTTCCAGAACGGCATCCTTCAATGCCTTGATGGTTTGGTCAAGCAAGGGTTTTTGAACTCGGAACCAGACCACCGCACTCTCAGGACTTTGCGCCGCGACTGAGTTCAGAAACGTGAGAAGTGGGCGTACTAGGTCTTTCGAACGCAACCGGAACCCCAGAATGGGGTCGAGCGAAGCAAGCGTCGTCACACTCTGGTTGTAACGCTTATGCAGTTCGGCGGGGTCGGGGAGGATTAGTTGCTCGAAAACAACCCAGACTTGAGCCTTCGCTTGAGGCGGGATTGCGACCAACGATCCGAGCTTCTCCAACACAAAGTTCAACGCATGGAAATGGTGCTCGATGTCCCATAAGTCCGTCAGCGCGAGCGAAATCGCTCTACGGCGCTCTCGGCGATCTGCCAGCGAGTGGCTGGTCTCTTGGAGAAGCCAGCCGATTACGATGCCTAGCCAACCGATGATGAGACCGACGACGTACTTGAAGCCGTCGCTATGGAGGAACCCCATAAGAGTCCTTTCGCTAAGTTTGGGTATGGTTCAACTATAACTGGACAACGCTAGGCGACCACGCAGTAGAGGCTTGCGATCTCGACTCACGGGCATGTGTCCAACGAACGCCGTGTGCTCAGAAACGGCAATCTGAAGCAGAGCCGGACAAACGCGCCGATTGACCGCCCCGAACCCAAAAGGATACGCTTCCTGTTCCCCCGAAATTCTAAGATTAGAATTGCCAGAATGGCTATAGCCACAAAAACCGCCACACGAAAGCCTCGCAAAAGGAAAGCTGAAGAGCCGCAGGTTTCGACCATTGCCCTGCCTGCCCTCACCGACGAGCATCTGGACGTCCCAACACTCGAAACGTGGCTCTGGGACGCTGCCTGCGCGATCCGTGGGGCGGCGGACGCGCCCAAGTTCAAGGATTTCATCCTGCCGCTGGTGTTTTTCAAGCGCCTATCCGATGTCTTCGATGATGAGTTCGCGGCTCAGATCAGGGAGTTCGGCGACGAGGATGTTGCTCGCGAGGTCATACGAGCCGACCACGAAGACGCGCTGAAGAATAACCGCAAGCCCATCGTCCGGTTCTTCATCCCCCACGAGTACCGCTGGGATGCCATTCGGAATCATGCGGCGGACGGTACGCTGGGGCAGTTCGTGACTGACGCCATGCGCGAGGTCGCGAAGCTCAACCCCGAACTCCTTGGCGTGCTGGACATCAAGGATTACAACGAGCGCCAGAGCGGACAGCGCACTCTCGATGACGACCGCCTTGCCGCACTCATTGAGGTCGTCAGCCGTCATCGCCTCGGATTGAAGAACGCTGAGCCGGACATTCTTGGCAGAGCTTACGAGTATCTGCTGCGGAAGTTTGCCGAGGGGCAGGGTCAGAGCGCGGGGGAGTTCTACACGCCGAAGGAAGTCGGCTGGCTGATGGCGCACCTTCTCGATCCCAAGCCCTACACGACCGTGTACGACCCAACATGTGGATCGGCGGGTCTGCTGATCAAGGCGCGGCTATTGTTCGAGCAGAAGAACCCGGAACACAAGAGCAAGGCTCCGCGCCTGTATGGGCAGGAGATGAATCCCGTCACCTTCGCTATGGCAAAGATGAACATGTTCCTGCACGACTACACCGATTCGCTCTTCGTCATCGGCGATACGTTCACCAAGCCGGGATTCGCCGCCGAAGGTGCCGGGCTGAAGCGGTTCGACTACGTTGTTGCAAATCCGATGTGGAATCAGGACAACTACGGCGAGTCGCTGTACGAGAACGACCAGTGGAAGCGGTTCGAACGCCCCAAGGGATGCCCTCCTCTTCAGCCGGGGGAGGTCTACAGTGGTGCCGCACCGTCGTCTTCGGCGGACTGGGGCTGGCTACAGCACATCGCCGCTTCACTAAACGACACCGGGCGAGCGGCTGTGGTGCTCGATACGGGAGCGGTTTCGCGTGGTTCAGGCGGTAAGTCGTCAAACAAAGAGAAGACGATTCGCCAAGCGTTCGTTGAGGCTGACCTCATCGAGGCGGTCGTGCTGCTGCCGGAAAACCTCTTTTACAACACCACCGCTCCGGGCATCGTCGTGGTGCTCAATCGCCACAAGAACAACGAACGCAAGGGTCAGTTTCTGTTCATCAACGCCTCGGCGTTCTTTGTGAAAAGGAAACCGAAGAACGAATTGACCGATGAGGGCATCGCCGCAGTCGCCGGAGTGTTGCACAAGTGGGAGTCGCGGGAAAAGCTGAGCCGCATCGTCACGCTGAATGAAGTGCGAGAAGCGGACTTCAACCTAAGTCCGGCGCTGTTTGTGGAAATAAACGGCAAGCTCCAACATCGTAGTCTGGCTGACATTGTTGCCGACCTTAATGCTGCTCGAATGCAAAGAGAGCACGCTGATACCGAGCTAGGGAAGCTCCTAGATTCACTGAGTCTCACGAATGTTCAAGGAGTCTCAGCTAAGTGACAACACTAGCCGAGATTTCGACCCGCTGGTCTATGAAGCGGCTTGCCGATGTTTTCCAGACACAACTTGGGAAGATGCTATCTGAGAAATCCCGAACTGGTTTCAACCCCAAGCCATATCTCCGAAATGCGAATGTCCAGTGGGAACGCGCAGACGTGTCGAACGTTTATGTCATGGATTTCACGGAGGAGGAACAACGAAGATTCTCGGTAGAGTCGGGTGACCTGCTGATGTGTGAAGGCGGGGAGATAGGTCGTACATGTTTGTGGCGTGGTGAACTTTCCGAATGCTATTTTCAGAAGGCGATTCACCGTCTTCGTCCCCGCTCAACCGATGTCGTGCCTGAGTTCTACCTGTACTGGATGGAATGGGCATTTCGATTTGCCAATCTGTATGGCGTGACTGGCACGCAAACGACGATTGCTCATCTGCCGCAAGAGAAGCTGGCGGAGTTGCGTGTTCCAGTGCCGAGCACCTCCGAGCAACGAGCGATTGCGCACGCCGTGCAGACCGTGCAGAAGGCAAGAGAGGCGCGGCAGCGCGAACTCACGCTGGAGCGCGAGAGCAAAGCCGCTCTGATGGAATACTTATTTACCAAGGGCACTCGCGGAGAAAGAGTAAAGAGAACTGAGATTGGCGATACTCCAGAAAGCTGGAACGTCCTGCCAATGTCGAAAATCGCGAAAATCGAAAGAGGCAAGTTCGCCCACCGTCCGAGGAATGACCCTGCATACTACGGAGGCACAATTCCTTTCGTTCAGACCGGGGATGTAACCGCAAGTGACGGGTACGTCACGAAATACTCCCAAACGCTGAATGAGAAGGGACTATCTGTAAGTAGGGTTTTTCCGAAAGGAACAGTTCTCATCACCATTGCAGCAAACATAGGGTTTTCCGCTATCCTCGAATTTGACAGTGCGTTTCCCGATAGCCTGATAGGAATTACCCCTAACGAGCGTGTTGAGGCTGAGTTCCTGAACTATTACCTAATGACCCAACAGCCCGAAATGGATAGGAGAGCGCCAAGAGGAACTCAGAAGAATATCAACATAGAGTTCTTGGCTCCTTGGCAGGTGCCTGTTCCCTCCCTTGACGAGCAGCGTCGGATTGCGACGGTGCTTCACACGTGCGACCGCAAAATCCAAAGTCTGCGGAAGGAAACCTCACTTTTGACAGAGTTGTTCGATGCAATGTTACAAAACCTGATGACCGGGCGGGTTTCGGCTTCAGCATTTGCCGGGCAAACCCAATGAGCGAACGCTCCGCCGTCCAAAATCCGATGCTGAAGTACGCGCAGGAGATCGGATGGGAGTACGTCAAGCCCGATGAGTCCCTGCAATTCCGGGGCAGCGACACAGGGCTTTATTTCAGCGGCATCCTCGAAGCACAGCTTATCCGACTCAATCCCCGCGTGGTCGATCTGAGCCGTACTCCCGACATCCTGCGCAGGCTCAAGCTGCTTCGCCCCAGCATCGAGGGCAACCGGGAAGCCCACTCATGGCTTCGCGGCGAACAGTCTGTTTTTGTCCCAGATGAGAACCGCGAGCGCAACATCAAGGTCATCGACTTCGAGAACCCTGAAAACAATCTTTTCCAAGTCACGGACGAGTGGTGGCAAAAGGGTGTTGTTTTTAACAACCGCGCGGATGTCGTGTTTCTGATTAACGGCATTCCGGTTGCACTTGCGGAACTGAAGAACGCAACCAAGCAGGACGGCATGTCGCTCGGCGTTGACCAGATTCGGCGCTATCACCGCGAGACCCCGGAGATGTTCGTTGCCACACAGGTCTTCGAAGTCACGCAGCTACTCGACTTCTTTTACGGCGTGACATGGAGCACCACCCGAAAGAACCTGTTCAACTGGCGCGACGAGCAACCCGGCAACTACGAGAGCAGGGTCAAAGCGTTCTTCAACCGTCCCCGCTTTCTCCGATTGGTTCGCGATTATGTCGTTTTCATGACGGAGAACGACGAACTCACGAAGAAGATTCTTCGTCAGCACCAAACCCGCGCCGTGGAGAAGGTCATCGAACGAGTCGCCGATCCGGCGAAGCGCCGTGGACTCATTTGGCACACGCAAGGGAGTGGCAAGACCCTCACCATGCTGACTGTCGCCTCCAAGCTGCTCCGCGAGATTCGTATCGCGGAGAAGCCCACTGTCTTGATGTTGATCGACCGCAACGAACTCGAAGGGCAACTTGTAAAGAACATCGAGGGATATGGCATCAAGAACTATCAATTGGCTGATAACAAGAAAGACCTTCGGGACATCCTCGGTGCCGATTATCGTGGGCTTGTCGTCTCGATGATCCACAAGTTCGATGACATCCCAGCGAACATCAATCCACGGGAAAACGTCGTGGTTCTGGTGGACGAGGCTCACCGAACGACTGGCGGCGATCTCGGCAACTATCTGATGGGTGCGCTGCCGAATGCCACGTACATCGGCTTCACGGGAACTCCTATCGACCGACTGTCACGCGGACAGGGCACATTCAAGGTCTTCGGCGGCGATGATGAGCAGGGCTATCTCGACAAATACTCCATCGCCGAATCCATCATAGACGGCACCACGGTCACATTGAATTACGCGCTCGCGCCATCGAGCCTGCGCGTGGATCGTGATCTGCTCGAAAAGAAGTTCCTCAGCTTGGCGGAAGCCGAGGGGATCAGCGACGTGGAAGAGTTGAACGCGATCCTCGACAGGGCGGTCGAATTGAAGGAGATGATGAAGGCTCCCGACCGCATCGACAAGATCGCGAAGTACATCGCCACGCACTTCCGCGAGAACGTCGAGCCGATGGGATTCAAGGCTTTCGTCGTGGCAGTAGACCGCGAAGCGTGCAGGCTCTACAAGGAAGCTCTCGACAAATATCTTCCTGCCGACTATTCCCGCCCGGTGTTCTCGCCTGCGCACGGGGACAAAGAGGGACTCAAGGCGCTCTACCTCAGTGAGGATGAGGAGAAGAAAATCCGCAAGGATTTCATCCGCAAGACGGAGAAGCCGAAAATCCTGATCGTCACCGAAAAACTGCTGACCGGATTCGACGCGCCGATCCTTTACTGCATGTACCTCGACAAACCCATGCGTGACCACGTGCTGCTCCAAGCCATCGCTCGCGTGAATCGTCCGTATGAGGATGACGACGGACAGGTAAAGCCGTATGGGTTCGTGCTTGATTTCGTGGGAATCTTCGAAAAGTTGGAGAAGGCGCTAGCTTTCGATTCCGACGTGGTCGCGTCGGTAATCCAGAACATCGACGTGCTCAAGCAGTTGTTCGCCGCGATGATGAAAGCGCAGGCTCCCGAATATCTTCCATTCAGCAAGGGCTGGGACGACAAGGCGAAGGAGCGAGCGATCTCTCATTTTGAAGATAAAGAGCGCCGGGGCAATTTCTTCAAATTCTTTCGCCAGCTACAGAACGTCTACGATGTGCTTTCCCCAGATGCCTTCCTGCGACCCTTCATGGACGAGTACCTTGCGCTTGCCGAACTGTATGCGTTGATCCGGGCAGCATACGGCGACCGCATCTATGTTGACCGGGAGGTCTCGAATAAGACCCGCGAACTGCTTCAGCAGCATACGATCACTGGGCAGCTTGAGATACCGGGTGCCGTTCATACGCTCGGTGCAGAAGAACTATCCAAGCTGAAAGAGAGCGACACCTCAGATATGAACAAGATTCTTAACCTGCGCAAGATTCTGGTGCAGACGGTGCAGCAGGACGGCTTGGCGCAGCCATTCCTGCTCTCAATCGGAGACCGCGCCGAGAAGCTCGCGGAAGCCTACGAAGACCGCCAGATCACCACGCAGCAAGCTCTGCGCGAATTCGAGAAGCTCGCTCGCGAGGCGACCGAAGCGGACGCGGAGCGCCAGCGGCTCGGACTGGATGAGAACACGTTTGCGATCTATAAGACCGTGGCAGCAGCACGCCCCGGATCAGACGGCATGGAAGCGAAGTCGCTCAACGCTCTGTTCGATAAACTGCCGGACTTCCGCTGGAACAAGGATCAAGAGCGGAAATTGAGAACCGAACTCTACAAAGCCCTGCGTCCGCTTGTTGGAACCGAGAAAATGATCGAAGTAGCGAACCAACTCCTGAAGTTGCAGCGCGTATGAGTGCCGCAAGCATGGCTGCTGCACTGAAAACCCGCAATCGTTGGCATGACGCCGACGAACTCCGTTGGGCTGTGCGTCAATGGGCAACGAAGATCGGCGTCCGCACCCCACAGATACATGTACGCGACATGCGGACGAAGTGGGCATCACTCTCCACGGTGGGTCGCCTGACGCTCAACACCGAACTGCTGGATTTGCCTAAAGACTTGGGTGAGTTCGTCATCGTCCATGAACTGGTTCACCTCCTCGCGCCGAACCACGGAAAGGTTTTCAAGAGCTTCATGCACGCGTATCTGCCGGACTGGGAGAATAAGGAGCAGCGTTTGCGGAGGTTTGGTGCTCGTAGTGTCATACACAAGGTTTAGAGCTAAGAATGACGAGGCACCCAGAGAATGAAGACTCACAATCCCACGGACACGTCGAAGCCAAGTAATAAAGGGAAACTTTGGAAGAACTACGAAGATGCTGTGCGTGCCATCATCAATCAACATAGGAGAGTTTTCGGTGTGATCACTGTTGACCCGGCTCCGAGCAAGATTACTGGGAATTCGGGGCACGAGTGGGACATCGAAATAACGGCGTACACCTCTCCGAAACGAAAGGACGTTCTCGTAGAAGTAAGACGTGTGAATCGGAATATAGAACCCGCTGAGGCTGCTGAACTGGCGTTTCGGGTCAAGGATACCAGAGCTTCGAAAGGATACTTCGTTACGCCGTTGGGTCGTCGTCTTTCGAGAGGGGCGAAGAAAATAGCTCAATACCATCAAATCGGTCACATCGAGGTTTCGGACGACGCAACAGCACAGAACTATATCCTCAAGTGCCTAAATTTTGTGTACGGTCAGTTCACCGAAGACATGTCGGACATAATCTCAGGCATTCGAGATCATTTGCGGATTTTCTTGGCGGACAAAGATGGGAATCCCATACGAGAAACTTCGATTGATGAGCTAAATGCGATGTCTGGAAAGGGTTTGCATTCGAGCAAAGGGGAAGTAAGCTAGGTCGATAGCATTCTGAGTTTGCTCACTAGTCGTTCGAGCGCCAGTGTGTCCAGCCGACAGTAGTCGAGCAGAGCCTTCCTAATCCTTTCGCGCTCATCACAGTTCAATCCCCCGCGCACAAGCGAATCCCACGCAATCCCGGCTGCTTGTCCATCTGCGATCTCCATTCCACTGTAGGTTACCTGCGGGACGAGGGCGGGCAGGACAGACTTCAAGCTGTACGATCCGAGGAACGCGGGATGGTAGACGTGATTTCTGATTATGGGCAGTAAATCCCACAAGCGCGACTGGATGTCCTGTATCTGCTCGGCGAATTGGGGCAGCACTGCGTAGAGTTCGTCAAGCCTCGCCGATTCAAACTGCTGGTTGTACACCACCACACTCCCCTCTTGAGGAAGAGCGGCGAAGAGCGACGTGATGAACTCGTGTCGGTGGTCGCGGGTGTCTGTCGCGAGGAACTCGTAATGCCGTGGTTCCGCGCCCGCTCGTTGCTGGATATGAGCCGACCACTGGAAAGGGATTTGCTGGTACGGATGCGTGCCAGCGAAGCGAGGGATCGCTGGATTTATGGTCTCGAAATCAAGATAGGCAAGGGGATAGTTCAATCTTGCCAGTTCTGCTTTCAGTCCATCGCGGTCGAACCACGGTTCTCCCGTCTGTACGCAAGTCGCTGCACGACGCTGAATCTCGCTCAGTTCGAAATCTTCAGGGATGTCGTTGATTGACTTCACGCCCATCTCTTCTAACTCTTTCATCGCACTTGCGTGGATACGAGGCAAATACCCTATGTGGTCGTTCGGACGCGACGGATTGCATCGGTCGTAGAACTCGCACGTGACCGGATAAGTGCAGTGCCGACCCGGAGCGACATCCGGTGCGTCAGGCATCGAGAGGATCGTGAACTCCGAGCGCAGTTGAAACGTCAACTTGGGCTGTAAACGCTGGACTCGGCGGGTCAGATTTCTAATCTTGAAGAATCGCTTTGGATCAATCGCCCCGTCGCGAGTGTAGTTCCTGTTCACATGCGCTAAACACACCGACGCTAACTCCAGCCCAGAGCACGAGACCACACGGTACTGAATACCGACATCGTCCAAATGCTCTTGTTTGACATCCGTGCTCGATTTGACCTCGATTAGACGAAAGCGCCCGTCCCTGCGACGATGCAAAATGTCCACTTTCACAAGTACGTTCTGGTGCTCGAACACCGCCTCGAAGACTGCCGGGACTTCACGGTTGGCGACTAACTCACGAGTTGTGCGGATCGCCTCACCCAGTCCACGGGAACAATCGACCTCGACTCCTCCAAGGAAGACCCTGCGGGCGAGCATGCCGACATCGATTCCTTGCTCCATGATCGCCTCAGCCGCAGCATCCGGCTCTGCGGCGAGTTCCGGCTGATGGACTTGCAGGTAAAGACGCTTGAGGCACTGTACTCCTGCAACGAATTTTGATTTGCTAATCCTCACGCGCCTCCTCGTATGTTAACGGCTTCACCTCAAGCCCGCCTTCACAACCCGCAGATACAACGCCGCCGCGTCATCGAAAAGTCCCTGTTGCATGTAGATTTCCGCCAGCAGTTCGAGGTTCTGCGGCGTCGGCTGGGTCTCGACCAGCTTGATCATCAGTGCTGCTGCTCGCACGGTTTTGCCTTGAGCTAGGTAATATCGAGCAAGTTCCTCCATCAATTCCTCCCGAACAGAATGCTCTTGAGCCATCGCCACACGTATAGCAGCGCGAACGGGCTGAGCAGGCATAGCCACGCCCCACTGAACCACCCTCGGTCGTCCCACTCGTACCGCACTGTGTAGTTGGTCGCGAACATGAACATCAAGCCAGCCGACATGAGGAACGCGAAGCCCATCGAAGCGAATGCCTTGAAATGGAACAGCAACCCGCGCTCTCCCCGTTTGTGCGCGGGGATCATGACAACGAGCAAATACCAGAATGCAGCCACGAACGGAGCCAGCACTCCGAAAGCCCACTTGAGCAGCCAAATATCGTCGGACGATGCGTACTTAAGTGCGAGAATTGGAACCGCCACGAAGATAACGGGCGCGAATAGCAGAAAAACGAACCACAGCAGCGCGTGCCAGAGCATTCTGAATGGTGTCGCCAAGAAATGAACGTCCACCGCCATCTGGTTCAGGTTTGCTTCCGTGCGAGTGTCCATCTTGCCTCCTGTAAAGCATGGGCAAAATCTCCTAAGCGCTCACCGTGCTGCTGTTGTCGAGATCGTCATAAGAAGCCGGAGCGATCTTTGTGTTGGCAGCGCTGTCGCAGAGATCACGAAGCCTCTCCCGGTATCTGACGACCATCGCCGACACGGATTGAATCGCTTTTGCCGCCTTGCCCAGTTCTTTCTCAACCCGGTCGATCTCAGGTAACGTCCTGCGAATCTCATTGGCAAGAACAGCGTTCTTCTCCAGCATGTCGAAGCCTTGCTCTCGCATGCGCTCAAAGATCGGCTTGAGTAGGTCGAAGTCGCGAGCAATCCACTGCCGGGTAGTTCGAAGCAGCCAGACCCCGTCCTTGCGGCTCCACCGACATTCGCGATCAACCTGACGAAGCTGGCTCTCATCACGAGCAACCAGTGCCGCAATGCTGATCGAGCGTTCCCGTGCATCGCGCACCAGCTTGTCAATGTCGCTCTCCGCGATTGTCGATTTGTCCTTGTTGTCGATCAGGATTTTAGGTTCAGCAGGCTCTCCATTGGGTGCCCGGTAGCAAAGGATGAAGTCGCCGTTGCGAGGCAGCTTGTCGCTGATCCAGACCCCAGCCCAACTGCGAGCCTCCTCTGCAAACTCCATCTCCTCGCGCTTGCCTACATGGGCAACTTTCGATAGCTCCGACGCCAGCACTTGGTTTCTCTCACGTAGCTGTGCGAGTTCCCTAAGTGAATCCTCGACCTTGCGGCTAAGGCTTTCCTTCTCGGACAGGGCAAGGCGCAGTTCATCCTTGAACCGCCCTTTTATATCAGCGGTGCGCTTAGCGAGTTCCGATTCGAAGCGAGACCACGCACTCTGGTGCTCTCGGTCGTGCCTGTTCTGGAGCAGCCGGAAGGCTTCCTCGGCGGATAACTGAGCAACACGAGCGAAGTCCTTCGCGCCGAGCCGATCCAGAATCTCGGCGCGGCTCAGTCTGCCCGCGCCGGAGCACAGTGGGCACTCGATGGTTTCTGGCAAAGATTGAGATTGCTTGGGCATATTCCCTCGTTTAAGCGACCTTGGAGGAGAAATGTTTTGGGGGATGACGTGCGGCGATTACTTCCTGCGCCCTAGCTCTCCCAGCGGTGATGGGTGCAGAGCCGCGTCTTATAACTCCAGTACGCTTTGAATAAGAGCTTGTCATCGGCAGTCCATCCCTGCTCGAAGAGCGCGAACAGCCGTTTGTTTGCCGACTCGCTCTCACTGCAAAGCTGCGGGTCAGTGGTCTTGGCTTGCACAATGCGGGCGCTGACGTCGGCGAAGACGATCTGCGCCTCCCGCAGGTCAAGCTCTTTGACCATGTCCCGCAGGGTGTCTTCATCGCTCACGATGTTCGTGACCACTTGCTCATCAAACATTTCCATCAGACCTCGCCGTTCATTGAGCAGCGCCCGCCGCGCTAGCGTGCTCCTGCGCGTTTCCGACGAAGGCGGAAATTGGAGCATCCGGTGTGGTGCTCGCCTCTTTCATAAGCCTGCACACCGACGCACGCGAGATTCCGTGCTTTTTAGCCACTTGCGTCAGAGACATCCCTGAACGACGATCCAGTACAACCTGCTCGCGGTTTACGTCGAGACGAGCACGTCCGATCTGCCTTCCTTCGGCACGGGCTCTTGCCATGCCGCTGCGGACCCTCTCTATAAGAAGCGCTCGTTCCATCTCACCCATCACGGCTACGATGCCGAGGAACGCTCGACCCAACGCCCCCGACGTGTCGAATGCCTCGCGCAACGACACGAACTGGACATTGCAGCAGTCGAGTTCTTCCAAACACTGGAAAAAATGTTTCGTGGAGCGTGCGAGGCGGTCACACGACCACACAACCAGCACGTCGAAGCAACGCCTGCGAGCATCCTCCAGCATCCGGTCAAGCGCTGGGCGTCGTGCCTTAGAGCCGCCGAAGCCGTGGTCTACGTATTCGTGCTCCTGCGCTACGTTCAGCCCACGGCGCTGCGCGTACTCGCGGAGTTCCCGTAATTGACTTTCTGGGTGTTGCTCCACGGTCGAAACTCGGACGTAGAAAGCGGCTCTTTTCATCGGTCGTTTCTCCTAGTCTCGGTAGTTGTCAGTTCGGAATGGGCTCCGTAGCCGATCCGCTGCCGCAAGGCAAATGGTCGATTCTGGAGCAAGCAGATTCAGGCACGACCAGACCTCGTCTTCCAGCAGTTGCCCCAGTTGGGAATCACTGAGCAGCCGCAGGCATCTCGATAGCTCGGCGGGAAAGAGCAAGGCAGCCGCGAGCCGCTCGGCTGGGTTGCTGGAGCGAACTCGCCTCCGTTGTTCCTCCATGAGTTCTCGGATCGTCACCGCGTCCCCCACTCACGGTATACAGCGGAGTTTTCAAAATTGGCTAGAAAACGGGGGCGCGTTACCGAAGATATTTGGCAGGCTGCGTGCTTCGGCAAGCGGGGCTGACAAGCCGCCGTTATGCAGTGACCACTTGCTTTCGCACCACGAGCGAATCCGAACCGGACGCGGCGTACACTGATCCGTGCTCGCCATATCTTCCACTGATCGAGTCTTCGTCCTCACCGGGGCGGGTGTAAGTGCCGAAAGTGGGATACCGACGTTCCGTGGCGCGGGCGGGCTTTGGCGCAACTACCGAATCGAAGAGGTCGCATCGCCCCATGCTTGGACTCGTGATCCTCGGCTGGTATGGGAGTTCTATTCCATGCGTCGGCGGGTCGCGGCGGAAGCCAAGCCGAATCCAGCGCACTCAGCGCTGGCTAAGCTCGAACAGAAATTACAGGATCGCGTGTTCCTCTGCACCCAGAACGTAGACAACCTGCACGAGCAGGCAGGGGCGAGTCGCGTCGTTCACATGCACGGCGAGCTTTTCAAAAGCCGCTGCGACACATGTAGCCGACCGCCGTTCCGCGACACCAGCACCTACGATCCTCCGGCAAAACCTCCCCGATGCGAATGCGGCGGACGGATTCGCCCGCACATCTGCTGGTTCGGCGAAACGCCGTTCGAGTTGGATCGCATCTTTCACGCACTGGACGAATGCACTGTCTTCATGGCGGTCGGTACATCGGGCGTGGTCGAGCCAGCCGCCAGCTTTGTCGCGCAGGTGGGGGGTCGTGCCCGAACGATCTACGTGGGAGCGGAACAGCCTGCGAACGTATCCGCGTTCACGGAATGCCATTTGGGCAAGGCGGGAGAGGTTTTGCGGAAGCTATTCAACCTTGCCGAGGCAAGCTAGTAGATTCATAATTCAGAACCGGCGACATGTCTTTTATTGGGTCGAGATTCGGGAGGTTGGCGGCGGCTCTTGGTATCGCTTTGATTGCCGAAATTACCCTATTAGCCGGAGCTACTCTTATCAGTTCAAGAGTTCCGCAGCCGTGGGACGAACGACTGTGGGCGATGACACAGGAACCAGCGTACCATCTGGTCGATTGGCTCTCGCATGTCCACCACCCCGGATTTGAGGAGCAGGGTGCTTATTTTCTACTGATACCTCTCATCCAGTGGATGGTGTGGGGCGGTCTGTTCTACCTCTTCCTGTTCCGAAAAAAATCTTCTGCTTCGGTGTGACCTTGAGCATGTTACTTCGTGTCGGGGCTTGAAAGCTCCATGTACTCATTCGCGCCCACGATCCTCAGTACTAGCCGAACTGGAATCGGGAATCGTTGCCGGGTTGGGTCAAGCACGACCTTGGGAGAGGAAAGTTGATATTTCTTCCCGCGTGTCTCCAGTTCGCAACCACCTGACGCGAGGACGTTTTTGACCCACTCGGATTGGCTGCTGTAGGTCAGGGCTATGATGAAGTCGTTCGGCGCTCGAAAGACGTTCACCGGAGTTCGGTAGACCTTGCCGGACTTTCGTCCGACGTGGGTCAGGATGCCAAACCCCGGAAGCCAACCCGCGAATAGGCTGGTGATCCGATTCGTGAAGGCAATGTTGATCTTCGCCAGCCATCGCTTACGGAACCGCATCAGCAGGATTCCTGTGGCTGCGATGGCGATGATTATGATGGCTCCGGCACTCATGGATTGCTCGGTCGTCTAGGAGGGCGTCTCGACGCATGGCGTCCTCCTGTCTTGCTCTTGAACAAGCGAATGAGGCTATCTTTCTGGCAGCCCACTGTGGCGGATGATTTCTAGCTGCTTCGGCGTCCACGCCCCTGACATATCGCCGTGCTGACCAAGCATGCGTTGCTCTGCATACATTTTGGAAGTCAGGTCGAAGTATTTCAGGTTCGCATAATGCCCTGAATAATCCCAGCTTTTGTGGATTGACGAATCGTGGTATTCGAAATGAAGATTGTCCGCGTTGTGAACGGTGTTGCTCCACATGTCCATCGCAGTTATGGTGGACAGTGGTTGCCCGGATTTGTCTCGTTTGAGCATTGCTTTCTCACGCAAGATCGCCGGGATTTCCAGTTCGTATTTTGTCTGGGCTTCTGATTCACGAAAGTTGATGGGCACAGACTTTGTGCTTTGGAACGGAACAGGTGGTTCGTTCGCCAAGGCTACGTAAGCACCATTCATGTAGTCGATGATTTTCGTGAGAGCCTTCTTTTGCTCCGGTGTGGCGCGGTCGTCAAGGTATAGGGTCGCGAAAAGGCGATTTGCATTTGCATCTACCAAGTTCCCGACCATGCCTACATTCAAGCCATCCAGCTTCACGCCGCCGTAGTGTCCGCTCTTAATGTGGGCGAAATCACTAGCGTGACACGTTCCGTGTGTCGGGCGTCCGTTCCTCTGGCATGGGCATGCGTGTGCGGGGCACTGACATTCAAATAAACCGACTCCCGCAATCTCGAAGTCTTCAATATCGTTTGTCCGGGTCGGCTCCTTCGCCCGGAAACCGCTGATTGCTGGCACGAGGGCACAAATCGCAACACTCCGCAAGATGGACTTCCGCATCGAAGCAACCTCCATTTGGAATGCTCGATTGCGGATTATAACCAGAAACGGGTATCGACTCAGGTCAGGCAGGCTATTGCAGCTTCGCGTACTCGGCTTTGGCTTGCTTCAGGATGGGGATGTCGGGGTCGGCGTCTTTCCAGACAACGAGCACCGCAACGCAGATTTTAAGGGCTATGCCCGATTGCTCGTGTTCAAGGCAACTGGACTTGCAGAGAATAAACCTCTCTGATACCAGCATCGCGCATGATCAAGGGGGACCCGTCTGGAGTCACGCCATTCCACTCCGCTCCCCACGGTAGGGTAGGGCGCGAAATGTCCTTCAGAGTTGAGATCGTTTCGACCTTATGACTATTGATTTGCACGCGACAGAGTTCGTCTCCATTTTCCCCCGTGTCTGAGAAGTAAATGTACTTGCCGTCTTGAGACCACTGCGGGTACTGCAAAGCGTTGCGATGAATCAGTTCCGACCAGTTTTGTTTTCGAAGATCGAACAAAGAAAGGACACGCCCGTCTGCACTTATCGCAGAAATGAACCTTCCATCAGGCGAATAGCGCGGAGCGAAAAGTCCAACAGAACCGGACACAAGTGTCACTCTCCGTGTCGTCAAGTCAACCGTGGCAATATCGAAATCGGAGGGATTTCCTACAAGAGGCGTCCGTGAGAACACGAGAGATTTGCCGTCCGGCGACCAGTTTGGATCATCTTCAATCCTATTTTCATCAGGCAATAGGGGTTGCGGCTCGCCTCCTTGTGCGGAGAGCATAAAAATTCGCGTGCGGTCTACTCCCATTGCACCGGGAAACGCAATCGTGTTCCCATTCGGGGACCAACGGGGCATTGAGGCGAATAGCGGTGGACTCGTCAACTGCATTTGCTCGCTTCCATCAACTCGACTTGTCCACAGCGTCATGTCCGGGTACTGGATATATGCAACCCGGCGACCATCGGCAGAAAAATCCAGCGCAGCAGCGGAGATTCCACCGAGATATTTCTCGAATTTCTTGGTTTTCAGGTCATAGCGCAACAATTCGCCACGCTCCTGCTCGCCAACGATGAACAACCTGTTGCCATCCTTTGCCGGTAGGGGTGCCGCCCATTTAAAGCTGAGAGGACCGATTGTTATTTTCGTCGGATTTCCTGCTGAGTGGAACATTCCAGAGTCGTCACGAACTGCCCATATATCGCTTCTGCCGTCGTGAAAGGCTGAAAAGAAAAAATACCGACCATCCGCACTCCAATCTCCACAGCACACATTGTTGCCCATTGATGCAAACAGCTTACGTGACTGCCTTCCGACCACACTTATTTCCCAGATTGAAGTGGAATCACCATTTACACTTGTCTGGCTGAAGCGTATGCGCCCGCCGTCAGGCGAGAAGTGCGGATAACGTACCCAACCCTCCACCGTCGCAACTTTGCGGCTATTGCTCCCGTCTCTTTTTGCGATGTAGAGGTCGTGTCCCCTCCCGTACACCAATTGCAAAGCATCCCGCGACCATGCGCCACCGTGGTCATTTGCTACGAAATTTCCAAGGCGGTGTGGAGAACCCGCTGGTACAGGGATTACCCACATCTCGCCTTGCGCTTCCGAGATAAGAGTCCCCTCATTGATCGGCAGACTTTGGGCGAGAACTTCGGAGTAAGACGGGGTCGCATCGTTGATTAGAGTACCGGGCAGTTCCACTGGACTGTGTGCCACCTCCCCGCCCGAAGATGGTACTTGGGCTAGAACTGGACGACCGCCAATCTCCTCGATGAAGTAGAGTCGCGGTCCGTCAGTCGCGAGATCTCGCCCCTTGTCAACATTGTCTCTAGTCAGTTGAGTGATAGAAATCAGTTGCGGTGCAGAAACTTCTGTGTGTCGCAGCCACCAACCGAGCAAAATTACGACAGCAACTCCAAATGCAACAAATACCAATTTTCGATATCTCTCAGCCAGAGGTGCTTTTGATTTCGAGAGGGCGGACTGAATTGATGACGATTCCGTTTCCCGCTTCAGCCTTTGGAGATCGGTACGAATGTCCGAGGCGTGTTGGTAGCGCAGATTGCGATCTTTCTCCAGAGCCTTGTTAATAATCCGATCCAGTTCGGCTGGCAGGTCGGGGTTGAGCCGAACGGCTGGGGTGGGTGTACCGTCCAAAATGACTTTGAAAATGACTCCTGAACTCTCTCCACGGAAAGGCACCGTGCCCGTTGCGATCTCATAGAGAACAGCGCCGAATGAGAACAAGTCTGTGCGGGAATCCAGTTCTTTGGCGCGAACCTGCTCCGGGGACATGTAGGCGATGGTTCCGACCGCTGTGCCCGGACTGGTCAGGTGCTCTTCCAGTGTCACGGTCGATTGTGGGGCTGCGCCAGCGTCCAGCGAGCTTTGGACAGGCATTACCTTCGCCAAGCCGAAATCGAGAACCTTCGCGTGCCCGCGTTTCGTCACGAAGATATTGGCGGGCTTGATGTCGCGGTGGACAATGCCCGCCGAGTGAGCCGCATCGAGCGCGTCGGCGATCTCAATTCCAAGCGACAGTACGTCCTCGATCTCCAAAGGCTTGCCGCCGATCCGATGCTTCAGCGTCATGCCGTCCAGATACTCCATCGCTATGAACGGCTGACCATCTTGCTGCCCGACTTCGTAGATAGTGCAGATGTTGGGATGGTTCAGGGCGGATGCCGCACGCGCCTCCCGCCGAAAGCGTTCCAATGCCTGTGGGTCTCGCGCCAGTTCGTCGGGTAGGAACTTCAGGGCGACGAAACGTCCGAGTTCGGTGTCCTCGGCTTTGTAGACGACACCCATCCCTCCGCCGCCGAGCTTCTCGACGACGCGGTAGTGCGAGATGGTCTGACCGATCATGGCGCTCAGGCTGCAATGGTAGGGACGGGGGGAAGGGGAAGTCAACGAGCGGGATCAGGGCACCGGGGAAACCCCCGAACCAGCGTTACCTTAGCTAAACCCCAGAGAATCAACCACTGGTCAGAAAGGGTTTTCCCGCAGCAGCCGCAAATGAATGAATTCATTACGCCGGAATCTTCATTTTTCGATGGTCACAGGGAATACCTTCTGAGGCTCACCGCGAACCGGAGCCCCTATGCAGCAGAACTGCCGCGACCTGATCCGCCATTCTGTAAAGTCAAATATGACGTTCTCTCGACAAGAATGCTGATGACGACGGTCGTTCCTGTTCGATCAGATCGTATTTCGAGCGACCCACCTATCTCTCGCATGCGTTCCCGCATTCCAGCTAGACCAACTCCAGTCTCGGTAGCGCCTTCGATGAAAGTCGTCAAATCGCTTCCGGGGTATGCCCCGCCTAAGTTGTCATGAAGAAGGATAGCCGAGACTCGGCTCCTGAGGCTTATTCTACCCGTACTGAGCTTGGAAAGACGCCTTTCCGGGTTCGCCCGCCGACGAACTTCCTACCGGCTGGGATACAGGTTTTACTGTATACGCGATTTTTGCGAGTTCCCGGTACGATAATTTCGCGTTTGTGTCTGCACTCGACTTTCATCTATCGCTGAAGACTGACGTTTTGAGGGGTTTTGAGATGCGGTTGTTGATAGTTGACGACCACGAAGTTGTTCGGCGCGGAGTGCGCTCGCTTCTCCTCGAACAGTCTGAGTTCGAGGTCTGCGGAGAAGCTGTTGATGGTCAGGACGCTCTGGAAAAAGCTTTCGAGCTAAAACCAGACCTGATTCTTATGGACGTAAGCATGCCGAGGCTGAACGGGCTCGAATCAATTCGACAAGTCCGCACCATGCTTCCAGACTGCGAAGTGTTGATGCTGAGCCAACATGAAAACCCCGAAATGGCTCGGCAGGCTTTAAAGGCAGGCGCACGCGGCTACGTCGTTAAAGGTTCAATTTCCAAAGACTTAATCTCTGCCGTCAGGAAGGTATCCCGTCGCGAATACTTTTTTGATCCGGCAATTCTCGACCAGACTCCATCTGCTCACACCGACCTCCAAGAAATCTTGCAACGCAGCGCAGCATTCGAGCAGGCTTTGCGCCAAAGTGAGCAACTGTACCGTTCGACGTTTGAATTGGCGGCGGTTGGAGTCGCGCACGTCAGCCCAGACGGTCGCTGGCTGCGTGTCAACCGGAAGCTCTGCGAGATTGTGGGCTATAGCGAAGCGGAACTGTTGAGGCTAACGTTCCAAGACATTACTCACCCCGATGATCTTGCAACCGATCTAGCTCAAACAGAAAAGGTCAGAAGTGGGAAACTGGACACCTATTCGTTGGAAAAACGCTACGTTCGAAAAGGCGGTTCGTTGGTCTGGATCAATCTTACGGTTTCTGGTGTTCGCGATGCGAGCGGAAGATTCGACCATTTTATTTCCGTGATTGAGGACATCAGCAAGCGCAAGCAAATGGAAGAGGCGCTGCACCACAGCCAAAAAGACCTCGCTCTCGCGCTAGAGTCGTCCAGAACAGCCATGTTCGACTGGGACGTCACCCAGAAGTGCGGGGAATGGAATTCCCAGATGGCAGCGATCTACGACTTTTGTCCAAAGAAGGAGTACATCACCGCCGAGGAGTGGAGCAGTTTGTTCCATCCTGATGACAGGAGCAGGCTGGTTCACGAGGCTGAACAGGTGTGGAAGGAAGGCGAGGAGTTCACCTTTGAGTTCCGGACCGTCCGCCGAACAGGCGAAATCAGGTGGGTTCTATCGCATGGGCGGATTGTGCGAGATGCAGCGGGTAAGGCAATACGCATGATCGGCACTCATACTGACATTACGAATCGGAAAAGGGTTGAGATAGCTCTTCAAGAGCGGCAGTCAGAACTGAACGAGGCGCAACGTCTTGCGAAGATAGGAAGTTGGCGCTGGATACCAAACACGGATACTGTCACTTGGTCGGAAGAACTTTATCGCATCGCGGGGCTCGATCCGAAATCTTCAGCAATCAGTTATCAGGATCACCATACTCTTTACACGCCTGAAAGTTGGAGCCGATTGCAAAAAGCAGTCAACGAAGCCCTCAAGGACGGCACAGGGTATTCAGTCGAACTAGAGCTTGTCCGCCCAGATGGGGCGAAACGATGGGTGGTCGCTAACGGCGAGGCTGAGCGTGATTTGCAGGGAGCAGTTGCATCTCTCCGGGGAACGGTTCAAGACATCACGGATCGTAAAAGGATTGAAGAAGCGACTGGCTTGTTGTCTGCCATCGTCGCATCCTCTGAGGACGCCATTATCAGCAAGACTCTTGAGGGCATCATCACCAGTTGGAATGCTGGTGCGGAGCGATTGTTTGGATATTCAGCGGAAGAGGCTATTGGGCAGCACATCACGCTCGTCATTCCAGAGGAACGTCAATCAGAAGAGGCAGACATTCTCGACCGAATCCGACACGGACAGCTTGTTGACCATTTCCAGACTATCCGCAGACGGAAGGATGGCACCCTGCTCGATGTTTCACTTTCCATTTCTCCCGTGAGGGATTCTTCGGGACAGGTCATTGGAGCCTCAAAAGTAGCGCGGGACATTACACTGCAAAAACGGGCTGAGCACGAGTTGCGAGAAAGCGAACAGCGTTTTCGAGTGATTACTGATGCTTCGCCCATCATGGTCTGGATGGCGGGCACCGACAAGCTTTGTTATTACTTCAACAAGGGCTGGCTGGATTTCGTCGGGCGCACTCTCGAACAAGAGTCTGGCAATGGCTGGGCAGAGAATGTGCATCCAGAGGACTTTGATCGTTGCCTGCAAATCTACGTCAGTAATTTCGATGCTCGCCGTCCATTTGAGATGGAATACAGGATGCGACACCACACCGGTCAATACCGCTGGATTCTTGACCGTGGAGTGCCCCGCTACTCGGCTGACGGAGTCTTTGAAGGCTATGTAGGCGGTTGTCTCGACATCCATAACCAAAAAGAGGCAGCAGAGAAGGTTCGGATTGCCGATGACATGACGCGGCTGTTGAAGGCGCAGGATGAAGAACGAAGGCGTATTGCCCGCGAATTGCATGACAGTGCTGGTCAGACGCTAACGGTATTAGGATTGAGCGTTGCGCAATTGGTTGAACGGGCACAGGTTATTGCTCCAGAGTTGGCTAAAGAAGGAAAAGAGATCGAAGGAGTAGTTCAACAACTACATCGCGAGATACGAACAACCTCTTATCTCTTGCATCCGCCGTTGCTAGACGAATGCGGTCTCGCGTCTGCTCTCAACCTGTACGTAGAGGGGCTGGCAGAACGCAGTGACGTAGCCATCACGCTGGACGTTGCCGACAATGTTAGAAGGCTGCCGAGCGACATCGAGCTTGCAATCTTCCGCTTGGTGCAGGAGTGTCTGACCAACATCCACCGCCATTCGGGAAGCAAAACTGCCGACATTCGGATGTTCGTGGACGCGGAAAGCCTCCACGTTGAGGTATCAGATCGAGGGAAAGGTATACCGCCCGAACGCCTAGCCGAAATTCGATCAGGCGGATCGGGCGTTGGCATCAGGGGAATGCAAGAGCGCATACGTCAGTTCGGTGGTGAAATGACTATTGATGTGACTGGTTCTGGCACTCGTGTTCTTGCGGTCGTCCCGATACCGAAGGAGGTTAAGCCTACGGATGACGAATCCGCTCACATCGCTTCCGAGGTGACTGAATTGAAATTGGTCAAACAATCCTAGAGTGCGTTGCCCGGATTACATCTAAAGACTTGAGAGGGTCTTCCGTAAATCCAGACTTCGGATACGCACAGAAAAGCGAGAATGCCTGACTCTGGCATAGTTGATGCCAAAGGAATTCGAGCCGAACGGTAGCGGCGACATCGCCTCTCGCCCACAGGAGAGCTACCAACTCACCAAATGCTCTGACCCGCCGACCCGTAGCTCGCGCGCGTGTAATTAAGTCGGAAACGAAGCCGGCAAACAGTTGGTCGTCGGGCCACTGGTTGACCATGAATTTAGCGAGAGCATCTTCGGCAACCATCGTAAGGTATTGATCGTGGGAGCGAGCGATCGCCACATTCACTCCAGCATCTTCCAACCGTTGCTCAAGAGCTTTAAGATGTCCAGCAGTTGCGAGGACGATAGCGCTTTCTCCCGCCTTCAGACCTCCACCAACGAACCCTGCAAGTGTATCCAGCAACACGCCGTCATCTTCGTAGAATTGGGCGATATGCTCGCACGGAGCGATCTCGCCCCAGAAGACTGGATTCCGATTTGGTTGAATATCGAGGTTTCTACTCATGACTGCCCTCCACTCGCAAACCAGCCTAACCGTACTGTCGAACACTCCCCTATACAGGGATTCCTGTACGTCGCTTTACCGCCCTCACAGGGAGGAGCCGATTCGCATGGCTGGGCGGGTCGCAGTGGGCAGCGACCGTCAGCACAGAAGCGCGGTTTGACTTTCGATATTAAGGATGAAATCATTATATTGTCGAATGCGGAGCAGCGGTGCCCGCAAAGTTGACGTCGTTCTCGCCTTCATACGCATTTGTTCACCTTTCATCCTAGGAAGTTGCGTGGGGTTCCTTTTGGAACTCTGCGGAGCCATTATGTCATCCGTGGTAACGACGAAAAAATCTCGCAACTTCGATCCCAAGGTTTTCCTATCGACCATCGACGGCGGGAGGAAGATCGCAGCATTCTCGAAGAAACAGACGATCTTCGTTCAGGGCGATCCGTCCGATTCTGTTTTTTATGTACAGAAAGGAAAAGTGAGACTAACAGTTGTGTCGAAGAATGGAAAGGAAGCCACCATCGGCGTTCTGAACGAGAGCGATTTCTTCGGAGAAGGTTGCCTTACAGGGCAGCTTCTGCGCCTGTGCTCCGCAACCGCAATGACTGATTGTTCCGTGATGCGCATTGAAAAAAAGTCCATGATGGAAGTGCTGCACCGGGAGTCCGCATTCTCCGATATGTTTGTAGCGTATTTGCTGGCGCGGAACATCAGATACGAAGAGGATTTGGTTGACCAGCTTTTCAACTCCAGCGAAAAAAGACTGGCTCGCATTCTGCTCCTCCTCGCTCACTTCGGGAAGGACGGAAAACCAGAGGTTGCAATTCCCAAGAT
>Ga0070735_10000755_pt1 | contig 33024 bp, 38 predicted proteins | sample Coa_R1_FD_66443 | JGI IMG/M metagenome (GOLD analysis project Ga0070735, IMG submission 66443) | Surface soil microbial communities from Centralia Pennsylvania, which are recovering from an underground coalmine fire - Coalmine... | ecosystem: Environmental > Terrestrial > Soil > Unclassified ...
AGGTTCCAGGCGCCCGCCAGGAAACGCCTCATTCCATGGCTTCCTTGGCGGCCGCTTCCGGGACCTGTGGTCCGAGTCCCAACTGGCGGCCTAGTTTCAGCCATCGCGATTGGCGGACCATTTCGAGCTGCGCGGCCGTTTCCTGCAGTTGGGAGTCAAGACGGCGGGCCCAGTCGGTACGTTCGACCACGGTGGCTTCGGCTGTGTCCAGCAAACGCACAGCCTCTGCGACCTGCTGGGTACGCTGTTCGAGCTGTCCGGTCAGGCTTTTCTCAATATCAAGCGCCCAATCCGTTTTGCGACGGTTCTCTTCGTTCAACTCGGTGATGATTTGAAGAGCGCGGGTCTGTTCGGACTGGAGTAAGTTTTGCAGATGATTGCGAGCCGAGGTGGTTTCTTCGAGCCACCCGCGGACCTGCGCGAGTTCCTGCTCCAGCAATCGGACATGTTGCTCGCGTTCCCGCAACAGATTGGCGGCGCGAGGGGCGTAGAGAAAGTTGGAAAGCCGCGGAAGGGGAGAGCAGGAACAAATGCCAATGAAGAAGTTCGCGGTTTCCGGATCGCCCGACAGGCGGGCAAGTTCAGCCTCGGTACTGGGCGTTGAGGTCCCGCCGTAAAACGCAAATGCTTCTATGCGGTCTTGAAACCAGATCTGCACATGCGGAAAGAATTCGCCCAGAGCCGTCCGGAACTCTGTGAACTCGAATTCGTGCTCATGAAAAGGATTCGGACCCGACTTGGCTCTGGCTTCCGTGTAGTAACGCGTATTGGGAGTGGAGACAATGAGGAGGCCGTTCGGCTCCAGTACGCGTTGCGCTTCGGCTAGTAGAGCGCGCCAGTCGCTGAGATGTTCGATCACCTCAAAGGCGGTCACCACATCGAAGGAGGCTGGAGGAAATGGCACTGCGGTGGCAGAGCACTGCAGAAATCGCGCAGAGGGAAAATGATCGTTGGCATAGGCGATCGCATCAGCCGCGAGGTCAACGCCCATTACGGCGGACGCTACTTGCGCGAGATCCGCAGTTCCATAGCCGGTGCCGCAACCCAAGTCGAGGACGCGCCGCCCGGCGGCAAAACGCGCTGCCAATGCGTAGCGAGCCACGTGCTCCGCCCATAGATCGTCATTGACAAGACCGGGAATGACACGCTCTCCCGTGAATTCGCTCACGGTGTGACCACCTTGCCGCCGGCCTCGCTGCCCACTCCACCCCCGACCTTCGTGTTCACTTTAATGCGGCAGTCCAGGTGAAATTGCCCATACATGGGTTGGCCTGATCTTTCCATTTGCAAGACCACCGCGTTATCGATCCAGTCACACATGGAGTAGTGCTCAAGCGATCCATTCGCGATCGCCGGCGAGAAGGAGAACGACGACGCGTACAACGCTGGAAGATCCAGATAAAAATCCACCGTGCAAACATCGCCCGCGATCATGGGCGGGAGATCCTGACGTTCGCGAGCAGTGTTGGTGCCGGCGAAATCGACACCCAGATGATTGCGGAGCATGAAACCGACGATGGGCCGATCGAGATTCGCTTTAGCCCGTACGCTGATCCTTACTACAATTGTAGAATTAGGCTTGAGCGAGGAGACCCGCGCTCCCTCCGCATCCAGCACCGTGATTCCCACGATATCCGCTTTGCCGTCGCCAAAACGATGATCGACGTTGGGAATCTCTTCGATAATCTCTTCCGGCACCTGGAGACCTAGCGCTTGCTGCAAGGGATTCTCATGCACCTGCTCGTGTATCCGATAAGCCCGGTCTTTCTCAGACATTGCCGCTAAGTATTGGGAGACGACCAGGTCCGTCCTTCCTAGCGCCTTCACCACGCCCTTCTCCAGCCACATGGCCCGATCACCAAGCGCCTTAACGTCTCCCGTAGCGTGGGAGACGAACAGAATGGTGACGCCGTGCTGACGAAGCTCCTGTACCTTGCGCATGCAGCGCTGCCGGAAATAGACGTCGCCGACGGCGAGCGCCTCGTCCACCAGCAAGATTTCCGGATCGACGTGGATGGCAACTGCGAACGCGAGGCGGACTGCCATACCACTTGAGTAGGTTTTCACCGGTTGGTGAATAAAATCCCCGATCTCGGCGAACGCTTCGATGTCCGGGAACCGGCGATCCATTTCCTTGTGGGAAAGGCCAAGGATCGCGCCGTTAAGGTAAACGTTATCCTTGCCGGAGAACTCCGGATTAAAGCCAGAACCCAGCTCGAGCAACGCCGCAACGCGGCCATACGCGATCGCCGTGCCGGAGGAGGGTGCAAGAATTCCAGCGCAGATCTGGAGCAGCGTGCTTTTACCCGAACCGTTTTCACCGACGACGCAGAAGGTCTCTCCGCGCTGGACCTCGAAGCTCACGTCGCGCAAAGCCCAGAATTCCGTGTGAAAGCTGCGCGTCTGGAAGGTTGCGAGTTCCTTCAGTCGATCCCGCGGGGCCGCGTAGATCGAGTAGCTTTTCGAAACGTTGGAAAACTGGACAGCAGGAGAAGGCACTAGAGAAATTGTAGTCCAAACTTGACAGCTTCCAGCGGCGATCCTTACGCTGGTAAGCAGCGCCGGCGTAGCTCAGTTGGTTAGAGCGACGGTCTCATAATCCGTAGGTAGCTGGTTCGAATCCAGCCGCCGGCACCACTACTTCCCGCCTACGATCTGCTGATACACCCGGTCTAAATCGGCTTGCGAATAGTATTCGATTTCAATCCGGCCGCGCTGCTCGCTCAGTTCGACAATCCGGACCCGCGTTCCTAGCGCCCGCTCGAGTTCATCCGCCGCAGCGCGCACGTTCGGATCCTGTGCGACATCTTTGCGCGAGCCCGACGCAGGCTTTCCCCGGTCAGCGGTCATCTCCTGGACCTGGGTCTCGACTTGACGCACAGAAAGCCCTAACGCGACCGTCTTTTCGGCTAACTGAATCTGCTCGTCCGCCGTGGCCAATCCAAGAATCGCCCGCGCGTGCCCCATCGATAGGCGCCGTTCCGCGACCAGAAGCTGAACCTCCTTCGGTAGTTTCAAGAGACGGACGATGTTGGCGATCGACGTCCGGTCCTTGCCGGTGCGGCGGCCAATTTCTTCCTGTGAGAGCCCCAGATCGCGCCCGAGCCGCTCGAAGGCGTGCGCGGTTTCGATGGGGTTCAAGTCCTCGCGCTGGATATTCTCGATCAGTGCCACCTCAAGCATGGCGCGATCAGCCACATCCTGGACGACCACGGGGACTTCCGCCAGCTCCGCGATTCTGGCGGCTCGCCAGCGGCGTTCCCCCGCCACAATCTGGTAACTCTCGCCCACACGGCGGACGATGATCGGTTGAATGATTCCGTTCGCGCGGATCGAGGCAGCCAGCTCTTCAAGTCCGTCCGAGTTGAAAGACGTGCGCGGCTGCATGGGATTGGGCTGGATCAAACCGAGCGGCAGCATCCCCGGCTTGGTGGCCATTGATGTCGTCGCGGGAGCCGTGGCGGCCGCAGTGGGTCCGGGCTGGCCCCGTCCTGGGAGGAGAGCGGAAAGGCCCTTACCCAGCGCTTTGCGTGGCTTGTCGTCGGCGCTGTTCATTCGCCATAATCTCCTTCGCAAGCTTGATATAGCTCTCCGCTCCCCGCGAGCGGGGGTCGTACATCAGGATCGGTTTACCGTAACTAGGCGCTTCGGCCAGCCGGATGCTACGCGGAATAACCGTTGTAAGTACTTGATTCGTAAAGAAATCCCTTAAATCGTCGGCGACCTGCCGCGCGAGATTCGTGCGCTCATCATACATCGTGAGCAGGATCCCCTCAATCTGAAGCGATCGGGAAAAAGACTCTTTGACCCGATCCACGGTGTCCATGAGCTGGGAGATTCCTTCCAGGGCGAAGAATTCGCACTGGATCGGAATAAGAACTGAGTCTGCGGCCACTAATGCATTCAATGTGAGCAGGTCCAGTGCCGGCGGACAGTCTAGCAAAATGTAATCATAGCGCCCCCGGATCGGCTGAACGACATCATGTAATCGATGTTCGCGAGCCGGAAGATCGACTAAATCCAAATTCGCGGCTACCAGGTTCTTGTCGGCTGGAATCAAATCCAGGCCGTCGCAGTCGGTAGGCTGAATAGTCTCCGAGATATCCACTCCACTGAATAGTGCGTCATAGAGCGTCTTGATATCGGGCGTTTTTTCGATTCCGAGCCCACTGGTAGAGTTACCCTGCGGGTCACAATCGATCAATAGAACACGCAGATCGTTCGCAGCCAAAGATGCAGCCAGGTTCACAGCGGTGGTCGTCTTGCCGACGCCGCCCTTCTGATTCGAGATGGCAATTATCTTGGCCATGTCTTCAGGAATCTTAGCATGATCGTTCCACGTGGAACGCCATATAGCGGTTGGTCCCCCATGGGACATTATCGGAGCTGTCGAACTTAGCGGTGTTGTCAGACCCCACCAACGCGGCGAAGTTCTTTGCAACCTTTAACTTAAGGATCTCAACTGGAGACACGGCCCGGGAAACTACCCAATCGTATTGCAGTCGCAAATTTTCTGCTCGGTCTGTGACTACTTCGACGTTTGCCAGATTTCGGCTCGCTTCACGCAAAAAAACGCCTTTGCGCTGATGGGACTCAACTAGCGTTACCGAGCACTCCGGGCGCAGAATCGCGATTGGGATTCCGGGAAACCCGGCGCCGGAACCCACGTCGACAATGTGGAGCGGTCCCGCCGGGAGTCTGGTTCCAACAAACAAGGACTCGCAGTAGTGCAACCGGACGGCGTCCTCGATTGATTCTATTCGGGTGAGATTTAGACGTGCGTTCCACCGAGTGACCAGCTTATAGTGCGCTTCGAGAGAATCGACCTGATCCATGGTAAGCGAACCGTACGGCGCAAACTCGCGAAGGAGTAACTCGCGAAACATTTATTGCTGGAGGCTCAGGTAAACGTCAAGGACTGCAATCGCCGCTGGCGTGATTCCCGGAATGCGGCTGGCTTGTCCCAAGGTTTCCGGCCGAACGCGCCCTAGCTTCTCGGACGCTTCATTCGAGAGGCCTGGAACGCCGCGATAGGCGAACTCTGCCGGAATCCGCCGCGATTCCGCGTCGCGAAGCCGGGCGACAAGCTTCTGTTGCTGCGCAATGTAGCCAGCGTACTTGAACTCCGTTTCCACCGTTTGCAGCACCCCGTGGACCCAGTCAGTTGCTGGAAGTCCGGGAACATCGGCAATTTTGCTATCCGGCCGACGCAGCCATTCGGCCAGCGCGGGACGAGCCTCGAAGAGATCACGCAACTGCTGTTTCTGAGCCCGCTTCTTGTTGTAAACCTCCCAGCGCGCATCGGTTACGAGTCCGCAGCGGCGACCGATCGGTGTCAGCCGCTCATCGGCGTTGTCGATCCGCAGGTGTAAGCGAAACTCCGCGCGCGACGTGAACATGCGGTATGGCTCGTCAGCACCCTTCGTAATCAGGTCGCTGACGAGGATGCCAATGTAGCCTTCGGTACGCTCGATGATCACCGGATCGGACGAACCTACGCGCCCAGCGGCATTCAGACCAGCAACCAAGCCCTGGCATGCCGCCTCCTCATAACCGGAAGTTCCGTTGATCTGGCCGGCGAGGAAAAGGCCCTCGATACTCTTGAGCTCAAGAGTGTGCTGTAACTCCCGTGGGTCGATTGCGTCGTACTCGATGGCATATCCGGGTCGAATCATCTCGGCATCTTCGAGCCCTGGCACCGAAGCGAGCATCCTGGTCTGAACGTCGATGGGCATGCTCGTGGACATGCCGTTGACATAAATCTCGTATGTGTCTAAGCCCTCGGGTTCCAGAAATAACTGGTGACGACTCTTGTCCGGGAACTTCACCACCTTGTCTTCGATGGATGGGCAATAACGGGGACCGATTCCCTCGATCTGTCCGCTATAGAGCGGCGACCTCTGGATGCTATCTCTCAGAATCGAATGAGTTTCCTCTGTCGTAAAAGCAATATGACAAGGAACTTGCTCGCGTACTATCTTTGTAGTAAGAAACGAAAATGGAGTCGGCTTCAGATCGCCGTGCTGAGGCTCGAACCGCGACCATTCAATCGTCCGGCCATCCAGGCGCGGAGGTGTGCCGGTCTTCAAACGTTTCCATTCGAGACCAAGCCCGCGAAGCTGATCGCCCAGTAGGTTCGAGGGCGCCTCACCGCTGCGCCCGCAACTATACGTTTGTTCCCCGACATGCGCTAGCCCGTTGAGAAACGTTCCGGTGGTGATCACGACCGCTTCGGCCTCGAGCGTCCGGCCGTCTCGCAGTTCCACGCCAGTTACGCGCCGCGACGAGCTTTTCTCCAGACCGGTAATCACCAGCCGAGCCACCTCAGCCTGCACGATGCGCAAACTAGGCTCATTCTCCAGAGCTTCTCGCATCTCGAGACGATATAGTTTCTTGTCACACTGCGCGCGCGGCGACCACACTGCTGGTCCGCGGCTGGTGTTCAACAACCGAAACTGAATGCCGACCGCATCGGTGACTTCGCCCATTACACCGCCGAGAGCGTCGATCTCGCGTACCAGATGGCCCTTGGCGATACCGCCGACCGCAGGATTGCACGACATCTGCGCGATCAGGTCAAGGTTCATGGTGATCATCGCGGTACGCAAGCCCAGGCGTGCGCAAGCGCGCGCGGCCTCGCAGCCAGCGTGGCCGGCTCCGACCACGATTACCTGATATGGTTTCGACACGTTAGCTACATTCTATCTTGCCGCGGTAAACTGGCAGTTCGGCATTGTCCCCCTCGTGAAGATTCTCATTATCGGCAGTGGCGGACGCGAGCACGCCATCGCGTGGCGCCTGACTCAAGAAGGTCATCAGATTTTCGGTGCACCGGGCAATCCCGGGATCGCAGAGCTCGGTCAGCTTCTGCCAACTGGGGATTATATGGCTGCGGCGGACTCCGTCGGTCCCGATCTCACCGTGGTCGGCCCGGAAGTGCCGCTGGTGGCCGGTGTGGTCGACCAATTCCGCGCCGCCAAGCGCAAGATCGTCGGCCCGGCGCAAGATGCGGCACAACTCGAAGGCAGCAAGATTCACTCCAAGGAGTTTATGCAGCGCCTGGGTATTCCCACTGCCCGCTACGCTCGCGTGGAGTCAGTCGAAGCCGGGATTGCCATGCTCGCTGAGTTCGAACCCCCCGTCGTGATTAAAGCGGATGGATTGGCGGCGGGCAAAGGCGTGATCATCGCGCAGGACAGCGACGAGGCGAAAGCCGCGGTTCACTCACTGGGTCCGCGTTTGGTGATCGAAGAATTTTTGCACGGCGAAGAGGTCAGTTTCATCGCGCTGTGTGACGGAAAGAACATAGTTCCGCTCGAAGCCACCCAAGATCACAAGGCTGTGGGCGACGGCGATACTGGTCCCAACACCGGCGGTATGGGCGCTTATTGCGACGGCCGCATCCTGGGGAAAGCCGATGCCCAGCATGTGCTGGATACCGTGATCGGCCCGGTAGTCGAAGCTACTCGCTTCACCGGATTCCTCTACGCCGGACTGATGATGACCGCGAACGGCCCAAAAGTGCTCGAATTCAACGTTCGCCTGGGCGATCCGGAAACGCAGCCCTTAATGCATCGTCTCGATTCTCCGTTTGGCGAAATTCTGCTGGCTTCGGCGACCGGAAGTTTAGCAGGCGTTTCGCTGCTCTGGAAGCCGGAGCCTTCGGTATGCGTTGTGCTGGCTGCCGCCGGTTATCCTGGCCAGGTCCGAACTGGCGATCTGATCACCGGAATCCGGGATTGCGGAACACAAGTGTTTCAGGCCGGTACGAAGCAGGGTCTCAACGGGCTCGAAACCGCTGGAGGCCGCGTGCTGGGCGTGACAGCGTCCGGTCGCGATCTGGCAGCCGCAGCCGCCAATGCCTACGCCGCCATCGAGAAGATTCACTTCGATGGGATGCACTTCCGCCACGACATTGGAGCAAAAGGACTGAAACGCTGGGCCTAGAACGAAGAGGTCTCCTGCTACAATCAGAACGATTGCTCCTTGAAGTGCGGGGACGTAGCTCAGTTGGATAGAGCGGTCGCCTCCTAAGCGACAGGTCGGCAGTTCGAATCTGCCCGTCCCCACCAGAATCGTGGGGCGCAGGATTGAAGTGCGACCGCTGGAGGGTCGCGCACAGGCGCAAGCCGTTGTGCGCGGCGAAATCAAGGGGTTCGGTCGCCTCCTAAGCGACAGGTCGGCAGTTCGAATCTGCCCGTCCCCACCAGAATGGTAGGTGGGACGATGAAGTTTGTCGCGCCTGGCGACAGATAGCAGGTCAAATCTGCCCGTTCCCTGCCGGGAAATTGCACTGGCGCACCGGGCTGTGGTATGAAGGTAGTTCCTTGTTCGCCGGAAAGTTTTGATTTGACCCCAGTATGGCTTACGTAATAGCTGAACCCTGCATCGGCACCAAAGACACGGCATGCGTGGACGCCTGTCCGGTGGATTGCATCCATCCCAAGAAAGACGATCCCAAGTTTGCAACCGAAGAGTTGATTTACATCGATCCGGTAGAGTGTATCGACTGCGGGGCGTGTGTCCCGGTGTGTCCGGTATCGGCGATTTTCGCGCTGGACGATCTCCCGGAAAAGTGGGCCGATTTCGCCGCCAGGAACGCCGCTTACTTTGGTCGATAAGCCAGGCCGATAGTGAACATCCGTTAAAGTCGCTTGCTTTGCGCAAGGGACTGAGTATAATAGCCCCATGCGCATATTCTTCTCGACTCTGGCAGCCCTCGCACTTTGCAGCTTGATGATTTTTGCTCAGGCGCCCCAAGGCAAGGGCAAAGGCGGCCCGCCGAAGAACCTGAAAGTGTTGACCCCGGAAAACTACATGAACTACATGCGGTCCTTCGTGCCATCGCTGGGATTGGCCGACAAAGGTGGCTGCAACTTCTGTCATGAGATGGACCGGTCCTCTGATGCGAAGCCGGAAAAAGTGATGGCGCGTATGATGATCGAAATGGTGAAGGACATCAACTCCAAATTTCCGGACGGCAAGGAACACGTCACCTGCTTCACCTGCCATCGCGGCAGCACTGAGCCGTTGACCGCGCCGCCTGCGGCTAACTAGCGTTCTCTAGAGAAAGCCCGGAATGCAGTTTGACGGGCTACGTGTCTTATCCCTCGAAAGCCGGCGTTCCGCCGAGATCGAGAAGCTGATTCGCGCACGGGGCGGCGATCCCTTCGTTGCCCCGTCCATGCGTGAAATCCCTCTCCAAGACAATCCCGAAGCCTTCGCCTTCGCGACCCGTCTATTCGCGGGCGAGTTCGACATGGTGATCCTGCTCACCGGCGTCGGCGCGCGGCTGCTCAATCAAATCCTCGAAACACGCTACCCGCTTGGGGCATTCCCCGAGGCGTTGCGGCAGTTAACTGTTGTGGTCCGAGGGTCGAAGCCAGCTGCAGTGATGCGCGAATGGAATGTTCCCGTTGCGGTCAGCGTGCCCGAGCCCAACACATGGCGCGAGATCCTGGCCGCTACAGAAGCGCGGCCCGAGCGCAAGATCGCTGTCCAGGAATTTGGCCGCACCAGCACGGAACTGCTCACCGGCTTGCGAGCCCGCGGCGTGCAGGTGACTACCGTTCCCGTGTATCAGTGGGATCTCCCCGAAGACACCGGCCCGCTGCGGGAAGCCGTGCGACGGCTAGCGGCAGGCCAATTCGATGTCGCTCTGTTCACCACTTCCGTACAGGTTTCGCATCTGCTGCGGATCGCCGCCGTAGAGGGGCTCGAGGAACAAGTTCGCGTGGCGCTTGGTCGTGTGGTAGTGGCGTCCGTCGGTCCCAGCACCAGCGAAACGCTGCGCGAGCACCATCTGCCGGTCGATTTCGAGCCGTCGCACCCCAAGATGGGATTCCTGGTCAACGAAACTTCGCAACGCGCCCGAGAGATTCTACAATCGAAGCAGTGAACCCGAAGCAGGAAAATGAGTTCTTCCGCCTGATGGCGCGATACTCTCCGGTCATCATGTTGATGCCGGCAAGCGCTCTAGCCGGCTATCTGATCGGCTATGGTCTGGACTACCTGTTCTCGACCACATCTTTGCGCTTTGTTTTCTTGATTCTGGGAGTTGTTTCCGGGATTGTGCAGTTGATCCGCATCCTGGGCCGAGATGCATGACTCCCTTCGACTACGATCGCGCGATCACCCGCATCAAGTACCTCACAATGTGGGTCTGTTTAGTGGGGACGACAACGATATTTTTTACGCGCGGCCGGGGAGCTGCCGCGGGATATCTGGCGGGGGCCGGCCTTTCCTACGTTAATTTCGAGCTGCTCAGCGGTTTGGCGCACGTGCTGGGCGGGTCTGCTCCGAAAGCGGCTGGCTGGGGCGTGCTGATTGCACTGCGCTATGCCATCGTCGGCGTCGCCGCCTATGTTATAGTGAGGGTTCTTGGAATCACGCCAGTGGCCGTGTTAGCGGGTCTTTTGGCGGTATTCGCGGCGGTGATCCTCGAAATTCTCTACGAGTTAATTTTGTATGCCAGAACATGAACTGTGGCTAACCGCCCTGTTTAACGACTACCTTGCCGGTATCGCCAACGCGGTCCTGGGGATCTTCAATATTCACGTCGAGAACGCCACGCGGCCGTGGGCGAATTGGCTTGTGATGGAGCTGCTAGTAGTAGCGCTCCTGATGGCGCTCGCTGCCGCGGTGAGGTCGAGTCTTTCCGCTGACAAGCCGGGAAAGCTTCAGCACCTTTTCGAGTTGCTATACAGCTTTATTAAAACTCAGGCATCCGAGGTAGGGATTGAACACCCCGAGAAGTACTCGGCTTTCTTCGGCACGCTGTTCGTGTTCGTCTTGGCGATGAACTTGATCGGGGCTGTTCCGATCTTCGAATCGCCCACCATGGAGGTTGCCGTACCGGTCGGGCTCGCGGTCTCTACCTGGATCTACTACCATGCGATGGGCGTGTCGGAGCTGGGCCCAGGGAAGTACCTGAAGCATTTTCTAGGCCCGGTGATCTGGCTGGCGCCGATCATGGTTTTTATCGAAATCATCGGTCATTTTGCGCGCATGCTCTCGCTCTCGGTTCGTCTATACGGCAACATGCTTGCGGGTGAACAGATTACCAACGCATTCATCGGTCTGACTTACTTGATCGTCCCCGTCATTTTTATGGGCTTGCATGTTTTCGTGGCGTTCCTGCAAGCCTATGTTTTCGCCTTGCTCGCTATGATCTACGTGAGTATGGCGACTGCCCATGAGCACTAAGCACTTTTATATAGATCATTCTTATACATTTGAGACAACGGCATCATCGCGCCGAGTGTGAGCCACTGATCCCCCAGGACAGCCCGGAACCACCTCCTCGGCGCAACTTAATACGAAAGAAGGTACACAGAGAATGCTTAACAAAAAGACGCTGCTCTTGGCAGCTTTGTTCTTGCTGGTGGCTTGCCCGATGTTCGGGCAGACTCCCGGCGCGTCCGGCATGGGACCTGGAGAAGTGAAATTCTTCGGCGCCATGCTGGGTTTGGGGATCGCTGGAGGTCTCTGCGGAATTGGACAGGGGAAGGCGGTAGCTGGCGCCGCCGAAGCAATCGCGCGCAACCCCGGCGCCGCAGCCGGAATTCGGTTCACATTTATTCTTGGTCTGGTGTTTATCGAAACGCTAACCATTTACGGGTTGGCCATCGTTTTCCTCTACTTAAAGTAGGCGCGTTGCTCTGGGCGGGGCTCTAAAAGGCCCCGCCCTAAGCTGTCCCCTCATGAAGCTGCAAGGTATTTTCCCCGCCATCACGACCCCCTTCGACCACAACGGCGATCTCTACAAGGTCAAAGTTCAGCACAACATCGAGAAGTGGAATCGCACCGGACTGGCCGGATATCTGGTCACCGGCTCTACGGGGGAAACTCCCTACCTCACGGCGGAAGAAAAGCTCCAGGTGTGGGAGTGGTCGGCGAAGTACGCGGCGTCCGACAAGATCCTCATAGCCGGTTCGGGAGCCGAAAGCGTCCGCGAATCGGTCCGGCTTACGAATCGCGCCGCCGAGCTTGGCTACAAAGCCGGCCTCATTTTGGCTCCGCACTATTTCCGGAGCATAATGAGCCGCATGGAGACACAGATCTTATTTTTCCGTACGGTAGCCGATCAGGCCAAGATCCCCATTCTGCTGTATCACTTCCCGCAAGTGACCGGGATCGATCTCACGCCTGAAGCCGTCGCCACGCTGTCCGACCACCCCAATATCATCGGGATGAAAGACAGCTCGGGCAACCTCGAAGGCACTAAACGTTTCCTCGCCGCCATGAAACCCGGCTTCCAGGTGCTCACAGGGTCCGCCACGCTGCTGGCGGAGTCGCTCGCCGCCGGATGCCCGGGAGCGATCCTCGCCCTGGCCAACGCCGTCCCATACGCCTGCATCAGCATCTACGAAGCTCACCGCACTCGCGAACCTGAGGCCGCCATAGACTGGCAGAATCGGATCGCCTGCGCATCGAAGCTGTGCGCGACCACCTACGGGATTCCCGGTTTGAAGTACGCGATGGATCTCAAGGGTTACTATGGAGGTCCCACGCGCCTGCCGCTCACCGTGATCACCCCGGACGCGAAGCGTGAGATTGAGCAGGGCTTCGAGGGTGTGAAGAGCTAGAGCGTTCGATCGAGAGCGAGTCCGGGTCCAACAGCCATCTGGGACGGCCCCGTCCCCTCAATTTTCCATCGCGGCAATCCTTCTTAGAAGCCTGAATCAAGTCTGAAACGTAGTCCGCGACGAAACCGTTCGTGTCCAACACTACCAGCAGCTGCCGCCGGCCGTACACTACTTCAGGTAAACCTAGTTTCTTCCTTAAGTCGACCACTGGGACGGCGCCCGCTTCCAATCCCTTGTACGGAACGATCGCCCGCACGCGCGACGCATCTACGACAAAATCCCGGCCTGCGATGCGAAACGGCAGAAACTCCACGCATTTCTCATCGGCTCAACTTTTCCAAGTGTGAGCGCGACACGTCAACCGCGATATAGCCGCAGGCTACTACGGCTAAAAACATCTCCAGCACCTGACTATGACCCAGGGTCAGTTCGGTCCAGCCCGAGATCATCACGGCGATGATCACAGCGATGGCGCCATGCAGGACCCAGCGGGCTCCGGACTCCCGCGGAAGACGGTGAAGGGTGGTCCAGAAATCGAATAGTGCGCGGCCCAGGAACCAGAGCAATGCTGCCAGCGCGGGTAGGCCTCGCTCAGCCGCATAGTGGACGTAGATGTTGTGCAGGTGCTCCTTGTACCACCCGACGGGGAAGGGATGAGGGAGGTCGGCGGGATAATACTGCATGAATTGCGGGCCCACCTGCTCTGGTCCCACGCCCACAACGGGGTGCGCCGCGATCATCTCCCAACCGACCCTTCGTAAAGCAGCCCGATGAGCGCGCGAGTTCAGAACACCCTCTTGCGCGCCGAAGCTGGAAAGAGCGCGGTCGCGCACTTTCAGAGGATTCACCAGCAAGACGATCCCGATCAAGAGCGGTACGGCCGCGACCAGCCACTTGTTTTTCCACCACAGCAACCACAATGCGCCGGCGACGGTACCCACCCACATGCTACGCGTAAACGCGAGCAGGATGGCGGCACTGATGACCACCAGCGCTGGGGCGACCCATGGGATAAGCCAGCCGGATGGCTGCCGGCCTGTGGCGTACAGCAGCATTGCACCTGCCATCAGCAGCGTCATCATGAGCAGCGCGCTGAACGTCATCCAATGATCGACGAAGCCCGTGATGCGATTGCCATTCACGTAGGCGTAATAGAAAAATCGGGGTGTGGAGCGGTACATATGCACGAACTGTCCGAAACCCCACAGCGCCGCGAGCGTCGCCCCGGCGATCCATGCAAGCGTCACGGCTCGAATGTGCGGCAGAGTGCGGAGCGCGGCATACACCACGAAAAGCATCAACCAGACATAGAACTTCTTCACCTGCGGCATCCCGTCGCTTGCATGGCCCGAAGCCGCGAGCGAAACCAGAGTCCACCCGATCCATAACAGGATCGGCCACACGACAGGCGGCCATCGCCATTTGTCACGCGCGGTCAAAAGGGCAACGATCGCCAAGCCCAACAGAATCTGGCTCAGGGCGATGGAAACAACCGTGGTCGCCGCAGCTGCACCCGCCAGGTAGAGCGGAGCTTGTTCCTGCCATGGCGAACGCATCTTAATAACGAGGTACAGCCGGGTCGACGCGCAAGCTCCAGGCGTCGATCCCGCCGGCCATGCTCTGGCATGCGCCGATGCCCTGCTCGCGGAGCCAATTCACGGCGTTAAGGCTGCGGACGCCGTGATGGCAATAGACGATCAGCGTCCCTTCGTCGGCGCGGGCTTCGAGGTCCTGAAGTTCTCCGGGCACGGAGCGCATAGGGATCAGCGTAGCGCCTTCGATTTTCGCTTGCGCGAATTCGTGCGGCTCGCGGACATCGATCAGATGAAGTTTTTCGCCGGAGTCCAGACGCCGTTTGACTTCCTGGGGATCCACTTCGAGGGGCGACGGCATATTGCTAAAAGGGTCAGACACCATTGTTCCACGAACAATGGTGTCTGACCCCTTTTAGCGAGCGGATATTAGAACCTTTTCAGTTCATCGATCAGCGCCTGGATGCCCTTCTTGGCATAAATCTGGGAAAGGCGCTGCTCTTCCGGGGACGGGGCGGCCACCTGGCGTAAACCTGGCTGATCCATCGCACTGCGGCTGGGAATCCACTGCGAGCCGTCGGCGAATTCGACGCTCGAGACAAAGCCCGACATGCTCTGGATCGAAATGGGCCGATCGAACCGCAAGGCCGCATCCTGGGCCACCGGGCTGCTCTGATTCGGAGCCAGCTTCATATCGGCAGGCATGGAAGCCGCGAGGAACTCACGGCCCTGCTGATCCTTGACGATCCAGGCAATCTCGAGATGTTGCACCGCACGGCCAGAGCGGTTCCGCACTTCGAATCGGGGTGCACCGGCCAGGCTTGCCCCGATCCGCGCTACACCGCCCGAAACCTCCACCGGAGATTCAGGGATATCCAGAAAGGCGAATTGGGCCTCGCGCTCCGCGTCGATGTTGGTGGCTCGTCCACGCACCATCTGAACCCCGCGCTGTGAACTGTCCGCTTGTCGGGCCAGGCTCGAAAGCATCTCCTTGCGGAGCCCCTCGGCGCCACGCGATGCGAGCAGCGACTTAAAATACTTCCGGTCGCGTTGCGCCTCCAGCTCCCACATGATCATGTTGCGCTGCGAGTGCAGCATATCCGGCCCGTAAAAACTCAAATCGTCGAACAGCACCCCGTCGAGGCTCACCTCAACCACAGGACTTCCGGCGGTCAGCGGCCGGACCAGGCGCGTATCGATGTGGATGGAAAAGGTTTCGCCGGGGCCCGCGTCGAGCGTCGGCACCGAGACCGATCCCTTGCCCGCCGCATCTTGAGCACTGACCATCAGGGTCATGCTGCGAATGCGCTTCTGGCTCGAATTGCGCAACGATAGCGCGGTGTTCACTTCAATGAGGTTTGCTCCACCGCGGGCGGTGGCCGTGGGAGGGCTGACATCGGTCGTCAGCGGGCTGACGGGAGAGTCCTTGGGAAAATCGATCTTGAGCCCCTGGCCGCTGGCGCAAAGCCCGCTCCAAACCAATGCGGCCGCCGCAACCGGGAGTGTCTTACTGAACATATGTCGCCGTAATCGTAACTTGCCCTGTGTCTTGGTCCACGTAACGGGCGCTGGCCGAGCCTTGCGTGCTCACCGAGTACATCACCGGCTCCAACCCGCCTTGATCGATCCCCATCCGCCCGCCGTTTTCAACCAGCACGACTCCCGCGGACGACGCTCCCACCACGGGACCGCGTTCTTCCTGGGGAGCACTGATGTGTCCTCCGGTTGCCATGTCGCGGATGGCGCGGCCAATGGCTTCCGTATCGGTGCGCGGGATATTCAGCCACCAGGCTCCCGCCAGTAACACGACCAAACCGGCAGCGATAGCCACTGGACGCCAGGACATGGCCGCGACCTTGCGTTCGCGGGGGGTAACGCATTCACCGGCAGCTAAGCCCACGCGAATATTCGCGGTCATCTCTGCCGCAAGCTGATCCCAATCCACGTTAGCCGGCATGTCATCGGCCGATCGGCGCAGTTCTTGCCGATCCGTACGCAGCGCTTCCAGCAGGCCGTGGCATTCGCGGCATCGCCGCACGTGCAAACGGACACGCAGGCGAACCAGTGCGCTGCGCCAGACAGGCAGATCACCTGCGGCATACAGCGCCAGTTCGGTTTCCATCACGTGCCGCTTCATGGCTTGCCGACTCATATCTTTTTCCGTTCCATGTAACGCCGCAGCTTCACTCGCGCGTTGGCGATGTGCGAGCGCACCGTAGCTTTCGAGCAGTTCAAACGCAGGGCTACTTCCTCGGCGGGCAGATCCTCGACGTCGCGCAGCAATAGGGCCATTCTTTCGCGTGCGGTCAGTACTTCGAGACCGGCTTCCAGGCGCTCCCGGTGCTCGTGCCGCAACACCCTTTGTTCCGGGCTTTCCTGGTGCGAACGCAGCACCGGTTCGGGCAGGTTTTCCAGATCGGCGAAGTTCACGCGGCCCGAACGGCGCAGAAAATCGATCGCGGTGTTGGTGGCGATGCGCGAAAGCCAGTGCGCGGCTTTCTCCAGATCCTTCAGTTGATCCTGGCGCTGCAGCGCCTTGATGAAGGCCTCTTGCGTGAGATCCTGCGCGTCGGCGACATTGCCCACCACGCGATAAATCAGCAGGAACACGCGGCGCATGTTTTCGGCCACAAGTCGGTTCTGCTGCTCCGAGGAGAGCGGTGTGGCATCGTACCGGGTGGATCCGGGCGTTTCGCTCATCGCGCGTTCTGTGACCGCTAGCGTTGCCGTCATTGACATCTTGGGACAACTCACCCCGCATACGGATGACGCGGAAGGACGCCCAAGCGTGCAGTCTGGCCCGCCAGTCTTATAGTCTATCGGCGGTCACGATATCCTAATGATATATGAGGCCGGTTGCAGTTGTGGGGATTGGCAAGACCGCGTTCGGGGCTTTTCCCGACCGAACTCTACGGTCTCTGGCCGTCGAAGCGGGCGAGAAATGCATGGCGGATGCCGGTGTAAGTCCCTCACAAATCGAGGCTTTCTACCTCGGCAACTTCGCTGGACCGTCTTTCGTGGGTCAGAATCACCTGGCTCCTTACATCGCCGGAAGCCTGGGACTCACCGGAGTACCATGTACTCGATTTGAGGCAGCCTGCGCCTCTGGCGGCTCAGCCTTCTTCCATGCGGTGTCGAGCGTCGCTGCCGGGCTCAACGATATCGTCCTGGTAGCTGGGGTCGAAAAGATGACCTCGCAGACCACGCCCAAGGTCACCGAAATCCTGGCTGGGGCCGGGGATATGGCTGGCGAAGGCCGCGCGGGCGCTACGTTTCCGGCGCTCTTCGCGATGATCGCCAAGCGTCACATGTATCAGTACGGGACTACTCGCGAGCAACTGGCCGCGGTGGCGGTGAAGAATCACGCCAATGGCGCGAAAAATCCTCTGGCACACATGCGCAAAGTGATCACCATGGAGCAGGCCCTGGCGGGCAAGATGATATCGGAGCCGCTTACCGTGTTCGATTGCTCGTTGATCAGCGACGGCGCGGCGGCCGTCGTCATCGTACCGTTCGAGCGGGCTTCCGAGTTCACCGATGACCCGGTGCGCATTCTGGGGATCGCGCAGACGTCCGACTACGTCGCGCTGGATGCGAAAGCCGATATCACCACGTTCTGGGCGGTTCGCGAGGCCGCCGAGAAAGCCTACAAGATGGCGCACGTAACCGCTCGTGATATTGAGTTCGCCGAAGTGCACGATTGTTTCACTATCGCCGAGATAGTGGCGACGGAAGACCTGGGATTCGTTAAGAAAGGCGAGGGTGGACCTTACGTGCTCGAAGGGCGGACCTGTTTGCGCGCCGAGCGTCCGGTGAACGCCAGTGGCGGTCTGAAGGCCAAGGGACACCCGGTAGGAGCGACAGGCGTCGGCCAGATCTGCGATGTGGCGCTGCAGATCCGTGGTGAAGCAGGCGAGCTTCAACTGAATCGTCATTCACTGGGATTGGCGCAGAATCTGGGCGGCTCGGGTGCGACAGCGGTCGTGACCGTGTTGGGCGCTATATGAGTACAGGAGTTATTTACACCGAGACCGTAGTCCACGCGGCTCCGGCCGAATTTGTGGCGGATGCGCCGTATCAACTGGCGATCGTGTCGCTCGACACCGGAGGACGCCTGACCGCGCGGATCGCGGGGGAGCGCGTGAAAATCGGCGACAAGGTGGAGCTGGCCGAGACGCGCAACGGAACCGAGTTCTTTAGGAAGAAGTGAAGATCTTCCTCTACTACATCGGCAAGGCGCGCGACACACACGCCAACGCCATGGCGGAGGAGTACATCAAGCGCTCGAGCCGATTCGCCACCTGCGAGATGCGCGAAATCCATCCGGGGCGTTTTGATCCCTGGGGGAAACATCCTTCCGCTCGCAAGATTCTGTTGGATCCCGCAGGCAAAGCGCTCGACTCAGAAAAGCTCACAGCGCTCTTTGACCGGGACCTGGTGTTTGTCATTGGCGGCGCGGACGGACTCCCGGAAGCCTGGAAGCCCAAGGCGGATCTTCTCGTCTCGTTGTCGGCCTTGACGATGCCGCATGAGCTGGCGCGTGTGGTGCTGGCTGAGCAGATCTACCGCGCGCTGACGAGGCTGCGGGGGCATCCGTACCCGCGGTAGGCTGAGACTTGTGTCTAAATACGACGCACTATTGATCGTTTCTTTTGGTGGTCCTGAAAAACGTGAAGACGTGATTCCGTTTCTCGAGAACGTCCTTCGCGGCAGGAATGTTCCGCGCGAGCGCATGCTCGAGGTCGCCGAGCATTACTACCACTTTGACGGACGCAGTCCCATCAACGACCAAAATCGGGCTTTGATTGATGCACTCCGCAGTGTGGTTAAGATCCCGGTTTATTGGGGCAATCGCAACTGGCATCCGATGCTGGCCGATACCATGCGCCAGATGAGCGATGACGGCATCCAGCGGGCGGTCGCGTTCGTGACCTCTGCATTTGGATCTTACTCAGGGTGCCGGCAATACATCGAGGACATCGAACGCGCTCGTGGGCAACTGAGGATCGATAAAATCCGGCCGTTTTCAGAGCACCCGAAGTTTATCGAAGCGATGACCGATCGCGTGCGAGCGGCGTTGAAGGAGTTGCCGCGAGGGCAGCTGGTATTCACCGCACATAGCGTGCCCGTATCGATGGCTGAATCGAGTCCGTACGTCCGGGAGTTGTCGCTAGCCTGTGCCGCTGTCGCGCAGGGCGCTGGCCGTGACACATGGAAGCTGGTGTACCAGAGCCGCAGCGGACCACCGACGCAGCCCTGGCTTGAACCTGACATCGGTGCGTATCTGCGTGAGATTCGCTCCGACGTGATCGTGGTGCCGATCGGGTTCCTTTCCGATCACATGGAGGTGCTCTACGATCTGGATACCGGAGCTCGGGCCGTGTGCGAAGAATTGGGCGTGAAGATGGTGCGCGCGGGAACCGTGGGAACGCATCCGGCGATGATCGAGATGATTGCGGAGATGTGCGAGCAGGATCACGCGCCGTGTGCCGAAGGATGCTGCGCGGCTGCCCGCCGCCCTCCCGTTAACCGGTAATCTTCGAATAAACTTCGCGCTTGGAAAGGCCGCGCTCGCGAGCCACCTGCTTAATGGCGTCCATGCGCGGAACGCCCTTCTGCTCCAGCTCCCTCACGGCGTCTTCGATCGGCGTATCCGCGATCACCGGCGAGCCCTTCGCTAGGATCAACGTTATTTCCCCCTTAACCGACGGCCTGGCTGTAAGCTGGGCGCGAACCTCGTCCGCAGTTCCCCGCAGGAATTCCTCGTGCAGCTTAGTCAACTCGCGCGCGACCACCACGGGACGATCGTTGTACACCGCCGATACGTCGGATAACGCATCCAGAATCCGGTGCGGCGCTTCGTAGAAAACCAGCGTGCAGTCTTCACCGCGAAGTTCCTCCAGCACTTTCTTGCGTTGCCCAGTCTTCGGCGGGAGGAATCCGCAAAATCGAAATGCATCCGTCGGCAGACCCGCGCCAGATAACGCGCTCAGTACCGCCGAGGCGCCAGGAATCGGCACCACGGGGATTCCCGCGCCGATCGCCGCAGTCACCAGCCGGTATCCAGGATCCGATACCAACGGTGTGCCGGCATCGGAGACCAGAGCGATATTCGAGCCGCCTTCGAGTTTGGCGATCAGCTCGTTTGTCCGTGCGGTTTCGTTGTGTTCGTGATAGCTGACCATGGGCTTAGAGATGATTTCAAAGTGTTGCAGCAGTTTGCCGGTCTGTCGCGTGTCCTCGCAAGCGATCAGATCGGCCTCGCGCAGCACGCGCAGAGCGCGCAGTGTGATGTCTTCCAGGTTGCCGATCGGCGTTGCGACAAGGTAGAGGGTTCCAGGCATCGTAGTACCATGAAACCTTAGCTGAAATGGAGGCATCGGCACAAGGCGTCCCCGGTTACTTTGTGTGGCAAGTCCCGGGTCAGCGGGTGGTGCATCTGAGCATCGATGTGGTCGACCGCATGAGCGCCGACATCATGCGGGGTCTCGGACTGGTACCCAAGCGCGGGGCAGAAGTGGGCGGCATCCTGATTGGCACGGTCCAGTCCGACACCATCCGGATTGAGAATTTTGAGCCAGTTCCTTGCACCTATGCGCGCGGCCCCTCCTATCTGCTGACCGACGCCGAGCGAGAGGCGTTCGAGGAGACTCGCCAGCGTCGTGGTACCGAAGCGGTCGGCTATTACCGTAGTCACACTCGCGAGGGGCTCGCCCTGCAGCCGGAAGACATCCAGCTGCTCGACAAGCTTTTTCCTTCGGGGGCCACGGTTGCGCTCCTGGTGAAACCGTTTGCGACCAAGCCCGGGATCGGAGGATTTTTCGTTCGGGAAAACGGAGTGTTCCCAGCCGCGACACCGCTCGAATTTCCGTTCCGCCGTTGGGAGATGACCGGCGAAGAGCCGCCCAGGCGTGCCCCGATGCAGGATAGGAAGCGCAAGGAACGAGAGCCAGAGGCGCCGGTTCCGTCAGACGAAAAAGTCGCTGCCGCAGAGATGGCGACGCAACCGTATCACCGAATCTTTTCGACGGAACCTGCGGAGCCACCGAAGGAATTACCGGAGCCGCCCTTGCCGAAATCGCGGACCGGCATGTGGCTGGTGGCGTGTTTTGTCTTTCTGCTGTTAGGCGTCCTGCTGGGCTATGAAGCCATGCGGATCACCGCACCGCAGCGTGGCGCTTCCGATTTCGAGCTATCGCTCGCCGCGGAGCGCACGGACGAGAACCTGACCGTTCGCTGGAATCCCAATGCGCGAGCGATACTCTCGGCCAGCAACGGAGCGCTCGAGATCGACGATGCCGGCGAAACCAGGCACGTGGAGTTGGACCGCGCCACCTTGAGTAACGGCAGCATGCTCTACCACAACGTGTCCGACAAGATTCGCTTCCGGTTGGTGGTTAACCTGAACTCGGGATTAAGCGTGACGGAAGCGCTGGAATGGGTGCGCTAATCCTGACGTCCCCGCTTCTTCGCTAAGCGGGATAGCACCGCCAACTGCTCCAGGTATTGCTTCAGTGGTCGCGCCGGCGTACCCCACATCACCAGCCCCGCGCGGACGATCTTCGAAGTCAGCACGCCGCTTCCCGAACCCAGCACGGCTCGCGATTCGATCCGCGCCTTGTCGCCGATTCCGACCTGCCCGCCGATTACGGCGTAGTCCTCGACCACCACACCTCCGGAAAGCCCGGTCTGTGCGGCAATCACCACATGGCTGCCGACGCGGCAGTTGTGGGCGATATGCACCAGGTTGTCCAGTTTGGTGCCTTCGCCAATAGAGGTGACGCCCAGAGCGGCGCGGTCCACGCAGGAATTGGCGCCGATCTCCACGTGGTCGCCGATCATCACGCGGCCCACTTGCGGGAATTTTTCGTAGGCTCCGTCGGTGAGGATAAAGCCAAAACCGTCGGCTCCGATGACGCAACCCGAATGCAGGATCACGTGATTCCCCAGGGTCACGTCGTTATATAGAGTCACGCGCGGGTGCAACACGCAGTGCCGCCCGATCTGGACATAATCCCCAATGACCGACCCGGCTCCGATGGAAGTGCCTTCGCCTACGTGTACGCCGGCGCCCAGACTCACCAAGGGTCCGATGGAAACACCTTTTCCGATTCGGACGCCGGGGCCCAATACCGCGGACAGATGAACGCCCGGAGACGGCTCGGGCTGGGAATGCAGCTTCGGTATCGCGCGCGCAACCGCTGCCCGCGGATCGCGGGTGCGTATCACCGTGCGGAGGGGTTCATTTACGAAATCGTCCGGAACCAGAAGGCACGCGGCGCGGGAAGCGGTGGCTAGTTTAGCGGCGCGTCCAGGGGTCACAAACGAAAGGTCTTCATCGCCCGCATCTTCGAGCGGCGCGACGCGGCGGATTTCGCGGTCTCCTTCGCCCTCCCAAGGCGCTTCCAGCAAGACGGCCAGTTCTTTGACGCGCAAGCCTGTGGGCTCCTGTAATTTAAAGAGTATTCGATTTAGGTTATCTGCCGCACGGTCGTAAGCTCGCCGCCGGCTGCCGCGAATTCCCGATAGAACTGCGCGCAGTTGGCATCGTCCAGGCTGCGCACGGCGTCAGTCACGAGTATGACCGCGCGGCCCGATTTCAGCAAGCCCAGCGCGGCGTTTTTGACGCAAATCTCGGTGACCACTCCGTACACCACGCACTGCCTCACATTCAGCTGATCGAGCAGAGCGCGAAGGTTCGCGTTGCTGAAGCAATCGACCGATTGTTTTTCGAGCAGAATTTGGCGGATGTCTTTCAGATCGAACTCCTGACGCGTTCCGCGAATCACCGTGCGCGGTGCGAGCAGTGTGGCAGCGGGTTTCTGTTGTCCCGCGGTTCCAGCGACGCAGTGCGGAGGCCATTCGCGAAACTCAGGATCGTCTTCCGTGTGCGCGTCCATGGTGGAGATAACTGGGATACCGTGCTCGGCGGCGTACCGATTGAGCGCGGCCACTTGTGGCACGATGGATTCAGCGCCCGGAACGTAGAGTGCTCCGGCGGGATAGAGAAAATCCAGTTGCGTATCCACGTCGAAAAATGCCTCTGGGAATATCATATTGCCGCGCCCTTGCTGACGCTTTCATTCAAGGCTGCGAGCTCGGGGCTGATGTCGACGCGCCAGCCGGATTCGGCGGCGAATAGGCTAAGGCAGGTGGCCGAAAGCCGGCTCAGCGACTCGGATGCGTGGCGCCGGGACTCCGCGATCGTGGGTAGCGATTCCACCAGTTGCCCGCCGATCATCACGGGGCGCTGCAAAGCTTCGCACGTGGCCCCGTCCGCCCCGCAGGCGTAGCACTCGCTGGCGCGCGCCAGCACGTCATGGTCGGCAGAGCGAAAGATTTGCTTGGCTCCCGGCAGGGTCTGTTTCTCTTGACTGAGCTTCACCGGAAAGCGGCGCTCGCCGGCTTCTTCCAGTTCCACCAGCTTGTAAACCACGCCGAGAGAGGGCGCGTCGGCCGAAGTGGCCAGTTCCGTGCCCACCCCGAAAACGTCAATGGGCGCACGGGCGGCCATCAACTCCTGGATCTTGTACTCGTTCAGATCGCCAGTAGCCATGATTTTGGAATCGCCCAGCCCAGCTTCATCCAGGATGCGCCGGACCGCAACCGCGAGCTCGCCCAGGTTTCCGCTGTCCAAACGGACTCCCCACAGCGGACGCCCGAGTGACGCGGCGCAGCGAGCACCTTCGAGCGTATTGTAGGTATCGATCAGGTACACGGTGCTCTCGCCCAGCAACTGCTGCAATCGTTCGAAGGCCGCCCGCTCGCTAGGGAAGGACATCACCCAGGAGTGGCCCGCGGTGCCGAATACGGGAACGCCGTAGCGGAACCCTGTTTCAGCATTGCTGGTTCCCGTGCAACCGCCGATATAGGCCGCGCGCGCAGCCAGCACACCGGCCTCGGGTGAATGTGCGCGGCGGGTTCCGAACTCGACTACGTCGCGGCCCAGAGCAGCTCTAACCACGCGAGCCGCTTTAGTCGCGATGGTCGATTGAAATCCAATCGTAGCCAGCAAATAGGTTTCGATGAGCTGCGCCTCGATTAACGGCGCCCGCACCGTCAGGAACGGCTCGCCCGCGAAAAGCGGCGTGCCTTCGCGTACGGCGAAGAGGTCGCCTGTGAACCGGAGCCCGGCGAGCATGTTGAAGAACTCGGAATGCGTGTGCTCAAAATACGGCAGTGTTTTTAGATACTCAATCTCCGCTGCTGTGAATTTGAGGTTCAGGACGTAATCGAGAACCTGCGCCAATCCAGCGGCCAGGACGAAGTTACGATTCCATGGCAGACGCCGCACGAACAGCTCGAATGTGGCGCGGTTATCGGCCTTGCCGGCATCGAAATAGCCGGCCGCCATCGTGAGCTCGTAGAGATCCGTGTTGAGAGCCGTACCAAGCTTCGGTTGATTCGGCTCGAGCGGATCGCCCACTACTTTTTCTTTCCGTCTTTGGTCTCCGGAGGAGGCGCCGGTTGAACTCCTGCGGCCGCGTCGCGCACACCGGTTACGGCGTTCGCGTCGAGCTGATAAAGCGAACTGTCGTTTTCGCGCCGGGCTAGAAAATTGGCCCCCGCCGCCGCGATCTGAACCTTCTCGGTTCGCTTGCCGTCGCTCGAGACCACAGTCAACTCGAGAGCCGGCGTGGTGAATCCGCTGTCGACGAACTTCGTGGCAGCCAGATCTCTCAACTTATCGATGAGGTTCTGGACCGAGATAGAATCCATCATTTTACCGCCAGACGTCCAGTTCTCGCCGGATTTTTCGATCACCTTGCTTTGGCCGCCGTCCTTGATTTCGATACGGTTGGGATCGTTGAAGCCAAAGTCGAAGACCTTCTTGTTGCGGAAATCCTCCAGAGACTTATTGAGCCCGTCGCCGATTTCCTTCGTGATCTTGTAGGCTCCGTCCATCGCGCTCGATTTGGCGTAATAATCGTCTTTGGATTTGCGAACCTCAAAGGTCAGAGTGCCTTCAGCGCCCGTGATCTTGGCGGTCGCGATCTTCTGCCCGCCGGCGAATGCGGCCGCGGCAGCCTTAGGATCGGCCTCCGTATCCATGGAGGCATCCTTCAGCTTGCGAACCATCTCGTCCACCTGAAAGGTGTCCGCGCGCATGGGCTTCGGTTTCAGGATCTGCCAATCGGTTCCGGCGCGTCCGAACTCCAACGGCGGTTTCCCGGCAACTTCCAGCTCCACGCGGCTGAGCTTATCCTGATCGAACGTCAAAAGGTGCTTCTCTCGCAAGTCTTTGGATTGCTTGTCGAGCGCCGTCTTGCTCATGCTCGCGATGGTGAACAGGCGCTTATCGCCATCGACCATCGCGTAGGAGTTTCCTTCAGTAGGCGTGTCTTCACCGATGCGCAGGACGTGGGTTTTCCCATCCGCCATGGTCAGGGTGATGCTGACGCGCGCCGGATCCAGGCCATAAGACGAAAGATTGCTCGCGTTTTCGTCTACCATGCGATCCGATGTAAGGGTGCTGGCCGCCGCGGTGAAAGTTCCCACGGCACCCTGGTCGGCCGCCAGGGGCTGGGGCGCTGTGATGGACCACTTTCCGGAACCATCCCGTTGGACGACGGTGGTCTCGCCGTCACGATGCCGGATTTCGATTTGCTTTATATCGGTTTCCCGAAGATCGAGGATTTTCGGAGGGGCCTTAGGGTCGGGTTTGCCCGCCTTGGCTGCCTCGGAGCGATTCGACCAATACAGCAGCCCGCCGAGTCCGGCCAGAACGGCGGCTGCGATCAACAAACGCGCGAACTTCATGGCTGGTTCCTAGTCCCGTTCTTAAAAAGTCTTACCTGCGCTTCCACCACACGCCCACGCCCAGAATGATGATCGCCAGCGGGATCAGGACCACGCTTTCGTAAAACAACATGTTCGCTTGCCGCGCATTCATGTTGAGCCGGCGATCCTCGGGATCCTTGGGCCGGATGGAAATCAGGTCCTCATCCGAACTCAGCCAGTTGAGCATGTTCATGTACAGGTCGCGGTTTCCGTTGAAAGCCAGAAATCCGTTGCCGATCCAGCGGGAGGTACCGACCACGACAAACCGTCCGTTACCGTTTTCTTTGCCCGTGGTGTAGGTACCTGCCGCGGCTAGAATCCGTGCGCCGGGCTTGGCGGCTTTCACGTTGACCTGCGGATTCTTCAGATCTTCCGTAGCCACGGCGTCATCGCTAGTTGAAAACAAGGCCGAGACCATCGTTTTGTCGCCTTTGGAAACCTCCATCGAACGCGCGATCGGAAAACCTGTCGGCAGGTCCTTCATCTCGCGCACGATGGCGTGATCTTCGTATTTAGTGACGATGGGGAACTCGGGGCCGAGGTTGAACAACTGGCCCACGCCGCTCAAATCGAGCACCAAGTCCTTATCCATCTTCACGCCCCAGCTATCCAGCACTGCAACCAGATCGGGATTTTCATCGATCTGGGAACCACCGAATTGCAAGGGAGGATCCAGCAGGATCAGCGCGCGTCCGCCGTTCTCGACGTACGCTTTGATCGCGTCCACCGCCGGCCGGAGGTAATTCCGCTTGGGCCCGGCCACTACTAGGATGGTGCAGTCGGCCGGAATTTCCGCCTTCGGGATCAGCGGGACGACTTCGGTCTTGTAGTTGTTTTTCTCGGTCAGGTCCTTGGCATTGCCCAAGGCTTCTCCTGCCTTGGTATCCGTGGTCGACGCTTCGCCAAAGCCGCTGGTAAAGCAGACGGTGCGGTCGCCACCCTTGAGGGCGCGCACCATCGCACCGGTGACTTCTTCTTCTGTGAGGCTCTTGGCGGTCTCCGTTTTATTGCCGACCTTCACCAGGATGGTCGGAACGGTTTTCACTCCGGCCGCGATCGCCTCGGTACGCTTTTTGTCGACGTCCTGATACTCCACTGTGACTTTCGGCGAAATCAGCTTGTAGCGGTCGAACAGATCCTTCGCGTTGTCGAACTGATTGGAGCGATCCCAATACTCAATGGTGAGATCGCCCGGTATGCCCTTGATGACTTTGGCGGTCTGATCGGAAAGTGTGTATTTCTTGTTGGCAGTGGCGTCGAAGCTCTTGTTGTAGCGCTGCGCCAGGAAGTTCAGGACACCCAGAATCGCGAGGATAATCAGAGTGTAAACAGCCGCCTGGGCGAAGTTCGCGGCGCGATGGGTTTTTGTGGTCGCCATTACGCTCTCCACCGGATCGATTCCATCGCACGCGATGTCATAAACAGGCCGAACACGATCACACTCAAGTAATAGATCGCATCCTTGGAGTCGAGCACGCCGCGCATGAAGGACTCGAAATGAGATGTCACGGAGAGATAGCTGATCACTGAGAAAAGCTTGGACGAATCGAATTGCGATACCCAGTCCAGCACCCACAGCAGCAGGCAGACGCCGAATGTCGCCACGCCGGCGACAATCTGATTGCGGGTGGTCGCGGAAATGAATGTGCCGATGGACAGCAGGCATCCACCTTGCAGGATCAGGCCGAGATATCCGACCGCCATCGGTCGCCAATCCGGATTTCCATAAGCGAACAGCACCAGCATATTGATCGCCGTGACCGCCAGAATCGTCAGGTACAAGATAAATGCCGCCAGCCACTTGCCGAGGATGATCTCGCTATCGCGCAGCGGAGAAGTGACCAGCAGCTCGATGGTGCCGGTGCGTTTTTCTTCGGCGAACAAGCGCATGGTGATCATGGGAATGATGAACAGTCCCACCACGCTCATGTTGTTGAGAACGTTCCGCACCACCCACTCATTCACGTTGAGCGGCACGGACTGGCCCATCATCGTCGCTTGCAGGCTCTGCTGCAGGAAGAAACGAACCGCGGAAAAGAAGAAAAAGCCGACGATCAAAGCGAAGAAACACATCACGCCGTAAGCGATCGGCGATCGAAAATAGCTGCTTAGTTCTTTGCGGGCAATGGTCCAGGTATTCATTTTGCCTCCTCCGCCGCGGCTTGCGGCGCGGGCTCGGATTTCTCTTTGTAAGACGAAGCCGTCAATTCCAGGAAGATCTCTTCCAAACTCAAGCCCATGCCGTGCAGCTCATTGAGCTGCCAGCCGGCCTCAACCACAGCTCGTGCCAGTTCCGGCCGCACGTGGCTGCCTGTCTGGCTTTCCACCGTGAAGCGCGCGCGGCTGTCATTGGAATCCTTAGCTTCTTTAGCCAGCACGCGGCTAACGCCCGCCACCTTCTCCAGCTTTTCTTGAACGCTGCGCACCCATTCGGGAGAAGACGTTCCGTCCCGCGATAGCACCTCGACGGCTACGGTTTCGGCGCCGTGCAGGCGGCTGCTCAGATTCTCCATCGTATCGGTGGCCACCAGCTTGCCTTTGTTGATGATCATGACCCGCTGGCACATTGCCTCCACTTCCGGCAGGATGTGGGTGGAAAGAATAATGGTGTGATCCCCGGACAGCCCCTTGATCAAATCGCGTGTCTCGATAATTTGATGGGGATCAAGACCGGAGGTCGGTTCATCTAAGATCAGGACGTCGGGATTATGTACGATCGCCTGGGCCAGGCCTACGCGCTGCCGGTAGCCTTTGGAAAGCTTGCCGATTTCCTTGTTGCGGACGTCGCTAATGGCGGTTTTCTGCATCACCTCATCGATCCTGCTTTTGAGGCTAGCCTTGGGTACGCCTTTGATTCGCCCCACGAACTCGAGGTACTCGATGACCTCCATCTCCGGGTAAACTGGCGGTGATTCCGGAAGGTAACCGATGCGCCTCTTCACTTCCATGGGATTCTCGCGCACATCGAACCCAGCCACCGTTGCCGAGCCCTCGGTGGGTGGCATGAAACAGGTGAGCATGCGCATGGTGGTGGTCTTCCCCGCGCCATTGGGACCCAGGAAGCCCACGATCTGGCCCTTTTCTACTTCAAACGAGATGTGATCCACCGCGACGTTTCGGGCGTATCGCTTGGTAAGCCCTTCGACTTTGATCATATAAAGTTAACTCAGGACGAGTAGAGATGGTCGTACAGACCCTCCATATCATAGAGGGAGACGGCCCAAACTGTCAATCCAGCCTGTCTGGGATGTTATTCACCCATAAGGGCTTTCAGACGTCCCGATGGACTGTCTCAGGCGCAAAAGCCGGAACGCAAATGGCCACGTATTCAGCGCCCTGCGGGGTGCTGTAACGGACCCACTCGCCCTTCCGCGCGACTACAGCCTGGCCGGCCTTGACTTCCAACACGCCTTTGTCGTGTTGGACGTGCAGCGCGCCGTTTAGTACCACCGTGAATTCATCGAAATCCGGACGCTGGCCGGGCTCCGACCACCCCGCGGGACTGCGCATGCGAGCCACGCTGACTTGCGATTCGCGATTGTTCACGCGGCCGACGTATTCCTCGATGATCTTGTTCCCCGGCACAGGGATCAGGTGGGGAGCGGTTATTAGTTCAGGCATGGGTGTTCAGGCTTGAAAGACAGTGTAGCCCGGAGCGAGCCTCCGATGGGTGTGTCCTCGCCTACTGTGGATTCCCACAGCCGACGATTACAGGATCGATGATCGCGGGTGCCATGCCGAAATGGCGCCGGTATTTCCACCGGTTTGCAGCCGGATTCATGTGCTTGTGGTTCTGCGGCCTCGCATTCATCGGTATGCGGACGGTTCTCCCGACCGGGGAAGGGCGAGCGGACAGGGCCCGAGCTGTCGTAGGTCTCCTGTTCCTGGCTTTCGGCGTGGTAGCGACTGCCGGGCAGCTCTGGTTTCAACGTCGAATAGTCTGCGATTTCAGCTACGACGGATACACCCTGCAGTTTCGGACGCTTGGCGGGCAGGCGATGCAGATGCGGCCTCTGCTCGATCTCAAGGAGGTCCGGGAGTGGCGCGGTCGAGGAGGCCCTCAAGGATTTCGACTGCGGTTCCGGGACAAACAGCGCGTCTATCTCGAATATGCGGTGTCCAACTCAATCACCCTTGCAGAGCGGCTTCGGGCCGATCTGGGGGCCAGTCCTACTTCAGCTCAATCCTGATATTCAGTAGCTCTGTGGTGCCCACGTTTCGTACCGCGTGAATCACGGGTTCGCGCCAGCCCGCCTCGCCGAATTGCAAGTGCCGCCGGGTGGGCTGGCCACCAGGATCGTCCACCGACTCGATATCGGAATTGGCGAGCGGAATCAGCACGCCGTGACCATGGCGGTGTTTCGGCTGGGCGACGCTCGGGGGCACCCTCTCCTCGATAACGCGCGCGAATTGGTTCTCGAAGATCAGCTTCTGGGTGTCTTTGCACACGACCAACGAATCCAGCGGGTCAGGAGCCTTGGTTGAACCCGATACTTGGCTGGGCGTGTCACGCTTCAACTCGACCCGGAGCACGCGCTGTTCGGTCGTTCCCGTATTGCGCGCCTCATGAGTGACCGGATCGGCCCAGCGCACCTCGCCAAAGTTCGTATGTCTCCTGGTCACGGTTCCGGATGGGAAGGCGGTCATCTCATTGTCATAGGCGCTGAGAGCAACCGTCACCCCGCGGGCATGACTGTGCCTGGCCTCCGAAACGCCGGGCGGAACCCGGAGTTCCACCACCCGCACGAATTCGTTCTCGAAGACGACTTTTTGCGTCGCAGTGTTGGCTTGCTGCGCGGCGCAGAGCCACACGGCGCCCAGCAGGGCGAGCGGCAATTTGACGAAATTAAGCACGCACGTACTTGTTGAACCAGTCAACGGTGCGCTGCCAGGCCAGGTCGGCCGCGGCTTTGTTGTAGCGTTCGGGCGTCGCGTCGCAATTGAAGCCGTGAACTGCACCCGGGTAGATATAGCCTTCGTGCGGAACGCCTGCCGTCTTCAAAGCCGCGTCATACGCCGGCCAACTCGCTGCCAGCGCCGTATCGAGCGCGCCGTGATGAACCAGAATCGCCGCCTTGATATCGGGAATCCCTTGCATGGGAACCGCGCCATAGAACGGGGCTGCGGCCGCAATATCGGCTCCCAGCCGGACGGCCAGGGTATTGGCGATGCCGCCTCCATAGCAAAAACCGGTGGCCCCGATCTTGCCGGTGCAGTCGGCACGCGCTTTCAGCCACCTCGCGGAGGCCACCATGTCTTCCGTCATCTTGGCACGGTCTACCTTGTTGAACAGTTGGCCGCCTTGGTAATCATCACCGGGAAAGCCGCCTACCGAAGTGAGTCCGTCGGGCGCGAAAGCCATGAAGTTGGCGAGAGCGAACCGCCGCGCAATATCCTCGATATGCGGATTCAGACCTCGATTTTCGTGGACCACGATGATGCCGGGCAGCTTCGTAGGCATCGCGTTTCGAGTGTCGGCGCTGACGGGCCGCACGAAATAACCCTTGATGCTTCCGTTGCCTTGCGGCGAGGGGACGGTCTCGTAGCTGGCTTTGATGCGGTCATCGGTCTTGGACACCTGCTGACCAAGAGCGTAGTTCGGCATCAACGCTTCGACGATAGTGGCTGCAGTCAGGCCGCCGATTGCAAATTTTTGCACGCCATCCATGAAGGCCCGGCGGGTAATCTGGCCATGAATAAATAAGTTATAGAGTTGTATGGCTTCTTTGGGCAGTTTCGGTCGGTCCATGGGTGCGCTCCTTCCCGGAGAATATATCAGTTCTGCGCGAGTTCTACCAGAAGGCCATTGGGGTCGCGCACGAAGCCGACCTTGCCGTTGCCCAGCTTTACGCTTCCGCCTTGGGTGACGGAGGTGCCTCCCGCTGCTTTCACCGCGGCGATCGCGGCATCGATATCGCGCACTTGAAGTCCGATCGCCGGTGAGCCGGGGTCCGGAATTCGTGGAGCGTAAGGCTTGCGGTCCACGCCTTTGAATTCGATGAACCGCCAAGACAGGGTGGTACCGGGAACCGTCACTTCCGCAGTCTGGACTTGGGCGCCAGGCGTGCCCAGGTTGGCGTCGAAATTCGAGCTCCAGGCGGTGGTCTTGACTGCAAAGCCAAACTGATCGCGATAGAATGCGGCCGCCTTCTCCGAGTTCTGCACCACCATGGAACCGAAGCCGGCGTCGATGACCTTGCCACTGCCCGGCGCTTTGTCGGTGGTCTGGGCCAGTTCCACATAATACCCGTCGGGATCTTTCAGGGTGACCACACGGCCGGGGCCGCTGGCCCGCTTGACGGGCGAACCGCCGGTGGTAACCACTTCTCCGCCCGACTTCTTCGCGATGGCCAGCGCGGCGTCCACGTCATCCACGTCCAGGACCAGCAACGACGCTCCAGGATCCTGAATGCGCGGCTTCGCTGGACGCACGTCCATGGCGGTGAACTCGGTGACCTCGATCGGGAACTCCGCGTTGGGGATCTTGAGCATCATGTTGCGGAACTTCGTGCCGGGCGGCACGTCCACCAAGCCTCGAAGTGCGTCGTTCAGCGTGTTGGGTTTGGCCGTCAGCGGAGGAACATTATTCTGAAGATCCAGACCGAGCGCGTGGTAGAAAGCGTAACTCTTATCCAGATCGGCGACGCCCAGGATGTACTTGGTCAACTTGACGGCATTAGGAGCGGTGTTTTGAGCAGTCTGGCCGGGCGCAAGCGCGGCGAAAAACAAGCACGCAGAGACACATATTGGTCGCATATTGAGACCGAGCATATCACTACTCGGATCGCAGGCAGGACGCTGGATCGATCGCCAAAGCGCGGCGCACCGGTCCCCAGCTTGCGAGCAAGCCGGTCACGGCCAGCACGGTTAAAACGGCCAGGAAACTCAGTGGATCGGCCGGCCTGAGCCCCGGCACAAGGAACATCGCCAGAGGCTTCACTGCGAAAAACGCGACGGCAAGACCGATCGCGGACCCGGTGAAGATGAGCTTAGCCGCGTCCTTTAGGATCATTCGCGAAACATCCCTCGGCGTGGCGCCCACGGCCACACGAACGCCAATTTCGCGGGTACGGCGGGTAACAGCGTAAACCATGGAGCCATACAATCCGATCGCCGCCAGCACC
>Ga0070735_10000756_pt1 | contig 33023 bp, 34 predicted proteins | sample Coa_R1_FD_66443 | JGI IMG/M metagenome (GOLD analysis project Ga0070735, IMG submission 66443) | Surface soil microbial communities from Centralia Pennsylvania, which are recovering from an underground coalmine fire - Coalmine... | ecosystem: Environmental > Terrestrial > Soil > Unclassified ...
CCCGCGATCAGCCGCAGCAAGGTGGTCTTCCCCGACCCGGACGGGCCGAGCAAGGTGAAGAACTCACCGGCCGCGATGGTGAGTTCGACTTCGCCGAGGGCGACCACGTCGCCGTACCGTTTCCGCAGGCCGCTTACATGGACAGCTGCCGCCGCGGCAGCCGGATCACCTGCAGCGGCGGGCTGCACAGGGCCCGGAACCGTGATCATTCGGCTCGTTGTACCACGGTTCAGCCGAGACCCGCAATGTAACCGCGCTCGGGCCTGGTCACGGTTCGGCACGCACGTGGCCGGGGGCGGGAACCACGGTCCGTTCGGAAAATAGAAAGTTACGGCGAGTACAGGTGCGGGCGGTCAGGGACGCAGTCAGAACTGGCAGGGCAGGCGCTTGATGCCGTTGATGAAGCTGGACAGGAGGCGGTCGGGCTCGCCGGCGGTGATGTCGGGGACCCGGGTCATCAGCTCGCGCAGCATGACGGTGAGCTCGCGGCGGGCCAGGTGCGCGCCCAGGCAGTAGTGCGGTCCGGGCGCGCCGAAGCCGACGTGCGGGTTCGGCGCGCGGGTGATGTCGAAGCGGTCGGGGTCGCTGAACACCGCCTCGTCGCGGTTGGCCGAGTAGTAGAACAGCACCGTCTTGTCGCCCTCGCGGTAGTCATGCCCGTTCATGGTGTAGTCCCTGGTCAGGGTCCGCCGCATGAACAGGACGGGCGAGGAGTAACGGACGATTTCCTCCACCGCCCCTTCGAGGTGCCCGTCGAGGTCGGCGAGGAGCAGGGCACGCTGCTCCGGGTGTTCGGTGAACAGCATCAGCCCGTGCGAGAGCGCGTTGCGGGTGGTTTCGTTGCCCGCCACCACCAGGAGGATGAAGAAGGAGGCGAGTTCGGCGGTGGTGAGCTGCTCCCCGTCGATGTTGGCGGTCACCAGGGCGGAGACCAGGTCGTCGGCGGGTGCCTGCGCGCGGGTGGCGGCCAGGCCGGTGAGCAGGTCGGCGAGGGCCTGCCCGGCACCGAGGACCTGGAGCACCGCCTGGTCGAGGTCCTCGCTGAGGAACTCGGGGTCGGCTCCGGACAAGATGATGTTGGTGTTGGCCAGGACCATCTGGTACTGATCGTCCGGGATGCCCATCATGTCGCAGATGATCTTCAGCGGCAGCTTGGCCGCGATGTTCGCGACGAAATCGCACGGGCCCGTGGCCAGCAGGTCGTCGACCATCTCGGCGGCCGCGCGCTGCACGTCGTCCTGGAACTTCGCGATCAGCCGCGGGCTGAACGCCCGGGAGACGATCCTGCGCAGCCGCGTGTGCCGGGGATTGTCCATGTTGATCATCGAGCCGAAGTACTCGTTGAACTCCACCGGCAGGTCGGGGATGCTGGTGGCGCCCTTGGCCGAGCTGAACACCTCCGGGTGCTTGCTCGCCTCCACCACGTCGGCGTAGCTGACCAGGGCGTAGTAACCCGGACCCGGCTCGGCGAAGGGGGTCTCGGGTTCGGCGAAGAACGGCGGTTGCTGCTGGGCCCGGAGCCGGGCGAAAGCGGCGGCCCGGTCGGGCAGCGGCAGACCCCAGAACTCGGTGGCCGACAGGTCGATCCCGGCAATTGTCATGACCCGCGCCTTCCGTAAGAACTGGTTCTACTTCACCACGGCTCACGGTGCGGTGGCTAGCCAGACGTTACGGGGCTAGGGCTGGCGGCGTTCGGCCTTCTTGAGCCTGACCAAGATCGTCACGATGAGCAGCAGCAACACGCCCGCGATAAGCCAGTCCATGCCTTGATTATCGGGTCCGCTCGTTACGGGGGTGTTACCAGCGTGATCCCTGCTCGTTTCGGCCTCAGCCGGTGGTGACGGCGAGGGCTAGCGGGAGGACGGCGGGGGCACCGGCCTCGCGGAGCTGCCTGGCCGCGACGGTCATGGTCCAGCCGGTCTCGATGCGGTCGTCGATGAGCAGGAGCGGACCGTCGGACTGGCTGAGTGCCTCGCGAAGGTCGTCCGGGACGGTGAGCACCTGCCACAGCGAGCGCAGCCGCTGGGCGCTGTTGTGGCGGCGCGGGCCGGGCCCGTCGGGGCTGGTGTAGCCGAGCGAGCCGAGGTAGGGCAGCCTGCCGAGCTGCGCGATCCGCTGGCCGAGGCTGGCTATCAGCACGGGCCTGGTGCGCGACGGCATGGTGACGATGCCGGCCGGGCGCTGGCTCCAGTCCCAGGCGGCCAGGACTTTGACCACCGCGTCGGTGAGCTGGTCGGTGGCCGGCCCGTCGGGCGCCTCGTCGGCGAGCAGCACCCGCAGCGTGGTTCCCCAGCCGAGGTCGGTGAGCCGGCCGAGCGCGCGGCCCGGCTCGGCCGTGCGGTCCGCGGGGATCTTGCCGGAGGCGCCGGAGATTCCCAGGTCCTTCATGCCCGGCGGCCACATCCGCCGTGGCTCGACCTCGACCCCGGGGCGGAGCAGTCGCTGCCGGGCCGCGTCCGCGCCGGCCCGCGGGACTTCGGTGTCCGGCTCCCGGCCAGTGCAGTTGTCGCAGCGGCCGCAGCGGGCCGCCTCCGGGTCGTCGAGCTCGCGGCGCAGGTATTCCATCCGGCAGGCATCGGTCGCCTGATAGGCCAGCATGGACTGCTGTTCGCGGAGCCGCTCCTGCGCGACCCGCTGGTACCGCTCTTCGTCGTAGGTCCACGGCTGGCCGGTGGCCTCCCAGCCGCCGCCGGTACGGCACACCGCGCCGTCGACGTCGAGCACCTTGAGCATTGACTCCAGCCGGCCCCGGGACAGGTCGACACGGGTTTCCAGCGCGGTGGTGGACAGCGGCCGGCCGGCTTGGGCGAGCGCGGTGAGCGCCGCCCGGACCTGGTGCTCGGGCGGGAACGCGAGCGAGGCGAAGTACGCCCAGATGTCCCGGTCCTCGCGGCCGGGCAGCAGGATCACCTCCGCGTCGGCCACGGCCCGGCCGGCCCGGCCGATCTGCTGATAGTAGGCGACCGGGGACTGCGGCGCACCAAGGTGCACCACGAACCCCAGGTCGGGCTTGTCGAAACCCATGCCCAGCGCGCTGGTCGCCACCAGCGCCTTGACCCGGTTGGCGAGCAGGTCGTCCTCGGCCTGCAACCGCTGCGCCTGGTCGTCGCGGCCGCTGTACGCGGCGACGTCGATGCGCTGATCCCGGAGGAACGCCGCCGTCTCGTAGGCCGCGGCGACCGTCAGCGTGTAGACGATCCCCGATCCGGGCAAGCCGCCGTCGGCGAGCCGGGCCGCCAGCCAGGCGAGCCGCTGGTGGGCGGTCGGCAGGCTCACCACCGCGAGGTGCAGCGACTCCCGGTCCAGCGGGCCGCGCAGCACGAGTACGTCGCCTTGGCCTTGGTGCTGGCCTTGGCCTGCGCTGAGCTGCTCGGCGACGTCGCGGGTGACCCGGGCGTTCGCGGTCGCGGTGGTGGCCAGCACCGGGATTCCCGGCGGAAGGGCCTGCAGCAGCGTGCGGATCCGCCGGTAGTCGGGGCGGAAGTCGTGGCCCCAGTCGGAGATGCAGTGTGCCTCGTCGATCACGATCAGGCCCGCGGCGGCGGTCAGCTTCGGCAGCACCTGGTCGCGGAAGCCAGGATTGTTCAGGCGTTCGGGGCTGACCAGCAGCACGTCGGCCTGGCCGTCGGCGACCTCCGCGTAGACCTGGTCCCACTCCTCGCTGTTGGCGGAGTTGATCGTGCGCGCGTGGATCCCGGCCCGGCCCGCCGCCTCGATCTGGTTGCGCATCAGCGCGAGCAGCGGTGACACGATCACCGTCGGCCCGGCGCCGCGCGCCCGCAGCAGCGCCGTCGCGACGAAGTACACCGCCGACTTCCCCCACCCGGTGCGCTGCACCACCAGCGCCCGGCGCCGGGCGGCGACCAGGGCGCTGATCGCCGTCCACTGGTCGTCGCGCAGCCGTGCGTGGTCGCCGGCCAGGGCGCGCAGGTGCCGTTCGGCCTCGTCGCGCAGGCCCCGGTCGTTCGGCTCCGGTGCGGGTAGATCGGTGTCCGTCACGCCTTCATTGCTACCAGGTGGTTACGACATCCCCGACGCTGATTGCTGGGCCGGCTGGGCCCAGACGGCGAGGATGCGGTCGACGGCCGCGCGGATCCGGTCGCGGGCGTCCTCGCGACCGACGCCCGACATCAGCAGGGAGTCGTACTCGGTGTCCTCATGGCGCACCGACGCCACCACAGCGGCTGTGATGGCCGCCTCGGCCAGCGATCGTCCGGCTGCGGAACGGCCCACCCGGCTGCTGCCTCGCAGGCTCGTGTGCCGGGCGATGGCCACCGCGCGGCCGGTCGGACAGCGAGGGAACAGCCGCTCGATCTCGCTGGCCATGCTGGTCGCGAGTTCGACGTCCTCAGCGGCCCGGCGCTCCCGGTCCCGGTCCCGGCGGCGCATCCTGACCTCTTCGTCGGCCAGGTCACGATCAGCCGACCCGTATGAGCCCGGACGGCACGATGGTGGCCGGAAACGGAGTTACGGCACGGTACTCATCGTCGCCGGTGACGTGGCCGACCTGCTCGTAAGCGCCGGAACGCAGCTCGAAGACGGTCAGCTCGGGGCGATCCCGGTCCAGCTCGACGATCCAGTACGCGGGAATGCCGAAACCCTGGTAGACGTCCTTCTTCCGGTTCCGGTCGTAGAGCCGGGTGCGGGGTGAGGCGACCTCCACCACCAACTCCGGCGGAACTTCCTGGAAGACGGTCTGGAGGGAGTCTGCGCGCACTACGGCCACGTCGGGCACCCGGTGCTGAAACTTGCTGATGTTGACACCAACGCCAGCGAGGACGACATACCCGGCTGGGCACGCCGCGCTGAGGATAACGCTAAGACGGGTGACTGCGAGCTGGTGCAGGGTGGATGGGGCCGGGGACACGATCAGCACCCCGTCATCCAGTTCGTAGCGGAACTCGTCGTCGGGCATGTACTCCATGTCCTCGACGGTGAGCATCCGGTCCTGGCCGGACCAGACGTCCGGAATGGTCATGGCATCCATCGTGCCCTCCCCGAGCTGTGTTCGCCACCACGCCGGGTGATGATGGCAGGCTGAACGTATTCATGACCCGGAGTGTCGCACCGACTACTGACAAACCTCGCGGGCGGCAGGAAGGCCCTATGCGAGGGCTGGAACCACGGACCGTTCGGCCTAAAAATTACGGCGATAGGCGGGGCGGGCGGTCGGGGACGCAGTCAGAACTGGGCTCCGGCCTAGGCTGAGCGCATGGACACCGGCGTAGCGATCTTCTCGACCCATGACGCCATCGCGCCCGCCGAGGTGGCGCGGCTCGCCGAAGAGCGCGGTCACGAGTCGCTGTTCTTCCCCGAGCACACGCACATCCCGGCCAGCCGGGAGTCGCCCTGGCCGGGCGGCGGGCCCGGGCCGACCGGCCGATCGGGCTGATGGTCATGGGGGTGCCGGCCGACCCGGCGGTGCTCGAGTCCTACGCGGCGGCGGGATTCCAGCGCGCGGTGCACTGGCTGCCCTCGGCTCCCTGCGGACCGGTCGAGCGGGCCTTGGACCGGTACGAGGCGGCCGTCGCGGAATTCCGCGGCGAGTCATGACCGAGCCCAGGCTGCGCCTGGCCGGGCGGGTGATCGTGCTCGACCCCGACGAGCGGGTCCTGCTGTTCCGGTACGACGACCCGCCGCCCAACGGGCGGCACTGGGGCACGCCCGGTGGCGGGCTGAACGACGGGGAGAGTTACGTGGCGGCCGCCGGGCGGGAACTGACCGAGGAAACGGGCTGGACCGACGTGGTGCTCGGCACCAAGGTCTATGAGTGGACCCGGACCATGGGAGACCGCCAGGGCCTGTTCCGGCAGCACGAGCAGTTCTTCACCGGCCGGGTAAACGACGCGCGCCGCCCGCTCGGCGAGGTGGCGGCCATGCACGCCTCGGACGGGATCGCCGCATGGCGGTGGTGGGAACTGGCCGAACTTGATGCCACCGCGGAGGCGATCTTCCCTCCCGGGCCGGCGGACCTGATCAGGGGCGCACGCGGGAAGCCCGGCCCGCCCGATTAGGCTGATGGCGTGGCCGAGCCGGAAGCATGCCTGGTTGACGTCTATGACACGCTTCTGAGCTGCGATTTCGTGGCCCATAGGGCCGAGCTGCCGCTCCTGGCCGGGCTCTCGATGCAGGCCTGGGGCGAGGGATACCGCCAGATCGGGCGGGCGTTCGGCGTCGGCCAGCTGACCAAGGCCGAGGGGTTCGAGCGGATCCTGCGCGACGCCGGCGTCGAACCGCGTCCGGATCTGGTGCGGGCGCTGGTGAACAAGGATCGCGAGGTGCTGCTGCGGTCCGCGCGGCTGTACGAGGACGCCCTGCCGTTCCTGCGGGACGTCCGGGCCCGCGGGATCAAGATCGCCATCGTGAGCAACTGCTCGGAGCACACGCGCGAGCTGCTGGAGAGCAACGGCGTCGCGGAGCTTGCCGACTCGCTGGTCCTGTCGTGCGAGGTCGGCGCGGAGAAGCCCGCGGCGGAGATCTTCGGCCACGCGCTGGAGCAGCTCGGCGTGCCGGCCGGGCGCGCCCTGTTCGTCGATGACCAGCCCTCCTACTGCGCGGGCGCCGCGGAGCTGGGCATCGCCGCGGTGCAGATCGTGCGGGGCGAGGTGGACGGGAAGGTGCCCGCGCCCGGCGCGACGGTGGTCCGGTCGCTGACCGAGGTGGCCGCGATGCTCGGGGGGTCAGCGGGTGCGGACGAGGGTGTCGAACAGGTGGGTTAGCTCGGCGGCCGGATCGGTGGTCAGGCCGCTGTGCACCGGACCGGGCTGGACGATGGTCGACCGGGGAGCGGTGAGCCAGCGGAAGCGCTCGCCCAGCGGGCGGCCGGCCAGCGGGCCTTCGGTGCAGGCCTTCTCGAAGGCCGACAGGGCCGTCCGCACCGCGTCCAGGTCGACCGCGGGGTCGACGGCCAGCAGACGGCTTTCGTCCAGTTCGATCCGGGCGCACAGGTAGCGGTAGGACTGGGAGTAGACGATCACGCCGACGTTGATCGCCTCACCCCGCTCGACCCGGGGTACCACCCGGACCAGCGCGTACTCGAAGACCTCGGTCATCCGCGGATCACCTCCGGGACGATCGGGGCGCGGGCCAGGAGGTGTTCGGTGTAGGCGCTGGCGCCGCGTTCGCCGAACCACCCCCCCGGGACCAGGGCCGTCACCTCTTTGAGCAGGGTCTCGGTGATCCGCGGGGCGAACTCGGCGTGGGCCTGCGCGAGCCTGGTCGCACGGTCGCGGAGCACGTGCTCGCGGGCGTCGAACGGGCACGCCGGGTCGGCCGTCGGCCAGTTGTGGTGGAAGTACAGCGCCGCCCCGTGGTCGATGAGCCAGATGTCGCGGTGCCAGACGAGCAGGTTCGGATTGCGCCAGGTCCGGTCGACGTTCTGGACCAGGGCGTCGAACCAGAACACCTGGCTGGCGAAGTCGGGCGGTGCCGTCCAGCCGAGCGGGTCGAAGCCCACCGAGCCGGGCAGGAAGTCCACCGCGAGGTTCAGGCCCTCGCTGGCCCGCAGCAGGTCCTGGATCTCGGGGTCCGGCTCGCTGCCCGGGATCCGCGGGTCCAGGTCGGCCAGGACCAGGTCCGGCACGCGCAGGCCTAGGCGGCGGGCCAGTTCGCCCGCGATGATCTCGGCCACCAGCGCGAGCGGGCCCTGGCCGGCGCCGCGGAACTTCATCACGTAGGTGCCGAGATTGTCGGCCTCGACGAGGGCGGGCAGCGACCCGCCCTCGCGCAGCGGAGTCACGTACCTGGTCACCGTGACGTGGTCGAGCACGCCGGCCAGGGTATCGCTCACAGTGCGGACGGCAGCCCGAAGGCGGGGAACAGCTCCGCGTTGAACACCGTCACCTCGGCGATCTGGCCGTCCTGGATGCGCATGACATCGAGCTTGAACGCCCGGAACCTGGTGTCGCCCGGCCTGCGCAGGTAGCCCGCGGCGGCCGGCATCCGGTTGGCCGCCACCGGGAGGACCCGCCAGTCGCCCATCTCGGCCGCGTCGGCCATGAGCGTCCTGATCGCGTCCCGCCCGTCGAAGGACACCGGATGGGGCGGCATGGTGATCCGGATGTCCTGGCCGGCCAGCGCGATGGCCGCCTGCGCGTCGAGCCGTTCGTGGGCGGCGATGAACTGCTCGAGCAGTTCCCGCTCCTGCGCGGTCGGCTCGTCCACGGACCAGTCGGCGCGGCGCGGCGGAAGGTGCGACGCCATGGTCGTCCGGGCCCGCTGCAGGGCGCTGTTGGCGGCGGCGACGCTCGTGCCGAGCGCCGAGGCGGTCTCGCTGGCCGGCCAGCCCAGCACGTCGCGGGCGATCAGCGCGGCCCGCTGACGGGGCGGCAGGACCTGCAACGCGGCCAGGAAGGCCAGCGAGATCGTCTCCCGCCGGATGGCGACCGCCTCGGGCTGCTCGTCGGCCGGCGCGGCCTGGTCGAGCAGCACGTCCGGGTACGGCTGGATCCACGGCACCTCGGGATGCGGGCGCGTCCCGCTGGCGCGCCGCGAGCTACGGCGGAGCATGTCCAGGCAGACGTTCGTCGCGATGCGGTACAGCCAGGCCCGGAATTGCGAGCCACCCTCGAAACCCGAATCGAACCCCGAATCGGATCCCGGCTTGGAACCCGAATCGGATCCCGACTCGAATCCCGACCGGCCGCGCCAGGCGTTCAGGAACGTCTCCTGCACGGCGTCCTCGGCCTCGTCGAACGAGGCGAGCATCCGGTAGCAGTGCACGTGGAGCTCGCGGCGGTGGCGTTCGGTCAGCGTGGTGAACGCGGCCTCATCGGTCGCCACGAGCTGGTCAGCCGGATTCATGCCCCGGCCTTGCCCCGTCCGTCGCTCCGGTCGACTTCCTGCAGCACCCAGATGTTGCCGTCCGGGTCCGCGAAGTCGGCGAACGACTGGTAGTTCGCCCGGTCCGGGTGCGGACCGTCGACCCACGTCCCGTCCTGCGGGTGACGGATCTCGCTGACGGCGACACCGCGTTCGGTCAGCTCGGCCCGGGCGGCCACGATGTCCGACACGACCAGATGCAGGCCTTGCGCGGCGCCCGGCGCGGCCGAGGTGATCCCGGTGCCGAACCCGATCGCGCACTCCGAGCCGGGCGGCACGACCTGGACCACCCGCTGATCCGGTCCGATGGGCGTGTCGACGATGAGGACGAAGCCCGCCTGCTCGAGGTAGAACTTCTTGGCGCGGTCCACGTCCGCGACGGGGATCAGCACCAGTTCCAGCTTGTAATCCATGTCAGTCATCTCCCAGGTAAGGCATCTGCTCACCTGTGAAACGGCATCCGGCGGCAAAACTCATCGGCGCCGCGATGAGACGTCACAGGTCGAACTCGGCTCGCCTGTCCTCGGGGACCAGGTCGGCGTAGGCGGGATGTTCGGCGATCCAGCGCCGCACGTACGGGCAGTAGGGCAGGACGGCCAGGTGGCGTTCCCGGGCCGAGTCGAGGCTGGCCTGGACGAGCTGCCCGGCCAGGCCGTGGCCGCGGAACCGGGGGTCGGTCTCGGTGTGCAGGAACGCGATCACACCGTCGCGCAGGTGGTACTGGACGGATCCGGCGAGCTGGCCATCGGCCCGGATCTCGTATTGCGCCTGTTCTGGATGATCGGTGACCGCCACGTCCATGCGCCCAGGATAACGGGGATCAAGCTCAGGCTTCCCTGGCGAAGGCCAGGGCCTCGCGGGCCAGCGGCGGCCAGGCCAGGTCCGACTCCGGGTCCAGGCTGAACCATTCCTTCATCGGCGTGCCCTTGTTGGCGTCGAACCGCACCCCGTGGCCGTCGGCCACCAGCTCGTCGACGCGTTTGCGGGGCAGCTTGACCACAAGCTGGCCGCGGACGAACATCGCGAAGATCTTCCTGCGGTACCGGAGCGCGCCCCGGCCGAACCCGCTGCCGCCCGGCGGCGGCAGCACCTCGTCCTCGCCGAGGAACTCCTCGATCAGGTCTTCGTAGCGCTGTTCCGGCGTCATGCTTCCAGGATGGCGCGTCAGCTGACCTCGGTGGCGTAGACGACGATGTTGCTCAGGTAATGGCCGGTGGCCAGGTCGAAGGTTCCGTCGCAGGTGATGAGGCGCAGTTCCGGATCGGGAACCGCGCCGTACACGGCCTGGGTCGGGAAGTGGTCCTTCAGGTATTGCTGAACCGAGGTCACCTGGAACTCGACCAGGGTCCCGTCCGCGCGCTTGACGTAGATCTTGTCCCCGGCGGACAGCTGCGTGAGCCGGAAGAAGACCCCCTTGATGCTACCCCCGCCGCCGTCGATGTGGCCCACGATGATGGACGAGCCGATGGCTCCCGGCCGGGGGCTGCCCGTGTACCAGCCCGCAACCGAGACCATGTTGGGGGGCGGTACCTGCAGTTCGCCGTCCGACTTCAGGCCCAGGGTCATCAGGTCGGTCTGCACGCCGATCAGCGGGATGGTCAGCGAGACCGGCGCGGCGACCGGCTTGGGCGCCGCCGACTGCGACACGGCGACGATCGGGCCGGTCGGCGAGGGGAACGCCCCCACGATCGGGCCGGTCGGCGCGGGCACCGCCCCCACGCCGAGCGCCGCCGGGCGCAAGGCGGGGGTCGAGTGCCGCGTCAGCAGGAGGCCGGTCGTGCCACCGGCGATCACGACGAGGCCGGCCGCGAGCGCGAGCGCCGCGGCCGGCCAACGGTTCGGCATCGTTAGATCCTGGCGGTCAGCTGACGGTTACGGCGCAGCCGCAGCCCGCCGGTGAGGGCGAGCAGCGAACCGGCTCCGATGGCGGCCAGCCACGGCAGGGCCGAGCCCGGCCCGTGCGGCGCGGTGCCGCCGAAGCCCGTCTGGACGCCGCCCGACGGCGGCTTGCCGCTGCCCGACGCGTCCTCCAGGTTGACGACCTCCAGACCGGAGGCGCTGTCCAGCACCACAAACGTGTGGACGGTGCCGGCGGCGCACGTGACGCCCGAGGTCGTGTTTGTGCCGCCTGCAGTCAGGGTCACGGTCGCGGCGCCCGGGGACACGGCCTGATAAGGACTCACGCTCGCGAACTTCAGGCTGCTCGCGAGCACCGTGGAGCCGACGGCCACCTTGACCACCTGCTGTTTCAGGGACGCCTGGATCACGCGCACCAGGGCTTGTCCTGACGGCGTGCTCAGGTCATCGTTCATGACCTGGAGCCGCAGGCCCGATTCGGGTCCCATCCCCGCCACCGTGTAGGCATGGCCGCCGGTGATCGTGACGCTGGTGGACAGGACAGGCTGACTCGTGGCGGACGCGCCCGCGGCGCGCATGGCCACGCTGTAGTCGCCGGCCTTCACCGACTCATACGGCGAGACGGTTCCGTACGCGACGTGGTGAAGCACGATCATCGCGGTGGAGTCGTCGAACGAGTACAAGTACACGTCGACCGCGGGCGTATTCGGGGACAGGTGAGCCAGTCTGATCCAACCCGTACCCGCGGTGGCAGAGGATGCGAATGCGGCCGCGGCGGGAATGCCCAGCAGCAAAGCCGACGCCGCGACGAGCATTAGCAGCTTTTTCGTTGTATTCCGGAAAAACATTGACCCCTCCCTCCCCCCAGCGCCAAACGCTAGGGGCCGTTCAGCCCCAGGGGACCTGGAGCGTCGTACTGCATGGTGACGACCTGACCGCTTGCGGTCCTGACTTGCTGGTAATGCGAGGGTTGGTATGTAGTTTGCTGCGCCAGGAACGCGAGCACCGCCGACAAGCCGCTGGCTCCCGGGGCACCGATTTCGGCACCGCGGAGTGGGACGTCCGAACTCGCACCTGGCGACGGGTCATCAAAAATTATCAGTTGTACTTGCATTTCGTGGGCGAGTAGCGAAAGCGTTACCAACAGGCGCGGATCGACGTTACCGGCCAGCAGAGCACCGCTGGCTTGCGCGGAGGCGCGGACATTCTTATTGCTCAGCAGCTGCCGGCCCCCCTCGATGCGGGCGTTGCGAGCCGAGGCGAGCGAGGCCTGGAAGGCGGCGGTCCCGCCGGGCGCGAGATAGCGGATGTCGATCCGCTGGGCGCCGGAACCGAAACTGGCCAGCACTAGCGGCGCATACACCGTGGCCAGGCGCGGGCCGAACTGGCTGCGCAGGGCCGGAGTGGCGACGATCACCTCGACGCCCAGCGGGTCGGGGGCCGACTGCTGCACCACCGACAGCCTGCTCGCCGAGACACCGGCCGCCTCCAGGGCCTGGCACATCAGCGGGTCACAGCCGATCAGCACGCTGGGGAGCATCTGCTGGGCGATCCAGCCGGCCGCCTGGCCGCGGTCGGCCTGGGCGGTCTGCAGCGCGCTGGGGGTGCTCTGGGCAGGATTGGCCGACTCTACCGAGGATGCGTTCCGGGCCGTTTCCCCTCGACCAGTGAAGGCCAGTGTGACCAGGGCCCCGACGGCCATGGCGGCGGCCGCGCTCAGGACCAGGACGCCGCGCTGGCGCCGGGAGGCCGGCCGCCCACCGCGACCGTGATGGGTGTGTCTTTGCAGCCACAGGCGCAATGTGGTGGCCACGACGGTCGCCCAGGATGGATTCCTGCTCGTTCCCGGCGTAAGGCTGTGCTGCTGCTCGCCCATCTCCGCACCCCCACAACCCCGCTGACCCGCAGAGTTGTCTGCCAAAGCTGTCCAATCATACTCGTCATGGAGATTTCATCCAATACAATCATTTATTGAACTCTATGTCGTGAAGTTCGCGATCTTGGCCTTGCATGGCCACGGTGCGCATTTCGCCCGATAAGACGGATCGCACGATCGTGCTTGATTACGACCGCGAGGCGGCGCGGCATGAGGCCACGTCGCAGGGCGCCAGCCCCGGCGGGCCGGGCCGGCGTAACCAGCGTGCCGCGCTGGGTAAACGCTTAGCTGAGGATCTCGTCGCGGGCCGCGGCCCACTGCAGCGAGTGGCGGATGCCATCGTGCAGGTCGTACTGCGGCGCCCAGCCGAGCAGCCGCTCCGCGCGGTCGATGCGGGTAAAGGCACCGGCGATGTCACCGGGCCGGCGGGGCGCCTCGCCAGCCGGGACCGGGCGCTCGACCGCGCGGTTGAATTCGGCGAGGAGTTCCCGCACCGTGGTGCCCCGGCCGGTCCCCAGGTTGATCGCCAGCGCGGGCCCCGGAAGGGCGTCGAAGCGGCTCAAGGCGGCCAGATGGGCCGCGGCCAGGTCCCAGATGTGGATGTAGTCCCGCAGGCCCGACCCGTCCCTGGTCGGGTAGTCGGTCCCGGTGATCAGGAACGGCACGCCCTGGTCATGGGCCAGGATCATGGACCCGAGGGCGTGAGTCGGCTGGCGCAACTGCAGGCCGGTCCGCATCTTGGGGTCGGCCCCGATGAGATTGAAGTACCGCAGGGACAGCACGTGAAGGGGCTGGACCGAGGCGATGTCGGCGAAGATCGCCTCGCACATGGCCTTGCTGTGCCCGTAGGGACTGCTGGGCGCGATCGGCGAGTCCTCATCGACGGTCAGGTCGTCGCTCGCGCGGTAGATCGCGGCCGTGGAACTGAAAATCAGCCGCCCGCAGCCGTTGCGCAGCATGTGCGCGACGAAGTCGAGGCTTTTGACGACGTTCGCCCGGTAATAGCCCACTGGATCGGCTACCGAGTCGGATACCACAATCAAGGCGGCGCAGTGGATAACGGCGTAGATGTCCCGGTGTTCGGCAAAGATGCGATCGACGAGTGAGCCGTCCGCGATATCGCCCTCGTAGAATTCCCGGCCCGCCACGAATTCACGCCGGCCGGTCACCAGGCTGTCCATGATCACCACCTCGATCCCCGCGTCCAGGCAGGCCGAGGCGATCGTGCTGCCGACGTAGCCGGCACCCCCCGCGATCAGGATCTTCACCGTTCCCCGTCCTGCGATCATGTAGTGGCGATCAGGTAGTGGCGGAGGGACTCTACCAACGAACCGGCGGCCTTGATCGGGGCTTGGCCAGGATGGCAGCGCGCCGCTATTTCAGGCCGAGGATTTCTACCGCCTGCTCGCGCATCTCGACCTTGCGGACCTTGCCGGTCACCGTCATCGGGAACTCATCGACCACATGGACATAACGAGGGATCTTGTAATGCGCGAGCTGCCCGGAGCAAAACGCCCGCATATCCGCCGCGGTCAATGCCGAAGCTCCCGGCCGCAAGCGGACCCAGGCCATGAGTTCCTCGCCGTAAACGGCATCCGGGACGCCGATCACCTGAGCGTCCAGGATGTCTGGATGCGTGTAGAGAAATTCCTCGATCTCCCGCGGGTAGACGTTCTCGCCGCCGCGGATCACCATGTCCTTGATCCGCCCGGTGATGGCCAGATAGCCCTCTTCGTCCATCACGGCCAGGTCGCCGGTGTGCATCCAGTGCGCGGCGTCGACCGCCTCGGCGGTCTTGTCCGGCTGCCCCCAGTAGCCGAGCATCACCGAATAGCCCCGCGTGCACAGTTCACCGGGCGTGCCCCGGGGGACCGTCGCGCCGGTCTCCGGGTCGATGACCTTCACCTCCAGATGCGGCCCGACCCGGCCCACCGTCGATACGCGGCGGTCCAGCGAATCGTCGTCGCGGGTCTGGGTCGAGACCGGCGAGGTCTCGGTCATGCCGTAGCAGATGCCGACGTCCCGCATCGACATCCGCGACATGACCTGCTTCATCACCTCGACCGGGCACGGGGATCCCGCCATGATCCCGGTGCGCAGGCTGGACAGGTCGTAGTCGGCGAAGCCGGGCGCGGACAACTCGGCGATGAACATCGTCGGGACCCCGTACAGCGAGGTGCAGCGCTCGGCTTGCACGGCCTCCAGGGTGGCGACCGGGTCGAAGCTCTGCGCGGGAATGACCATGCACGCGCCGTGACTGGTCGCCGCCAGGTTGCCCATGACCATGCCGAAGCAGTGGTAGAAGGGCACCGGAATGCAGATCCGGTCGGCCTCGGTGTAGTTGCACAACTCGCCGACGAAGAAACCGTTGTTGAGAATGTTGTGGTGGGAAAGCGTTGCGCCTTTCGGGAAACCAGTGGTACCAGAGGTGTACTGGATGTTGATGGGGTCATCGGTGTCGAGCTGAATGCGGTTAAGCGCCGTGCGGTCGAGCCGCCGCCCGCTCTCGAGCAGTGAGTCCCATTCCCGATGGCCTATCACCACGACATGAGCCAGGCCGGCACAGCGCGGCCGTACCTCGGCGATCATGCCCAGATAGTCCGAAGTCTTCAGCCGCTCAGCCGAGACGAGCAGCCTGGTGCCCGATTGATTGAGCACGAACTCGAGTTCCCTGGTGCGGTAGGCCGGGTTGATGTTGACCAGGATCGCGCCGATCTTGGCCGTCGCGTACTGGGTGATCGTCCATTCCGCGCAGTTCGGCGCCCAGATACCCACCCGGTCGCCCTTCTCGATCCCCATTTCCAGCAGCCCGAGCGCCAGCGCATCGACGTCAGCGGCCAGTTCCGCATAGGTCCACCGTCTCCCGGTCTTCGGGTCCGACCGGTCGACGAGCGCCTCGCGGTCGCCGAACTTGGCCACCGTAGCGTCGAAGTTGCCCCCGATCGTGTCCCCGAGCAGGGGAGTTGCTGATTCTCCCGACGAGTAACTCGGCGCTGCAGACATGGCCGCTTACCTCCAAGCCTGGTTTTACCTGGCATTCCATCTCGATCCAGTGTGGCATGGTTTGCCGGTCAGCTTTGTGGTCGAGTTGACATACTGCCGTCATCTTCACAGCGGATAATGAGTGATAGATATGGGCGGTCCCGGCCATAACCGCCGAGACCGGGGAGGGTAAAAATATGCAACTCCGGCTGTTTGACGTCCCCGTGGACGGGGGGGAACTGCGCGTGCTCCAGTGGGGCACCGGCAGACGAGTGGCGGTCGCCGTGCACGGAATCACGGCGTCGGCCATGTCCTGGCAAGCGGTGGCCCGCCAGATGCCGTCCGGCTGGACCCTGGCCGCACCCGACTTGCGCGGGCGCGGTTTCAGCGCCCATCTGCCTGGACCATACGGCCTGGAACGGCACGCCGCCGACGTGACCGCGGTCCTGCGGCATTTCGGCGGCCGTCCCGTCCTGGCCGGGCACTCGATGGGTGCGTACGTGGCGCTGCTGACCCGTGACGCGCATCCCCACCTGACGCGGCGCCTGGTCCTCGTGGAGGGCGGGCTGCCGCTCCCGGTGCCGGACGGCGTCGACCCTGAGGTGACGATCGAGGCCACCATCGGCCCGGCGATCACCCGGCTGCGGCAGACCTTTGCCAGTACCGAGGCCTACCTTGACTTCTGGCGGGCGCATCCGGCGCTGGCCGGGAACTGGACCGCCGACTTCGAGGCGTACGCCCGGTACGACCTGACCGGCGAACCACCGGGCATGCGGTCGAGGGTGGCCGAGGCCGTGCTCAGCCCCGACAGCCACGACGTGCTGCAGGAGAAGCCGTTCGCGGACGCGCTCGGGCGGCTGACGCAGCCGACGCCGCTGCTGACCGCGCCGACCGGGTTCCTCGGCGAGCCGCCTGGCCTGCTGCCGCCCGAACTGGTCGCGGCGTGGACCGGACGCGTCCCCGCGCTGCGCCCGCAGGTCGTACCGGACGTGAACCACTACACGATCCTGTTCGACCGGCGGGGCGCCGCCGCGGTGGCCCGGGCCATCACCACCGTCGCCGCCTAGCACATCATCGTCGCCGCCTAGCATGGAGTGGTGACCCAGCTGGCGGAGGCACGGACGACCGGGTCGTTCGGGATGCTCCTCGACGTCGTCGCCGCCGGGAACGTGCTGGTCCTCAGCGGGGCCGGGTTGTCCACCGAATCGGGCATCCCCGACTACCGCGGGCCGACCGGCCTGGCCCGGCGGGCGACGCCGATGACCTACCAGACCTTCACCGCCAGCCCGGACGCCCGCCGCAGGTACTGGGCGCGCAGCCACCTGGGCTGGCGGCATATCGGCCACGCGGTCCCCAACCGCGGCCACCACGCGGTGGCCGAGCTAGGCCACCGCGGGCTGCTGGACGGGATCATCACCCAGAACGTCGACGGGCTGCACCAGGCGGCGGGCGCCGTCGGCGTAACCGAACTGCACGGCAGCCTGCACCGGGTCATGTGCCTGGCGTGCGGGCAGCGAACGGCGCGCACGGACCTGCACCGCCGGCTCGCGGCGGCCAACCCCGGCTGGGACGCCGGGCCGGCGGCGCTGATCAATCCCGACGGGGACGCGGTACTCGCCGACGACGCGGCCGCCTCCTTCCGGGTCGTGGACTGCCTGGCGTGCGGCGGCGTGCTCAAGCCCGACGTGGTGTTCTTCGGCGAGAACGTGCCCCGGCCGCGGGTGGAGGCCTGCTACGCCATGGTCGAGCAGGCCCGCTCGCTGGTGGTCCTGGGATCCTCGCTGACCGTGATGTCGGGCTTCCGGTACGTGCGGCACGCGGCCAAGGTGCCGGTGCCGGTGATGATCGTCAACCAGGGCGTCACCCGGGGCGACGCGTACGCGGCGGCCACGGTGGACGCTCCCCTGGGCCAGGTACTCACCGATCTGGTCGCCGCGCTGCCATGAGCGACTTCGACGTGGTGACCGGGGCGTTCAGCTACTCCGGGGCGGTCATCGCCCGCGAACTGCAGGCGGCGGGGCGCCCGGTCCGGACCCTCACCGGCCATCCCGGCCGGGCGCCCGCGGGCACTCCCATCGAGGTCAGGCCGCTGGACTTCGCCGATCCGGCCGGGCTGACCGAGTCGCTGCGCGGCGCCCGCGTGCTGGTCAACACCTACTGGGTGCGCTTCGCACACGGGCAGGTCAGCCACGAAATCGCGGTGGCCCGGTCGCGGGTGCTGTTCCAGGCGGCCGCCGAGGCCGGCGTGCGCCGGGTGGTGCACGTGTCGATCACCCATCCCGACGCCGACTCGCCGTACCCGTACTTCCGCGGCAAGGCCGCGGTCGAGCAGGCGCTCACCGATCTCGGGCTGCCGCATACCGTGCTGCGGCCGGCCATCTTGTTCGGCGGCAACGGGGTGCTGATCAACAACATCGCGTGGCTGCTGCGGCACCTGCCGGTCTTCGCCGTCGGCGGGACGGGGGAGTACCGCATCCGCCCCATCCACGTCGACGACCTGGCCCGGCTGTGCGTACAGGCCGCGGATGCCACCGGAACCGAGGTCATCGACGCGGTGGGGCCCGACCGGCCCGCCTTCATCGACCTGGTCCGCTTCATCAAGGACGCAGTGGGCAGCCGGAGCCTGGTGATCCGCGCGCCCGGATCGCTGATCCCGCCGACCGCGCGACTGCTCGGCCTGGCGCTGCGCGACACGCTGCTGACCGCCGAGGAGTTCGGAGCGATGGCCGACGGGCTGGCCGATACCGACGGCCCGGCGACCGGCGAGATCTCGCTGACCCAGTGGATCACCGACCACAAGGACACCCTGGGCCGCAGCTACGCCAACGAGCTGACCCGCCACTTCCGGTGACGGGCGGCTTTTTCTTCCGAACGGACCGGGGTGGCGCGCTACTGGCTGGTGCCTTCGCGAACTGTGGTGCGCACGCGTCCCGTGGTGCGCCGACCCGGCTGGGTTGCGGGGCCGCGGACGTGTGGTTTCCCATGATCACGAAGGGTTTGACCCCATTTTCCGGGGCAAAAGTCTTCGCGATCATGGAAAACCCTTGGTTGCGAAGCTGAGGTAAGCCGGCGCGCATGGAGTCCAGGTGGCGGCGCAGGCGGCGGGCGCCGGCCCGGAGGTCGGCCGGGTCCCGCGAGTTGCGGGCCAGGTGGTGCGCCACAGGTCGAACACGGCGGAGGTTCGGGTCCGGAAGCCGTCGTCCAGCGGATTCATCTCCTGCACGAGGTTGTTCAGCGGGCAGCCGAGGATCGGCCGCTGGCGGCTCAGGATCTCGGCACCCCGCTCGAACTCCACCGCGATCGTCTCCAGCGGGTCGGCGGACGACTGGAGCGGGCCGACCCACTGGGCGGAGATATGTTGATGCGGCGGGTCGTGGCCGGGCGGGGGGTCGTGGCCGGGCTGCGGGTCGTGGCGGGATGGGCTGTGTGAGCGTGTTGGGAGGCAGCGTGACGTACTGCACGGTGGTGGAGTTCGAGTGGGGCGCGAGGCTGGACCGGGAGCGGTACGCGGGCATGATGGCGGGCGTGGGCGCCGGGCAGAGTGTCCCGGCGGGCCGGCTCAGCCACATCGCCGGGATCGACGACACCGGCGCCCGGGTCATCGAGGTGTGGCGGTCCGGAGATGACGCGCGGAGGTTCGCGGAGCAGAGCAGGCCGTCGCTGGCCGCGGCGGCGATGCCGGCGCCGACCAGGGTGTTCGGCTTCGAGGTCAGTTCCTACGTCGTGTCCTGACCGGCAGCCTCAGCCCAGGGCGCGGGGATGGGACGAGGCGTATACCTCGCGGAGCCGGTCCACCGTGATCAGGGTGTAGACCTGGGTGGTCGCGACCGACGCGTGACCGAGCAGTTCCTGGACGACGCGGATGTCGGCGCCGCCGTCGAGCATGTGGGTGGCGAACGAGTGGCGCAGCGTGTGCGGGGACACCTCCGGCAGGCGGGCGCGCTCGGCGGCGGCGTGCAGCACGCCCCAGGCGCCCTGCCGGGTCAGGCGCCCGCCGCGAGCGTTCAGGAACACCGCCGGCGCCACCGAGACCCGCCCCGTACCGGCGGCCAGGGCGGGCCGGGCCCGGACCAGGTAGGCCTGCAGGGCCCGCACCGCGTAACTGCCGACCGGGACGACCCGCTGCTTGCCACCCTTCCCGGCCAGCCGGACCACCGGGTCCATCGGGGTCACGGGGTCCATGGGGGCAGCGTCGAGGTGCAGTTCGTCCACGTCCAGGCCGGTCGCTTCGGAGATCCGGGCGCCGGTCGCGTACAGGAACTCGAGCAGGGCCCGGTCGCGCAGCATCCGCGGGTCAGCGGACGGATCGTCGGGACCGGGGCCAGAGGCGGCGAGCAGGCGTTCCACCTCGGGCAGGGTGATCGCCTTGGGCAGCCGCCGCGGCGGCGTGGGCGGCTGCACGTCACGGGCCGGATCGGTCTCGGCCAGGCCCTGCGCGGCCGCGAATGCGTGCAGGCCCCGGACCGCGATCACCGCCCGGGCCGCCGAACTGACCGCTAGCGCCTCGTGCTCGGTGTCTCCTTCGCACAGCGCGGCCAGGAACTCGGCAACGTCGGCCGGGGTGACGTCGCCGAGGCGGCCCTTGCCGCGCCCGGCCAGCGCCGCTGAGTACCGCCGCAGGTCCCGCTGGTAGGACTCGATCGTGTTCGCCGCCAGCCCGCGCTCAACCCCTAGGTGCTCCAGGTACGCCCGGACGGCCGCGGTCACGGTCTGGCTGGTCGCCATGGCTCAACGGTGCCATACGGACGGTTACCGGGCAGGCAGGCTCGCCCGGGCCGCGGGCAGCGCGCGGACCGAACGGGTCGACAGCGCGAAGACGTTCCCGAGCGCGACGAGAAGACCCGCGCCGATCAGCGTGCCCTCGACGCCGACCGCGGCCGCTACCGGCCCGACCAGCAGCAGGCCGAGCGGGCCGAGCACGAACGAGCCGAGCGCGTCGTACGAGGTCACCCGGGACAGCTTGTCCCCCGGGATGTACTCCTGCAGGGCGGTCATCCACAGCACTTCGAAGACGTCGACCGCGATGCCGTTGACCAGCATCGACGCGGCGGCCAGCCACACCGGGGCGTGCACGGCGAGCAGGAAGAACGGCGGCAGGAACCCGAAGGTGGCGAGCGTGGCGACCAGGAGCGGCCGGGCGGGCCGGATCCGCAGGGCGAGGAAGCTACCCAGGATCAACCCGGCGGCGTTGGCCGTGATGACCACCGACCAGGCCAGCGCGCCGCCCCAGTGCTCCTTGGCGACGATCGGGCCGAGCACGTAGACACCCGGCGAGAAACAGAGGTTGACCAGCGCGAACTGGACGACGACGACCCAGACCCACTGCCGGGACCTGAACTCCTGCCAGCCTTCGCGAAGGTCGGAAACCAGTGTCGCGGGCTCCTGGGCGTGACCGGTTCTGGGGGCTCCCGAGGTCAGCACGAGCACGGCCGAGGTCAGGAACGTGGCCGCGTCAATGCCCAGGGCCCAGCCGGCGCCCACCGCGACGATGAGCGCCCCGGAGACCGCGGCACCCGCCAGGCTGGCGGCATTTTGCGACAGCCGGATGAGCGCGTTGGCGGACTGCAGTTCCGCGGCGCCGACAATTTGCGGTATCAGGCCGCGCGAGGCCGGGATGAACAGGGCATTTGCGGCACCGTTGAGCACCGACAGCCCGGCGAGCAGCCCGAGCGGCGCGGTCCGGGCGATGAACAATCCGGCGATCGCGCCCTGGGCGGCGAAGGCCAGCAGGTCCGATCCCACCATGATCCGGTACCGGGGGAAGCGGTCGGCCAGCGCGCCGCCGAAGACCAGGAACACGACCTGGGCCACCGACCGCCCGGCCATCACGATCCCGAGCTTGCCGGCCGACCCGCCGGGCTGACCCAGGACCGCGAAGGCCAGCGCCGCGGGCGCCATCGAGGTACCGAGCAGAGAAACCGCGCGCGCGGCGAAGATATTGCGGAACGTGCGGCGCCGCAGAATTCCGAGGTCGCGCTTCACCCGTCGACCATAAACGCGGCTGAGCTGGGACGTCGACCGGAGAAAGGTCACACCATTTTTACGGAACGGTCCGGCAGCACGCTTCGTTGAAGAAGATATAAGCGGCGGATCGGAAATCCCCTTCGGCCGTAAATTCTGATAATACCGGGGCGGGTCACCAACGGTGGCCCGCCCCGGTAGGTCCCGGCCCGGACTAGTTGAGCGCCTCGGCCAGCGGGTGGTAAGCCAGGCCGTGCGCCTCGGCCACCGGCTCGCAGGTCACCATGCCGCCGTAGGTGTTCAGGCCCAGGGCGAGGGGGTGATCGGCGCGCAGCGCGTCCCGCCAGCCGCGGTTGGCGATCTCCACCGTGTACGGCAGCGTGACGTTGGTCAGCGCGTAGGTCGACGTGTGCGGGACGGCGCCCGGCATGTTGGCCACGCAGTAGAACAGCGTGTCGTGCACCGGGTAGGTCGGGTTGGCGTGCGTGGTCGGGTGCGAGTCCTCGAAGCAGCCGCCCTGGTCGATCGATATGTCGACCAGCACCGCTCCGGACTTCATCCGGGAAACGAGCTCGTTGCTGATCAGCTTGGGCGCCTTGGCGCCCGGCACGAGGACGGCCCCGATGACCAGGTCGGCGTCGATCACGGCGCGCTCGATCTCATACGCGTTGGACGCCACGGTCTGGCAGTGCCCCTGGTATATGGCGTCGGCCTGGCGGAGCCGGGCGACGTTCTTGTCCACCAGCAGCACCTCGGCCTGCATGCCGAGGGCGATGGCGGCGGCGTTCATCCCGGACACGCCCGCGCCGAGCACGACCACCTTGGCCGCGTACACGCCCGATACCCCGCCCATCAGGACGCCGCGGCCACCGCCGTCGCGCTGCAGGTGATGCGCCCCGACCTGCGGCGCCATCCGCCCGGCGACCTCGGACATCGGGGCGAGCAGGGGCAGCGACCCGTCGGGCAGCTGGACGGTCTCGTACGCGATCGAGGTGACGCCCGCGCTGAGCAGCGCGTCGGTGCAGGCCTTGGACGCGGCCAGGTGCAGGTAGGTGAACAGCACCTGACCCGAGCGCATCCGGTGGTATTCCTCCTCGATCGGCTCCTTGACCTTGAGGATCAGGTCGCCCTCGGCCCACACGTCGTCCGCGGTGGGCAGGATCTTCGCTCCCGCGGTGGTGAAGTCCTCATCGGGGATGGACGAGCCCAGCCCGGCTCCGGCCTGGATGACCACCTGATGACCGCCACGGGCCAGTTCGTGCACGCCAGAGGGCGTAATCGCGACCCGGTACTCGTGGTTCTTGACTTCCTTGGGGATTCCGACCTTCATCGTGGTCCTTCCAGACAGGGGAGCGTCATTGCTCTTGGGGGGAATCTGCCGGACGAAGCTGGTCATACCCCTCTGACCTGGCAGCATACCCCGCCATGATGCCCAGGGCGGCGGGCCCGTTGTGGAGGTCCCCGGCGAACACCTTGTGCACCGCCTCGTCCAGCGGCAGCCAGTCGACCAGCAGGTACGCCTCCTCGTCCGTAGGGACGAAACGGCGTTCGGCCGGGGGCACGGGTTCCAGGTCGCGGGCCAGGAAGACGCGCAGGAGTTCGGTGCTGTAGCCGGGCGAGGAGTAGTAATCGGCCAGCACCCGCCAGTCGCGGGCCCGGTAGCTGGCTTCCTCGGCCAGTTCACGCTGCGCGGTGACCCACGGGTCCTCCCCGGCGACGTCGCGCAGGCCCGCCGGGATCTCCCACAGCAGGTGCCCCACCGGATGCCGGTACTGCCGGATCATCAAGACCCGGTCCGCGTCATCCAGGGCCAGCACGGCCACGGCACCGGGATGAAGCACCACGTCTCGTTCGGCCACATGATTGTCGGGGGTACGGACCTTGTCGCTGCGCAGGGTGACCAGCCGGGCACGGGCCAGCTCGGCCGAGGAGACGACCGGCCAGTGCTCCTCGACGTCGGCGATGTTGCTCATGCGGTGGCCGCGGCGCGAGCGCTGGCCAGGTTGCTGGCCGACGCCAGGGCCTTGGACCGGACGAGCGCGGCGGCGATCAGGCCGTCGAACAGCGGGTGGGGCCGGGTCGGGCGGGACAGGAATTCCGGATGCGCCTGGGTGCCCACGAAGAACGGGTGGCTGGGCAGTTCGGCGAACTCCACCAGGTGCCCGTCGGGCGAGAGGCCGGAGAAGACCAGCCCGGCCTGCTCGAGCGGCTCGCGATAGGCGTTGTTGACCTCGTACCGGTGCCGGTGCCGCTCCTCGACCACGGCGCTGCCGTACAGTTCCGCCACCCGCGTGCCGGGCCGCAGGGCGGCCGGGTACAGGCCCAGGCGCATGGTGCCGCCCATATCCCGCTCCCCCGCCACCACGTCTTCCTGGTCGGCCATGGTGGCGATCACCGGGTACGGCGTGTGCGGGTTGAACTCGGCGCTGTCCGCGTCGGCCAGCCCGGCCAGGTCACGGGCGACCTCGATGACCATGCACTGCAGGCCGAGGCACAGGCCCAGGATCGGGATGCCGTGCTCGCGCGCGTACCGGATGGCACCGATCTTCCCCTCGATGCCGCGCACGCCGAACCCGCCCGGGATCAGCACGCCGTCCACCCCGTCGAGTTCGGCGGCGGCGCCTTCCGGGTCCTCGCACGCGTCGCTGATCACCCAGCGGATGTTCACCTGGGCGTCGTTGGCGAACCCGCCGGCCTTGAGCGCCTCGGCCGGGGACAGGTACGCGTCGGGCAGGTCGACGTACTTGCCCACCAGCGCGATCGTGATGCTGTGGGCCGGCCGGTGCACCCGGCGCAGCAGGTCGTCCCACACGTTCCAGTCCACGTCGCGGAACGGCAGGCCGAGCCTGCGCACCACGTAGGCGTCCAGGCCCTCGGCGTGCAGCACCTTGGGGATGTCGTAGATGGACGGCGCGTCGGGCGCGGAGACCACCGCTTCCTCATCGACGTCGCACATCAGGCTTATCTTGCGTTTCAGGTTCGCGTTGATCGGCCGGTCCGAGCGGGCCACGATCGCGTCCGGCTGGATGCCGATGCTGCGCAGGGCCGCCACGCTGTGCTGGGTCGGCTTGGTCTTCAGCTCGCCGGACGGGCCGATGTAGGGCAGCAGGCTGACGTGCAGGAAGAAGCAGCGGTCCCGGCCGATCTCATGCCTGATCTGGCGGATGGCCTCCAGGAACGGCTGCGACTCGATGTCGCCGACGGTCCCGCCGACCTCGGTGATCACCACGTCGACCTCGTCCCCGCCCATCTGCAGGATGCGGGACTTGATCTCGTTGGTGATGTGCGGGATGACCTGCACCGTGTCGCCCAGGTACGCGCCGCGCCGCTCGTTCGCGATCACCGTGGAGTAGATCTGGCCGGTGGTGACGTTGGCCTCGCCCCGCAGGTTGGTGTCGAGGAACCGCTCGTAATGACCGACGTCGAGGTCGGTCTCGGTCCCGTCGTCGGTGACGAACACCTCGCCGTGCTGGAACGGGTTCATCGTGCCCGGGTCGACGTTCAGGTACGGGTCGAGCTTCTGCATCGTGACCCGCAGGCCTCTGAGCTTGAGCAGGCGGCCCAGGCTGGACGCGGTCAGTCCCTTGCCGAGGCTGGAGGCCACTCCGCCAGTGACGAAGAGGTGCCGGGTTTGAACAGGCCGTGGATGAAGTGATGATGCGGCCACTATGAGACTCCCGTGGTTTCCGGTATGGCCCTGTTCATGAGGGCAGGGAAAAGCTGCAGGTCCACGGGCCACCAGGATAACAGTTCAGCGGCGGCCGGCCCGGCATTTGCTTGACGGTGTGCCACCGCGTCGGTTAGCGCGATGTCTTCGCTGTGGTGCGCCTCGCCGAATCTGGCCAGCATGACGGCCGAAGCGACGGCGATAAAGAACCCGGCCCAGGCGACGGCGGCCAGCCCCGGCCGGGTCTGGTCGCCGAGGAAGATGACCCCGATGACGGCGGGCGGGATCGTCTCGGCCAGCACCACGGCGGCCGTGGCGACCGTCACGCTGCCGCCTTCCAGGGCGGTGGCGTAGAACATGAACGAGATGATGCCGGCCGCGGCGATCGCGTAGGTGGCCGGGTCGCGGGCCAGTTGGAGCGGCCCGAAGCCGTCCAGGACGCGAGCGGCGATGCTGAGCACCCCGAAGCCGAAGCCGGCCGTGACGCCGAGCGCGATGGTGCGGTACGGGTCGTTGAGCTTGGCCGCGGCCATGCCGACCACGGCCAGGCCGGCGACCGCCACGATCAGGGCGAGCTTGAACACCGCTCCCACCTCGGCGGCGCCCTGGGCGCCGGCCGTGGAGCCGAGCAGACCCACGCCGGACACCACGCCGATGACCGCCGCCCACTCGCGCCAGGACAGCGTCACGCCGATCAGCCGCGAGGCGACCACCGCGGTCACCGCCAGGTTGGCCGCGACGAAGGCCTGTACGACGAACAGGGGAAGCCGATGCAGGGCCACGAGCTGGGCCAGGAAGCCGAGCGTGTCGAGGCAGATGCTGGCCACGAACCGCCACTGGTGCAGCATGCGCACTACGAGACCGGGATCAACGCCGCCGGCGGCGGCGTCCTCCAGACCCCGGTTGCTGGCCGCGCGGACAGCGATAGCCTGCATCACCGAAGCGACGCCGTAGAAGACCGCCGCGACGATCGCCGCGATCAGGCTGACTAGCACTCCACACCTCCCCCGGCATCTTCGCTAGTCGGCTGCCTTGCCCGTATGCCCGCGTTCCGCCGCGGACGACCCGTATCACCGCCGGGTTATACCTCTGAGGCAACATCCAGGTGCTGCTCAGCATTCCGGCGGACCCGTGTACTATCATGCCCCGCCCGCTGCGGGCGAGCACGGCCGGCCTCGGCTGATGAACATTCGCGGGACGGTTGTTCATGGTGAGGTTCAGCCGGCTCAGCGGTTCAGCGCAGGGCCGCCGCCGGGCGGGCCTCCCAGGTGGACCAGAGCGGCTGGTAACCCATCCGGTGCCAGAACGGCGCCGACAGCGGGTTGACCTGGGCGTAGTGCAGCAGGGTGAGGTCGACTCCGCGGGCGTCGAGCTCACCGTGCACGTGCCGGACCAGCGCCGCGCCGATCCCGCCGCTGCGCACGCCGGGGCGCACGAACATGGTCTGGAGGTAGGCCGTGGCGCCGGACCTGGCCATGTTCGCGATCCAGGTGGCGGCGGCGGGCGGCTCGACGACGGCCAGCGCCACGGGCTGGCCATCCCGCTCGGCGAGCCAGGTCCAGCCGGGCCGTCCGGCCAGGGCCGCCTGCGTCTCGGCGCGGACCAGCGCCTCGGTGGCCAGGCGCGGGACTGACCCGCCGAATTGCGCGTCATACCGGACCACGCCCAGCTCAAGCTCGGTGACCACGTCCAGGTCGCCGGGGCCGGCCGGGCGGATGAGAAGGCCGGGCCCGGTGTTCGTGCCGGGCCTCACGGGCCCAGCGGGGTCCGGGCGGCGGGCGGGGCGGGCCGCGATGACGCTCATGGGCTGCAGGCCGTGCTCGAGCAGGGCGAGTACCCCGGCGACGTCGCGGGAGGGCCAGTTGACGACGGCGGCCGTGTCTTCCTTCTCGGCCTCGGGCTGCCTTTCCAGGTGCTCACGCCACTGGGTCAGCAGGTCATCCAGCGCCGGCCGCGGGTCGGTCTCCCGCAGCCGGACGCTCAGCACGAACTTGGTCGCGGCACCCCAGGTCTGGGCCAGCGTGTCGGCGGCCACATACTGGTGACGGCACACTCCCAGGCCGACCGGGCGGCCGCCTTCCCCGATGCTCAGCAGCGGCGGCATACAGCCTTCTGGCAGGTCACTGGGCTCGGGCAGCAGCGGGTCCAGGATCTTCCAGCGCCGGGCCACCGCCTTGTTGACGTCCTTGACCACGTCCCGGATCACCCAGGGCATTCGTCTCTGCCTTCCCCGCGGCGTCAGCTTTTCGCGGCGTTGTACGGTCCCCCGTGTATCGGCGTCCCGCACTATACCTCCGTGATAAATCATGATTAAAGGGCAATTCGCAACCACGCCTATTGGTCCCGTGACCTCTGCGCAGCGCGTGATGGCATAGCACCTGGCCGGGCGAGCGGATGCCGGGTGGCGACAACTACGTCGTTGTGGCAACGATGTAGTCCGGTGTGCGTCGTTGTGGCAACGACGTAGTTGGACGCTCGCCGGACGGCGGGGCATGTGGTGACGGAGAGGCAGGCGGGGCAGGAGTGCCCGGAGAGAACCTGGCTCAGACCCCGGCGGCGTGCATGCCGCGTAGTTCGTGCTTGAGGTCGCGGATCTCGTCGCGCAGGCGGGCCGCGACCTCGAAATGCAGCTCGGCGGCGGCGGCGTGCATCTGCTCGGTGAGCTCGGTGATCAGCCCGACCAGTTCGCCGCGGGCGGCGCTGCTCGGCGCGCCGGCCTCGGCGTTCGAGGCGGCCTGGACCGCGGCGCGGGCCCGGCTCGACAGGCCGGGGACCGGCGCCTTGCCGCGCGACTGCTGCCGGCCGGCGCCGCCGAGCAACTGCTCGGTGTCGGCGTCCTCACGGACGATCTGGTCCAGGATGTCGGCGATGCGCTTGCGCAGCGGCTGCGGGTTGATGCCGTGCGCCTCGTTGTAGGCGACCTGCTTCTCCCGCCGCCGGTTGGTCTCCTCGATGGCCCGCTGCATCGACGGGGTCACCCGGTCGGCGTACATGTGGACCTGGCCGGACACGTTCCGCGCGGCGCGGCCGATGGTCTGGATCAGGGCGGAGCCCGAGCGCAGGAAGCCTTCCTTGTCCGCGTCCAGGATCGCGACCAGCGAGACCTCGGGCAGGTCCAGGCCCTCGCGGAGCAGGTTGATGCCGACCAGCACGTCGTATTCGCCGATCCGTAGCTCACGCAGCAGCTCGATCCGGCGCAGCGTGTCGACCTCGCTGTGCAGGTACCGGGCCCGGACCCCGTTCTCGAGCAGGTAGTCGGTCAGGTCCTCGGCCATCCGCTTGGTGAGCGTGGTGACCAGCACCCGCTCGTCCCGCTCGGCGCGCTGCCTGATCTCGTGCAGCAGGTCGTCGATCTGGCCCTTGGTCGGCTTGATGACCACCTCGGGGTCGACCAGGCCGGTCGGCCGGATCACCTGCTCGACCACGTCACCGCCGACACGCTGCAGCTCGTACGGCCCGGGGGTGGCCGACAGGTAGATGGTCTGCCCGATCCGGTCGAGGAACTCATCCCAGGTCAGCGGGCGGTTGTCGATCGCGCTTGGCAGCCGGAAGCCGTGCTCGACCAGGACCCGCTTGCGGGACACGTCGCCCTCGTACATGGCGCCGATCTGCGGCACGGTCACGTGCGACTCGTCGATGACCAGCAGGAAGTCCTCGGGGAAGTAGTCGAGCAGGGTGTTCGGCGGGCTGCCCTGCTCGCGGCCGTCGATGTGCCGCGAGTAGTTCTCGATGCCGGAGCAGCTGCCGACCTGGCGCATCATCTCGATGTCGTAGGTGGTGCGCATGCGCAGCCGCTGCGCCTCGAGCAGCTTGCCCTGCCGGTCCAGCTCACCGAGCCGCTCGGCCAGCTCGGCCTCGATGCCGTTGATGGCGCGCTCCATGCGCTCCGGCCCGGCCACGTAGTGCGAGGCCGGGAAGATGTACAGCTCGGTGTCCTCGCTGACCACCTCGCCGGTGAGCGGGTGCAGCGTCATGAGCCGCTCGATCTCGTCGCCGAACATCTCGATCCGGACGGCGAGCTCCTCGTACATCGGGATGATCTCGATGGTGTCGCCGCGGACCCGGAAGGTGCCGCGGGTGAAGGCCAGGTCGTTCCGCGAGTACTGCATGCCGACCAGCCTGCGCAGCAGCATGTCCCGGTCGATGGTGTCGCCGAGCTTGACCTTGAGCATCCGGTCCACGTACTCCTGCGGCGTGCCCAGGCCGTAGATGCAGGACACCGAGGCCACGACGACCGTGTCGCGCCTGGTCAGCAGCGAGTTGGTCGCCGAGTGCCGGAGCCGCTCGACCTCGTTGTTGATCGAGGAGTCCTTCTCGATGTAGGTGTCGGTCTGCGGGACGTACGCCTCGGGCTGGTAGTAGTCGTAGTAGGAGACGAAGTACTCGACCGCGTTGTTGGGCAGCATCTCGCGCAGCTCGTTGGCGAACTGGGCGGCGAGAGTCTTGTTCGGCAGCATGACCAGCAACGGCCGCTGCACCTGCTCCGCGATCCAGGCCACCGAGGCGGTCTTGCCGGTGCCGGTCGCGCCGAGCAGCACCGTGTCGGTGTCACCGCCCTGGATGCGCCGGGTGATCTCGGCGATCGCCTGCGGCTGATCGCCCGCCGGAACCATGTCGGTCACGACCTCGATCGGCGCGACCCTACGCTTCAAATCGGTAACCGGACGCACAACCCACCTCCAACGACACAACTCTAGGCGGGGGGTCCGACATTCCTGACGGGATCAGGCGGGCGGCTTGCGGCCCCAGGCCACCACGAGCAGGTGCGGCATCATCAGCGTGCGGGGATCGGCGAGATGCTCGCGAACGGTCCGGTCCAGTTCGGCGAGCTCGCGCTCGTCGCACAGGCCGAGCTCGAGGATCACCGGGCGCAGGCTGCGTACCAGGTCGGGGATGACAGTGCGGCGCGAGTGGCCCGCCGGGTACGCGGGGGCATGCACCGCCACCTCGACGTCGGCCAGCCCGGCCTGCCGGTATGCCTCGGCCAGCCGGCGCCCGGTGCGCATGTCGGCGCCGGACCGGCTGAAGGCGGCGCGGAATATCTCGCGCATGCGGTCCCAGGCGGGCAGCTCCGGATAGCACAGCGCAACCTCGGCGTCCGGCTCCTGACTGGCGACCCAGCCGCCGGGCCTGGCCAGCCGCACCATCTCACCGAGCACCTCGCCGGGCTCGGGGATGGTGACCAGCAAGGTGCGCGCGTGCACGAGATCGAAGGAATCGGCGGGCAGCTCGGTGTGCCGGGCGTCGGCGGTGATCACCTCGACGTTGGACAGCCCGAGCTCGCTGGCGTACTGGCTGGCCATCGCGGTGTGCGCCGGTTCGGCGTCCAGCCCGACCACGCGCCCGCCCGGCGAGACGGCGGCCGAGAGCAGACTGAGGATCCCGCTGGGACCGCAGCCGAGGTCAATCGCGCTCTGCCCGGGACGCAGGCCGATGCGGCCGAGCAGTTCGGCGCTCTGCGCGCGCAGCTCGTCGGACTGGCGTCGCAGCCGGGCGCTCTCCTCCCGGTTGCGGCCCAGCGCGTAGACGTCGGTAGCTTTCGCGGCGGTGGAAGTGGTCATACCGCATCGTGACCGATGCGGGTTCCGGGCGGCCTACGGCGGGCTTACCGTGGACTTACCGTGCCGGGATGAGATGAGGGTCAGTGGAATTTGGTGTGCTCGGTCCGCTCGAGGTGACGGCCGGCGGCCGGTCACTGGAGCTGGCGGGGGCGCGCAGCCGGGCGGTGCTGGCCATGCTGCTCATGCACGCCAACCAGGTCGTTTCTTCCGACCGGCTGCTCGAGGACCTGTGGCCGGGCCAGCCGGCCGACAAGGCCACGGGCAGCCTGCAAGTCCGCCTGTCCGAGCTGCGCAAGGCGTTCCGGTCCTCCGGAGAAGCCGACCGGCTGGTCACCCGGCCACCGGGTTACCTGCTGCGCGTGGCGCCCGGCGAACTGGACGCGCTGCGCTTCGGGCAGCTCGCCGCCGAGGGCGATGCGGCGCTGGCCGGCGGCGATGCCGCCACGGCGGCGCGGTGCCTGGATCAGGCCCTGGGCCTGTGGCGCGGACCGGCGCTCGCCGACTTCGACGCGGTCCCCGCGGCCCGCGCGGAAGCCGGGCGGCTGGAGGAGCAGCGCCTCGCCGCGCTGGAGTCGCGGGCTGAGGCGCTGCTGGCCTGCGGCAGGCACCGGGACCTCATCGCCGAGCTGGAGACGCTCACCGTGGCCCATCCGCTTCGCGAGCGGTTCTGGTACCAGCGGATGCTCGCGCTCTACCGCGCCGGGCGCCAGGCAGAAGCGTTGCGTATCTACCGGGAACTGCGCGCCACGATGGTCGGCGAACTGGCCATCGAGCCCGGCCCGGACGTCCGCGACCTGCAGGCCCGCATCCTGCGCCAGGATCCCGCGCTGGACGGCCCGGCGCCGGACCTGTCCGCTGATGGACTCCCGATAGCTCCGCCCACCCGTTATGTCCAGACCAGCGACGGCATCCACATCGCCTTCCAGCTGGTCGGTGAGGGAGAGCGGGACATGGTCCTAGTGCCGGGCCTGATGAGTCACGTCGAGCTGATCTGGGAAGAACCCGAGACGGCCGACTTCTACCAGCGCCTGGCCAAGCTGGGCCGCCTGATCCTGTTCGACAAACGCGACACAGGACTGTCCGACCGCGCGCCTGGCACCATGTCGCTCGAGGAGCGGATGGAGGACGTACGCGCGGTGATGCAGGCGGCCGGCTCGAGCCGGGCCGTGCTGTTCGGTTACTCCGAAGGCGCGCCGATGAGCATCCTGTTCGCCGCGACCTACCCGGAACGGGTGAGCGCGCTGATCCTAGCCTCGGCGTCGGCCCGGTGGTTCCCGGCCCCCGGGTATCCGTGCGGCCAGGGGACGCAGGAGATGTTCGACGGGCTTCGGGACATCGCGGCGCACCGGTGGGGCCAGGGGGCGACCATCGAGTGGTACCTGCCCAGCCAGGCCCACTCGGTCCGGGCGCGCCAGCTGCTCGGGCGGTTCGAGCGCATGGCGGTAAATCCCAGCGCGTTCCTTCGGCTGACGCAGATGATCCGCGACATCGACGTCCGCTCGTTGCTGCCCGCGATCCACGTTCCCACGCTGGTGATCCAGCGCCTGGGCGACCGCATCACGCCGCCCTGCCACGGCCGATATCTGGCCTCTCACATCGCGGGTGCGCGCTATTTCGAGCAGGAGGGCGATCACTCGCTGCGGTTCGCCGCCAGCGGGGACAACGACGCGCTGTATGCCGAGATCGCCGACTTCCTGGCCAGCACCGCGCACCAGGTCGATCCCGATCGGGTGCTGGCCACGATCCTGCACGCCACGATGGTGACCGGCCGGGCCGGGCCGGAGACCGGGGATGTAGTCCGCGGGTACCGCGGGCGGCTGATCGGGACCGCGGCGGACGGCATCCTGGCCACATTCGACGCACCCGGGCAGGCGATTCGGTGCGCGGCGACGGTTCGCGAGAGGGCAGCCGCGGCCGGGACCCAGATCCGGGCCGGGATCCACACCGGCGAGGTGGACCTGGTCGGGGAGGACATCACCGGCCTCTCGGTGCAGATCGCCGGCGCGGTCGCCGCGCTCGCGCGGCCCGCGGAGATCCTGGTCTCCCGGACGGTCAAGGACCTGGTGACCGGCTCAGACATCATCTTCGCCGAGCGCGGGAGCTACTTGCTGGACGGGGGAACGGACGAGTGGCCGCTGTTCGCGGTGACGGGGTTCGGCCGGGCGGAGTGAAACCGCGGTCCGGGGAGCGGGCCGGCTTCGGGCCGCTGTGACGGATGCGCTCTGCGCCGGTAAGCGAGCCAGGTGGCGGGCCAGGAAGGCTAGCGAGGGCGGTTGCTGCGCGACGAAGAAGGCGTCGG
>Ga0070735_10000757_pt1 | contig 32976 bp, 30 predicted proteins | sample Coa_R1_FD_66443 | JGI IMG/M metagenome (GOLD analysis project Ga0070735, IMG submission 66443) | Surface soil microbial communities from Centralia Pennsylvania, which are recovering from an underground coalmine fire - Coalmine... | ecosystem: Environmental > Terrestrial > Soil > Unclassified ...
CGGGCGATGACGCCGGCGGCCGCGGGAGAGAAGAACAACAACAATGCGAGAGGTGGTGATAACAGGCAAACACGAAAGAGATTCACCCTCCACCGAACCGGGGCAGGCTCAGACGGCGCTGATTGCCACCCCGACATCAGACGCATTTGCCGCATTCGAGGCGACCCTGACGCCTCCACAACGTACCCAATGGGCACCGATTAGGGCATCCATGGTGCAGCCCCAAGCCGCGCCATCGGCTGGCTCAAGGTCACATGGGAGCCTGGCCACCCCGGCGCCGCTCCCGGCTTGGTTGTCGTGGCAGGTCCAGACAGAACAGAGCGGAGGCGGAACGCTCGTCTCCTACACGCTCCAAAACACCGGCCAGGTCACTGTAGTGCTCGATCTAGCGCGACTAAAAGTGACAACATCAGCGGGGAGTGACGTCTCTGTGTCGCTTACCCGGCAGGACACAAGTGGATTGGAAGGCCGGATTCCGCCGGGAGGGGCCGAGTCAGGCGTGATCCGGGTCGGCCCTGCACAAGGGAAGGTTCTGATCTCATGGCCGGTGGTTACGGTAGGCACCAATGCCAATACGTACCTCGTCTCCCAGACGATCCCGTGAGCAAGTCGATCGAGAAGAAATTGAGCCCGAAGCTGGTGCGCGGACTGGACGTCTGCGGCCTGTGGCACCAGAAATTCGAGGATCCACCTCACGGGCACTTCGCCAACGGCAAAGCTCGATTCACACGACCGCGCCCGTTCGACTACATCGCGGTCGCCCGTGGATACGCGATCGAGGTCAAAGCGACTCGCGGCACGTCGTTCGCGCTGCGGCCGCGCCAGGACAAGGAATTGGCGCGATTCGAGCGTCTCGGAGCCGGGGAAGCAGTGGTCGCGGTGTTCACCCAGGACGGTCGCTGGTGGACACTTTGGTGGCTGCCGTATCGGGCGTACGCCGCGTTCCTGCGACGACGCCATCGGAAGTCATTCCCGGTCAAGGCACTCCTCGACCATGCTGTCCGGTGCGCCCGCGCCGACGGAGCATTCATCCCGCCCATTGGTGAGATTGAGGTGGCGCATGCGGGTTAGCGGGATGCGAGTAGCAGCTCTCGGTGTGGCCGTGCTCGTCGTTGCCGCAATGGCTGCGACTGCGTGGGCGCAATTCCCCGCGGGGACGACAGCGGCGGTGTTGAGCTTTATCGACGCTGATGGAGGCCACGTGAGCGTGAACCGCCACTGGTACGGGGCTGGTGGGCAGGACACGCAGGTCTACCCGTTCACTCCGTACTTCTGGAACAGCTGCCTGCCGGGGGACGGAGCGATCATGACGCTCATCACGAGTCCGGTAGGGTACCCGCCGCCCGGGCTCACGAGCTCAGGCGCCTACACGACCCAGTTCCTCGACAAACTCAGCCAGCAGATTACTCAAGGGCTGCAGTCCGCCTCACAGTCCCAGAGTGATCCGAAGTTGCAACAGATGATCGCTGGGATGAGGACGCCAGGGAATCCTGCCTACGAAGCCTTGAAGGTAGGGCTTGGGCAGGTGAATACCCTCAACTACTACGAGGACTACGGCTATGCGACGTTTCTCATGATTAGGTGGGAGTGGAAATGGCCATTCCCAGGTTGCTATCCCACGATTGTGACCGTTCCAGAGGGTTATGGCATCCCGTTCGTCTCGCTGGTGCAGCAACAGCAAGGAGATCAACAGGTGGCCGCCACACAGCCATTCTTACCGCTGCCAACAGCCGGAACTTGGGTGAGACGCCGATGACCCGCTACCGGTTCGGTCTTTGTGTGACTGTGTTGATCATCTTGGCCGGGAGTATAGTGAGCGCTGCTCCAGCGTGGCCGGTCTACTACACGGCTGATGGAGTGGGCGTCAGTATGCCACCGGACTGGAGTGTTGTAGTCTCCCCATCAGGGCTCTTGGTTATGGCGGGTCCAAAAGCCGCTTGGGGACGGCCCGTTGCGGCCGTCTCGGTGTTGACGGGACAAGGACAAGGCCAGCTACTCATGGACCGCGTGACCCCGATGGTCGGGGATCCCTCCCAACTTCGCTTGCTGGGGATACAGCAGCTCGCAGCTGACCGAGAGGCCAAGTACTATCTCCGGACCGGGAACGAGAAAACCGGTCAGGCGGAGGCCTACGTAATGATCGGGACGGTCTCGGGCCACAAGTTCAGCGCGGTGGTCGTCGGGATCGATCCGACCAGCGATCCCAACCTGCGGACCCGTGCCGGCGTCCTGCAAGCACTCCTCCTCCGACTCGTCCTTCCCTAGGTTCCCTCCAACACTTGGGTGTATCCGCGATATGGTAGAGCCATGCCGAAAATTACCTATGTTGCCCTCACCCGCACTGGGGAGACCGTCAGTGGTGTAATGGAAGCCGTCTCGACCAGAGAGGCGTTGGCCCAGCTCCGTGAACGTGGGACGACGCCGCTGGACGTCACCGCTGGGATGTCGTTCCGGATTCACCGGCGCGTCAATCGCGCGCAAGCGGCCCAAGTGCTCCGCCGGCTCGCGACAGTCGTCGCTCGCGGTGGCGCTCCGTTGGCGGAAATTCTGCCGTCGTTGGTCGACGAAGAAGATCTCCCGCATGTCCGAACCGTATTGGCAGGCGTGCGAGACTCGATCCTGCGAGATTCGCTCCCAATGAGCCGCGCGCTAGGCCGTTACCCCGAAGTATTCCCGAGCGTGGTGACCAGCCGTATTGCCGCCGGTGAAGCGGCAGGAGCGTTGGACAACGCGTTGGAGGACGCCGCGCTCTTCCTTGAGCAGGGCGTGCGCACCCAGAGCCGGTTGATCGGCGCGCTATCGTATCCGATCGTGATCATCTCCTTGGCGCTCATTATCGTGTCGGTGCTGTCCGCGACAATCATGCCGCGGTTCGTGACGTTCTACGCGCAATCAGGAGTACCGTTGCCGCTCGTGACCCGGATCGTCGTAGGGTTCGGTCTCGCACTCGCTCACTGGTGGTTCTTGGTGATTGGGTTTGTGATCGGCGCGGGGTGGGGGGCGCGGCGTCTCTTGGCGCGCCAGGACGTTCGAGATCGGCTGGACTACATCCGGTGGAATCTGTGGGGGTGGCGGCGGGTCGAGCGCGCACTGGCGTGGAGCCGGTGGGCGCAGGCCATGACCATGCTGTATGCACAAGGGACCGAGATTCTTCATGCGCTCCAGTTGGCGTGCGACGCTTCAGGGACCGCGGTGATCCGAGATGTCTCGGATCTGCTGGTGCGCCGGATGAGCGAGCAAGGTCATCTACGTGAGGCCTTGGATGAAGCGGGAGTCTTCCCTCCGATTCTCCGTACATCGGTCGGGGTGGGAGAGCGCTATGGCACCATCCGAGAAATGTTGAGCGAAGCCGCTACCTGGTACTCAAGAGAAGCGGAGACGATTCTGGAGCAGTTGCCGAACCTGTTGCAACCGATAGCGGTAGTGATCGTCGGCGCCCTAGTAGGGTTCATGGTGTTAAGTCTCTACACGCCGATGTTCAACATGTACGGCGTAATCAATCAGCTTCACTAAGGTCTAATCGTCAATCAAAGTAAAGGTGGGGGCGATGGCACGATCGACAACGCCATGGGGAACAGATCTTGAGTCTGAGGAGTGGACCGGCCCAGATCTTGCCGACTCGCGAATTGTGGCATGGCTCCGTTACGGGCGAACGGTGGGCGCAAGTGATCTGCACCTCAAGCCAGGAGCGCCACCTAATTTGCGGGTAACGGGCGCGCTCACCCCGATCGAGGGCGCCGCAGTGCTGACGGGGCAAGCGATCTCCGAGATGATGGGATTGCTCGTAGGCGGCAAGGTGAGTTGGTCGGACTTCATGCTACAGCGACACGAACTCGACGTTGGGCTCGAGCCGGGAGGGGTTGGGCGGCTTCGCGTCAACGCGTTGTTCGACCGCGGCCAGCCTGCGGTCGCGATACGGCTGATCCCGCAGACGATCCCGGCGCTGGACACGCTCGGGCTACCAGCGATCACAACGTCGCTAGTGCGCCGGCAAAAGGGGCTGTGGATCTTTACCGGGGCGACCGGGCACGGAAAGACGACCACTCAGGCGGCCATTCTAAGAGCTATCTTGAACGACCGTCCCAGGCACGTCATCACGCTGGAAGACCCGATCGAGTACACCCACGAGCACGGTGGTGGATTGATCAGCCAGCGTGAAGTCGGCTGGGACACTGAATCATTCGAGCAAGGCATCGTGAGCGCGCTGCGTGAGGATCCCGACGTGATCCTGGTCGGTGAGATGCGAGACTTGGAGACGATCCGACAAGCGCTACGCGCGGCTGAAACAGGCCACCTGGTACTAACGACACTCCATACAGTGGACGCATCCCTCGTTCCAGACCGCATCATCGACGTGTTCCCTGCGACGCAGCAAGCGCAGATTCGGATCCAGTTGAGCGATGTCCTTATGGCCGTGTACGCGCAGCAGCTGGTGCGGACCAACCGACCGGCGGAAGAAGGAGAAGCCCTCGATCTCAGTGGGCGGATTGCTGCGGTCGAAGTGCTCTTGGGGCCGATGGCTGAACTGTACCCGGCGCGGGCGATGATCCGAACACCATCCGCAGGGACGTTGTACACGTTGATGGAGCAAAGTCATCGCGCGGGCTGTCAGACAATGGAGCGGGCGCTGGTCGAACTGGTTGAGGCCGGGAAACTCACCGAAGCGGCGGCCCGGGAAGCCGCGATCCGGCGCGACACGTTCGATCGCCTTATGCAGGCAAAAGGGATGGCATGAAACGGCGGCGTGGTTCCACGCTAATCGAAGCGCTGATGGCGGCCGTAATCGTGGCCGTAATTGGCGGGCTCGTGGTGATCGCGCTGGCGGAGGCGGGCCAAGCAGGCCAGCGCGCTATGGTGGCTGCACAGGCGCGCCGGGTGCTACAGCAGGAACTCGAGCAGGCTCGGAGCGGCCGCGGAGTCCCGACGAGTGGGACAACGGGGCCATTCACGGTTACGGTAACGACGTCGACGAATATCCAGCCGGCCATGATCGGCGGACCGTGGACGCCGGACTGTTACGGGGGTAGCCCATGCAGCAACGGCATCACGACAAGCACAATGTACGCGCTCACATATGTGAAGGTCGTCGTTAGTTACACGGCCGACGGGACGGTGGTGGCGAGTGGAACGACTACGACTCCTCCATAAGGCTCAACGTGGGCAGGCACTCCTCGGCGCTTTGATCGTCGTCGTGATCCTTGGTGTTCTGACGGCCTCCTTGACGACGTTGGCGATCGAAGGTCAGCAGGCGGGTACAGTGGCGCGGGATCAATTGACGGCCCAATCCATTGCCGAGACCGGGATCAATGCTGGGCTGGCGACGGTGCAGGCGACATCCCAGAACGCGTTTACGAACAACTTATTCACGGTGACGAAGAGTTATGCGCAAACATGGGTGACCGGGGTGGGGTCACCGTGTAGCGCGAGCTCCGTTGCGTACAACATCGGGGACATGTTCTATCACTACTTCCCATTCACACCCTCGGCCGGACAACCCATTATCAACACGATTCAAAGGAGCTCTCCGCCAGCATCGGGGAATTGGATCCGGCTTTGGGATGCCGTGGCGGGCCCCGGCGGGCAGACGTATACGTGGGAAGTGCAAGCGGGCATCGAAGGCGTTGGATCTCCGTGCCCAACGTGGAACGACAACGGTTCGCAGACCATCATGATGTACCCGATTGGCGCGTACGCGTTCGCGTGGGTATGGGGACCGCAGGGCCAGGTGCTCGGGGAAATGACCGAATACACGCCGTCAGCGACTCCTGGCTACGTGGTGATGACGTACACGGACTGCCCAGCGTACTACCAACCGTCAACGTGCAACTATCCGACCGCGGTGCAGGTCGCAATCCCGGCCGGCGAGCTTCTCTGGGACGACCCCAATGTGTCGACGCCTACAGAGCCGTAGAGGGTTCGTCCTCGCTGAGTTACTCATTGTGGTCGCGATCTTGGCGATTATCGCCGCGATCGGGATATCAGGTTTTGTCCGGTCGCAAGAAGCGGGGACGCTCCGGCAGGGCGAGATGCAAACGGCGGCGATTCTCCGGGACGCTATCGTGCGCGCGGATGCTCCAGACGCAGCGGCATCAGGCGGAATCCAGGCGCAGATCGTCTTCGCCGCGGGGAGCGCGACCGTGGCGGAACAGATTCAGACGAACGGAGGAGGATGGGTCAACGTGACGCCGGCGGGGGCCAGTCTACAGCTCCCGGCGGGGGTCACGGTCCAAAGCACGACATGGACGGGGAACACCGCTCAAGTGAATCCTGGAGATACCAGCACGGGGACGTACGAAGCATATCACACGACCGTGGCGGGGTCGGTTACCTTGACGACCACGCACGGCATGACGGCAACGGTGTACGTTACCGGAGCCGGTACTGTGTGGTACTAAAGGAAGAAGTGGAGGATCCCGATGCGACGGCAGAGAGCGTTTACGCTCGTGGAAACGATCATCGCGATGGGGGTCGTGCTCATCCTTGGTGCGATTGCTTACGCGTCGTACGCGGGGATCGAGGCGCAGAGCCGCGATAAGGCTGGCGTCTCGATAGCCGACGGGGTAGCACAAAACCTCGGGCACTATGCCGCGCTCAACGGTGGATTGTATCCGACGGGGCGGACATCGGCGTCGTGGGCAACAATTATGGGCGATCTTGGGACGCTGGCCGAGTACAGCGCCACCGCTCCGACGACATTCACGGGATCAGGCGGTTTCCTCGTGTACGATACGGCCGGGAACACGTTCCAGATCGAGTTCTGGGCCAGCGGCGGGTCTGGCGCGGTGTACTGCCGCACGCCGAATGGACTGGCGCAGATCACGAAGCAGAATAGTGATGGCCCGTGGACGGGCTGCCCCTAAAGTGGATGGTTCCATGAGACGTCGGCAGGCATTCACCCTGGTCGAGCTGATCGTGACGCTCGCGATCGTGGTAATTCTCGCAGCGATCGCGATTCCGGTGTACAACACCGTCCAAGCGCAGGCACAGATCAAAGCGGATATCGCGGAACAGAACGTGTTGGTCCAAGCGCTTTCCTCGTACTACGCGGTCAATGGCTGCTATCCGAACGGACCGCGCGGGACAGGCAATATGCCCACGAACCTCGGCCCGTACGTCGGCAATACGTGGCCCGGTAATATGACGTACGTGACATTCATGAATGGTGGCTGGGTCAACTCGAGTAGCGGTGCGGTGAATTACGTGGGGGTCCTCGCTAACAGTGTGCTCACGCAGTCGGGGTCGTGGACCGGCGGCACGGCAGTGTTTAATGGCGTGTCTACGGGCGCCACAGTACTGGAGTGCCCGTAAGGGATCGGCATGATGACACAGACGGTAGGTGAGGGCATGAAGAGAGTCTGGACAACCTTGGTTATTCTAGTCATCGCTGGGGGCCCCATCGCCGTCCAGGGGACCGGAGCGATGGCGCAGCCGAACCAGACTAGGCTGGTCTTACTCTCGGAGGCGACACAAACGCCGGTACCGGTCGCGTTGGCCGTAGGACAACCAGTTGTAGTCCGGATTGACGGTCGAACGCCCACAACGGTGGCGACAACCCCTCCAGAGATCGTTGACGCCATTTTGCGCGAGGGAGAGATCCTCCTTATCCCGCTGCACGAAGGGCAAACGATGCTCTCGATCGGGATTGGAAACGGTGTGAACGCAAAACTGGCCTTGGCTGTTGGAACCGCAGACGGCGTTCGTTTGATCACGCTTAGCGAGAACGTTTCGGCGACACAGGCGGCTGCGACGGCTCCAACCACGTCAGCCAGTGGCGCGAATATCGAGACATTTGTGTCGGGACTGTCAGACTCCCAGCGGCAAGCCTTGATCACGTATCTACAAGCGCCTTCGTTGTCGACCTTGAGTGTGTTGGTCCAGTCTCTGAATACGGCCCAGCAGCAGACGTTGGTGGATGTATTGGCAAATCGGGACGCGCTTGCTGGGACATTGCTGCAAGCACAAGGTGGAGAACCTGGGCCGGTAATGGCAGCTCCTGCACCGGCGATGGCAGGCCCGATCCACAGCGTTGTACCAGTAACACCAGTGGTCCCGTCGGCGCCTCGGCCGCAAGCGGAGCCTGGTGTAACTGTTAACGCTCCTTCGGGTATCGTGGTCCACGTGATCCAGACGAACACCAAGGGCGTGCTGTACTTGAGTTACGTGCTCCAGAATACTACCAAAACGGGCGTGCAGGCAGACCCGCATGAGATCCAGGTCGCCGGTGCGCGCGGCCCCGTGACGGTCCGGCAGATGGATATCGGTACTCCGAGCGAGATCGCGGCCGGCAGTATGGAAACCGGCATCATCGCACTCGTCCCGGACGGCGGGAAAGTGAATGTCACGTGGGGGCTGAGAGACGCTAACGGAAACGCCTTGACCGTCGAGGTCTCCATCGCAATAAAGTAGGGGGAGTGTCTCTTCGATAGGCAAGCGAAAAACCTCATTGTCCTAGGACAACGAGGTTTTTCGCTTGCAAGGGTCCGAGTGTCTATGAAACCGGGGGGATTACCTCTGGAAGCTGATCATCAACCTCTGGAATGGCCGTGTCCACCTCTTCTGGCACGTCTTCGCTGGTCTCTTCCGGTGTCCACGTAGCCCGCATAACCTCGCTGAGCGTGGTCTCGCCGGCTCGGACATGCAGTACGCCATCAGAGAGAAGCGTTGGGGTCTGAGTCCAGAGGCGGAGGTCTTGTTCGGTCGTCTGATCAGTAAGGCGCCCCCGCGCCTTCGGCGTCATCACCATCAACTCACCGATAGCCAGTCGACCCCGATATCCACCGTAGCAGCGCTCGCAGCCGTCTCCGCGCATTTCCGTATTTGCGAGCCCTAGCCGGTTCGCTAACTCGAGCTCGGCCCCTTCGTACGCGACAGGCCGCGCACACCCAGCGCCCGCCCCGGCGTTGGAAGGGGCACAGATCCGCCGGAGGAGCCGCTGGCCAAGCACGGCTTGGAGGGTGTCCGCTAGTAGGTGGGCCTCAACGCCCATGTGCATAAGCCGAGGGACCGCGCCCGGAGCCGTATTGGTGTGGAGCGTACTCAACACCAGGTGCCCGGTGAGCGCGGCATCGACGGCGACGGTCGCGGTTTCTTTGTCGCGAATCTCACCGACCATGATCACGTCCGGGTTCCGCCGGAGGAAGCTGCGCAGCATGAGCGCAAACGTTCGTGAACGATGGGCTTCCAAGACGCGGTCGTCCACAGACGTTTGAATGATCCCAGGGATCTTCTGTTCCACTGGGTTTTCCACAGTGTAGATGAACTTATCGGGGAACCGTTGATGGATACGACGTAGAAGCACAGCGAGGGTAGTAGATTTGCCACACCCCGTGGGGCCGGTGACCAGAACGAGGCCGTGAGGAAGCGTGCACAATTGGTCGAGTTGATCATGGATAGCAGACGTAAAACCCAGGTCATCAAGTTCTTGGTGCGCGATGTGGCCGAAAATCCTGACGACGGCGTCCTCGCCGCGGTCGTCAGGACCGACCTCGATCCTAAGGTCATATTTCGGGTTCTCGGGGCTCGGCCAGCGCATGTCGCCGGACTGTGGAGTCTGGTGGTGCGCGATGTCACGGCGGGCAAGGAGCTTGATGCGACTGATGAGCCCGGCCAAGTGGCGGCGTTGGAACCGTACGCCGGGCGTGCCCTTACCGTCAACTCGGTAGCGCGCTTCACCGATGCCCTCACCGAAATCGGCGATGTGAATATCGCTGGCGCCCATGGCGATCCCGCCGTCGATGATGTCGCTGAGCAGACGGACGATGTGTGGGGCCGCAGTGAGTTCGCTCAGGTCCTGCTGGAGGTTCGTCACCGTCAGAGTCGCGATCTCGTCGTCAAGGGCATCGGCCGGAGGAGGAAGCCGATCCTGGGTAACAACCACGATCTCGGCGCGCCGCGGCCGGATAGCCGTGGCAATCTCGTCCCGAAGCTGAAGCGTAGGGTCGGCCACGGCCACAACCACTGATTGAGGGGTCACTTCAAGCACGGCACAGCGGCCGCTCCGCCGTAGGTCCGCCGGGAGGGCATCGCCGAGGCGGGGGTCCGGAGCTGCCGTCAGTTCACGGAACTCGAGTCCGACACGCGCGGCGCGCGCCCGGGCCAGATGGGTGGGGTGGAGCCATCCTCGAGCGATCAGCGCCTGCAGTGGGTCCTCGGTGTCTAGTCGCTCCGCTTCATCCCATTGTTCGACGGTAATGTACTCGCGGCCGATAAGGATGTCACGAAGGGATCGTCCAAGATCGCCGTTGGCAGAAGAGTGTGGGCTCATCAGCGTGAAGGGGGGAGTGACGCGAACTCGCGCTACTCCCCCGCTAACCTCCTCCCGGTCAGGTTACTTGCACGTGACGCCGACGGTCGTCGGCGTTCCGGCCGCTCCGAGATCGACAGTTCCGTGGATCGGGTCCATGCAGAGCACATGGGTATTGCCGCCGGTGGCCTGGGCCACAATTGTGAACGTGGCTGGCGTCGTGGTATTGATCGGCTCGTACGTCCAACTCGATGTGATGATGTTTGCCGCGGCCGTGGTGGGCGGCAAGTTGCTGGCGCCCGCGGTGGCAAGGTCGGTCACAAGGCCGGCCCAACTAGTCGCGCCGGTATTGGCTGTCGCGGCGACGTTCGCTGAATCGGTCGGGAACGCGCCAGTGGCTGACGCGGACTCGGAGGAGATCATCCCCGTGTACACCTGCTGCATCAGTTCATCCAGAGCTGCCGTTCTCGCGTTGGCGACCTGGCCGATGTATGTTGCGTAGGCGACGGAGCCTAGGATGAGAACGACCGCCATAGCGACAACGAGCTCGATCAGTGTAAAGCCACGACGCCGGTCATGCAGGCGCCGACTCAACAGCTGGAACATACGACACCTCCCACGTAGCCCGGCGAAATGGGTGAAGCGAATGGGTGCCGGACGGTACGCATGCAGATACGGTAGCAGATCCTCTTAAGGAAGGGGGAGACAACCTACGCTATGGGAGGTTGTCTCCTAAGAGCAAATGGGACTGTGGTACGGTCATAGACATGGTTGGTATCGATTTGAGCCTTTCCCCGATCATCTGGGCCGCGCCCTCGAGGCGTGGCATGGTCCACGGCACCCTCGAGCGGCCGGATCCGGAGGCGCTAACGGAGGCCCTCCGGGTCGCCGATGTGCGCGATCGTATGATTGCGCTAGCCGTCCCCACGCGGGACGTCCGCATCGGCATGCTGGCCAAAGGATTAGTGGGAGCCCGAGCACGGCGCGCCGCGACGTTGGCGGCTGCCCAGCAATTGCGGATCGACCCGGCCGTGGTCGCGGTGAGTCTCGACCATCATGGCAGTGAAGGCACGGCGTATGTTGCCGCGCCGACGGACACCGTCGCCAAGTGGGTGGCGCCGTGGTCGGCGGATCGGTGGCGCGTCTCAGTGGTGGAGCCGGCGGGGACCGCGCTGTTGAGGGAGGCCGGGAGAGACACCGTGGAGTTGTTTGTCCGGACGGGGGCAGGAACGCTCGATGTGGTGGTCGGGAGCCGGACTCGATGGGTCCTGGCCCGCACTGTCGATCTCGATTGGGAACACAACCTGCCGAGCGCGCGCGTGGAGGTGGAAGACACGATTACGCTCGTCCGCAAAGTAGGGGTGGAGTTGGGCGGGCTTGTCGTCGGCGGCGCCGGAGCAGCGGGGATCTTAGCAGACGCGCTCTCCACGCTTGGGACTATCCGGCCACTTATGGTTGGGGCAGGACTGGATGCCGATCTGCCACCAGAAGCACTCGTGGCGGCATCGGTAGCGCAGTGGGACCGCCAGCGACGCAGCCAAAAAGGGCTAGGGTGGAGCGATAGGATGCCGGGGCTGACGCGGCTGTGGCGGCGGAGGCGATCGAATGCGGCATAACTTGATAGTTCGTGACACGACGCGGCCCATCGCGATCGTCCTGTGGGCGCTCGTAGCGCTCGTCTCAATGCTGACGGTGGCTCAGGCGATGGCTGTTCGGAACGAGGTGCACACGTTGCGCCTCATTGTGAGCGCCGCGCAGGCTCGGGTCACGCAGTTACAGGCTCGGGCTGCAGAGGCTGACGCACGGGTGGCTCCGTTCCAACAAGCGAGTGAAATCGCCGCACAACTCGGGATGGATACCATCGAGCCTACGATGTTGCGGCAGGTCGAGCCGCAGGTCCCGACAGACATTTGGTTTACGGACGTCACGATGAGCCGCGATACGATCGGGGTCGATGGTCGCGGGCTGTCACTTGAAAGTATCGCCAAAACAGCAGAAGTGCTGCGAAATACCGCCGGGATCGCGTCGGTGCAGGTCACGGTTGTCACGAAAGCCGTGGAGGGCTGGTATAGCTTCCATATCGTTGCCCACCCGCAATCGCCATCGAAGGGAGGCCCGCGACCATGAAACGGCGCCTCCTGTGGTGGGTCCCGCTATTGCTAGCCGTACTGGTGGGGGCCGGCGGCCATATGTTGTTGATCGGCCCGGTTCAGCGGGACATCGGGAAGCTCCGGCTACAGCTTGGCGCGTTGCAGGCCCAGCAGATCCAAGCGGAAGCGCGGATTACCAGAGACACGCGTGTAGAGCAGGTCCCGTTGCCGATTAGCGACTCGGGGTTAGACCGCGTTTGGCCAGGGCTTGCGAAAGACGTTGAAACTCATGGGTATACGGTCCAACTCCTGTCATTCGTTCCCGGGATCTCTGGCCGGACGCGTACCCTGACGCTGACCTTGCGGCTGACCGGCTCGTACCTGGCGATGAACGACACACTCATCACGATCAATAAAATGATCCCGTTGTGGAGCTGGCGCACCCTCGAAGTTCAGTCGCAGACGGGGACGGACGTTACGGTGGTCGCTACCGGGGTGCTGCCATTGACCGGAGCCCCGGTAGTGGGGGTTGGAACGGCTCCGACACAACCAACGCAGCCGGGGCAGCAGGGGCCCACGCCTCCGCCTGCTCCTCCATCGCGACAGGCACCCGGAGGTCCACGTCCATGAAGAACAATACGTTGCGCCGGGCTGCAATTGGGCTCGTAACCTTAGCCATGGTGGGAGTCATTGTGCGACCTCAAGGAGTACTCGGTCAGTTGGCCGGGCAAACTTCTGGAGGGGCAGCACACACGACTACCGCCCCCGTTCCAGCTACTCGACCAAGCGTGGGGGCTCCAGTCACAACGGGGCGGCGTGACCTGTTCGCGCCACCGCCTGGGGTGGCAACGGGCGCGCACGCAGGCAGCACGGGTGCCGCAGTACCGTCGATGCCAGGGCCACAGATCGGGTCCATCTCTCTTCCGCCACTTCCGGGAGCCGTAGGGATCGGCCCCGCGTCGGCCCCACCGGCGCTTTCTGGCCAAGGAGGGCAGGGGACGCCAACAGCTCCCACCATCGAATTGCGCGGGGTCGCTCTCGGACGTACACCACAGGCGGTGCTGGTATCCGGTGGGACATACGCGATTGTCACGGTAGGGCAGAAGACGGATTGGGGCACGGTGACAGGCATTACCGCTACGACGGTTACCCTTAGGATGGATAGCGGGTCGCGTACACTAAGGTTCGAGACACCACATCCAGCAGCAACGACACAGACGGGGAGCCACTAATGCGGACACTTCTGGCCCTACTGACGGTTCTCACCCTGGGCGCAACGATGGCGCTGGCGGCGCCCACGCCCGCGCGCCCCGCAGCGACGGGTGTCGCGACATTGACGGTTGACCTAGTGGACGTGCCGTTGACCGACGCGCTCTCGATCCTGGCGCGGACCGCGCATATCAATCTGGTCGTTCAAGGCGCGATGACCGGGACGGTGACATTGCGCGTCGCGAACCAAACGGTTGATCAGGCGCTCGCGGTGCTCGCAAGCACCTATCGCCTTGACGTCAGCCGGGTCGGCCCGACGTACATCGTGCGCCAGTTGGCCGGTGACGCTATCCGGATCGCGCCCGCACAGGTCGGCTCATCCGATGTGGTTGTGCGTACCTACAATCTGCGGTACGCGTTGGCGAGTGAGGTCGCATCAGAGATTCGAACGCTTCTTGGCGTTTCCCCCGCTACGAATACCCAACAGGCGACCGTGATCGGGCAGCCGCCGACAGCCCCACAAGGTGGCGGGAGCTCAGGGGCAGGCTCGACGACCGGGACAGGAACGACGCCCACGAACGGCGGCACTGGGGCTCCATCGGGCGGCGGATATACAGCTCCAACCTCAGCAGCACCGCCGGCGTCGACCGCGCCGAGTAGTCCTAGCCAAGCGACAGGTGGGCAGGCTACACAGAAGGGCGTGGCCGTGGCGAGCGATGACCGGACGAACAGCATCACTGTGGCGGCCTCATTCGATCTTCAAGTCCAAGTCCAGGATGCGATCCTCCGACTCGACCGTCCAACTGGCGGGCCACAGATTGTGACCCCTCACGGGAGTAACGCGCCAGCCCCGCAAACCGGCAGCTCGAGTGGTGACCCGGTAGTGGGAGCGCGGGTCTCGAACGGGACCTACCGCTACGATATCCGCTACGCCGACCCTCAGTCGATGGCAAGCGCAGTCTTGAATCAGGTGAACGGCGTCACGGTGCTCGTGGATCTTCGGACAAACTCCCTGTACGTAACAGGCGACTCCGGACTACAGCGGCAGGTGAGCGCGATCCTGAGCACGCTCGATAGCCCAAGCGTCCAGATCATGATTCAGACGGAGATCCTGGACATCTCGAAATCGGCGTCCAGCAACCTCGGGATTCAGTGGTCGTGGCAGCCATTCTCGCTGAGTCAGATCGCGACGGGGAACCAGTTGCAGGGGTCAGGCGTGTACCCGATCGTAGCGACACTGAACACGCTCGTAACCCAAGGGGAAGGAAGAGTCCTCGCAAACCCGCAGGTGTCGACGCAAAATGGGGTCCAGGCGACGATCAACGTCGGCGAAACGCTGTACATCCCGGTGACGACCACCACGAATGGCGTATCGACGACAACGCTGACCACGGTCAACGCTGGGATTCTGTTGTTAGTGACCCCACGGCTCAACGGCAACGGGATGGTCACAAACTCGCTCAACGTGCAGGCGAATAGCATCTCGGGGTACACGCCGCAGGGGTACCCGGACATCACCCAACGCTCTGTGAGCTCGATCATCACGGTTCACGACGGGGAACCCATCCTGATCGGCGGGTTGATCTCCGATAGCACGACCAAAGCGATCCAGAAGATTCCCGTCCTGGGTGACCTCCCGTTGGTCGGATCACTGTTCAAGTACACAACAACGGACCACACATACGACAACATCGTGATGATCCTGACCCCCAGGTTGATTACGCCGCGGAACGGCGCAGTCCTGGGATCAGGAACGCATTAGGAGGCGGGCGCATGCGTACTTACGAGAAGTCCATTCTGACGGGAGCGGTGAGCGCCGGCCTCATCGTGGCACTCTCGTTGCTGATGGCAACGAGTTCAGCGCCGGCATGGGCGGATGGCCTTGGTGGGAGTCAGATCACGGTGAATCAGGATACCGTGACCTCGACCCCATACGATCTGACGCTGTCCCCCAACGGTGAGTTCCGAGTGATCCATTTTGACGCGGGACTCGTGAGCTCAGTGCTGGTGGCGAAGCCGTGGCTGCTCACGGTTTTGATCCAGGGCAACGACGTCGTGCTGCAGTCGAAAGCAACGAGCGGTGACACGCAGTTGGTCGTCTATGTCGGCGCCGTTGGGACGTTGTGGCACGTCACCATTGGAGCACATGGCGCTGTAGCCACACGGATTCTCGTGCGAGCCCCAGGCGCCGAGCCGGTGACGATGAGCACTCCGACGCCCCCTCAGCCTACAACGGTTGCAGTCACAACACAGCGCCCAACGATCGGACCGAACCCGCAGCTCACTGCATTTCTCAGCACGCTGTCGGCCGCCCAGCGAGCAGGGTGGAATGCGTGGCAGAAGAGTCCATCTGGAACCGGCCTGGCTGATTGGGTCGCGGGACTATCGCCCGCGCAGCAGACGGCATTCAACACTCTCGTGCAGGAAGGGATCGTAACGGTCCCGTCAATCCTAGGAGCGCAGCCGGGAGTGCCAGCCATCCCGCCGATGGTCGACACAACCACCGTGTTGGGACAGCAGCCGACCATGGCACCAACGATACCGCCAGCAACAGCTGTACCGGTACGGCCAATGGTGGCAGGTGCTTCAGACCCAGTCGGCAACCAAACAGCACCGGTGAGTGGAGTGGTTGTCACAGGCGCTCCCGAAGGAGTCCTAGTAACGGCAACAGCAGCCCCAACGGCCAAAGGGATAGAGGTTCGCTACACGATTCACAACGGGCTGACCGTTGATCTCGGCAACGCTGAAGTTACCGCTACCGATGGGGTAGGACACGATGCAACGGTAGCCGGTATTCCCACAAGGAAGATCGCCGCGGGGCAGGACTTTTCTGGCACGGTGATCGTCCAGGCTACACACTCGCCGATCACGCTGAAGTGGACGTGGGGCCGGTGGGCGCACGCCAAGACGTGGTTCGTGACATACTCGCTGCCGAACGGAATGATTCACTTCACGCTGACTGTGTCATAGCGTAACCACCATGATGTGGGCGGAAGCACTGGTGATCGGCGCGCTCGGTGGCGCCGCCGCGGACTGGATCGCCGCTCGCGGAGCTGGGACCCAGGCGACACGCAGGTCGATGCTGATCACGGCGCTGATCGGTGCCGCGGTAACCGCATTGATCGTAACGCATGGGGCACGCGGCTGGCACGCGTGGCTTCTCCCGTTGTGGCTGTGGGGTTGGATCCTTGCAGCCGACGCCGACCTCCGGACCCAGGAACTGTACGATGCGGACACGTTTGGCTTACTCGCGCTCGCGCTGATCGCGGGGCTGGCCGACCACATCATCCTGGTCGCGCTGGCCGGCGCGGTCGCAATGGCGGCGATCTGGCTGATCGTTCGTGGCGGGCTCCGGTGGTGGACGTGGCGCGCTTCCGTAATCTTGGCCGGTGTGGGCGCGGTCGTCGCGATCGTCGCCCGTTACCATCTGACCGTCGTACAGGCGCAGCTCGCACCCCCAACCAGAGCTATCGTGTACGGAACCATGGCGCACGCTTGGACGGCGGCCATGATATGGATGGTTGTCGGTGCCGCCGTGGTCGCGCTGGCCCCGGTCCTGGGGTGGATGGGGACGATCAGCCGCCGGGCCCATGGGCCCGATGAGCAGGTCGGTGGGGCCGACGTGCTCCTGTGGGCCGCGATCGGCGCCTGGTTCGGGCTGCGGTGGGTGTGGCCGGTTGCTGGGGCAGCCGTGATCGCGCTGGCGCTCGTGGCCGGCGCGCAAGTACTGGCTCGGAAGCGTGGATGGCACCTACCGTGGGCGCCTGAGGGCCTGCCGATCGCTCCGGTGTTGTTCGTGTTGCTGGTGTTTGCATCCTAAGAACGATGGAGGCCAGGACATGACCCTCAGGGCGGCAGCGAAAACGGACCCGAAAGCGCTGGCGGGCGCACTGACGAAATCGCTGCAAACGGCAGACACGATGGAGATCCACGCCGTCGGGCCGCACGCGGTCAACCAGGCGATGAAGGCGATCGCGATTGCGCGAGGCTACCTGCTCTCATCGGGCCCGGACGTCAGTTGCGTGCCCCTCTTCATGCGCGTGCAGATCGACGACCAAGAGCGGACGGCGCTCAGGCTCATTGTGGGGATCCGTGATCTCCATGTCTGATCCACGGGAGATCGGCGCCAGGGGATTGCAGCCTGGGCTTCCCGTTGAGCAGACTGCGTTAGAGGGGTCAGGACACACAGTCGAGGTCCGGCGGTGCCGGGCCACCCGGGCTCGCGGGAGCCTGGCGATAACCGGCAGTGTTACATAAGCGCGCAGACGGGCCGGGTGGCTACACTCCGACGGGCTCCTCCGTGGTCGCCCGGGTCCGTGCGACCGCACAACCAGGGTGCTCACCGTAGGGCGGGAATCGCCGAAGGGCCATACCGTACCGTTTCCAGGATACCCCTCACCCATGGGCAGGGGGCAACCATACAAGACAAGAATACGAGCGCGACGACGAGAACAGATGGTCTGCCTCGTCACAGCGCCACACGCCTGAAACAGCTGGGGGAAGGAAGTGGGGGATGGGAGCGGCGAACGCGCTGGCGCAATCCGTGGAGGGGCCAGAATGAGTCAAGTCGTCATCGAGAACCCAATCATTAACTCGCCTTTCGACGAGCCGACCCGCCATTTCAGGTTTAGCGACGATGGAATCACGGATGAGGTGGTTGACGGCCGTCGTACCAGTTCGTATTTCATCCCTATCGCCAAGCCGAAAAAGAAAGGGACGCAACAGCTTCAATTTGATACGGAGTGGACACAAGATCGCATCGAAGAAAACAGGCTCGTCAACGATATCCGCCGTCGCGTCGCGATGTGGCGCAAGGGCGGCTACGGTGGTGTGACGCCGACTACCGCACGTTTGATTGCCTACTGGACCGATCCCACCCGCGAGAAGAAGCTATTTTTCTGCCAGAACGAAGGTATTGAAACCGCCATCTACATTACCGAGGTGGCAAAGAAATACGGCGATACATGGATAGAGAACGCGATACGCGCGGCAAACGACACGTCGAACCCCGGTCTGCCGCGTATGGCGTTCAAGATGGCCACCGGTTCCGGCAAGACCGTCGTTATGGCCATGCTCATCGCCTGGCACACGCTCAACAAGCACGCCAACCCGCAGGATGCACGCTTCTCCGACACGTTCCTGATCGTCACGCCTGGCATCACTATCCGCGACCGGTTGCGCGTGCTGTTGCCGAACGACCCGGACAACTACTATCGCCAGCGTGATATTGTCCCGCCCAGTGACAGGACCGATCTCGGGCAGGCCAAAATCATCATCACCAACTACCACGCCTTGCAACTGCGCGAGAGGGTCGCCGCCGGCAAGATCACGAAGTCGATTCTCGCCAACGGACAGCCAAGTCCATTCACCGAAACGCCCGACCAGATGGTGCGCCGCGTCTGTCGCGAGTTGAGCACCAAGAAACACATCATCATCATCAACGACGAAGCCCATCATTGCTACCGTCGCAAACCCGACGGCGAGGATGAAGCGCTCACCGGCGATGACCGCATCGAAGCTAAACGACGGGACGAAGAGGCTCACGTCTGGATTGCCGGGCTCGAGGCCGTAAAGGCTAAGATCGGCGTGAAGGCCATCTACGATCTCTCGGCCACACCGTTCTTTCTGCGCGGGTCGGGCTACCCCGAAGGCACGCTCTTTCCGTGGGTGGTCTCAGATTTTTCGTTGATTGACGCCATCGAGGCCGGCATCGTCAAAGTGCCCCGCGTGCCGGTGGCTGACGACTCGATGACAGGTGAGCAGCCCACCTACCGCGACCTATGGCTCCGGATCCGCGAGGACCTGCCCAAAAAAGGACGCAACGCCGATGAGGTACTTAGCGAACCGAATCTCCCGGTCGAACTGCAAGGTGCGCTGCTCAGTCTCTACGGCAATTACGAGAAGTATTACCGCCTATGGGAGCAGAACGTCGAGGCCCGCGCCCGCGGCATCACGCCGCCTGTGTTCATCGTCGTCTGCAACAACACCAACGTTTCCAAACTCGTCTTCGACTTTATCGCCGGGTGGGAAAAACAGATCGGTAAACAGACGGTCGTCCAGGCTGGGCAACTGCCCATCTTCCGAAACGATGACGGCCATGGCGCCTGGCTGCATCGCCCGAACACCATCCTGGTGGACAGTCGGCAGCTCGAATCCGGCGAATCAATGAGCAACGACTTCAAGAAGATCGCCGCTCGTGAGATCGACAATTTCAAGTCCGACTACCGCGCCCGCTTCCCCGGCCGCGATGCCGAAAGCCTGACCGACGAAGACTTGCTGCGCGAAGTAATGAACACGGTTGGCAAGGCGGACAAGCTCGGCGAACATGTCAAGTGCGTGGTCAGCGTCTCCATGCTCACCGAGGGGTGGGATGCCAACACTGTCACCCATATTCTGGGCGTGCGCGCCTTCGGCACGCAACTGCTATGCGAGCAGGTGGTCGGACGCGCCTTGCGCCGCATGAGTTACGCGGCCAATAACAACGGCCACTTTGACCCTGAATATGCCGAGGTCTATGGCGTGCCATTCTCTTTTATCCCGTGCAGCGGTGCAACCGCAGATCCGAAGCCCGGACCGCTGCCCACTCGCGTGCGCGCTCTTGAAAGCCGCATCGCCTGCGAGATCGCCTTTCCCCGGCTGCTCGGCTACCGCTACGACGTGGCCGGTGAACGGCTCACTGCCTCCTTCAGTGACGAATCTAGGCTGGCCCTTTCCACTGCCGACATTCCCACTAAGACCGAGAACGCGCCCATCGTCGGTGAATCCAGCATCCACACCCTGGATGATCTCAAGTCCCGCCGGTTCAACGAGGTCGCCTTCCGGCTGGCCCAGCTCACACTGGAACGATACTTTCGCGACGACGACGGCAACGACAAGCCTTGGCTCTTCCCGCAACTGCTCGGCATCGCCAAACGCTGGCTCGCCGAATGCGTCACGGTCAAGGACAACGCCTTCCCGCAACTACTGCTGCTGGTCGAGCTCGCGCACGACGCCGTCGACCGCCTCTATAAGGCCATCGTCGCCTCGACCGACGGCACAGCGGAGCTCAAGCCCATCCTGCGTCCGTATGACACCATCGGCTCCACCCGGTACGTCGATTTCGACACGACTCGACCGGTTTTCGCCACCCGCGAGGACAAATGTCACATTTCTCATGTGGTGGCCGATACCGACTCCTGGGAGCAAAAGATGGCCGAAGCCATTGAGAACATGCCCGAGGTCATTCGCTACGTCAAGAATCACAACCTCAGCTTCACCATCCCCTACACCCTGAACGGCGAAGAAAAGAACTACATCCCCGACTTCATCGTCTGCATCGACGACGGCCATGGTCGGAACGACCTCTTGAACCTGATCGTCGAAGTGACCGGTGAGAAGAAGAAGGACAAGGCCGCCAAAGTCGCAACGGCACGCACACTGTGGGTGCCGGCCATCAACCACCACGGCGGCTTCGGCCGCTGGGCGTTCATCGAAGTCGCCGATCCGTGGGACGCACAAAATCTCATCCGCGACTTTCTGCGACAGGCGCAGGCGGAGTCAATAACGGGAGTCGCTCATGGCTAAGAAGTTGGCGAAGAAACACGCCACTCGGACGAAAGTTGAATCCATCCGCCACAAGAATAAGCGCGTCAACATCCCCACGGAGGAGCTGCGTGACTTCGTGCGGGACGAAGAGGTCGCTCCCAAGACCATGCTCTACCCGCGCGATCCGTCGCTCGATCCGCAACTGGTCTGGAAGGGCAAGGACGAACAAGACCGGGAAGACCTAGCCGTTCCTGTGGTACCGATCTACATCCAAGAGAAGATTCACCCCCAGGCCATCATCGACGCGCTGCCCCGCATCGAGCAGCCTGGCGACGATCAGACCAATCTCTTCGCCGACTTCAACGGCGGCCCGCAGGACTTCTCACAGCGGGTCGATTTTTACCATCACGAACAGAACTGGAGCAACCGCTTCATCCTTGGCGATTCGCTGCTCGTCATGACCTCACTGGCCGAGAAGGAAGGACTCAAGGGCAAGGTACAGACGATCTACATCGACCCGCCCTACGGCATCAAGTTCGGCTCCAACTGGCAGGTGAGCACGCGCAAGCGCGACGTGAAGGACGGCAAGGCCGAGGACGCCACACGCCAGCCCGAACAGGTGCGCGCCTTCCGTGACACCTGGAAGCTGGGCATCCACTCCTACCTCGCCTACCTACGCGACCGGTTGGTAGTGGCCCAAGACCTCCTGACCGAAACGGGCAGTGTCTTTGTGCAGATCGGGGACGAGAATGTGCATCTCGTGCGGTGCGTGCTGGATGAGGTGTTCGGGAGTGAGAATTTTTGTGCACAGATTACCTTTCGGACATCGGTGCCACTCACCTCGACTGGCTTGGCGGGAGTGGGTGACTACCTGCTCTGGTACGCGAAGAATCATGAAACGATGAAATATCGCGACGTGTTCACCTCGCGAGAGGTGGGTGAGGATACAGTATTCACATCGGTACAGTTGCCCGATGGGGCCCGCCGACCCATGTCGCCGGAAGAGCGGGCTGAGCCGAAGCTCCTTCCAATGGGGTCGCGGGTATTTGGAACCGATAATCTAGTCTCGAGCGGCTATACCCCGACGTGTATTTTCCCTATCGAGTTCGACGGGCGCAGATTCGAGCCAAGTTCTGGAAAAAGCTGGAAGACTAATCAGCGCGGCATTGAAGCATTGAGGAAGACGGATCGTCTTTCTGCATCAGGCAAAACCCTACGCTACCTTTTCTTCGTTGACGACTACCCGGTAATGAAGCTGTCGAACCTATGGGTTGACACAAAAGGAGAGTCTGACAAGAGCTACGTGGTCCAAACGAACACGAAAATCATCGAACGCTGTTTCCTGATGACCACCGACCCCGGCGACTTGGTGCTCGATCCGACCTGCGGCAGCGGCACCACCGCCTATGTCGCCGAGCAGTGGGGCCGGCGCTGGATCACCTGCGACACCAGCCGCGTCGCGCTGGCGCTGGCACGTACGCGCTTGATGGCCGCCAAGTACCCGTACTACCTGTTGACCGACTCGCCCGAGGGGATCAAAAAGGAAACGGAACTCACCGGCAAGACGCTGCCCGAATACAAGACTGAAGATGACATCAGGAAGGGCTTTGTCTGCAAGCGCGTGCCGCATGTCACACTCAAATCCATCGCCAACACCCCGGACATCAAAGAGGGTATGACGCGCGAGCAGATCGACGCCGCCATCGCCCGCCATGCCGAGACCGAAAGGCTCTGGGACCAGCCGTATGAGGATAACAAGCGCGTGCGGGTGAGCGGGCCGTTCTCGGTGGAGAGCCTGTCGCCGCATCGCGTGCTCTCGACGGCCGACGAGAGCCAGGAGGACACGGTGACGGAGCAGGAAGCGCGCAGGCAACAGGACTTCACCACTGTGATCCTGGACAACCTAAAGAAAGCGGGCGTGCAGAACACCCGCAAAGGAGAACGACTGAGCTTCGACCGGCTCGACCCCTACGCCGGAGCGTGGTTGCACGCGGCGGGCGAATACACCGACGCCGGCGGCAAGACCCGGCGCGTGGCAGTCTCTATCGGTCCGGAGCACGGGACCGTCAGCCCGCAGCAGGTCAAGGAATCCGCCAAGGAAGCGGTACATGGCGTCGGCTTCGATATGCTGATCATCTGCGGTTTCGCCTTCGACCCGTACGTCGATGAAGAAGTGAAGCTCTACGGCAAGCTGACCGTGCTGCCAACCAAGATGAACCCTGACCTGGCGATGGGCGATGAACTGCTCAAAAAGACCGGCGCGGGCAACCTGTTCATGGTCTTCGGTGAGCCGGATGTGGAGATCAAGAAGCAGAAGAATGGCCAGATCGTCGCCGAGATCAAGGGTGTGGATGTGTACGACCCGACCACCGGGCAGATTCGCAACGCCTCCACCGAGGACATCGCCTGCTGGTTTATCGACACGGACTACAACGGCGAGAGCTTCTTCGTGCGCCACGCCTACTTCACCGGGGCGGAAGAACCTTACGACAAGCTCAAACGGGCACTGCGTGCGGAGATCGATGAAGCGGCCTGGAGCAGATTGTACAGCACGGTGAGCCGGCCGTTCGACAAGCCCGAATCGGGCAAGATCGCCATCAAGGTTATCAACCACTACGGCGACGAGGTGCTCAAGGTTTTCGCCGTCTAACACGCTCGGGGGCTGTTTCGGAGGTGTTGGTTCCATGAAAAAGAGCAAACGATCAGGCCCCAGGATGCCTACGCGCCATGAGATTATCAAGCACCGGCAACAACTAGTTGCTGATCCTTACGTGAAAGCCAGCCCATCCGAAGTAACAGATACGCCATGGATATATGCTCGCCGACAAATTGGCGATTATCCGGAAGCGACTGAGCGCAGTGGCAAATGGCTGATCTTCACACCGGTTGAAAGGATAGATGAAACCTGGGCCGCGATAAAAGCGGCAACTGAAGCGGGTAGACTCGGGGATAGCTCAAAGGTTGCGACAATGTACCCGAACCCGCTCAATAGAAACCCAAGCAGTCGAGTCGTTTGCGTTTACACTTATGATTCGACAGACGAGGTAGACGTTCACAGAGTGAGGGATGTACTGCGTGAACTTGGCTTTACTCAGAAACTGCCCTACAAGACTGATCGCGATACTCTCAAGGGCAACTACCAGCACACAAGCCATACGCGCATCGGCGCGTACTACGAATGAACCCCGGGCTTTTTGAAAGTTCGCTGCGTTCACTCAAGAACGCCTACGACGATCGAGTCGTAGGACTTGCGTGGTGGTAAAGTGCACTACAAGATGGCGAATTCCAAACCCCGCACCAGAAGCACACTTACCTTCGTGATGGAATCGAGGCGCCAAGTTATTTTTCCAGACTCGTGTCTCCTCGTGTTCATTGATGAAACTGGGGGCCCGTTATTCACCGACCCCACCTACCCAATATTTGGATTAGGAGGATGTGTTGTTCCTGTCACAGATTATGTTGACTACTTGAGAGACTCGTGGACTCAAATGAAGACGACGTACTTTGGGGGAGCGTCCATCATACTACACGCATCGGGCGGCCGTAAGCCTGGGAAACGAAGGGCCGAAGCTGTGGCGAACTTCCTCGGCACGTCTGCTTTTGGACGGATAGCCGCTGTGGTTACTAACAAGACTATGTTGGTTCAGGGCATCCGCCCTTACCAACTCGCTGCCGGTGCGCTAGTAGACTGTTTGGTGAAGGTTGCCAAATGTGCATTCACAGAGATCGTCCTTATTTTCGAAGAATCGGCCAGCTACGATACGGTAGCCTTTCGGGAATTTGAGGGGTACGGGATAGTCCGAGATGGCTGCCGGATTCCCCTTGCGAAGTACCGTATGCCCAAGGGAGCTAACGAGCCGGGACTTGAAATTGCAGACTGCCTTATTCATGCGATTGGTTCCCACGTGCGTAAGCGTCTGGCAACTTCGACGGAGCCAGCCCCCGATCCAATCTACGCTAGTGCGTTCATCAACATTCCGTCCTCTTGGCAGAGCTCCATCGAAATCACCAAAGTATTCTGATCACACGGTCGCAATCATGTACTCCATGTCTCTTTCATGGAGGTAACGGGTTATCCGCATACAAAACCCTTGGACGATATCCAAGAATCGTGCTTGGCCCTACCGATCCCGATCGGTGGCGCGACCCAGCCTCCGCGGCACTGCTCATACCGCCGGCAAGCTCCGTCTTCTACACACTCTTGAGGTCAGCTCGAGAGTACATCTCGAGGCGATAGCGTGGATCCGGGTCCGGCTGGCGACGGATTTTAAGGTCAAGCGGCGGCTGTGGCCACCGCGGCATGCAGAAAGTGGAGCAGGACCGTCGGTATCTCGGATACCTGAGGCTGCTCTTCGGGATCGGACTCGCATGGCTTCCACTCTATGGGAACACAGACTGGGCCGCGAACCGCCGATTGCCACGTTGTCACCGCTTCCGCTGTTCTGGCGCCGTCGCGCATGGTGGGCTTGGAGGAACGGGACACAGGGGGAGGCTCACGCGGACCCTACCCTAACCGAACAGGAGTTCGGGCTCGCGTTGTCGTATGATTCTCCGGCTTCAAGGAGCCAAGACACCTACACAGCAGGAGCCGCGGACGGATGTCGACTGAGCCCTTTCATCGCTGGTACACATCCGTTATGGCGTTCTCGCCAAGTTTGGTGCGTGATGCAATTTCTGAGCTCGGGTGCGACAGATCGGGGTGGTTGCTCGATCCTTTTTGCGGTACAGGAACGTCCTTGGTCGAGTCGGCCTTAAAGGGTGTTCCCGCGATCGGTGTCGATTCAAACCCGTTCTCCTGTCTTTGCAGCAAAGCCAAGACCCGCCCGGGTGTTGATCCCGACCGGCTGGAGGCGGCTTGTCGCGAAATTATTGCGCTCGCGGACGCCATTGGAAACTCAGCAGAGCACACTCCACAGGCGCTTCCTCATGTCGTCCGGAAAGGGTGGGTATCATCGAGAATTTGGTCGTCCGCAAGTACCTTATTCCATCTAGCTGGGAGCATTCGAAGCTACGACTCCAGACGGCTGCTGCGCTTAGCGATCATCTCGGCGGTTAAGGAACACTGCGCGAATGTGGCCTTTGGACCTGAGATCTACAAGAGAAGCAGGCGATGCAAGCTGAGTCTACGCCAGGCCATTTTGGGAAAAGTAGGTCAGATAGCGACAGATCTGAGGTCGGCACGTAAGCAACGGGGTTGGGGAAACATTCGTGTCATTCACGGAGACTCACGAGATCTTGGTTTCCTCGATCGGATAGCTATAGATGGCAAGATACGCTGGATCATTACCTCGCCACCGTATCCGACTGAGCACGATTACTCGAGGATCACGAGAATCGAATTGGAACTCGGTCGATTTGTACGCTCATATAGTGATCTTCGAAAGATCAAGCGAATGCAACTTAGGTCGAACAGCAAGACCGTGTATGTGGACGACGAAGATTGGCGTTTCGTGAGCAGGATGTCGTCCGTCACGAGACTGGTCAGGATGCTCGAACGTCGGGCAAGCCAGAAGACCTATGGATTTGCGCGCCAATACCCCAAAGTGGTCGGCAACTATTTTGGCGGCCTTCGACGCCACCTCGCCTCAGTGGCCGATGTGATCGTTCCTGGCGGTCGAGCTTTATATGTACTCAGCGAACAGCGCTCATACTTCGGTGTGCATATCCCAACTACTCAGATTCTCGAGGAAATTGCGTGCGAGAGGCTTCGAGGTTTCCGTTGCATTAGTAGGAAAACTGTAAAAATCCGCAGGGGCACGCGCGGGACTACCCGTCCCATCTATGAAGAAGCCATGATCCTTGAGCGACGCTAGTGGAGGGCCGGGACTTACGGCTGACGTTGAATCTTCCAGACACCGGTCGGATTTGGGCGCGATTCATTCGTGGATTCGCCCCTAGTGTGGGCAGCGCGTGTCGAACATCGGATAAAAGGTGTCCAAGCGCAGCGCGAGCAAGTTACGCAATGTGACATGCTAGCACAACGAACGCATGGATTACACTGATCTCCGTCGATAGTTTGACCTAGGAGAATCCGGCCTTGGGCAAGATCAAAGTACACGAGAAGGCACTCGCCCATTTGAGTAGAGGTCTATACCGCAGCCCTGCCAGCGCATTGCGAGAACTTGTAAGCAACGCATGGGATGCGAGCGCTAGGATCGTACGCATCGACACAGGCGCTCCGCATTTTTCGGAGCTCACTGTGCAGGACGATGGGGAAGGCTTTACCGGTGAGGATTTCGTGAGCCTCATGGAGGGGGGTATTGGCAATAGTGAAAAGCGCGTTGGCCCTCCAACATTGATCAATGATCGGCCAATCATCGGGCGCCTTGGTATTGGGATGCTCGGCATAGCGCAAATCACAGGCGGTTTCACCATCACTTCTAAGCCAAGAAACGGCAAAGGCTTCAGGGCAAGAGTGCAGCTGTACGACCTAATAAGACCGCGTCTGGACAAAGATGATAAGGACATCGTCGTGCTTCCAGATGAAGTAGACGTGGGTGAGTATCAGCTTCTCGACGACTTTGATCCGGGTAGATACAAAGTAGGGACGACTATCGTTGCGGACGACCTACATCCCGCCTTTGTGCAATCGTTCAGGGAATCCTACCAAAAGCCACCAAGAAATTGGGCAGAATTCATCCGGCGGTCGACAAAGAAAGCGACGATCCAGGAACTGGGGGATCATTGGCGCCTCGTATGGGAACTGGCCGCTGCTTGTCCTCTGCCTTATGTCGGGGCGCGTGCGATTCCAGACCATCTCGTTGCCGACGACCACAAGAAACTCGAGGGCTTTGCTTTCAAAGTTCTTGTAGATGGTCTTGAACTCCGGAAGCCTGTCTGCCTTGCGGGTAACGAGTCGGGCTATACGACGCACAGGATTCAGCCGACAACTCAAAGAGTCTTCGGTCGCGATGTGAGCTTTCACGGCTACATCGTCGTGCAAGAGGGAAAGCAGATCACCCCCGACGAGCTGAGGGGTATAATGATTCGCATAAGGCAAGTGGGAATAGGTCTGTACGATCGTTCTCTGTTGGATTATCGCTACAATGAGGGTCCACGTAGCAGGTGGATCACCGGCGAGGTGTACGTCGATCAGGGCCTTGAAGATGCTCTTAACATAGACAGAGACAGTTTCAATCGTTTCCATCCAGAATTTCGCCTGATCCAGAAGCAGATGCATGAGGCTCTGCAAGATGTTGTGTTCCCGAAGGTATACAAACAGATCGACGTTCGCTCGGACGCGCGCCGGGATACTCGTACCCGCCAGCGAACCAAGTTCATCCGCGAGGTGCTAGCTGAAGGCAGCGACGCTCAGGTTAAACTGCATCAGACAAAAGCTGGCAAACTGGAGGAGGTCCTGGCAAGTTCGATCGTGAGGAGGTCAGGGAAGCGGCTTGAAGTCGATTTGCCATCTCCAGAAGCCATGCCCACTAAGAAGCCTAACAGGCTTCTGGCTAGCGCCATTGTCGCGATCTATGATTCGAGCCAACAGGAGGTAAGCCAAAGTCGACGCCGCGATACATTCATTCAGCGAGTCCTGTCACTACTAGCTAAGTGGTAGGAGATGAGCGGCCTGGATTTTCCCTACCGTCAGTGCCCACTGAAACACTTCGTCAGGACTGACGGCTGGCTGCCGATGTGCAGACGGCGCCTGCAGGCTCTACGCCAGGGCAGGAGGCCGAAAGATGTACGGCGGCTCAGGTACTTTACGTTTTGTGCGGTGAGCGCTATCGATGTTCTCATGCTGGACGTAGCAAGAGTGATTCGACCATCCAAGGACGGCCAGTTTGATACCGTGTTTTTCTTTACAAGAAGTGACGAGGCAGTCCTCGAAACTCGACAGAGCATTCCGGGCGCAACGGGCTTCCCCGACGAGTTCGTTGAGACTGTATTACTCGACGATTTGGATGAGCATATCACGGACATCCTGCCGGAAATCCCGGCAGAGCGTCCTGACGAACGCCACGTGCGGGCCGAAATCAGACGGTTGATGATCCAGCGTGACTTCCGCCGCTCCTTCCCTTTTGACGTGATCAATTTAGATTTGGAAGGGTATCTCTTTAAGCCCAGCGAGAGAATTCCTGGCAGGCTCATTCGTGCTATTAGGAAGGTTTTCGAGTGGCAGCAAAGACCGCTCGTTGTGGGCCATCGACAGGAACATCTCGACGGTTTTGGACTAATGTTTACAACAAAGATCGGGCCAGAGAGGTTGGGCGATGATTTCGGCGCTATGCTCAGGTGCACACTTGAAGAGAATATTGCTTCTGACCATAGTCTTCGCCCGATCCTTGCCACAAGGACTGGCGTTGATCAAGTTGCGACGCTAATCGGAACGGATTTCGAGGCTTTCTTCAAACTCGCCGTGCCAAAGATAATCTCCAAAGCACTGATCGAGACAGACTGGTACGTGGACCCCACCCCTGGCATCATCATCTATGAGTTCGAGCGCAGGCCTACGACCCAGAGAGCCGACGACTACAAGATGCTCCATCTGGTCATGGATGTCCGACGACAGAACCCACCTAGGGATAGCCGCGCGCCAGGTTACACCCCTTCTACTACACTTACGGCGTACCGGCAGGTGGTGCGACAGTTGTTTGAGAGACCTCAGACGGTTGTTGCTATGGACACCGTGGATGTTGCCGCCATGGAAAAGAGCCTCGCTCTTATCGAGAGTCGACGGAAGAAGTACGCCAGCGAATCCTAATTCAATTGCAGGGGGATGGTCTGGGCGGGATGGCTCGCGCCGAGCGAGTGAACACCTCGGCTAACCTCCGAAAGCAACGCCCCTACCGCGGCCGCGGAATTACGCAGGGCAGCGCACTACTCCGCATCCTCATGTGTGAAGAACGTGGCTAGCCAGACCGGTTTGCTTTCATCCACATAGATGGTCCAAACATGCCACCAGCCGGGCCCGACCTCTTTCGATCTGGACGGGCCCGGAGTGGACCATAGCGGACGGCTGACTCTTGGACAGGACGGTTGTAAGGCCGCTCATGACACACCTCCTGGTACTGCGGTACCCTGCAACAAGGGAGCGCGAGCGGTCCGTGGACGGTAGACAAGCACGAATCGATCATCGAGGAGTTCCTCGAGGATGGGCAGCACCAGCGCCTGATTCAGACGGCCGAGACCACCCCAGAAGTGCGAGCGCGATTGGTCCATCCCTACTGAAGTGCCCTGGATGTGCGGGAGGTCATTAATGAACTTGCGCAGTCCCGTGTCGATGAGCCGAGGGTCAGAAGGGTGACGCCAATGTCGTTTCGTCGCCAGGCAAGAGAGTTGATACTGGTTTAGTCCGGACTCTGCCCGGCAGATATTGGGATGTACCCAACGCGTCGAAGCAGGCTACGCAGGCTACGCAGGCTACAGGGCGGGCTGGTGACTCAACCCCGACCGTGCCCCAAGTTGATCGTCTTCTTGCAGCGAGGATAGCGCGAACAACTAAGGAACGGGCCGTAGAGGCCACTCCGTAACATCATGGGCTGTCCGCAGCTCGGGCACATACGATCAGTGGCGAGGCTGTCCTTCTTCCGGAGGCGTCGCTTGAAGGTGCACTCCGGCGCCCGCTGGCAAACCAGGACGACATGTGGCGTCCCAATCACGGCCTGCAGGAGCCCACCACACTCGGGGCAGGCTTCCTGGGTGCCAACCACTTCTTCCGCGGCCTTCCCGTCAGGACCGGGTACGTATGCCGCGGTGACCACAGCATGGGTCAGGGCAGATGCGGCACGCGGCGAAACGAGTCGGCGGGCGCGGTTTTGAGTGAGGTCTTCCGCAGTAGCCTGAGGAACCCCGTCCCATATGATACGGCGGTCAATGACCACGAGCGGTCTCGGGAGGCGCGCAATCAGGTTATCAGCCTCGCCATTCACGGCCACGCGGGGCGACGGCTGACTGGTATGCAATGCGACGCGGACACCGCGTGCCGCTGCGGCCTCAAGGAGACCACTAAGATCACACCCGGTATCGCCGGCCGGAACGATCGCGAGAATCTCGTGGCGGGCAGCCGCGATATCGGTATCAAATGGTGCGCGGAACATAAGAGCGTCCTCAATGATCATCTCGGATGGGACCACGGATCCAGTGCGACCCAGCATGGCTGCAATCCGCACGAGCGAGGAGTTGTCATCGAGCATATGGTTGAGATGGTCGACGTCTGCAAGCACCACAAGGGTCTCCTTGGGGCGCGTTAGCGCGACGTTCAAGAGGAGTTTGGCTCCCTCCTCATGGAGATCGTCCAGCATCGGTGCGGGCCGCTCCGGCGGGGCCTCAACGGTGTCGAAAATCACAATCGACACCTCGCCGCCTTGAAACCGGTGGACGGTGGCGACGCGCACGCACCGCGCGAGATTGAGGTCCCGGATAAACGCGCCGAGCAGACGGGCTTGCGCGGCGTACGGCGTGAGGATCGCGACGCGCCCCGGAACCGGGGGTGTACCGGCAAGCTGGGCCGCCAGCGTCGTCGCGACGTGCGCGCTATGCAGGTTGAGACGGCTGCCGCGGGCGAGCCGAACGCACCACGGTGCGGCGCTGGACGTATCGACCAGCACGAGCGGCATGGCTTGTGTCCCGGACTTGGCGCTGGTTCCGGGATCCGTGTGTAAGACGCCTTCATAGAACAGCTGATTCGGAATCTCCGCGATGGTGGGGTGCATCCGATACTGTGTGTCCAAGAGGGACACGTTCGGGTGATCTCGCGCATGGTCAGGCGTGATGATCCCGAGGTGCTGATAGATATTGCGCCCGAGCCAGCGTGCTGCCACCAGGGTTTGTGCAAGCGATACGGGGGGGAGTTGGAGGAAGTCTCCACCCAGGACCGCGTACTGGCGAGCTCGAGTCAAAGCCCAGAATAGCGCCGGGAGCGGTGCCATGCTGGCCTCGTCGATAATGCACACATCGAACGGGACTTCGGGGAAAAGAGATGAGAAGAAGACTTGGGTCAGGGTGGTGCAGACGACCTTGGCGCGATCGAGTAGCGCCTGCGACTGCTCCGTGATAGCGCTCCGATCGGACCCGAGCCGGCGCGCGAGTGTCTCGACGTACTGGTCGAAGAGGACGCGGTCGTGTTGGGCAAGCCCTTCATTCCGATGGTGCCCGAGCCGGAGAATCTCGTAGTTCTGGTACCATGGGGTGTCGTGCAGGAGATTGGCGATGTCCATAGCCGCCTCGTCCACGGCCACATTGGAGTGTGCGACAACGAGCACGCGCATTCCGCGCCGGAGAAACGCTTCCGTGACTCGAGCAAGCGTGTGGGTCTTGCCGGTCCCCGGCGGGCCCCAAACGAAGCTCACGGGCTGCGTCTGGGTAAATGTCACAGCCGCCTGTTGGCTTGCGTTCATCGCGGCATCGACCTGAGGAGGCACGATCTCAGCCGAGTCTACAACCGCCGCATCCTCGGGGCTGGGCAGGAAGACCCTGCGGGCGAGCTCAACGTCTATCGGCTCTTTCCCTTCGCGAACAAGCCGAAGTCGGTCCCGGAGGCGCTCAGGGAGGAACGCGAGGTTGCTGACCAGCCCCGCATGGGAGATCTCGTGTCCGAGATCCTCCGTGGTGTTGACCACCACCGCGATCTCATCGCCGTTGATGTAGAGCACACTTCCCTTGTACCGGCGGCCTCCGACGTCGAGCTCTACGGGGACGTCATCGGATGCAGCTACGGAGCGGTCCATGAGGAACGTGTATGCGGAGTGGTCGGCTCCGCGCTGGGTACGACGGCCGTCGGAGAGGGATGTGATCGAATCGCCTTTGGCCGATTTCGCGGCCGTAATCTCGTCCCGCAACGCGGCGATGAAGGCGTCAAGGAGCTTGTCAATCTGAGTGACAGCGACAGGAGGAGTGGTGGTAGGCACCCTCTCAGAGTACCTCACCCGTGGCGGCGCGGACAGGCAACCGCCACGGGGACAATGC
>Ga0070735_10000758_pt1 | contig 32923 bp, 20 predicted proteins | sample Coa_R1_FD_66443 | JGI IMG/M metagenome (GOLD analysis project Ga0070735, IMG submission 66443) | Surface soil microbial communities from Centralia Pennsylvania, which are recovering from an underground coalmine fire - Coalmine... | ecosystem: Environmental > Terrestrial > Soil > Unclassified ...
ACGATCTCTTTGCGGTGCTCGACGATGCGATCGAGCGTCACGCGGACGAGCGTGAGGAGGCCAAGATGACGGGAGCGGAAGTGCTGCTGCGAAAAGGGCGCGAAGAGGGCCGCGAAGAAGGGCGCGAGGAGGCGGCGCGCGACCTTCTGCTGCAGTTGGGCCGCCTGCGCCTGGGCGAGCCGGACGCCGCTGCCACCGCCCGGATCGCGGCGCTCCGCGGCGCCGAGCGCATGAAGCTTCTCTGCGAGCGCGTCCTGGCAGTCGAATCCTGGGAAGACCTGCTGGCCGGCGAGTAGCTCGCCTCTCACGCCCGCGTGGAAGCGCAGCACGTGAGCGGGCGGCAGCGAGGCCCTTTCGGGTCGGCGTGGTCAGTGAGCGTTATGCTCTCACGGCCGGCGCAGTACTGGCGGGCGAGCAGCCCGCGCGGGCCGCGGCTGAGCGAGCTTGTCGCTCCGGGACGCGCGAGGCCCGGCCATCCGCCGCTCGACGGGCGCCCATGCAGGCGAGGAGCCGGGTCGCCGTCCTCATGGCCGACCGTACAGAGTATCCGACGAGACAGGGCCTCACCCGCCTGGCTGTTAGCACACATTCCTGCCAAGGATAGCGGCCGGACGATCACGGCAGCCTTAGCTCCCCGCCACACAATCCGAGTAGTCCGTAACGTCTGGTGGATCCCAGTTCGCGCGGATGGGACCGATCCGGATGCTCGACTGCATCCGTGTAAAGTGTGAGCGCCGGCCGCGCACGCGGCTGGAGAGGGAGGCTGCCCGTGACAGCACAAGAGCGCTGGACGGTAGCGGTGGGCGAACAGACGACCTCCGCGCTGGTAGACCATTCGGAGGGAGACGGGCAAGTAATCGCGCTCGGCCACGGCGCCAGCACGAACATGGAGCACCGGTCGATGGAGAGCCGCGCGGCGGCGCTCGTGGCCGCCGGGTTGACGGTGGTCCGCTTCAACTTCCTCTATACGGAGCAGAAGCGCAGCCCGCCGGAACGGATGCCGCGGCTTTTAGAGTGCTTCCGCGCCGTCGTGGCGGAGGCGCGCGAGAGGCTTGCGCCACGGACGCTGCTGCTCGGCGGCCACTCGATGGGCGGGCGCGCCGCGTCGCACCTGGCGGCCGAGGGCGACCCGTGCGACGGCCTGCTGCTGCTCTCCTACCCGCTCTATCCCACCGGGCAGCCGGAGAAGCTTCGCAGCGAGCACCTGCCGGCCATCCGCGTGCCGGTGCTATCCCTCAGTGGGACCCGCGACGAGATGTGCGACCGCGAGCGGATGGAAGCGGTTCTGGCTCCGCTGCACGCCGAATGGACGATGCATTGGCTGGAGGGCGCGGATCACGGTTTCCACGTCCAGAAGCGCTCCGGCCGCACGGATGAGGAGGTTATGACCGAGGTGACCGCCGTAACTCGTGAATGGCTCTCACGGTTCGGACCTTAGCGATCGCCCCGATGCCGCGAATAGGCGGCGCGTAGCACGCCGCGGAATTCGCTGCGTCGGGCGCCAACCGCTTACCGGGCGGCGCCGGCCCGCTGATTCAGCTGGTAGACGAATGCGAGCACCTCCGCGACCGCCTCGTACAGGTCCGGTGAGATCTCTGCGCCGATCTCCACATACTTGTGCAGCGAGCGAGCCAGCGGCGGGTTCTCGACGATCGGCACGCCGTTCTCGCGCGCCAACTCGCGGATGCGCTTGGCAATCAGGTCCTGCCCCTTTGCGACCACGACCGGCGCGCCCATCTTCTCCGAATCGTAGCGCAGGGCCACGGCGAAGTGCGTCGGATTGGTGATCACCACGTCCGCAGTCGGCACGTCGGCCATCATGCGCTTCCTGGCGATCGCGCGCTGCCGGGCGCGAATACGCGCCTTCCACTGCGGGTCGCCCTCCGCCTGCTTAGTCTCCTGCTTGATCTCCTCCTTGCTCATCTTCAGCATCTGCTCGTGCTGCCATCGCTGGTAGAAGTAGTCGATCGCGGCCAGCACTAGCATCGCCGTCACGCCTCGGACCGCCGTAGTAAACAGGACCCCTCCGATCAGGCCCAGCGCGCTGCCGGGATCCATGCGGGCGGTCATCACCAGCTTCGGGTATGCGTCGCGAATCGTGGAGAAGCCGATCAGGCCGATGAGGCCGATCTTGAACAGCGACTTGGCCAGCTCGACAAAAGATCGCGTGGAGAAGAACCGCTTCGAGCCCTGAAGTGGATTGATACGATTGAAGTCCGGCTGCATGGCCTGGCCGGCGAATACCGGCCCGTTGGTCTGGACGACGTTGACGATGACGCCGAGGACGACGCCGGTCGCGAGGATCGGTCCGACGGCGCGGAGGATGATGACGACCGTGTCGCGCGCAAGGTGCATCACGAGCGCCGGCGTGAAGTCGGCGGTGGTCATATGAGCCATGACCGTATCGAAGTAGGCCTTCACGACCTGGCTGCTCTGGCCGCCGAAGTTGCGCACGGCGAGGAGCAGGCCGAGGAAGACCAGCGCCGAGGTGAGATCGGCGGAGCGCGGCACCTGGCCCTTGCTGCGGGCATCGCTGCGGCGGCGCGGCGTTGCGGATTCGGTTCGCTCGCCGCTGGAATCTGCCATACGCTCTGCCCTACCGCGCCCCCGCCATTAAGGAGTGAATGTTAAGGTCGGTGCCCGCGACGATCTGGCCGACGATGATCGCGACGACCGGCATCAGGAGGGCCACGGTGGAGAGGCCGATGATGATCTTGGCCGGCATTCCTACGATGAAGACGTTCATCTGGGGCACGGCGCGCGCGACCAGGGCGAACGCGAGATCCACCACAAGCAGCACGCCGGCCGCCGGCAGCGCCAGGCGGAAGCCGAGCGCCAGCATCGCCTTGAGCATTCCCGCCGCGGTCATGCCGAACGCGCCGTGAGGATTGACCGCGCCCGGCGGCAGCGCGACGAAACTATCGGCGACGCTGCCGAGCAGGGCGAGGTGGCCGTTCGCGAGGAGGTAGACCGTGATGGCGAGCTGGTACTGGAATACGCTCAGGACGGAGCCCTGCTGCTCCGAGAATGGGTTTACGAGGTTGATAAAGCCGAAACCCATCTGTGTATCGACGAAGTAGCCCGCCATCTCGACCGCGGAGAAGAGCAGCCGGGCGGAGAATCCGATCGCGACGCCGAACAGGCCATCCTTCAGCACCGCCGCGGCAAGGATCAGCAGGCTCGGCGGCACCGGCCCGACCTTCGGCGCCGAGAGCGGCGTGAGCGCGAGCGACAGAACCAGCGCAAAGCCCGCCCGGACGATGGTCGGAATCGCGCGGTTGCCGAGCAGCGGCGCCGCGGTGATCAGCCCGCCCACGCGCGCGAACACGAGCAGGAACGTGTAAAAGCTATGGATGCTGATGTCTGTGTAGCTCATTTGGTGGACAGCCGGCGCGAGGAGTCGCTACCGCACCCTGGAATCGGGATCGCTTCGACGATGTTCGGGTCGATGGCCCCGCGCCGTGCGGACCTCGTGACGCGGATCGCGTCGGCATGCCGGGCGCGCCGTTCATCCGAGGGGTTGCGTCGGCTACGCTGGCGTCAATGCACGACGGGCGGCATGTGATTGTAAACATCCGTGAAGAACCGGACCATGGTGACTATCATCCATGAGCCGAAGATCCCGAGTGCGAGTACAACGGCGAGCAGCTTCGGGACGAAGGTGAGCGTGAACTCCTGGATCTGCGTTACTGCCTGGAAGATGCTGACAAGCACGCCGGCTATCAGGGCGCAGAGGAGCACTGGAAGCGCCAACTGCAGCGCGATCATGATCGTGTGGCGTCCGACTTCGAGTACGTCGCGTTGAGTCAAGAATGCGCTCCGGCGAAGGCAAATCGATGGCAATCTCATTGTCGGCTCCGCGGTGTGATCTCTGCAGCCGGATTCTCGCAATATCCACAGGCGGCCGCCGACCGGAGACCGCGGTTTTTCGAGGCCGACTTGCTCTAAAGGTGCTTTTCGGCGGCCATTCTGGTATGATAATTGCGCCTGGCGTTATGCGGGAACTTCGTGAATGAGCGAGGCGTTTTGAGTCCTATTCCGCTTGCCGGCTCCTTCACGGCGAAGCGCCGGACAGCGGCGGACACCGCAGGTTGTACGACACGTTTCGATCGAAGAATGTGCACGCGGAAACTCGCTCACGCAGGGAACCCGCTTTCGTGTTTAGCCGCCTAAAAGAAGACATCCAAGCAATTCTGGCGCAGGACCCTGCCGCCGAGAGCACATGGCAGGTCCTCACCTATCCGGGCCTACACGCCGTTTGGGCGCATCGCGTGGCGCACTGGCTCTGGAAGCGCCGGCTGCGCGTGATCGGTCGTATCGTTTCGCAGATGAGCCGTCACCTCACGGGAATCGAGATCCATCCCGGCGCGACGATCGGACGGCGTCTCTTCATCGATCACGGCATGGGCGTCGTAATCGGCGAGACGGCGGTCATCGGCGATGACGTGGTACTCTATCATCAAGTGACGCTCGGCGGCACGAGCATTGAGAAGGTCAAGCGCCATCCAACGCTCGGGAACGGCGTGATGGTCGGCATGGGCGCCAAGATCCTCGGCCCGCGCACCATCGGTGACCGGTGCATGATAGGGGCGAACGCCGTAGTAAACATGGACGTGCCGGCGGACTGCACTGTCGTCGGCATTCCCGGCCGGATCGTGCGGCGCAACGGGCAGCGGGTCCACGCCGATCCGGGCGTCCATGTCATGGATAACGTGATTAACAGCGTCGATCCGCAGGACGCCACCATCCGCGAGCTGCGCCTGCGGCTCGAGCTGCTCGAGCAGCACATGGAGCGACTTCCGCAGTTGGTTGAGCGACTAGAGACCCATGACGGGCGGCGCCACACGCTCGATAGCGAGGGCCACGCAGCCTCGTTCAACACTCCGTACGCCGATCAGAGGAATGAAGAGTTCTCGGACGGATAGTCGCTGATGCGGCGCCTGTTCGCTCCTCCACGACCCCCCTGCCGGCGGCGATGAAGCCCCAATCGGGACTAGCACCAAGGAAATCATCCTGTGTCTGTAACACGTCCGGAAATTGGAACCGTGCGCCGCCTGCCGGTCCTGCGCATGCTTGCCGTTACCCCGCTGGTGGCCCTGGCGATGGGTGCCGCAGTGATGGGCGCCCGCTCGCGTACGCCGGATAATCAGATCGTCGCCGGCGTCCACGTTGGCGATCTCGATCTCGGCGGCAAGTCGACCGACGAGGCGCGCCCTCTTCTGGAGCAGTGGTCCGCCCGTAAGGCGGCCGCCCCGCTCACGCTCCGGCTCACTGCCGATGCCGGCCTCACGCACACCTGGCAGCCGGACGCCGCCAAGCTCGGCCTCGGCGTCGACGTTCCGGGCACGCTGGACGCCGCGGCGAAGGCCGGCCGCGAGGACGTGGCGGGCCAGATCGGACACATGTTCTCCGGCCCGCGCGTAATCCAGGTCCAAGCCGCAGCGACGGTCGACGATGCGAAGCTGAGGGCGTACTTGAGGCGCCAGATCGCCGCCGATGTGAACCGCAAGCCCAAGAACGCCACCTTCGTGCTTCTCAAGGGTGGCGGCTTCGGGACGCGCCGCGAGCAGCCGGGCCGCACAGTGAACATCGAAGCCTCCGCAACCGCGATCAAGCAGGCCTGGTCCAGCTACCTTGCCGCAGCCGCGCCGACGACCGGGCAAGCGAGGGCGGCCGCGACCGGCGACAGGACCGATGCGGCTGCTCCGCCGGCCACCGGCGATAAGGCCGGCGCCGCGAGCACACCGCCTGCGGCCGGCGACAAGACGGGCGCCACTGCGACACCGCCTGGGAACGGCGATCGGACGACGCCGGGCGCGGACGCCGCGCAGCCCGCGCAGGACGCCGCTACGACCGGCCAGCCCGCATCGACGGCCGGTCCCGAGGCGACGCTGGCGGTATCGCTGACGCCGGCCGCCATTACGGACGCCGACGTGAGCCAGATCGATTCCGTCCTCGGCGCCAAGACCTCCTATGTCAACGGCACCACGTCGCGACTTGGCAACATCCGCATCGCGGCGCGCCACATCAACGGGACGCTGCTCAAGCCGGGCGACGTCTTCTCGTACAATAAAATCGTTGGGCCGCGGGACGAGGACGAGGGCTACCGTGAGGCGCCGATCCTGGTCCAGGGCCGGCACGATACTGGAATCGCGGGCGGCATCTGCCAGACGTCCGGCACTCTGTTCAATGCGGTGCTCGCGTCGGGTCTGAAGATCGTCGAGCGGTCCAACCACTCGACCCCGATCGGCTATCTGCCCGTCGGGCTCGATGCGACCGTCTCGTACGGCTCGCTGGACCTGAAGTTCAGAAACGATACGACCGCGCCCGTCTACGTCGCGGCAACGCTCAACGGGCGCTCGCTCACCTTCAGCATATTCGGTAAGAAGGTTCCTGGCCGGAAGGTGAGCCTGGTCCGCGGCTCTTACTCGCGATACGGGGCGGGCTTCACGATCCAGCACGACCGCAGCAAGCCCGCCGGTTACCGCCGCGTGGTTGAGAGGGCGGGAAGCGGCGGGCACGTGACCTGGTATCGGATCATCAAAGAGGACGGCAAGGTCGTTCATCGGGACGTGATCAGCTCGAACTACAGCTCGCATCCCGGCGTGATGGTTGTCGGAACGGGCGCGCCTCGGACCAAGAAGCGCCCGGCCGCCAGCGGCGCTGCCGCACCTGCGCGAACAGATGGCGCCGCGCCGCCTGCCGATCCGGCCGGCGCGCCTCAGCTCTGACGCGCCCTATCCTGTGTTGGAATTGCGCCCGCGCCCGATCCGAACGGGTGCGGGCGTTTCACCCTTGAAGCGGCGCGGGCGCACCGGCCCGCCCTTCGTCCCGCATCTCCAACTCCTTTAGAAGGTCGTATGAACATTCTCCGCGCCATGCTGAGCCGGTTCTCGCGCGACATGGGAATCGACCTGGGCACGGCGAATACACTGGTCCACGTCCGGGGACGCGGCATACTGCTGCGCGAGCCGTCGGTCGTAGCTATCGATAATGAGACCAAGCGTGTGCTGGCGGTCGGCGAGGCTGCAAAGCGGATGATCGGCCGCACGCCAGGAAGCATCACCGCGGTGCGCCCGCTCCGCGACGGCGTGATCGCCGACTTCGAGCAGACCGAGAAGATGATCCGCTACTTCATCGCGCGTGTGCACCGGCGCGCGAGCTTTGCCGCGCCTCGCGTCGTGGTCGGCGTACCGTGCGGCGTCACCGAAGTGGAAGAGCGCGCGGTCAAGGAGGCCGCGAAGAAGGCGGGTGCGAAGGAGGCGTACACGATCGAGGAGCCGATGGCGGCTGCGATCGGGGCCGACCTGCCCGTTGAGGAGCCGACCGGGTCGATGATCGTGGACATCGGCGGCGGCACCACCGAAGTGGCCGTTATCTCGCTCGGCGACATCGTTATCAGCCGCTCGGTCCGGATCGCCGGCGACGAGCTGGACGAGGCGATAATCAACTTCGTGCGGCGCGCATACAACCTTCACATCGGGGACCGCACCGCCGAGAAGGCCAAGTTCGAGATCGGATCCGCGTACTCGGTCGGACCGGACCGGAGCATGGAGGTTCGCGGCCGGGACCTGATCTCCGGCCTGCCGCGAAGCTGCATGGTGACGAGCGCCGAAATCCGCGAGGCGGTGCAGGAGCCGGTAAACGCGATCCTCGAGGCCGTGAAGGTGACGCTCGAAAGCACCCCGCCGGAGCTCTCCGCGGACATCTATGAGCGCGGCATCTTCCTCGGCGGCGGCGGGGCCCTGCTCGAAGGCATGGATAGGCTGATCATGCGCGAAACGGGCATGCCCGTCCACGTTGCTGAAGATCCCCTGTCGTGCGTGGTGAAGGGAACCGGCAAAGTGCTGGAGGCGCTCGACAACAACCCGATCCTCCGCAGAGTTCTGAAGAAGTAGGTCAATGCGATGAGATTGGAGCGCCAATCCGCTTGGCACCGGTACTGGCCCATCACGACCCTCGTGGCGCTCGGCGCTGCATTCGGGGCGTGGCATAATGCGCAGGCGCGGAGCGGGCGTCAGGACGGACTGTCCGGGCCGGTGCGGGCGACGGTGGCTGCGCCGGCCTCCCTGCTTACCGGCGCCGGCCGCTGGATAGGCGCCCGCGCCGGATGGATGGTCCGCGGCCACGAGCTGGCGTCGGAAAATGACGGCCTCGCGCGCCGTGTCGCAGAGCTGGAATCCGAGAACGCCGTGCTGCGAGCGGCGCAGGCAGAGAACGGCCGGCTCCGCGAGGACCTTCAGTTCGTCCGCACGCTTCGGCAACCGCCGCTCGCGGCCGACGTCTGGGCGATGCGCCCCGATCCCAAGTTCGATACGCTGATCGCTTCCCGCGGCCGCCGTGACGGCGTTAAGCCGCACGATCTGGTCATCCGGCCCGAGGGCGTGGTAGGATATATCTCCGAAGCGGATCCGGTCTCGTCGACGGTCGTCCTGCTGACCGACCAGAACGCGGCGCTCGGAGCGCGCGTCCAGCGCGCCGGATCGCGGGCCGTGGGACTGTGTCGCGGAACAAACGGCCGCCTGCTTACCATGACCGATCTGGATAACGCTGCGGACGTAAGAGCCGGAGACGTGATCGTTACGTCCGGGCTGAGCCGCCTCTACCCGAAGCAGCTCGACGCGACGCCGCCCCGCGACCTGGTCATCGGCGTCGTGGAGCAGGTCCAGCGCGATCGGCTGAACTCCGGAAAGACGGCGCTGGTCCGTCCGAATGTCGCCTTCGACCGAATCCAGGAGGTCTACATCCTGCGATGATGCAGTCGTCCCAGGGCTCAGGACTCCTGATCCGCGGCCGGAGAGGAGCGCGATCTGCTATGAGCTGGACTGTTTGGCGAGGCATAAAGCTCACTGCGGCGCTGCTCCTTGCCGGCATAGTCCAGGCGGCGATTGCGGGACACGTGCAGCTCTGGGGCGCTGCGCCGGACGTGCTGCTTACCGTCTCGATCGTGTGCGCGATGTTCTGCGCGGAAGGATCGTCGGCCGCCGTCGGCTTCGCGGCCGGCTTCATCCACGCTTCGCTCGCCGCGCCGCCCGGCGCGGGATTTGGCAGCCTGGTCGTGAGCAGGACCCTGGTCTGCTTCGGCGTGGGCTGCCTGGAGGATCGGCTGTACCGCGACAGCGCGCTCGTCGCCGCGATCGTCGTCGCCGCAGGGACTGCTGCCGCCGAGGGCCTTTTCTTCGTATTCAATCCGAGTCGGAGCGTGCTCGCCTGGGCGCCTCGCTCACTCGTTACAGTCTGCTGGAATGCTTTGATCGCTGCGCCCTGCTACCTCGGCGTTTCGGCGCTCCTGGGTCGCCACAAAAAGAGCGATACGCGGGCCTGAAGTGCAGGAAACACGGAGTTCTCACGTGGAGACCGCTGGTAAGCCATGCCGGACAATCCCATCAATCCGCTAATCGACTACGCGCTCGCCCCGGATGCGTCCTACGGTTGGAACACGCTCAAAGCTTCCCGCGCGGCCGACGGGACGTGGCTCGACATCCTACTTACGTCGCAAGTGTGGCACGGTCATACCTGGACACACCGGCTCGAAGTCTTCGTCCCGGACCATCGCGCGGCCGTTGACTGGGCGCACCTGACGATCGGCGCCGATCACGGTGGGCCGCACCAGCCGGCGCTGGTCGATTCGCTGCTCGCGCGGCGCGCGGGAATCGTATGCGCGCACCTGTTCGACGTGCCGAACCAGCCGCTCTTCGGCGGGCTGCGCGAGGACGAGCTGCTCGCGCACACGCTGTCCGAATGTCTGGAGACTCGCGATGCGTCCTGGCCGCTGCTCTACCCTATGGTGCGCTCCGCGCGCCGGGCGATGGACACGATCGCCTCTGTCTGCCTCGATGACGGCTCCTTCCCGCCAAGCCGGTTCGTGGTCCATGGCGCATCCAAGCGCGGCTGGACCACCTGGCTCACGGCCGTCGTGGACCCGCGCGTCGCGGCGATCGTGCCCGAGGTCTACGATAACCTGAACCTGTTCGCACAGATGCCGCACCAGGTCAAGATGTGGCACGCCTACAGCGAGATGATCGAGGACTACACGGAGCAGCGCCTCCAGGACAAGATGCGGACGCCGGCAGGCGGCGCGCTTGCGATGGCGATCGATCCCTACACCTACCGGGAGCAGCTCACGCTCCCCAAGCTGCTGATCAACAGTCTGAACGACCGGTACTGGGCCACCGACGCGCTCAACCTGTATTGGGACGATCTCGCCGGCGACAAGCACCTCGTGTATGCGCCCAACCAGCCGCACGCGATCTCGGACCGGTCCGGCGTCGCGCCGACGCACCGGGCGTTCGTCGAGGCGGTGGTCGCCGGCACGTCGCTCTCGGAGGTCGCCTCGCAATACGAACCGTGTGACGGGCGTCTCCTGGTTTCGCTCACTGTCTCCGATGCAGAGGAGGCGCGAGTCTGGATCGCCACTTCGCCGACGCAGGACTTTCGCGCTGCGGCGTGGACGAGCGTCCCGCTCCAGCCCGCCGGCGGCGAGACATTCGACGGCTCCGTTCCGATGCCTGCCGAGGGCTGGACGGCCGCGATGGCGGATTGCCGGGTGCCGGGTCCGCATGAGCCGTACGTGCTCTCCACCCCGCTCCAGATTCTCACGCGAGAAAGGAAACGATGAATAACACACGCTACCGCTACGCCATAGTCGGCACGGGCCGCGAGCATGGAACGGAGGGCGCAACCGGCTTCGGCATGGCACACCCGCACATCCGGGCCTTCCAGGGCACGGGCCGGACCGAGCTGATCGCCATCGCCGAGCCGAACGCGGACAACGCCCGTCATTTCCTGGAGAAGCACGAGCAGCCGAACGCGACCGTCTATTCGGGCGTGCACGCGATGCTCGCCGCCGAGACGCCGGACATCGCCAGCGTCTGCACCTGGCCGCACCTGCACGCCGAGATCACCGTTGCGCTCTGCGAGGCCGGCGTCCGCGCCGTTCACTGCGAGAAGCCGATGGCGACGACCTGGGGCGACGCGAAGCGTATGAAGGCGGCCGCTTCCGCTAGCGGGACCATCCTCACGTTCGATCACCAGCGCCGATTCCTGGAACCGTTCCAGGCGACGCGGAAACTGCTCGTCGACGGGGCGATCGGCGAGCTGCAGCGGATGGAGGCGAACTGCAGCGACCTGTGCGACTGGGGTACGCACTGGATCGACATGCTTTTCTTTTTCAACGGGGAAACGCCGGCGGAATGGGTCCTCGGCCAGATCGACAGCAGGAACGAGAAGAGGATATTCGGCGCCTTCGCCGAGGAGCAGGGACTCTCGCATATCAAGTTCGCGAACGGCGTCCGCGCCACGGTTACGACCGGCTTCGAAGCGAATACCGGTCAGGCGATCCGGCTCTACGGCTCGGAGGGCGCGATCGAGATCGGCTGGGACAGCAAGATACGCCTGCGCGGACCGGGCGACGCGGACTGGCGGATCGTTCCCACCGCGGAGAGCATCCACGGCGGCGAGGCGATACCCCGCGCGGCGGCCGACCTGATCCTCGCGCTGGACCAGCCGAACCATAAGCCGCTGCTCACGGTGGACAACGCCCTGCGCACTACCGAAGTGATCTTTGCGACCTGGGAGTCGAGCCGGCGGCGCGGCCGCGTGGACCTGCCGCTCCAGCAGGAGGATTCCGCGCTGCTCGCGATGCTCGCGGCCGGCCAGATCGGCCCGGGCCGGGCGGCTATAGTCTGAACCGTCCGCTGCGGGGCCGGGGATTGAGGAGATATACGAACGATGATCCGACCGAGCTCAATGAGACCACTGCTGTTTCCGCTGCTGCTGGCCGTCTGCCTCCTGGCGCCGGCGCCGGGCCATTCGAGCGGCGGGCGAGCGGAGCCGGACGCGGCTCGCATGAAGAAGCGCTGGCTCTTCGTCTGGCGGGACATGGCCGATCCGAAAGAGGTGGACCGGATGATCGCGCGGTTCCCGCGGGCGCGGGCCGACGGCTACAACGGCGTTGTCTTCTCGTACAACGTGCCGGCGGCGAAGGCGGCGGAGCTGCGCGAAGCGGCGAAGCGGAACGGGCTGGACCTGGTGGCGATCGTGATGGGCGGATCCCGCGACAAGAACTACATGGAAGGCGTGCTTTCGAAGGATACGCCGTTCGTCGCGAAGGGCGGGCTGCTGGTCCACGAGCTGTCGGCGGTGGCGGTCAAGAACGCAGACTTCGAGGCGGCGAACGGCAACCATTTCACGGGCTGGAACTTCCAGGACGACGAGGGCGTGACCACGTTCGCGGACCGCGAGGTGACGCACGGCGGCAAGATGTCGCTGCGGATGCAGGACATCCACAAGAACGAGGCGCGCCACTGCCGAATCCACCAGCGCATCCGGCTGACGCCGCACCGCGAGTACCGGATCTCGTTCTGGCTGAAGACGGAGAACCTGGCGCCGGCCGACGCGGAGGTAAAGATCCTGTCGCCGGACGCCGGGCGGCAGGTCAGCTTCCAGACGTTCCACGTTAATCCGACGCAGGGCTGGACGCACTATGACCTGGCGTTCAACAGCCTCGATTATTCGGACGCGAACCTGTACCTGGGCACCTGGAACGGCCGCGACGGCAAGATGTGGTGGGACGATTTCCAGATCGAGGAGATCGGCCTGGTGAACGCGCTGCGCCGGCCGGGCTGCCCGGTGACGGTGCGGGGCGAGAACGGCGTCGTCTACCAGGAGGGGCGGGACTATGAGAAGATCGTCGATCCGCTGCTTCACCCCTGGCAGGCGTACCACGAGCCGCCGCGCGTCCGGCTCACGGCCGGCACGCGCATCCGCGAGGGCGAGCGCGTCGGCATCAGCTACTACCACTCGCTGATCATCTACGAGGACCGCGTGACGAGCTGCCTGACGGAGCCGAAAATCTTCGCGGATTGGGCGGACGAGATTCGGACCGCCGACCGGCTCCTCCATCCCGCCGCCTTCCTGATGTCGCACGACGAGCTGCGCGTAATCAACCAGTGCGCGCTCTGCCAGAGCTTCCACATGACGCCCGGCGAGCTTCTGGCGCGCAACGTGCACATGGCGGCGGAGATCATCCGCAAGCAGCGGCCGGACGCCGAAATCTGGGTCTGGAACGACATGTTCGACCCGATGCACAACGCGGTGGACCACTTCTACGCGGTGAACGGCCCGCTGGCCGGCTCCTGGAAGGGGCTGGACAAGGGCATCGGCATCGTCAACTGGCACGGCGGGCTGATGGGCAAGAACTGCAAGTTTTTCGCCGACATGGGGCTTAAGCAGATCCTCTCCGGCTACTACGATGGCGACGACAACGGCGACTCGATCGCGAAGTGGCTCGACGCGACGAAGGACGTGCCGGGCATCGAGGGCGCGATGTACACGACCTGGGAGGATAAGTACGGCGCCATGGACCGCTGGGCGAAGCGGGCGTGGGGCTCTGGCGCCGCGTTGAGGGAGTGAGGGAGTGAGGATGGAGCGCGGAATTCTTTTATTTTTCCTGAAAGGGTGGGTATGTCGCGAAATCCAGGAGAAACCTGGCGGGACTGGGGCTTGTGGGAGATAGGACCGAGGTTCCAGAGGCCGGGGGCTGGTGGGCGCGGGCCTTGGGTGGGCGGGCATTTCGGGGTGCTCCGAAACGGTCCCGAAACGGCCGATTTGGATGCGTTTTCTGCAAGAATAGCCTTACTGTTGTCCCTACGGTTCGATCTCATCCGCCTTAATCGGGGCGTCCTTCGATTGGCTGGACTAAGAATTGAGATCGGTTACATACCCCGCCGCCGCGGTGTACCCGCGATACGGGTCGCTGCCCGCCGTCGGGTCGCTCGTGCTGACGGATCTGGCGCCCCAGGCATCGAACAGATAGCTGGCGATGATGTTGCCGGTGCTGGCGTCGATCTGCTGCGCCATCTGCCCGAGCGCATCGAAGGTGTAGAGCAGCGTGCGGCTCGCGTCCGTTCGCGCCAGCGGCCCGTTCGGCCCGAAGGTCATCACCGCCGTCTTCGCGCCGGTTCCGTCCAGCTCTTCGACGGGACTGGCGCCGTCGTAGAGATAATACGTGGTGCCGGCGCTGTTCGTTTTCCACGCGCGCAGGCCGTCTGCCCGGTAGCCGGCCGTCATTACGCCTATCGGAAGCGGCTGCATTACCGTCGTCGGATAGTCTATCCTCGGTCCCATCGGTCCGGGCGTTTCTTCTGTCCTACTTCAGCCTCAATGCGAGAATTGTGATGAACAGCGAAGCGCTGCCTAACGCGAGGCCCGCGCCGCTTAGAGCCAATGCCATTGGCGTGTGAAACTCGGCGCCAAGTAGTCCGGTTGTCTGCGCTTGATTGGGCAGCCGGACAAAATCAACCGTCCCCGCACATAAAAAGAATGCGCTCACAGCCACGACGCCAAGCAAGCCACCAACAACGGAAACGTAGTTCGGCCACTCAAACCTGTAATTGGCTTCGCGTAGCCAGCAAGTGTATTTTTGGAGTAATTGTCCCATGGCGAGAAGAATCGTCACCGGCCTATCAAGCGCTACGTGTGACGGTCATTCCGCCGATGACGGCCCGTAGGCGGCCGCCACCGGCTGTAAGGACGACCGCTGCGAGAACTGACCGAGACGACCGGAAGCCAAACTCCGCGGAATGCCCGGACGCCCCATACCGCATGCATGGCCCTAGCTGACCGATACGTCAGTGGCGGCCAACCATTGGCCCCCTCCCGGCGCGTCGCAGCGCGCGCTGCACCGCGTACACCTGAACCACTGCCGCCAGAACAAGTACCGCGAAGATCGCCACTGTGAGCACCGAATCCAACTTGAAGAGCGGTCCCCACAGGGGGTGTTTGGCTATGTCCGCAACGGATTGATGGTCGCGGCGGCAGATCGTCGCAACCACTACAACCGGCGAGCCGACTACCAGCAACAGGGCCGTCAATAGAAAGATTCGGCGCGACATCTGGATTAGCATACCGCCCATGTCGTCACCCTTCAATAAGTGCGCATTTAGGTGCAAGCGCCGGTGGCCCCGAGATGCACGCCGCCGCGGATCGGTCCGATTACATTCCGACTGCTCAGAGTAGCGCCCCACCTACTCCGCGGCCCCGCGGGCGCGCGGCGGACATGTCCGACACGATGCGGGAATGCGCTCAACCCTATCAGCCCGCAATGCAAGGCCGGCCGCCGATGTGCTCTGGAGCGCCGCCGTGGGCATTTGGCCATCGCCTACCGCCATTATGCGATCACGCGCTCCTAAGGCCGAGTTTAGGGCGAACCGAGCTGCCTCGCGCGGCTGTTCACTGCTTCGCCATGTAGCTCATGTCATCCAGAACTTGACGAACTGGCATATCGGCATCGCGAGGATCCCCGCCAATTGGGCGAGGTAAGCGCCTCCCGTGAACAGGACTGTGCCGAATCCGCCAAGGCAGCCAGTGATTGCTGCCGTGATGATTTCTGCGACGTAACATCCGGGGTCGACTTCCCAATCCGCCTTGCCGTTACACGGTATCTTCTGGCAAAGGTTTGAGATCACGTTGCTGAGGGCGCCGACGATAGCGCCTATCACGCATCCGAGTGGGCCCGGAATTATCGATCCCAGGAGAGGAATAATGCAATTGGCGACGATCTGGCAGATCAGCGTCACCCAAGGCCGCCAGCCTCCGCATGCGGGCACTGTGGCCATCTCCTTCAGCACCGATATGACGCAAAGGAGGGCGGCGGCGGGGATGCCCCAGAAGTAACCCGACGGGTCCGCGCCGTGAAGAGGGGTGTTGCCGCAATACTCGTAGATGTTAATCCCGCCCGCCATTCCAATCGGATCGCGGTTCAGGAATCGCCCCATCGCAGGATCGTAGTAGCGATGGCCCAGAAGCTGTAAGCCGGTCTCCCAATCGGTGACGTAGCCCGCCGCCGCGTTGTACCCGCTGTACGGATCGCTGCCCGCCGTCGGGTCGCTGGTGCTCACTGAGCGCGCGCCCCAGGCATCGAACAGGTAGCTGGCGATGATGTTGCCGGTCGAGGCGTCGATCTGCTGCGCCATCTGCCCGAGCGCATCGAAGGTGTAGAGCAGCGTTCTGCTCGCGTCCGTGCGCGCCAGCGGCCCGTTCGGCCCGAAGGTCATCACCGCCGACTTCGTACCGCTGCCGTCCAGCTCTTCGACGGGATTGGCGCCGTCGTAGAGATAATACGTGGTGCCGGCGCTGTTCGTTTTCCACGCGCGCAGGCCGTCCGCGCGGTAGCCGGCCGTCATCGCGCTGCCGTAGGCCGTCATTCTATTTTCGGCGTCGAACGTGAGCGTTGCGCCTCCGTAGCTGGTCGGGTTGCCGTTGCCGTCGAAGGTCCAGGCGGTGTTCTGGTTGCTGCTGTTGTAGCTGTTGCTCGCTCCTTTGTAGGTCGTGGCGTTGCCTGCGCTGTCGAAGGCGCTTGACAGGTTATACCCTCCGGCCCGCGTGGAGGTCTCGTTGGTGAGCTGCAGCTTCGTATCGTGAGTATACGAAGTTGTTCCACTATACGAGGAGGGCGCGGCCGGCATGCTTGCCGTAACCGAGCCGATGGTCATGTTGCTGGCGTAGCTTATGGCGTACTCCGAGAGCTGCGTGTGCGCCATGTTGTTGCGCTCGTTCAGCAGGTCTGTGACGAAGCCGCGGGCGTCGCGCGTCGGAAGCGTGATGATCTGGCCGTTGACATCCTGCTCGGAGAGCCAGTTGTTGTCCAGGTAGATCCATCCCCACGTCTGGCCGGAGGGGTTTACCAGCCCAGTCAGCCGCGCTGCGGCATCGTAGGAATAGCTGAAACTGGTCGTGTCCGGCAGGATCAGGCTGGCCCGGCTGCCGTCGTCGTTATACGCCGTGGTGAGCGTCATCGCGGAGAGGCCGGTGTAGGTCGTCTGGTCGGTGAGCCGTCCGTCCCGATCGTCGTAGCTGTAGGCATGGCTGCCGGAGCCGTCGCTCATCGTGTCCATTCGCCCGTAGGAGTCGTAGTGAAGGCTGACGTTGATGCTCGTGCATGCCGGATAGGCCACGGCCGAAAGCTTCGATTCGGCGTCGGAATAGGTGTAGTTGGTCGTCACCGAGCGGCCGTCCACGCGCTGCGTCGGCTGGCCGATGTCGTTGAAGCTGGTGTATTCGAAGGTGTCGCCGTTCGGGTAGACCGTCTTCCATGCGTAACCTGCCGAGTTATAGTACATCTGGGTGGCATGTGAGTTGCCGTCAGACACGGAGACGGGCCGGTAGAGGGCGTCCAGCGTCGCGGTGTAGGGCTGCGTGCTGCCGCTCCGGCCCAGCTCTTCGCCCTCCGCGCCCAGGGTGTAGACGATGTCGAAGACCTGCGTGGCGCTCTCGTTCTTCTGCGTCTCCTCCGTCTTGGGTCCGCCCGCATAGAGATAGACGTTGTTGAAGGTCGCGTGCCCAGTGCCGGTCGATCCGGTCGCGGCGAAGGTGATCGTCGTGTTCTGATTGGCGAGATTATAGCTCAGGTCGGTCTCATTGCCGACGGCGTCTAAGACGCCTGTCAGATTCGCCCGGGCATCGTAGCGCATGTGCGTTACGTGGCCAAGGTTGTCGGTCTTGGTGAGCGGCTGGCGGATCGCGGCGCTCTGCGAGTACGTGCCGTCGGTCGTGTAGTTGAACGTGTTCGTGATGGAGGTGACCGTGCTGGAGTTGCCGGGCCCGGTCTCCGTCAGGACGTTTCCGAGCGAGTCGTAAGTCCACGTACTAGTGACGGTCTGGCTGCTGCCGGCCGTGCCGGGCTTGGGCGTAACGAGCGTGTGGATAAGGCCGCTCGGCTCGTAATAGATCAGCGAAGTCGCGGTCTTGCTGCCCTCCACGATCTGCGTCAGCTCGCCGAGGGGGAAGTTGGTGTAATCGACCGTAAAGGTCGTCACGGTCCCCCGCGCCGAGGTCCTTGTCAGGGTATTTCCAAACTGGTCCCAGGTGTAGTCCGTTGAGACGGAGACGGCGTTGGTGATGTTGGAGGGGCGGTAAGGGTCGTTCGGATCGGAGAAGGTATTGGTCGCCTGGTAGACGCCGCTCCCATTCGTGCGCTGCACCTCGCTCATGTTGGAGTCGAAGTCCGCCGTATACTGGTAGATCGTCGTGCCTCCCGAATCCTTATAGGTCACCTGCGTGCTGGCGACGCTCGTCACGGGCGTGTAGACCGCCTGGTTGCCGTTGGCGTCGACGATGCTCGTCACCACGCAGGTGCCGTCGGTGGCGTAGTTGATCGTCGCGGTCGCGGTTCCGGTACCGGTGGGCGAGGGGACGGTGATCGTGTGCAGGAACGGGACCTCTTCGCTTCCTTCGCCGTTGCTCACCGACTGGTAGCCGTAAGCATACCGGTCGGGCGGCGAGCTCGTTCCGGTCGCCACGATCTGCGAGACGTGATCGACCTCCATGAAGTACTGGGGGTAGCCGCCGGGCACGTTGGTCGTCGCATAGGAGCCGACGCTGTAGTAGACGCTCCGGCTGTAGCGGTCGTCGATCTCGGTGATGCCGCCGGTCGTGCTATCGTGTGTGATGGTGATGAGCGCGGAGCTGCCGGAGTCGGTAATGGAGGTGAGCAGCGGAAAGCCGCTCGGACCCGAGCCGCCGTAAAGCAGGTTGATGGAGTTGCCGTTGTTGTCCGTGATCTGGCTTACGACCATCAGGATCGCGCTGGTGGTCGTCGTGATGGGAACGCCGCCGCCGCCGGTCGTCCAGCCGATCGCCTTGGCGGCGGTCGTGGTCGTCATTTTCGTCCGGTCGGCGCCGGTGATCACGTAGTAGCCTGAGGTATTGCCGGAGCTGTATTTCCACTCAACGTAGTAGGGATAGCCGGCCGCAACCGTGCAGACGACCGTGGGGCTGCCCGAAGTCGGCACCGAGGAGGCGGTGATGGGCACGCGCGCGCCGTTGGGCTCGATCAGATAGCGCGTACCGGTCTTGGGAATGTAGTTGACGGCGTAGACCTGGAAGTTGAACGAGACGATACCGTGGCCGCTGAAGTGCGTCCGCAACTCATAGCTGCCGGGCGTCGCAAGGTTGGGACAGGTGATGTAGCCCGGATAGCTCGCCGCCCAGCCATTCGGCGCTGAGGAGGAAGCGATCGTGGTTGTGCTCTGCACCACGTCCCATGTGAGGCCCGTTCCCGGGCTGTCGCTGCCGCTGCCGCTGATCGCCATGGCGGAAGCGCCCTGCGGAACCTGCGGCACGGATGAGGAGGAGACGACATCGAACTTGGCCGACTTACCGCTCCCGAAGCCGTGGTTGCTATAGCGCACCTCGTAGCTCGTCGCTATGGTCGCGCCCGAGGGAACGGATATGCTGATCGAAGTCGAGCCGAAGCTGTTGGAAACCGACCAGCTTCCCGCGCTGGAGGAGCTGGCGACCGTCGAGCCGTTCAGGACGATGTCCCACGTCAGGCCGCTTCCGGGCAGATCGGTGCCGGTCGCGGTAACGCTGGTGCTGCCTCCCTGCTGCAGCCGGTAGTTGACGTTTACGGTGGGATCGTAGACCGTGATGTTGTAGGGATGCGACCAGCCGACACCGAAGTCGTCGCTCTCGTAAGTCTGGTCCATCGGCCTCAGGCTGTTGTAGATGCGCGAAATCGAAACCGAAGGGCCGATGGGATTGTAGACGGTAAGGTCCGCGTCGGGCTGGTACTCCTCCTCGCCGGTCGCGAGGTTTACCGGATCGCCCTTGGAGGGGCCGCCGTCGGCCAGAGTCTTGGGCTGGCCGATCGGACCGGAAGTCGTCGGACCGCCGTCCGTAGGACAGGGCTGTGGACAGCATGCCTGCCCTGTCGGCTTGGCGCCGCAGGTCGTCAATACCGCAGGCGCGGCGTACTGCCGCACGGCGGCCGCTTTGAGGCTCTCCGCCAGGCGCGCCACCTGCGCTACGTCGGAAAGTCCCTGGTAGCCCGCAAGCGCGACATGGGCGCCCGGCGCGCCGGAGTACCGGTCGTGCGCGGCGCTCCGGCCCGCCTGTGCCCCGGAGGGGCACTCGGCCGAAGGCCCCCGAGCGAAGACGTTTACGTCATTGCCGCGCCCGTCGATCACCGCCGCCTGCCTATCCTGCGCTCCGCGCTTCGCCTCCAATCGCGCGAGCGCGCGGTCCTCGACGCTCCCGGGAAGGCTGAGCGTCAGGAACGGGCCGGCCTCCATGAGCCGCCACTGCTTCCAGGTGACGGTCCGCTCGCCGCCCGGCCAGGCGCCGCAGTCGGAGCACAAATAGGTAACGCCCTGCGCGTTGACCTTGTAAATTGCCACGAAGTGGTCATGCTCGACGGCGGCGACCAGAGGCATCGGCAACAGCTTGAGGCCTTTATCTCCCGCCGCGACGACATGCGGTGCCAGACCGAGCTTTCGGCCGGCGTTCACGAGGTCCTGCATATTGCTGCCCTCGCCGGTAACGCGGACGTTCGCGAGGACGGTACTGCGGTCGTAGGGCCGCTTCATGGCGCGCAGCGCGACTGCTATCGCCTCCGCGCCGCAGAGCGGGTCGAGGCGCTGTGGCTCGCGGATGCCGGCCCGCTCGCGCCGGGCGTGGTAGCCTGCGCAGGCCGTTGCATGGCGCAGCCAGCGCGCCGCCTGCCTGCGGTCGAGGCCGGGCGCGGGATGGGGGTCGCGAAGCAGGGCGCCGAAGGCCTCCTCAGCCGGCCGGTAGGCGCCCTCGTAGAAGAGCGCGACAGCGGAGTCGTAGCGCGCCTGGCCGGCAAGCGGCGATCGTGGACCGGCCAGCCTGCGCGTCTGATCGAACTGCGCAATGGCCTGCTCCGGCTGCTCGTACTTCGCCAACTCCGCCTCGCCGATAGCCAGACGCAGCTTCGCCTGCGCCGTCGGCGACTGGCCGGGCTTCGCGAGCCGCTGGCGCCACGCCGAAACCTGGCTGTCGAGCACGGTCCCGTTCAGCCTGCCGACCTCGTCGAGAAGCGTGGCGGACGGGTGCGGATGGGCCGAGGCCCTGGCTTGCAGTCTGGCAAGCTGCGCCGGGGCGAGCGGCTTGAGATTGTGCTTGAGCGAGGCGGGCGGCGGGATAAGCTTATGCTTGATCGCGGACGCCGGTACCGCGAACGGCCGGGCCGGCGCGAAGGTCTTCGGGATCGGGTTTGCGAGCAGGTGAGTTGGCGTTGCGAGGACGAACGTCCAGGTGAAGCTTACCAGGCAGAGTCGAGCCGTACGCTGAATCCAGCGCGGGGCAAAAGAATGGGAGGTCATAGCGCACTGCTCCATCGTGGAGAGGCGGATCGACAGGGATCCGGACGTGTCTACAGCTAGGTGATGGAGAGGCGGAGCACGGTCTCTCCTGTCGTATTCGGCAATCGCACCGGAACGGAATCGGGAGGGATTCCGGCCCTTACAACCGGGACGAGCGGCTTGAGAAGCGCCGCATTCGGATGACTATGGTCGCAGGACGAACATACGAACAGGATGTAACGGCCGAATCGGGTCGGCCGCGGAAGTGCAATCTGCAGCTTGGGAGCGAGCCGCCGGCAATTCAAAGCGGCTTTAGATCTACATCAAGCACTTTTGAGCACTTGGCATGAACTATAGCGCGTCTCCTGCGCGCCTGTCAATACCTTCTGCCAATTTTTCCTGGGGTTTTCAAAATATTTTTTCGCGACTGTACTAGCCTGCAGGTACTCGCGCGCAATCGCTGCCAGATCATCTGAGGACAGCAGCCGGAAGCGGCTCTCCCGCGCCGCGCCGCTCCAGGACAGCGGCCTCCACGGTCCCCGCCTTGAGATCGTCCCGCAGAATGACCCGGTCCGCCTCCGGTTCGTCCAGGTCGCGCAGTGGATCGATCTCATCGTAATCGTTGCGGTCGCCCTACCGCCGCGTCTTCAGCGCCTCGCGCGCCAACCCGCAAAGGCCCTGCAGTCATGGGTCCGCGCAGCGCCTTCGCGTTCGACCGTGGCTGTCCGCTCTCGACATAAAGCGCCGCTCCTTACCGCCCCTCACTGCCCCGGCCGCACCGTGGGCGGCGGCGAGTCCTGCGCCCCGCTGCCGCCGGCGCCGGGCGGGGCTGCGGGCGTGCCGGCGGCGGCCGGGGACTCGGCGCTGTGCCGCCTGCGCCGTCGGGTGCGCGGCCGGCGCCTGCGGCGGCGGAACGGCGCGACGGCGTCCGGGGCGCCGGGCGAGAGGCTGGAGGCGCCGCCGGGGCCGAGGCTCGGGCCTGAGCCGAGATTTGTGCCGGCGAGCGCTTCCGGGTCCGGCTGCGTGCCCGACTCTCCGGGCACAGTCGCCGGGTCGGCGTCCTTGAGGGCGGCGACCGTCTGCTTGTCATCGGGCCGGGCAAGCTTACCGGTCACGACGATGGCGTGCGGCACCGGGCGGGAGGGCAGGTTCTTATCGGTGTGGCCGGTGACGATGATCTTCTTGTCGTAGACGAGCGAGGTCGAGAAGCCGGAATCGAGCAGGACCGCCTCCTGCGCGCCGGCCTCGGCCGCGGCCTCGGCCATCTTCGTGGTGCTCACGACGGTCAGCGTCGCGCCCAGGATCGGCTCGCCCTTGGCCGTGATGCCGAAGAAGGCGCGGCGGCGCGTATCCTGGAAATCTCCGGCGGCTGCGGGCTTCAGATCCTCCTCCGTGCGGGCCTTCCCGTCGTGGACGATCCAGGCGCCTGCCAGGAACAGATCCGTGTAGTCCGGCATATAGGCCTTGTAGATGTCCTGGCTGTTCATCGTGCCCGGCTGGAACGGGAAGATCGCGATCTGGCGCGGGCCCCAGAGGACGATCGGCCGGTTGCCGATGCGCGTGAGTCGGTACTTGTCGGTCTCCGGCTGGAACTCGGTGTCGACGGAGGACTGCGCGGGACCGATGAGCGTGCAGCCGGTTCCGACGAGCCGGGCGTCCGCGAAGAAGGTGCCGTTGATGCCGGCGACGGCGGAGGCCTGCTCGACGAACGTGCCCACGCTCGTGCGGACCGGCGCGCGGCGCGAGCTCGGCAGGCCGCCCTGGACGATACCGACCGGGACGCCGGCGAGCTCCTTGACCTCCAGGCGGACCGGGCTGTCGACCACCAGCGGGTGCTCGTAGAACGCTGCGTAGGCCCGTGCCGCCTTGCAATCCTCGATGGCCTTCTTCAGCCGGGTGTGGATGTAACGATTGAGCGCCAGCACGCCGGGCGACTCCTCGACCGGGCCGTTCTCGATGGTGAACGCCATCGTGTAGCCGGCCTTCTGGACCAGGCCGCGCGTCGTCTCGTCGTTCTTGCCGTCCGGGTAGGCGAAGTAGGGCACGGTGTGGCCGAGCTTCGCCTCCAGCGCCTGCTTGGAGCCGGTCAGCTCCCGCTCCTGCGCGTCCACCGCAAGCTTCGTGATGTCGTCCGGATGCGACTCGGTGTGCGAGGCGATCGTGACCAGTCCCTCTTTGTCGAGCTGGAGGAGAGTGTCCCAGCTCATGTGCGGGTGGTCGCCGGTCTTGTCGCCGACGAAGTTGGTGTGCACGAACATCGCGGCGGGATAGCTGTTGGCCTTCAGAAGCGAATAGGCGTTGTCGTAGAATCCCTGGTAGTTGTCGTCGAAGGTGAGGACGATCGCGTTGTCGGGGAGCGGATCGCCCTGGACGAGGTGCTTGTGGAGCTGGAGCAGCGAGACGGGATGGGCGCCTTGCTCCTTCAGGTAGTCCATCTGCGCCGCGAATTCCGCCCTGGTGCAGTCGAAATAGACCGACCGGCGCGTCCGCTTCGCGATGATGTCGTGATACATGATGACCGGGATGCGGCTCGCCTGCGCGCGGACCGAGATTTCGGCGAACTCGTCCGGCTTGAACCCGGACGCGTCCGCGGCGGGCGGAGGCGCGGCCGAAGCGGGGGCGGGCGGGGCGGCTGCCTGCTGATTCCGGCGGAGGAGGCAGCCGGCCGATACACCCAACAGAATCGCGAGGGCGGCAAGGACGGCGATGCGGGAAGTTCGATGCGTCAAGCGAGTAGCTCCATGGCGGCGCCCCGCGATAGCGGGACTCCTGGCGATGGGTTATTCTACCTGACGAACCGCGTGACTGCCCGGCCTACGCGGCCTCGTCCGCCGCGATCGGCGCGCTCTCGACGAGCGACCGCAGACGCCGCTCGTTCTCGGCCAGCTCGGCGCACAGGGCCGCCATGGCGCGGTCCATCTCGTCGAGCGATTCGCCGCTCCCGGCGACGGCCTTTCCACCCTCGGTCGCGGCAGCGACCTCCGGCCGGGCCTCGCCCGATCCGTCCAGCAGATGCGTCATGAGCAGCCCCGCGAAGCCCGCGATGGTGACGGCGACGCCGATTCGCAGATCGTCGGATTGGTGGCGAACGAGCAAAAAGAGACCGAAGGCGAAGGCCGACGTGCAGACGGCGACCGGTCCGCCGCGACGCCTGGCCCAGCGCGTGACGCGATCGAACGGCCGGCGCGCCCTGCGGCGGCGAGACGATGAGTAGGTGTACGGAATCAACATGGCTCCTTCATGAAAGCCGCATTGTTCTTGCGGTGCTTTAATACGTGAACAGTCTATAATGCCGCGCGAGCGGCATTGTGTGCAACGGCTTGTGGAAAGGTCTGACCATTGGCGGAGGGCTGCAAACAGCGTGCCACGAACGGCATCGCGGGACTCGGTCCCGGCCGGCCGATGCCGTGAACGGTGCCGCTCGAGGGCGCTGCGCGCCCAATACCCCTGCGGGGCACGCTATGCGCAGGCGGGTTCGTTCGATCGTCTGGTGTGCAGAATGATGGCGGCAGGTTGCGATCGTCGGGCGTGCCCGGCGCGACGGAGGTTTGTCGGATTATGTCCGGGGCGGCTGCCTAGCGGTGCGCCGGCTCGCGGCCGGCGCGGCGCAGCTTCCCGGTCGGGCCCATCCGTTGCGCGCGGAGGCTGAGGGGCGTCATGCTGTCCAGCGCCTCGTCCTCGAACTCCTCAGGCTCCGGCGGCGGCTCCGGCTTTACGACGATCAGCTCGATCATGAAGCCGATCGCCAGGCCGAGAAGCGCCGCGGTGATCACGCGCGCGCACGGCTCCCACCCGCTCCAGCCGTCCTGCGCCGCCGGGAGGAAGAGGCACGCGCCGATGGGCGCGGCCAGAAGGCCGCCGAGCGTGGCCCAGCGGCGGCGCAGGTGCGGAATGCGCCGGCCCAGCGACAGGCCGAGGAGCGCTCCCAGGATGGCGAGGACCGGCAGGCGCGCCAGTCCCTGGCCGAGGTGGATCGAGTCCCACGGAACCAGCGCGAAGCAGGCCTGCGTCCAGCCGCCCATCAATGCGCCCCAGACCGTGGAGAGCAGGATCGTCAGCGGCGCTCCATCCATTGCGGCGAGCCGCTGCCGGTAGACGCGCCGGTAGAACAGCACCAGGCCGGCGAGCAGCGCCGTCGTGAGTACGGCGGCGAGCGCCGCGGTCCATACCGCAACGACCAGCAGGGCGCGCCAGAAGCCGGTCGATTGACCCAGCGCGAAGAGCGGCGAGGCGTTGGTGGTGAATTCGCCGACCTTCGTTCCGAGACCGTCCGCGCGGTGGTCCGCGTGCGTGGTCCAGCCGTCGTAGTGGTGGATGCGGCCGAACTCGTTGACCGTTACGTGAAACTGCGTCGGGTCGGAGCCGCCGTGCAGCGCGAACTCGTCGACGAACACTTTGTACAGGCCCACCGGAGCCCGGCCGCGCTCGAAGTAGATGTGCTCGACAGGATGCTGTGTGTACGTGGGGCCGCGATTCTGGTCCACGTCCAGCATGCCGTCCGGCTGGACTGCCGCCGGGTTCGCCCCATCGTAATAGCGCGGCGTCGTGCCGAAGTAGATGTGCTGTCCGTTCGGATCGATGCAGTGGAGGTCGAGGTCGTTCAGGTTGTCCCAGGTGAGGGTGATCTCGACGACGCCGGACCGGGCGTTCGCCTCGCGTAGGCGGCGCTCGGTGTCGTTGTGGACGCCGGGAAGAAAGAGAAGGATGGGCGTGGAGTCGTGGCTGACCCAGCTCGCGGTGTGCGCCCGCGCGTAGAAGAGCTCAAGGCCGAGGGCGAGCAGGAGGCAGCCTGCGGCGCCGATCGCCGCGAACAGGAGGCGCGCCCAGAGACGCGGCCTCATTGCCGGGTGTGAATCACGCGCGCGCTCTGTCCGCCCGCGCTCTGCGGATAACTTGAGGGAGTCGGAGGCGGCTGGGACGACGGGAGCGGCTCGGTCATGTTCACCATCTCCTCGATCATCGTCTGCAGGCGCAAGGCCTCGCCCACCGCCGCGGCCCGCGCCTCTTTACGGCGAACCTGGCTGGCGGAATCCGGCTGCGGGTTGAACAGCGTGCTGCGGCGCTCTCGCAGCGTCTTCAGCTGTATCTTTATGTCGTACAGCCGGTTTTCGAGGTGCTCCACGCGAGTCGCGGCCTGGAAGGCGAGGCCCGTTTCGGGGCGCGCGCGCCGGTCATCGATCCAGATGCGCTGCTGGTTGAGCAGCCACGCTTCGCGGAGCTGCACGTCGCCCTCGCCCCAGGAGCGGGACGCCTTGTACATCAGGTAGGGGCCGCTGATTAGCGTGCCGATCAGGATGTAGACCGGGAACCAGAGCTCCTGCTCGCCGCGCGGATCGAGCGGGCTGCGGAAGCGGTCGCGGCGCGCGATCTGCTGGCGATGCAGCTCCTGGATGCCGAACGCCTCGGCGGTCACCTCGGCTAATCCCAGGATGCACGCCACAACGATTAGGACGAATGAGATGGCGAGCCCGGCGCGGAGCCGCGGCGCGCCCGGGCGGCGAAACTCGCCGAATGCCCGCAGTCGCCCGGCAAAAGTGCGATCCTCGGCGGCCGGGTTGACGGGAACCGACGGGATCGGCATGTCGAGATCGGCCTTCATCTCCAGGGCGCGCGTAATCGCATGCACCAGGTTGGAGAACAGCTCGCCCATCAGGTAGACGATCACGAAGCCGAGCGCCGCGGACAGGATGAACTTCGGCACGCTGTCGCGACGCGAGAAGTCGTCCAGGTCCAGGATTCCGACGAGCGTGCCGAGACAGAGCGCCAGCATGAAGCCGCAGACGAGAGGCGCGAGGAACTGCATGAAGAAGGTGAGGATCGTCCCCCACAGCGTCTGGCGCGGTATCGGGCTGACGCCCTGCTGGCCGGCAACCGCGTCGAGGTCCGGCACCTCGACCTGGAGCGCCTCCTCGACGGACTGCGGGCCGATGCCGCTCGGCGCGAAGTTCAGGTCGTTGATGGCGTCGGGCGTCGGCGGGGCGGCCTTGGCCGTGGGCGCCGGAGCGCTCAAGAGCCGCTTATCCAGGCTCGGAGGCGTATCGGCGTTGCGCAGTCGGTGCGGGTCCGGCTCGCAGGAGAGACCTGCCCGCGCCGCAGCTTCGGCGAAGCCCTTCTGCGCCTCCGTCAGGTCGTTTTCAACCACCAGCTCGCGTGCCTCGAGCGCCTGGATCTGCTCGTCCAGGTGCCGGCCATCCACTTCGCCGCGCGCGATCTGCTCGGCAAACCGCTTCTCCGCCTCGCGCTCGACGTCGACCTGTTCTGCCGCAGAGGCAGCGGCGCGGGTGTGGAAGTTCCACTTCGCGAGCCAGGAGCGCATCGGCATATGCGGCACCATGCCGCTCAGCTCGTTCAGCAGACCGGCGACCTGCTCCGTCTGGTCCTCTCGGCGCGGGAGCGGCGGAACGAACCAGTTCACCTCTTCATCGGCAGAGATAGGCTGCTGCCAGAATAGGCTCGTCGGCTCCTTGGGCTTCGATCCGTTGCCGTTGGAGGCTGCCGGATTGGCCCTCACCGGCTTATCGCGCGGCGCGTCCTCCAGGGAGGGCAGACGCGTGGCTGGCTCATGCACGGCGTGCACCGCCGCCTGGAACTCCGGAAGCTCCTGAGCTTCGGGCGCGTCCGGGGGCAGGTCGTACGGCGAGCCGGCGCGCCCGCTGATTTCTTGGTCCATAACTTGGCTCTCTGCGGCGATCCGGCTACTTCTTGTCGATCAGGTCGTGGAACCGGTTCATGCCGTCCTGCGCGTCGTGATCGCCCGTGATGACCAGCTTGTCGCCGAGCACCGGCTTGAAGCGCCGCTCCAGCTCCGAGCGGAATCCGTTATCGGAGCGCACGCCCTCGATCCAGACGGCCTTGACGTTCGGCAGGGCGGCCAGCTCGCCGATGCACCGATCGGTGTTCGGCGGGCTGGCATCCTCGCCGTCGGTGAGCATCATCACGGCGCAGTTCCGCTTGGCCAGCGCGGCGATCTGCGCGTCCGCTACGATCTTTTCGAGCGCCACGGAGGGATAGGTGCCCGGCGCGTTCGTGTGCTGCTTCATCACTTCGTCTTCGAGCGGCCACAGATCGCGCGATTTCCGCCAGTCGGATCGCTGGGCGAACTTGTGCGCGTTCACGTCGTAGGCCCACATGCTGATCGATGTCTGCGCAGGGAGGACCTGGTCCACGGTGTCGTCGAACACGCCGAACAGGTGCTTGCGGCCGGCGAGGTCGACGCTGCCGCTGGTGTCTACCGCGACCATCAGATCGACCTTGGGCGGAGGTTTCTGCTGCGAGTTCCACAGCAGATAGGCGCCGATACCGGCCAGGATAAGACAGGTCGCGGCCAGTGCAGCCCATACCTCGGAGGGCTTGACCTGGGATCGGGACGATTGGCGCGCTGTGCGCCGGGCATCGACTCGGTTGTTTCGCATTCGGAGTTCCTCGACGAGAGTTTCGATGGACGGCGGTCGCGCTGCCGCGCGGGGGCATCTTCGGTATTGACGGTCCTCGCGAGGACCGGTTTCGCCAACGACCCGATTGTTAGTACGATAAGAGCGCCCCACATCGTCGCAAACGACTGGCGCGCGCGGCAATTACCGCCGGCGCAACCGTACGTATAACCATTATAGTGTGTAAATTCGTGCCGAGCCGTGCCGATTCCTGCCTCTCAACATGGCCGCGAGCGCTGCAAACTTCCCTGCTCCAGCGGCGTCTAAACGTGTATGCCACTGACTCCCAACCAACAGATCGGTCCGTACACCCTGATCCGCCCGCTCGGCGAGGGCGGGTTCGGCGTCGTCTGGCTGGCGGAGCGCAGGGGCCTGATCACCACGCAGGTAGCGCTCAAGATGCCTCGGGACCGGTCGGACGCGATCGTACAGGAAGTCACACAGGAGGCGCAGGTGTGGCAGCAGGCCAGCGGCCACCCGAACGTATTACCGGTCATCGAGTGTGCGATCTATGACGGGCACGTCGTGATCGTAAGCGAATACGTGGCCGACGGCACGCTTGCGGACTGGTTTGCGCGGTGCGAAGGGAGAGCCACGCCGATCGAAGAGGCCGTGCGGATCACGGACGGAATTCTGGCGGGCCTGGAGCACCTGCACAGGCTTGAGATCACGCACCGTGACCTTAAGCCTGCCAATGTGATGCTCCAGGGGAACATGCCGCGCCTGACGGATTTCGGGCTGGCGCGCGGCAAGGCGATCGGCCAGACGCAGTCGATCACCGGCAGCCTGCACTATATGGCGCCGGAGATGTTCAGCGGCGACTACTCGCCCCAATCCGATCTGTGGGCCGCCGGCGTCATCCTGTATGAGCTGCTCACGGGCAGACTGCCGTTCCCGCAGGAGCGCGTCGAGATGCTCATTCCCGCGATCGTCGGGAGCGAGCCGGCTGCCATGCCGGCCGCGATCCCCGCAGGGCTGCGGCGCGTCGTCGAGCGCGCGCTCGTAAAGAAGCCGGAAGGCCGATGGCGCTCTGCGGCCGAGATGCGCGCGGCTCTGGTGGCCGGTGTCTCGGAGGCTGTCTCGACTCCGCCGTCGGAGCACGCCGCGCGGCGCGAGCGCGTGGCGCTCCTCTATAAGCGAGACGCCGAGCCGGATGAGCGCGTGCTGCGCCTGCTTGAGGAGAGCCTCGAGTCCCGCGGGCACGCCGTGTTCATCGACCAGCACCTGGCCGTAGGGATCGAATGGGCCCGCGAGATCGAGCGGCAAATCCGCGACGCAGACGCCGTCGTTCCGCTTATTTCCGCTGCGTCCATACAGAGCGAGATGCTGGCCTACGAGCTAAAGATCGCCCAGGAGGCGCTCCTCCGCGAGGGCAAGCCGCGGCTTCTGCCGGTCCGCGTCCGGTTCGCCGGCCGGCTATCGGGCGAACTCGGTGAGATTCTCAATCGCGTCCATTACGCGTCCTGGAGCGGTCCGGAGGATGACGGCCGGCTCACGGCGGAGATCGGCGCGGCCGTGGAGCGCACCGCGCAGCCGGCGGCAGCCGCGCCGGCGCCGAAGCCGATGGAGGCCGTGGGAGGCGCGGTCAATCTCGACTCGAGCTACTGGATCGTGCGGCCGACCGAGATGCAGTTTCGCGACGCCATCGCTCGGGGCGACAGCATCGTCCTGCTCAAGGGCGCGCGCCAGATGGGCAAGACGTCGCTGCTCGCGCGCGGCCTGCAGCAGGCGCGCGCCGCGGGCGCGCTCTGCATCCGCACGGACTTCCAAAAGCTGAACGCCGAGAGCCTGGAGTCGGTCACGGACTTGTTTCAGGGCGTCATCGAGGTCATCGCGGACCAGCTCGACGTGGACTACGACCCGCAGCGGGACTGGAATCCTCGCCGCGGGGCGAACGTCAACCTGGAGCGATTCCTGCGGCGGCTGGTGCTCGCAGATCCCACGGTGCGCGTGATGTGGGCGCTGGACGAGGTCGACCGGCTCTTCAGCTATCCGTATGCCAGCGAGGTGTTCGGCCTGTTTCGATCGTGGCATAATGAGCGGTCGCTGGATCCGACCGGTCCCTGGTCGCGCCTCACGCTGGCGATCGCCTACGCTACGGAGGCGCACCTGTTCATCACCGACGTGAACCAGTCGCCGTTCAACGTCGGGACGCGGCTGGTGCTCGAGGACCTCACGCCGGGACAGGTTTCCGAGCTGAACGGCAGATACGGCGCGCCGCTCCGATCCGACGAAGAGGAGCGCGGGTTTTACCGCCTGCTGAACGGCCAGCCCTACCTCACGCAGCGCGGGCTGAGCGAGATGGCCTCGAGGCACATCGGCTTCGACGACCTGCGCCGGGGCGCGGCGCACGAAGAGGGCATCTTCGGCGACCACCTGCGCCGCTTCCTGGTCCTGCTCGTGCGGGACCCGGAACTGTGCGACGCAATGCGCCTCGTGCTCGCCGGCCGGCCCGGCATTAGCGCGGAGACCTTCTACAAGCTGCGCAGCGCGGGTGTCCTGTCCGGGGAGTCGGCCGCCGAAGCGCGCCCGCGCTGCCAGCTCTACGCCGACTACTTGAGGGCGCACTTGGGGTAGGTTCCTGGTAGCTGGTAGCTAGTTCCCGGTTGCTGGTTACCGGTTACTGGCTGGTGGTTGCATTCCTGGTTGCTGGTTCCTGGTTTACGATTGCGGATTGGCGAATGCCTATGGACATTGCTCTTCCTACGACTGGCGACGTGTCTGATCGGGGCGACTCCTTCTACATCACGGGGGGGACGCTGCCGCTGGAGGCCGGCTCCTATGTCGTGCGGGACGCCGACGCGGAGCTGTTCGCAAGCCTTACCGCCGGCGAGTACTGCTATGTGCTCACGACGCGGCAGATGGGCAAATCGTCGCTGATGGTGCGCACCGCGGTGCGCCTTCGCGCGGCCCGCGCCACCGTCGCCGTCCTGGACCTTACTGCGATCGGCCAGAACCTGACGCCGGAGCAGTGGTACGACGGCCTCCTCAACCGGCTCGGCCGCCAGCTCGACCTCGAGGACGAGCTCGACGATTTCTATCGCGATCATGCGCGACTCGGTCCGCTCCAGCGCGTTATGGAGGCGATTGAGCGGGTCGTGCTCGCGATGCCGCGGCAGTCGCGCGCGACGGCCGGCGAGACCGCCCCGCCGGTCGTCGTGTTCGTGGACGAGATCGATGCCGTACGCTCGCTGCCATTCCCCGCGGACGAGTTCTTCGCCGCGATCCGCGAGTGCCACAACCGGCGCGCCAACGACCCGGCCTATCGCCGGCTAACCTTCTGTTTGCTTGGCGTCGCCACGCCCTCCGACCTGATCGACGACGCGCGGATGTCCCCGTTCAACATCGGACGGCGGATTCTACTGACGGATTTTACGCTGACTGAGGCCGCGCCGCTCGCGGAGGGCTTCCGGCCGGGCCACGATCGTCTCTCGCCGGTCGCCTTCGCCCCCGACGCAGCCGGATCCAGCAACGACGCCAGTATCGCCGCGCGCCGCCTCCTGGAGCGCGTGCTGTACTGGACGAATGGCCATCCCTACATGACGCAGCGGCTGTGCCGCGCGGTCGCCGAGGCGCTCGCGCCGGGCCGGCCCGAGTCGCGCGCGGCGACCGGCGCCGACAACGGAGCGACCGGGCGTCCAGCGGACCGGGGCGCGGAACCGACGCCGGCGCTCGTCGATCGAATCTGCGCGTCGCTCTTCTTTGCGCGCGACGCCCGGAACAACGATGATAACCTTGCCTTCGTCCGCAACCGCCTTCTTCGCAGCGATCTCGATACCGCGTCGGTACTGGAGCTGTACCGAAAAGTGCGTAGAGGCGACGCCGTCCGCGACGATGAGACAAGTCCGCTCATCTCACTCCTGCGGCTCGCCGGTATCGTCTCCGTTCGCGACGGCCTCCTGGCCGTTCGGAACCTGATCTACGGGCGCGTATTCGACGCGAAGTGGATCGAGGCGAACATGCCCGGCGCAGAGCTGGAGCGGCAGCGGAAGGCCTACCGCGCGGGCATCCTGCGAGCGGCCATGATCGGCGGCGCGGTCGCCGCCATCATGGCGGGTCTCGCCGTATCGTCGTTCGTCTGGAAACGCGAGGCGGACGAGAGCGCGCGGATCGCCCGAAACGAGGCGCAGAACGCTCACCAGAGCGCGCAGGCGGCGCTTGACAGCGCGTCGCGGGAGAGGATGAGCGAAGCGCGCGCGCAGGAGCTTGCCAAGAAGGCGCAGGAGGAGGGCGCGCAGGCTATCGAGTTCGGCGCCGACCTGCTGAAGGCCAACCGCGACCTTGCGGCCGCGCGCGCCGTGGCGGAGCGAAACTACGGCAAGGCGGTCGCGGCGGCCGCGCGCGCCGGCCGCGCCGAGGGATACCAGAAGCTCGAGACGAAGCGGCTGA
>Ga0070735_10000762_pt1 | contig 32884 bp, 30 predicted proteins | sample Coa_R1_FD_66443 | JGI IMG/M metagenome (GOLD analysis project Ga0070735, IMG submission 66443) | Surface soil microbial communities from Centralia Pennsylvania, which are recovering from an underground coalmine fire - Coalmine... | ecosystem: Environmental > Terrestrial > Soil > Unclassified ...
CGAGCACCTCCCCGACGCCGTGGTCCTCGATTTCTCCATGCCGGAGATGGACGGCGCCGAGGTCTTGCGACGCCTCAAAGCGGACGGGCGAACCCGGCTCATTCCGGTGGTGATGCTGACCGCCGTGCCCGAGCTCGTCGGGCCGAGCGCGCGAGGTGCGTGCGCCGCGTTCCTCGCCAAGCCATGCGAGCCGGAGGTCCTCGTTCGCACGCTCTGCTCCGTCATGGCGCCACGCGCCCCGCAGGTCGCACCCGAAGAGCCCCCGCGAGAGTCGACAGGCGAATGAGTTTGCGCGGGGTCCGCTGCGGCGACCCGAATGTGTCACGCAGTCCCCGTAGGGTGCCGAGAGTGCGGACCTCCGTTCGCTGCGCCCTCGCAGCCGCCGTGCTGGTGTCGGCTTCCGCCGGCGCGACCGACGCTCCGGGCGACGTCGGCGACGTCTTCTTCGTCGCCAAGAGCGAGAACAAGAATCGGGTGCTCTACGGTCTACATCTGGACGCTCACTGCTCGCCCAGTGGCCCGGCGCCCATGTTCGCCTACTGGCGGATGCTCGAGCGCGGTCCGCGCGTCGTCGAGCCGCTCCTCGAGCGGGAGGCGCCGGCCTACGGTATCGCGTCGCAGCGCGTCGTCGAGCGCGACGCGCACGGGGGGCGCCTGCGCTTGTCGCTGCGCGCACTGCCGGAGCGGTTCATCGACGTGACGTGGGGCGAGCGGGGGGGGACCTGCTACGCGAGGGCGAGGACCACGATCCAGGGCACACCGGCGACGCTGGAAAGCGTGTTCGTGCAGCTCAAGTGGCCGTTCGGGATCTCCTACTTGCTCCTCTGGGGTCGGGACGCGGAGGGCCACGTGCTCCGCGAGAAGGTGTCTCCCTGAGGGCAGACGAACGGTGATCTGGACTCGGCGGAGGGTTTAGGCTGTTTAAGCTGGTCCTTCCACCCCGTGCCGATGTTCACCCGCCTGCCGACGATCCGCGCGAAGTTCACCGCCCTCGTGTCGCTATCGGTCGTGGTGATGCTGGCGGCGCTCCCTGTGCTTTCGTGGCTCTTGCACCGGCAGCTCGTGGACGAGGTGGACAATCGCGTCACCGACGCCGAGCGCGCGTTCCAGACCGAGCTCGACGACGATCTCGCCGACCTGCTGCTCGCGTCGCGAGTGCTGGCGACCGACGGGGCGACGGCCCACGCGATCAAGAAGCACGACGCGACGCGCGCCAAGCAGCTTGCCCAGGTGTTCGTCGACGTCTACCCGAACATGGACGTCCTCATCGTCGAGGCGGACGGCAAGGTGCTCGGACAGGTCGGCTGCGAGAACCCGCCGGACCACATCGGTGGGGTCGCGGGTCTGGCGGATCTCGCGCGGGGCGTCGCTCTGCGAGGCGTGGTCGAGCACGGCTGCGAGTCGAGCGGGTCGACCGCACCCCCGGCCTACGTCATCGGCGTCCCCATCCCGACCGGCGGTGGCGTCATCGTCTGCCTGCCGCTCGACGCCGGCTACCTCCAGAACGCCAGCGCGAAGCTCGGGTTGCAGCTCGCGCTCGCCGTGATCGGGGGCGACAAGAAGGTGGTCGGGCAGACGCCCGAGTTCCCGCATGGTGCGCTCGCGGTGGCGTCCCGCGAGTCGACCATCGTCGACGCCGCAGATCGATCCTGGGCCGTGGCGCGCTTCGAGCCGCGCCAGCTCGAGGGGGCGATGGGCAAGGTCGGGATGCTCGCAGCTCTGGACGTCACCGACGTTCGCGTCATCGTGCGGCGCAACCTCGTGTACGCGCTGGGCGTTCTGGCGATCGCGGCTGCCGTGTCGGTGGCGTTCGGCTCTCGCCTCGCGGCGGTGATGTCGGGCGCGCTGGCCCGGGTGAACGCGGCCGTGAAGAGGGTGCAGGAGCTCGACTACGTCCACGTGGACCCGGTCAACACCGGCGACGAGCTCGAGGACCTGGCGCGCGGATTCAACACGATGGTGGACGGCTTGAAGGAGCGCGACAAGCTGAGGACCACCTTCGGCAAGTACATGACCGCCCAGGTCATGGAGCACCTCTTGGCCGGCAAGGTAGCGCTCGGGGGCGAGTCGCTCCGGGTGACGATCCTCTTCACGGACATCCGAAGCTTCACGACGATCAGCGAGAAGATGGACCCCCAGCAGCTCGTCGGACTCCTCAACGAGTACTTCAGCGAGATGGTCGGGATAGTCATGCAGGAAGACGGCGTGGTCGACAAATACATCGGTGACGCCATCATGGCGGTCTTCGGCGCTCCGGTGCCCAAGGCGGGGGACGCGGCCAACGCGGTGCGCGCGGCGGTACGAATGCGCCGTGCCCTCCAGACCCTCAACGAGGGGCTGTCCCTTCGGGGCCTCCCGACGCTTCGCACGGGGATCGGGATTCACACGGGCGAGGTCGTCGCGGGCAACATCGGCAGCGAGAAGCGGATGGAGTACACTGTCATCGGCGACGCGGTGAACCTCGCCTCCCGCCTCGAGACGAGCACCAAGGACCTGGGCGTCAACGTACTCATCAGCGAGGACACCTACGAGCTCACCAAGGACGTGGTCGAGACGCGACCCGTGCGGGAGATCACCGTCAAGGGACGCAAGCAGCCCGTCTTGACCTACGAGGTCCTCGGACTCAAGGGCGAGCCGCCGCTCGAAGCCAGCGACAGCGCGCCGATCGCCTCGGCGCGCCCCGCGCCGTCCTGATCTGCCCGCCCGTCGCCGTCGCCGAAGCCCACCTTGTCCGGGGCGAAGGCCGCGAGGCGCGCCGCCGCCACGTTCACCGCTTCTAGGCTGTCGTCCACGAGCACGAACCCCCGCCCATGGCGGGCCGCGGCCTCCGCCGTCGTGCCGCTTCCTCCGAAGAAGTCGAGCACCACGTCGTCGGGCCGCGAGTGCACGCGGACGATGCGGTTGAGGATCCCGAGCGGCTTCTGGGTCGGATACCCGGTCTTCTCCCGACCATTGGTCGGGACGATCGTGTGCCACCAAACGTCCGTGGGGGTCTTGCCGCGCTCGGCCTTCTCGGCGGTCACGAGGCCCGGCGCCATGTACGGGATTCGATCCATCTCCTCGTAGTTGAAGACGTACCGTTCGGGACTCATCGCGTACCAGAGGATGGTGTCGTGCTTGGCCGGCCAGCGGTTCTTGGGCCGGCCGCCGTAGTCGTACGCCCAGATGATCTCGTTCATGAAGTGATCGCGGCCCAGCAGTCGGTCGAGCGCCACCTTGACGTAGTGCACCTCGCGAGAATCGAGGTGAACGAAGAGCGAGCCGTCCGTCGTCAGGCAACGCAAGCACGCCTCGATGCGTGGAATCAAGAACCCCTCGAAGTCGTCGAACGCGTCTCGATAGCCGTACGCTCGGCTCGCAAGCTTCTGCACGCGGTACCGGCGGCCGCCGAAGCCGAGGCGCTCGCCCGACTCGTCGGACGCCGTGACGCGCATTCGCTCGCGCTTCTGCGTCTTGCCGGTGTTGAACGGGGGATCGACGTAGACGAGCCGAGCGAATCGGTCCGGTAGGGTGGGGAGGACCTCGGCGCTGTCGCCGAGGATGATCTTCTTCATGGTCGAAGACGACCGTACAAGCAGGCACCCGGGCGGTTCAAATATTCGTCTTTTGCCGCTTCCGGACGTCCTTGTGAATTCGCATTTCGTGAGTAGGGTGGCGTGGGGGTTCGAAGGAAGGGAGCGGGTGCCTATGCACGCGTTGCGCGCTGGATTGCTGAGTAGTTTCGTCGCGGCCGCAGGTATTTCGATCCTCGGCGCGGCAGGATGCGGCTCCGAGGGGCGCGGACGCTCGTCCGAGCGCTCGTTCGAGCGTGTCGCCGAGTCCGCACAAGCGCTGGTGTTTCCGAGCGACGGACGGTGGCACTGGATTCAAGGCGGCCCCGGAACTCTCATTCCGGCACAATGCCTCGACGGGTCAGCGTCCGGTTTCGGGATGAACGTACCGCCGTCTTGGAATGGCAAGGTGCTCCTCTGGTTGGACGGCGGAGGCGCCTGTTACGACAAGGTCACCTGCACGACGAACCTGCTCGTCCTCCCGCACGTCGCTCACACCTCGTACGCCCTCTCGGACTTCAACAACGACGTCGGGTACGACACCATCACGGGGTTTCCGGTGCTCACGCCAAACACGGGCGACGCGAATTACGATCCCGGGAGCGGCTACCTGGCCTTCAATTGGACGAAGTCCGAGCTCGTGCGCGGAATCTTCGACCGATCGACGAGCGCGAACGTCTTCCAGAACTACGCGTACGTCTTTCTGCCGTACTGCTCCGGTGACTTTCACGTAGGCAATAACTTCGATTGCGTGCCCGGAACGCTCGGCTGCAACAATCAACCCACGATCGCGGACCGGCAGCCCTCCGGCATGCACCACATGGGCGCTTCCAACACGGAGGCCGCGTACGTCTACACCGTGGCGTCGTTTCCCGGCGCCACGCAATACGTCCTGACGGGTGGAAGCGCCGGTGGGTTCGGCACCATCTACACGTACAACATACTGCGATCGCTCGTGCCGTCGTCGGTGCCCATCACGCTCATCTCCGACGCGGGGGACCCAGTTTGGACCGGATCTCCCGATCCGAACATGCCGTCGACATGGAACCGGCAGGGATACCTCTTGCGTCAGAACCCGAACGGGACGAGTCGGCCCCCGCCGGCCCCTGGCGTCGAGAGCTACGTCGAGGACTACATGGCCGACGCCTGGCGGCTCGGCACTTCGCTCCCGTCGGCGATCACGAGCGCGCCTTACAACCCCTTCGGCAGCAAGCACGCCATCTACCCGATCCAGAGCGTCTGGACGTACGACGCGACGAACAACATGGAGGACAAGTTCGGGCTCTGCGCAGGCTCCGACGACTGGGCGTACTCGTGGCTATTTCCGCTCAATGGCCCGCTCGACGGGACCGATGACGGGAACAACCCGGCGAACGATCAGCCCAACATCTACGAGGGGCTCAACGACTTCTCGACGCACGCACTTGGCTTGCCGAACACGACCATGCACCTCGTGAGCGTGACGACGCGTCCTCCGGCGCGCCCCGCGTGCATCAGCTGCCTCCTCCCGGGCATCGGCTGCAGCGCGACGTGCGCCGCGCTTCGCCCTTGGAACAACCACCACGCGTATCTGCTCGACGACGTGAGCGTGTGGGACTCGAACCAGGGCGGCAGCGGCGTCACGCAGTACCTCGCGCAGCTTCACGTGACGCCCTGACGGGGTACTAGCCAGCATCGCCGGGCGGCCTTAGGTTCCGGCGATGCTCGTGATTCGCCGCGCCGGCGACCGCGGCCTCGCCGACCACGGGTGGCTGCTCAGCCGACACACCTTCTCGTTCGCCGATTACCACGATCCCAGGCATATGGGATTTCGTGCCCTGCGCGTCATCAACGAAGACCGCGTCCAGCCGGGGCGCGGCTTCGGCATGCACGGGCACCGGGACATGGAAATCCTCTCGTACGTGCTGGAGGGCGCGCTCCGCCACAAGGACTCGATGGGCACCGGCTCCGTCATCGTGCCCGGCGACGTCCAGCGGATGAGCGCGGGCACGGGGGTGATGCACAGCGAGTTCAACGCGTCCGACAAGGAGCGCGTCCACTTCCTCCAGATTTGGCTCCTTCCGTCGCGGCGCGGGAGCGCGCCCGGGTACGAGCAGAAGTCCTTCGAAGCCGAGGACAAGCGGGGGCGATTGCGCCTCGTCGCCTCACCGGACGGCGCGGATGGCAGCGTCACCGTGCGCGCGGACGCGAAGCTCTACGCGTCTCTGCTGGATCGTGGTCAGCGCGTGGAGCACGTGGTCGGCCCCGGCCGGCACGCGTGGATTCAAATTGCCCGCGGCAAGGTCGACGTGGCGGGGCAGGGGCTAGACGCGGGCGATGGCGCGTCGTCGAGTGACGCCGGGGACCTGCCCATCGTGGGGGTAGAGGCGGCCGAGCTGCTTGTATTCGACCTCGGCTGAGATTCGAATATGAGTGATATCCTGTAGATAGCGTTCTTGGGACCCGTTCGGATTTGCGCGACGCGCCTCCGAGGACTATGGATGAGGCCCGTTAGGCTCCGAGGTCGGGCCAGGTCGGGAAGGCATGGGGCAGCGTCTCGCATCGGTGATGGTCCTGCTCGCGGCGGCGCTCGGGAGCGGCGCGTGCAGCAGCGGGGACAGAGGCTTCGTCGACGGGGCCCACATGAGCGGCCCGGCGCAGCCGACCCCGAGCACCGCGCCGGTCAACCCGTGCGAAGTCCCGCAGGAAGGCTGCGCCTGCGACCAGCCGGGCGAAATCGCGATGTGCAAGGGGCCGCTTATCAAGGAAGGCAGCTACGCCCTTTGCCCCACCGGGTACCGCTCGTGCGTCGACGGCGGGTGGGGCTCGTGCATTCTGCCGTCCGTTCAGTAGCGGTCCGCCTTTGCGGTTGCATGGCCTGATGCCGCCCACCGCGTCGTCGCCGACCCTTCCACAGACCCTGGACGACGCCGTCGCGGGGCGCCCGGCGCGCCTCTTCGACCTGCTGGCCCGGGGCTCGGGGCTGCCAGGGCCTCGCCCTCACTTGGCGCTGGCAGACGTCTTCGCGCAAGCGTGCCGCGGGCGCGGTGCGGCGGCCGACGCGACCATCTTGCGGATGGCACGCCTTTCGGCCGACGAGGCGCCCGGAGCGACAGCGCTCGAGTTTCTCCCCGTCTGCGGGGTCGCAGCGCTCGGTGCGCGGGCCGCCGCCGATGCGACCGTGCGCGCTCGCTTCGTGGACGAGCTCCACGCCCACGCGGACGACACCCGTTTCCGCGTGCGTGACGCGGTCGTCGACGCCCTCGCGCGCGTGGGCGGAGCGGTCGGCGAGCGCCTCGCGCTCGACCTCGACTCGTGGATGGACGGCTACTTCCATGCGGCCGCGGTCGTCCGGGGCGTCGGACGGGAGGCGTGGCTCTCGGCGATGCGCGAAGCCGGCCCGGCGATCGCCCGGCTCGACGATGCGTTCACCCTGGCCGGAGACGCGCCGCGCGCTGCGGCGCGTTATCCCGGTTACAAGGCGCTGCGGGAAGCCCTGACGGAAACGCCGGTCGCCCTCGCCGCGCGCTTCGGAGTGCCGGTGTTCGACGCGCTGCTCCGCGGACCGGCCGACGATCGAACGCGACGCGAGTCCCTCGAGAGGCTCGCAGAGTCGACCCGACTCGCCGGACGCTATTCCAGCGAGGTGGAGCGTGTTCGGCGAGCGCTCGCCGCGAGCCGTCCCTCCCCGCGCAATCCCGATCACGACGTCGGGCCGACGCGCGACCGCAGCCGGGACAGGCGCCTGCGCGGCCGCGGCCCCAAGTGACCCGTCCGCAAGCTCGAGCGGAAGCGAGAGTTCGGACGAAACACCCCGACGAGTCCGCAAGCTCGAGCGGAAGCGAGAGTTCGGACGAAACACCCCGACGAGTCCGCAAGCTCGAGCGAAGCGAAGAGAGCGGACAGGACACCCGACTATCGCTGGGTCGCGAGGTCCACGATCTGATGCGCCGCAACGGCGCGCGCCCCCTTCTGCTTGAGCGTCGCGTAGTCGACGATCGCGTGACCGTCGAGAAGATCGACCCATTCGAGTTCGAGTTTGCCCCCGCTCGGGAGAATGAAGACGCCGAAGACGTGCGCCTGGGAGCACACCTCGGCGACGAGCGGCCTAGGCACGTGGAGCGCCGCGTGAGTGATGAGGTGAACGACCGCCTCCCTCCGCTCTCGCTTCTGGAGCAGGCCGAGCTCCGTCGCCAGCTGCGCGAAGACTCGGGCCGGATTGCGGCCCCGCTCGCCCTTGAACCCCAGCAGCCAGGCGGCGGGGAGCTTCGGGGTCTTGTCGCCGAGGCGGTGCACGTCGTAGAGGCGAGAGTCGAAGAACCGCACGAAGACGTCCTCGCCCTCGAGCTCGAGCTTCTTGCCGAGTGCGATCGCCAGACCGCGCGCGAAGACTTCTCGCTCGCCCCGCATCGAGGCGGAGGCGTCGATGACGACGTGGTGCAGCCGACGCGCCGGTTCCGGCGTCTGTTCGCGCGAGTAGTAGAGGAGCTCGCCGTCGACCAGTCGTCGGGCGAGCTCGAGTTCGTCCCACGCGAGCTCCGACGGAACGAGAGAATCGAGCGACCCGCGCCGCCCGACACCCTTGTACCCCGACATCGCGAGCGTGCCCGTCCCCCGCGTCGAGTGAGTCTCGAGGATCCTCGGCAGGAGTTCGAGCGAGAAGCCGACGATGTCGTTGGCGGACGGACTCGCGAGCGCGGCGAGCAGGTCCACGTGCGCCAAACCCGCGGCCGCGCCCCCCTCGGATGCGAGCATTCCCAGCAAGCGGAGCGTGTCGACGTCGAGGGCGTCGACGAGCGTCAGCATCCGCAGGCGAGCGCCCGCGAGGAGACCGAGGGCCCGGGCCTCGGCGCCGCGCGCGACGGCGGCGTAGAGGCGCGGTAGCTGCGGGTCGAGGTCGCGCACGAGCTCGGGGTCGAAGGGCAGCCCCTCGGGCGCCGGGGTGTTCTCCCCGACGAACGAACCGCTCAACACCCGCGCCAGGATCACCACGACGAGGTCGTCGGTGAGCTTCGGCGCGCGGGCGCCCCACGCGGCGCGGCCCGCCGCGATGTCTGCGATGAGCTCGCGGTACACCCGAAGCGTCTCGGTCATGCCCGGGACGCTCGCGAGCGCCGCGTCGCAGCCTGGGCGAGGGCGCACCTCGATCTGATCGCGGGGCACGCCGTAGAGCAGGCCGATGTCGTGGGCGACGAAGAGCGGAACGTGCACTCCGAGGCGATCGAGGTTTCTCCACCATCGCACCGCCCGGACGACGAGCATCGGCGACTCGGCCCGCACCGCCGAGAGAAGCAACCCACCGAGGGGGCGCGCGATGGCAGGGTCCCTCTCCAGGTCGGAAGGGACGGGCATGGGTCAGCCTGGCGACGTCGTCGTCACGATCTCAGCGCCACTCGTCGCGGCCTGTCGTGTCGGTCGGGTTGTCGCCGGTGATGGAGTTGATGTCGGGCTTCATGTTGACTTGCTTCACGCAGTTCCAGTCGGCCGACGTATCCTGCTCGTCGACCGAGTACTTGCCCTTGATCTCGGGGATGTTGTTCGAGCCCATCCCGTAGACGAAATAGCCGGACCCCTTCTGGTCGCCGCTCGGCCCGATGGCACCGTACGCGTGCTCCTTCCACGTGTAGTGCATGACGTTCCCGTCGGCGGTGCCGCTCATCTCGCCCCAGTGGCTCGAGTCGGTCCGCTTCCATCGGCCGACGATGTTGCCGTCCTGCTCGACGAGGTGCAGATACCCGTAGACGGGGCTGTAGTAGACGCCAATCCAAGCCTCTCCCGACGGCATCTCGCCCGCCTTGATGTTCTGGAACTTGGCGCCCGGACCTCCACAACCGGGAAGCGCGACGCCCGTGCTCGCCACCGCGAGCGCCATCCCGAGACCCCACAGCCAGCCGCTAGCTCTCATGGGCGGCAGCCTACCAAATCTCCCCCCGAGGCTCTCAACCTCAATTTCTCGTCACACCCTCATGCAGTGGCGTCCTCGCCCCCCTCCTCGTTGTCGTCCTCGAGGGCGGCGCCGTGACACTTCTTGAATTTTTGCCCGCTGCCGCACGGACAAGGGTCGTTCCGGCCTATCTTGGGACCCGCGCGGCGCACCGGCTGAACCGCGACCCTGGGCTGCGGCCGGGGGGCCGCCGCGCGAGGCGCCGGCGCCTCATCCTCTCCCGCGGCGGGCTCCGAGCCGTGCCGCATCTGCATGGCGCGCTGCTGGGCGGCGTGACGCTCGGCGTCCTCGCGCTCGATGCGCTCGATCTCGTTGTCCTTCTTGAGCTGCGCCTTGAAGAGGCTCGTGCAGACGCTGCTGCTCGTGCTGGCCATCATTGTGAGAAAGACGTCGTAACCCTCCTTCTTGTATTCCTGCTTGGGATCGCGCTGGCCGTATCCGCGGAGGCCGATGCCATCGCGCAGGTGCTCCATGTTCGTCAGGTGGTCGACCCACTGACGGTCGATCTCTTCCAAATAAAAGTGCCGGAAAATGCGAAGGAGGAGCTCGGTCCCCATCGCCTTCTCTTTTTCGCGGAACTTGGCCTCGGCGGCCTCGAAGAGCGCCTTGGCCATCTGCTCGGGGTCGTGGAGGGCTTCGACTTCCGGTGAGCGTGCCGCGAAGTGCTCGAGGAATCCGGCCTTGACCCCCTTGTAATCCCAGTCCTCGGGCGGCTTGTTCGCCGGACAGCACTCCTCGACGATGGCGCCAACGATGCCATCGATGAGGTCGAGCAGCTGCTCGCGTTGCTCGGTGAGGCTCTGCGCAATCTCGACGCACAGTCGGTCGAAGACGGCCTGCGGTTTCTTGCCGTCGCCTTCCTTGAAGTCGAAGCGATAGCCCCAGAACTGGTAGACGTCCTGCTGCAGGGAAGGCATCGAGTAGATCTCCTCGGCCTCCTCGACCTTCTTCGGCGGGGACTTGCCCTCGACTCCGATGGGCGTCGCGTGATGCAGGACGATGTCGACGACGGCCTGCTTGACCTCCTCCGCGATGCGAGGGTCGACCTTGATGTCGCGAAGCTTCCCCGTCGGCTTCCCGTCCTCGTCCAGCTTCTCGGGTTTGTAGATTCCGAGGAGCAGCTGCTGACGGAGCTTGTAGACCGTCTTTCGCTGCTCGTTCATGACGTCGTCGTACTCGAGCAAGTGCTTGCGAATGTCGAAGTTGCGCTCTTCGACCTTGCGCTGGGCGTCCTGGATGCTCCGCGTCACCCAAGGGTGCACGATGGGCTCGTTGTCGGGCATGCCCATGCGCTCCATGAGCGCCTTCACCTTGTCGCCGGCGAAGATGCGCATCAGGTCGTCCTCGAGCGACAAGTAGAACCGGCTGGACCCGGGATCCCCCTGGCGACCCGCCCGGCCCCGCAGCTGATTGTCGATGCGACGGGACTCGTGCCGTTCGGTGCCGAGGATATGGAGCCCGCCGAGGGCCCGCACCTCGTCGCCCTCGGCCTTGCAGGACTTGTCGTACTTGTCGACGAGCGCCGAGAACGCCTCGGGCTCCTTGTCGGGATCGCGCGACTGTTCACGGAACTCGAGCTTCGCGATCATCTCGGAGTTGCCCCCGAGCAGGATGTCCGTCCCGCGGCCCGCCATGTTCGTGCTGACGGTGATGGCGCCCTTGCGGCCCGCCTGGGCGATGACGTAGGCCTCGCGCTCGTGGTGCTTGGCGTTGAGCACCGCGTGAGGGATCTTCTTCTTCTTGAGGAGCTGCGCGATCGCGTTGCTCTTCTCGACGCTCGTGGTACCGACGAGGACCGGCTGCCCCTTCTCGTGGCATTCGAGGATCTCGGCCGTGACGGCCGTGAACTTCTCGCGCTCGGTCTTGTAGACGACGTCCTGATGGTCGTCGCGGACCATGGGTCGGTTCGTCGGGATCTGGATGACGCCGAGCTTGTACGTCTCGTGGAACTCGGTCGCCTCGGTGTCGGCCGTTCCGGTCATTCCCCCGAGCTTCTTGTAGATCCGGAAGAGGTTCTGGAACGTGATGGTGGCCATCGTCCGCGTCTCCTCCTGGATGCGGACGCTCTCCTTGGCCTCGACGGCCTGGTGAAGGCCGTCGCTCCAGCGCCGGCCGGGCAGGACCCGGCCGGTGAACTCGTCGATGATGAGGACCTTGCCGTCCTCGGTCACCAGATAGTTCACGTCACGCTTGTAGAGCGAGTGGGCTCGAAGACACTGATTGAGGATGTGGAGGCTCTCGAGGTTGATCGGGTCGTACAAGTTCCCGATACCCATGAGCTTCTGCGCGAGCTCGACGCCGTCGTCCGTCAGGGTGACCGAGTGGGCCTTCTCGTCGACGACATAGTGCTCGTCCTTGCGAAGGCGGGGGATGACCTCGTTGATCTGGCGGTACTTGTGGCTCGACGGTTCCCCTTGACCGCTGATGATGAGCGGGGTGCGAGCCTCGTCGATCAGGATCGAATCGACCTCGTCGACGATGGCGTAGTTGAGGTCTCGCTGGACGTAGTCCAGCGCCGAGAACTTCATGTTGTCGCGCAGGTAGTCGAATCCAAATTCGTTGTTCTGGCCGTAGGTGATGTCCGACCGGTAGGCGATCTTCTTCTCGCCCTCGCCCTGCGAGTGCACGACGACCCCGACGCTCAGACCGAGGAAGGTGTAGAGCTTTCCCATCCACTCGGCGTCGCGACGGGCCAGGTAGTCGTTGACGGTGACGACGTGGACCCCTTTGCCCTCGAGCGCGTTCAAGTAGCAGGGGAGCGTGGCGACGAGGGTCTTGCCCTCGCCCGTGCGCATCTCCGAGATGGCGCCCCGGTGAAGCACCATCCCGCCGATGAGCTGCACGTCGTAGTGCCGCATCTTGAGCACGCGCTTGCCGGCCTCTCGCGCGACGGCAAACGCCTCGGGGAGGATGGCGTCGAGCGCCTCGCCCGCGTCGAGCCGCTGCTTGAACTCCGCGGTCTTGCCCTTGAGCTCCGCGTCCGAGAGCCCTGCCATTCTCGGCTCGAGGGCGTTGATCTCGACGACGCGCGGCCTGAGCCGTCGGATCTCGCGTTCGTGCGACGTGCCGAAGACCTTCTTGAGCGCCCAACCGAGCATGCGAGTCGGGGCAAATTAGTGCCCCCGAGACCGAAGCGCCAGCCGCCCCCTTCGATTTACAGCCAACCGTTATCGCGATACCAGCGGACCGTGCGCTCGACGCCCTCTTGCCAGGCGACCTCCGGTCTCCAGCCGAGCTCGCGCCGCGTGGCCTCGGACGAGCACACCCAGTGCTGCAGGAGCATGTTGGCCTTCTCGCGGGTCAGCATGACGGGCCGGTTGGACAGGCGGCCGAAGGTCTCGACGCCGCGCGCAACGGCCATGAGCACCGCCACCGGCAGGTTCGCGCGCACGAGCGCCCGCCGGCCCATGGCTCGCTCCGCGTCGGCGAGGACCTGCTTCGCCGTGAGGGCGCCGCAGCCGTCGTCGACGAAGTACGCGCTGCCGCTCGGCACGTCGGCGTCGAGGGCCCGAACGCACGCCGCCGCGCAGTCGGTCGCATAAACCCAGACGCCCTTGGCCTCACCCCCGGCGACGAGGGGAAGCAGGCCGCGCTTGATCGATAGGAACATCTCGAAGATCTCGGCGTCGCGAGGGCCGTAGATGGCCCCGGGCCGGAGGATGACGACGGGCACGTCGTCGCGCCCGGAGAGGACGACCTTCTCCGCGGCGAGCTTGCTCCGCCCGTAGGCATTGTTCGGCGCCTCCTGATCAATCGAGACCGGGGAGCCGTCCAAGGAAGGACCGCAGGCCGTCAAGCTCGACACGTACACGAAGCGACGCAGACCCCCACGACCGCGGGCGCGGGCCGCCTGGACGAGGTTCGACGTCCCGCCGACGTTGATGGCGAAGAATTCGTCCGAGTTGCGCGCTTTGACGATCCCGGCCGCGTGGACCACGGCGTCGACACCGTCGACAGCCTCTCGGACGCGGTCCATCTGCTCGACCGCGCCCTCGAAGAGCTCGACGTTGCGCAGCGACTCGAGGTGCTTTCGCGCCGACGACTTTCGGACCAGAGCGCGCACGTGGTCGCCCCGCTGGACGAGCTGCTCGGCGACATGGCTGCCGAGAAGACCGCTCGCGCCGGTGACGAGGACCTTCATGATGCGCCGTTGGCGAGCGACTTCTCGTAGACCCGGTACGTCTTGTAGTGGCGCGCGCCCATCAACTGGATTCCTGCGTTCATGCGGCCGTTGTCCTCGAGCGTCCACCCGAGCTCGCCCTCGCGTAGCCCAATCTCCCTGCCCCCGTCGTTCATCTCCGCGTACATGAACGCGCTCACTCCCGCGTAGCGGCGCACGTGACGGTATTTCTTGCGGATGCCGAGGAGCACGAGGCGCGCCGACCGAGGACCCTCGACCTTCAGCCGCCAGAGCAGCTTCGGCGCTCCGAGGGGGAAGACCTTACCCCCGAGATCGCGGGCCAGCTCGTTCAGATTCGGGATGGCGAGAGCCATCGCGGCGGGCTCGCCGTCGATGGAGACGATGCTCGTGATCTCGGGCATAAAGAGCAGCTTGAAGTCGGCGGCCATCTTCTTGGCCTCGCGGCGCGTGAAAGGGACGAACGACCAGTTGTCGCTCCACGCGTCGTTGAAAATGTCGACGAGGATCTCGACGTCGCGGTCGAGGTTCTTCGGATCCATCCGCCGATAGGAGACCTCGCGCAGCGTCTTGACCTCGTCGCGCGCGCGCGCGACGCGCTTGTTGACCTCGCCGATCCGGTACTTCCACGCGAAGACGTCCTTCGACTTGGCGTATCCGGCCCGCTCGACCAGCCCCCCCTGGTACGGCTTGTGGTGAGGCATCATCACGTAGGGCGGTGAGTCGAAGCCATCGACGAGACAGCCGATCTCTTCGTTGATGTTGAGCGACATCGGCCCGCGAACGTTCTTCATCCCCTTGCCGCGCAGCCAGCTTTCTGCGCGCCCCAGGAGCTCCCGGACGACCTCGTCGTCGTCGACGGTGTCGAGGAATCCGAAGAAGCCAGTGTCGTCGCGGTAACGCTCGAGGTGCTCGCGGTCGAGGGTCGCCGTGACCCGGCCGACACAGAAACCGTTGCGATATGCGCAGAAGAGCGTCCCCTCCCCGTGATCGAAGAACGGGTTCTTCTTCGGGTTCAGCCGATCCTTCAGCTCCATGTCGAGCGGGCGTACGTACGCCGGATCGCCGCGGTAGATGTAGTCGACGACGTTGAGGAAGTCGTCGGCACGGCCACCCAGCGGAAACTGACGAATCTCGACCATCGCCGACCCGTTACTCGATCTCGGATGACCCTCCAAGCGCCTTCCGCGCCTACTTCTTCAGGGACGCGTAGAAGAACGAGTCACCGCGCTTTACGCGAAGGACAAGCTCGCCCGATTTCGCCAGCTCGGCCACCTGCGCGGAGCTGGGATCCGACGTGCCGTTGGCCTCGACGATGACGTCGCCCGCCTTCAGCCCCGCCCGGTCGGCCGAGGACCCGGGCGTCACTTGGGTGAGAACCGGCAACGCTCGGGACGGAAGGCCCATCTGCGCCGCCTGCTGCGGGCCGAGGTCTCGGACGACGAGGCCCATTCCCGGATGGGGCACCGCTTGCTGCTGGGCGGGCGCCGGCTCGACCGGCTTCTCGGGCCGCTCGGAGAGCGTGGCCGACGCGCCGTAGTGTTGACCACCGCGGATGATTTCGAGGGGAACGGACTGGCCCACTTCGTGGGCGAGGGTCTCGCGAACGAGGTCGTGACCGTCGTGCACCGGACGCCCCGCGACGCTGGCGATGACGTCCCCGGGACGCACATTGGCGTGGAACGCGGGGCCGTCCCCGGCCACGTTGTTGACGAGCGCGCCCGCGCCGGGGGAGAGGTGCATGGCGGTGGCCAGTTCGGGGGTCAGGTCCTGGACCGCCACGCCCATCCACGCGCGTGAGACCCTCCCTGTCTTCAAGATCTGGCTGCCGACCCGCGTGGCCATGTTGCTCGGCACCGCGAACCCGATGCCCTGACCCCTCCCGACTATCATCGTGTTGATGCCGAGGACCTCGCCCTGCAGGTTGCAGAGCGGCCCGCCCGAGTTGCCCGGGTTGATGCTGGCGTCGGTCTGAAGGTAGTCCTCGATCGCGTTCATCCCGAGCCCGCCGCGGCCCTTCGCGGACAGCACGCCCGCGGTAACGGTGTAGCCGAGCCCGAAGGGCGACCCGATCGCAACGACCCACTCCCCGACGCGCGCGGCGTCCGAATCGGCGAACTTGGCCGGGGTGAGACCCGTGGCCTCGACCTTCACGACCGCGAGGTCCGTCGCGGGATCGCGGCCTACCAGCCGAGCCGGCAAGTAGCGGCCGTCGCGCAGGCGGACGTTGATCGTGAGTGCCTCTTCCACCACATGGTTGTTCGTGAGGATCGCACCGTCCGGCGTGAAGACGACGCCGGACCCCATGCCGCGTGCGATCGGCTCGTCGCTCGAGCGGCCGAAGAACCGGGCAAGCACGTCGGCTTTCTCGTCGCGGGCCGTGATGTCGATCTGGACCACGCTGGGGCTGGCGCGGTCAGCTACGGCGACGAACCCCTCGGAGAGCCGGCGTGCCTCGGCCGTCGACGCCTGGACCTGCGCCGGCGTCGGGGGAGCCGGCGCGGGGGCGGCCGGGGTTGGTCGGGGCACGGGTTGAGCGGACGCCGCGGGCGCCGCGGCGACGAGCGCGAGCGCGAGCGGAAGGGCACGGAGGAGAGGAAAGGGAGAGCTCATGGATACGATGCCTCGGCACGGCAGCGTAATCGTGCGCCCAGGCTGGGCAAGGAAACGACGTTCGTTCCCCTCAGCCGCGGATGACCACCCGCGACCAGGGGGCGGCTCCCGCAGCGATCGCAGCGGCGTAGAGGTCGGTCCCGGGCGCGGATAGGTCCGTCATCTCGACGTGCGAAGCCCCTCGGGCGGAGGCCAGACGCCGAGCCAGCGCGACCATCGGCGCAACGAGGGGGGCCGCGGCGAAGGCCGGATCGAGGGCGAACCGCCCGAGGAGAGCACGGCGCACGGGCAGAAACGGCGGCTCGAGCGACTGAACGTTGAAGGTCGCCGCCCCGCGCGGGACACCTGCGGCGTCCGCCGCGACCAGGGTCACGGGATCCGTCGCACCCGCCGTCGCTGCCAGGTGGGCGGCGATGGCCGCGACGGCGGTCGCGTCGATGGCGTGAGGTCGATCGAAGCGAAGGTCCCCTGCCGCGCGCCGCCGGGCCGCGAGCGTCGCCTCGAGCCGTGCCAGCGCGAGCGCGTCCTGAGACACGGCAAGCCGAGCGGCGAACGGGGTGCTCTCGCGCGGGACGTTGTGCTCCGCGGCGATGCGGGCGCTCCACGCGACGGGCGAGTACCCCAAGCGCGCGTAGAACGCACGGGCGGGGTTCGGATCGAGCACCTCCGCGGCGAGCACGGTGGGCGCGCCGCGGGCCATTTCGCGAGCCGCGCCGGCGATGGCCTCGAGCAGCGCTCGCCCGGCCCCGAGGCGGCGCGCCCGCGCGGTGACGATGAGCGACCGGACCTCGCACGTCGGTGCGTTCAATCCCGGAAGGCCGCGGTGCTCGAACCACCCCTCGACCTGCCCGCAGGGCACGCCCCTCAGGTCGGCGACGAGATGGACGTGATGCCCGAGGATCGGGTGCCCGGACCGGACGCGCGCGTCGTCGTCGAGCCGGGCCGCGAGCTGAGCGTACACGCGAGGATCTCGCGACCCCGGATAGCCTCCCCACTGCTCGTGCGCGTCCCAGAGTTCTCGCCAGAGCGAGGCGACCGCCGCCCCCTCTCCCGGTAGCGGCGCCCGCACGCGCACCCGAGCGGCCTGCGTCAGCGCGGCCAACGGTCACCGTCCCCTTCGGGAAGATGGAGTTCCACGTGCTCGAGGACCAGTCCGTGAGCCGGCGCCGTCGTACCCGCGGAGCGTCGATCGCGCGCCTGGAGGGCGCGCGCGACCGCCCCCGGCTCGAGCCTGCCGCGACCGACGTCGACCATGGTCCCGACGATAATTCGTACCATGTTGTAGAGGAAGGCGTTGCCCTCGACGACCACCGAGACGATGCGCGGATCCGCCTCGCGCCACGCGTCCACGCGGCGGAGCGTTCGAACGGTGCTCGCACGGTCATCGCCCGAGGAACGGAAGCTCGCGAAGTCGTGCGTACCGATGGCCGCCTCGGCCTCGGCTACGAGGCGGCCGAGATCAAGCGAAGGAATGCGCCACGCGCGCGTGCGCCAAGCGGGATCCCTCACCGAGTCGACGAGGACGCGATAACGGTACGTCTTGCCGCGCGCCTCGAAACGAGGAGCGTACCCGGACGGCACGATCCGCGCGGCGCGGATCGCGACGTCGTCGGGCAGGTTGCGGTTGAGTCCGAGGACCCATCCGCGCGTCGGAATCGCAAGGGTCGTTTCGAAGGCGGCGACTTGCCCTTCAGCATGAACGCCCGCGTCGGTGCGGCTGGCTCCACGCAGCGGGCCGGCCCGAGGATCGACGGCCACCACGGCGCCGCGGAGCGTTTCGGCGACGGTCCGGAGCCCCCGCTGCGGCGCCCAGCCGTGGAATGCCGTCCCGTCGTAGGCCACTTCAAGCAGCACGCCGCCCGCGTCTTCCACTCGGCGTGGGTATCGCTCGCCCGCCGCCCAGGCAAGCAAGGCCGGAAGGCTAACCTCCGGACGACGTGTCGGTCGGCGCGTCCATCGGCGCGTCGGCCGGGCTGTCCGTCGTACCGTCGGGGGTCGATCCGCTCTCGGTCGGCGCATCGGCACGAGCGTCCACCGTGGCGTCGGGGATGGAGGCCTCGACGGGCCCATCAGGGGTCGGCTCGGGCGTCGCACGATCGGCTACGGCATCCGAGAAGCCACCCTCCAGCGACCCTTCGGCCGCGGCGTCTGCGGTGTTCGCGTCGCCCTGGGCGTCCCCGGAGGCCTCGGCCCCCCCGTCCGCGGCGCCGGACTCTTGGGCCGCGCCGTCCTGTGACGCACCGTCGAGCATGGCGTCCGGAGGCGGGGAAGCGGCCGCGGGTTCTGCGTCCAGGAACGGCGGGACCGACGCGCAGTGCAGCTGCGAACAGACCCCCGAGAGGCAGTCCTGATCCTTCAAGCAGTCCTCGCCCGACGCACGTCGCCACTCCGTGCAGGCCGCCAGGAGCACGCTTCCCGCGACGAGCGCAGCGGCGGTCCGCCTCATTTCCCCACGGTATCACGGCACGGCGGGTTCACGCGGAAAGCGTCAGCCACCGCCGCCCGCGTCCCCGCCCTGCGATCCGTCGTCGCCTTGGGAGCTGCCGGCGCCTGCGTCCGGGGATGGCGCGGGCTGCGGGGCGCAGTCGTCCATCGGGCCACACGAGGGGGTGGTCCCGTCGGTGCACGCGGGCAGCGCACAGCCGATCGCCACGAGCAGCGCGACCCTTGAGAGCGCGACCATCGGGACGAGATTACTGGCCTTGGGGCACGAACGACAGAGGCACGTTCATCTCGACGCAGCCACCGCGGGGCGACGGGTACCCACCGACGTTGCGGAAGATGTTGGCTGCGCACTCCGCCACGTTGGGCGTCCCCATGTCGTTCGAGGCGACCGTCGCCGAGCAGATGTTGCCGGTCGGACCGATCCGGACGTTGACGCTGACGTGTCCCTTGAGGGAGGAGTCGCGCGAGAGAGCCTGGTTATAGCAGCGGCGGGCCTGCATCCCGCGGACCTGTACCGCTTGGTAGAGCTCCGGCGGTGCCTTGCCGACGCATTTTCCTTCGCACCCGCCCGCTTGGACGTACACGATGCGGGGGCCCGCGGGACCCGCCTCGGGCTTGTCCTCGGGAGGGGGTGGGGGCGGCACGTCGTCCAGCCGCGGGTTGGAGGGGGGCGCCACGGACATGGCGACGCTCGGAGCCGGCGCCGGCGCCTGCTCGGAACGGCCTGACATGATGCGCCAAACCAGCCCGCCGATCCCGAGAAAGAGGACGAGGGCGACGATGCCGTACTTTGCGTTCCCTCCGGAGCCCGGGACACCGGCCGGGGGAAGACTCGATTTGGGATTCATTCGGAAAGGGGCCCGCCTAGCGAGTAGCGGCGAGTATAGCGACTTTGTAGAAGGCGAGGGCAGTGTCGCCGTACCGGCGTCGCTCGCCGAGCTCTAGGCCGGCGAGGTCAGGGGGCCGGGCACGGGCAGCGTGCTCGAGCACGAGGAGGGCGTCCGGAGAGAAGGCGCCGGCGCGCAAGAGCTCTTCGATGGGACCGACCACCGCGCCCGTCGTCCCCTGCGACCATGGCGGATCCGCGAGGACGAGGTCGAACGGGCCGTCGGCCCCCGATCGCGCGACGGCTCGGCGGACGTCGGCGCCGATGACGTGGGTCTGACCCTCGAGCCCCAGGGCTTCCACGTTGGCAACGATGGCCGAGAGCGCCTCGCGCGAGGACTCGACCAACGTGGCGAAGGCGGCCCCTCGCGAGAGCGCTTCGAGCGCGAGGGCGCCGGTCCCGGCGTAAAGATCGAGGACCCGTGCGCGCTCGAGGACTCCGGCCGAGGCGAGGATGGAAAAGAGCGCCTCGCGTACGCGATCGGTCGTCGGCCGCGTGGCCATGCCGCGTGGGGCGCGAAGGGCTCGCGAGGCAAAGCGACCGCCCGTGATGCGCATGGTCGGGTTATGGCGTGAAATGGCGCGGTGCGCGAAAAACTCGGCGCACCCCTTCGCGACGGGTCTTTGCCGCCGGGCAACGTCAGGCGATAAGCTACGGACGATGCGTCGAGTGGTCTCGCTGCTCTGGCTGGGGCTGACAGCATTCGCCCTGTGTGTCGTTCCTCGTGTCGCGCGCGCCGAGGCGCCCGGTTCGAAGGCGGTGCCCATCTACGTCCTGTCCATCTGGACGAACGACGTGGACGACCAGGCCGACGCGCTGACGCAAGCCCTCCGCGCGCGTGTTCGCCAGGCGGCGGGCTGGTCCCTGGCGGAATCGAGCCAGTCCTTCGAGACGCTCGCCATCGCCCTGCGCTGCCCGCCGACCCCCAACCCAGCGTGCCTCGAGCGCATCGGCGACCAGCTCCACACGGACCGCTACATCTGGGGGACGATGGCGCGGGACAAGCCCGGTGAGGTGACCGCCGACGTCCGCCTCTGGGCACGCGGCAAGCTGGACGTCGAGGCGAGCGAGACCTACGCCGAGAGCATCAAGGACCCGGGGGACGAGACGCTGCGCGGCGTCGCCGGGCGGCTATTTGCCAAGGTCACGGGCGGGGGCGGCGCCGGGACGGTCGTCGTGCACGCAGGATCGGGCGGGGGGAGCGTGGCCGTGGACGGCGTCGACAAGGGTTCCCTGGACGGGGGGGTCGCCAAGTTGGACCTGGCGGCGGGAACGCACACGGTGACGGTGAAGGCGGGCGGAGGCCAGGCCGTGGAGCGGACGGTGAACGTCAAGCCGGGCGCCGAGGTATCGTTGGACTTCTTGGCTGCGGGCGGAGGCGAGTCGGAGACCGCCGGAGAGTCGGGCGAGAGCAAGGGAGGATTTCCTCTCCGCAAGGTGCTCGGCTACACGGCGATCGTGGCGGGCGCCGGTCTCATCGCGGGTGCGGCGGTCGAGGGCGTCGCGTGGGTCAACGACAAGAGCGCGAGCGACGACGACCGCAAGAACGTCCCCTCGAACGTCACCGACGTGTGCGCCGACGGCGTCAACACCGCGGCGGTCGACGCTTGCAACAAAAGCAAGGACGCGACGAGCGTGGCGACCATCGGCTGGATCTTGGGCGGCGCGGGCGTGGTGCTCGCCGTCACGGGCCTCTGGCTGGTCCTCGGCGACCACGGGTCGGACGAAGCGCCGGCCGCCTCCACGGCGGGCCGACGGTGGGACGTCGTTCCGAGCGTCGGACCGGGGGCAGGCCGGCTCGACCTGCGCCTCGCGTTCTGAAGCTCCTAGCGGGTGTCCTTCGTCCGATCTCTCGCTGCGCTCGAGCGTGCGGACTTAGCCGCCGAGCAGGTCCGCCAAGGCGTAAGTGCCCGGCGGCTTGCCGACGATCCACCGCGCTGCGCGGACGGCGCCGTAGGCGAAGACGTCGCGGCTGGTCGCGCGATGGCCGAGCTCGAGGCGTTCGCCCCCTCCCATGAGGTGAACGACGTGGTCGCCGACGACGTCCCCTCCGCGGAGCGCGTGCATGCCGACCTCCCCCGATCCTCGGGCGCCGGGCTTGCCGTGCCGGCCGTGAACGAGTCGAGTCTCGCTCGCGCGAGCCGAACGTACCACCTCGGCCAGGCGGAGCGCGGTTCCGCTCGGGGCGTCGACCTTGGAGTGATGGTGGACCTCGACGATCTCCACGTCCCAGCCCGGAAGTGCCGCGACGGCGCGCGCCACGACCTGGGACAGCACGTGAACGCCCAGGCTCATGTTCGGCTCCCAAAGAACAGGCACCCGCGTGGCCGCCTCGGCGAGCGCCGCTCGGGCCTCTTCCTGCAGGCCGGTCGTGCCGCTGACGATCGCGGTTCCGGCTGCGGCGACGATGGGCGCGAGGGCGAGCGTCGCGTGAGGGCTCGAGAAGTCGATGACCACGTCCGCGCGGGCGTGCTCGAGGGCTCCCAGTCCGTCCACGATGCACACGCCGTTCGGCCCGATCCCCGCGAGCTCGCCGACGTCGCGGCCCACGTCGGCGACGGCGATCGCGCACACCACCTCCTCGCCGGCGCCGGACGCAAGCCGCACTATGGTGCGGCCCATGCGACCGCTCGCCCCCACGATCGCGATGCGCATCAGCGTGCGTTCCGTGCGTACGTGTCGAGGGCCGCGGCGAGCGCGCGACGGGTCGCCTCCGACACCGTGTTGAGGGGGGACCGAACGGCGTCCGAGATGAGGCCGCGCGCCGCCAAGGCCGCCTTGACGGGACCGGGGCTGGCCTCGAGGAACATCGCGTCGTGCACCGGAAGGAGCGCCAGGTGGGCGCGGCGGGCCTCCTCGATCTTGCCGTCGAGCGCGAGGCGCGTCGCGCGGGTCACCTCGGCGGGGAGGACGTTCGACGTCACACTGATGACGCCTCGCGCGCCGGTCGCGATCATCGGAAGGGTCAGCGCGTCGTCGCCGCTCAGAACGACGAGCCGGTCTCCGAGAAGCTGCGTCAGCCGCTGCGCGCGAAGGACGTTGCCGGTCGCCTCCTTCGTGGCGACCACGTTCGGCGCTTCGGCGCAGATGCGCGCCAGGCTCTCGGGCAAGAGGTCCACGCCGGTGCGGACGGGGATGTTGTAGACGATGATCGGCACCCGCACGCGGCCGGCCACCTCCACGAAGTGCCGGACGAGCCCTTCCTGCGTCGGTCGGTTGTAATAGGGGACCACGATCATCAGTCCGTCGGCCCCGACGCGCTCCGCGTGCTGGGCCATCGCGATGGCCTCGCGGGTCGAGTTGGACCCTGCGCCCGCGAACACCTGCACGCGCTTGGCCGCGCGCTGGACCGTCCGCTCGATGACGAGGGCGTGCTCCTCATGCGAAAGCGTGGGGCTCTCGCCGGTGGTGCCGCACGGGACGAGGCCGGCGACGCCGCCCGCCACCTGCGCGTCGATGAGCGCGTCCATCGCCTCGAAGTCGACCGCGAGGTCCTGCGACGAGAACGGCGTGACGAGCGCCGTGTACGTGCCCTCGAGCCGCAACGCGGGCCGGACGGCGGTCGAGGGGTGACTGGGCGTTGGCGAGGAGGGAGGCATGTCGCCCGGACCCTAGCACGCGTGACGGCTCGCCTTTACAAAGGAGGCCGCGTCCGTATACTGCCGGCCCCCAAGAAAACCCCGCCGCGAACCCCTCGGGCGCGGCATCTCAAAGAGGGCGACGGCGATGTACGCAGTGTTCAGGACGGGCGGCAAACAGTATCGGGTCGAGAAGGGGGACAAGCTGCGGGTCGAGAAGCTCCCCGGCAACGTCGGCGATGCGATCACCTTCGATGAGGTGCTCCTCGTGGCGGGTGAGCCCATCAAGCTCGGTCGGCCCCTCGTCGGCGGGGCCAAGGTCGAAGCGAAGATCGTGGCGCAGGACCTTGCCCCCAAGGTGGTCATCTTCAAGTTCCGCCGCCGCAAGAACTACCGTCGCAAGCGGGGGCACCGGCAGCCGTTCACGGCGCTGGAGATCACCGGCATCGTCGGTTGAGACAACAAGGCAGGTCGCCATGGCTCACAAGAAGGGTGCAGGCAGTACGCGCAATGGGCGCGATTCGAACTCCCAAAAGCGCGGCGTGAAGGTGTACGGCGGCGAGCACGTCACCGCGGGCAGCGTGCTCGTACGTCAGGTGGGGACGAGCATCCACCCGGGCCGCAACGTCGGCCTGGGCAAGGACTTCACGCTCTTTGCCCTCGTCGACGGCGTCGTGAAGTACGAATGGCGTTCCCGGGCGCAGCGCAAGGTGTCCGTCTACCCCGAGGCCGCTCGAGCTTGAGCGATCCGGAGCGACGCGTCCCCGGGCGCGTCGCGGGGGGGCCGGGGAAAGGGCCGCGGCTCCTCGCCGTCGACCTCGACGGGACCCTGCTCGACCGGAACGGCCAGCCGCACGCGCGCGACGTACGCGCGGTGCGCGCGGCCCTGGGCGCGGGCATCCGAGTGACCGTCGTCACGGGGCGCCTCTACTCGGGGACGCGACCGGCGGTCCAAGAGCTCGGGATCGAAGGCGCAGTGGCGTGCGCGGACGGCAGCCACATCGTGCGAGCGCGCGATGACATGACGCTCGTTCACTGGGGGCTCGCGGGGGAATCGGCTCACCTGCTCCGCGACGCGCTGAAGGCAGACGATCTCACGGCGTTCGTGTTCGCCGACGACGCGATCGGGCACGACGCGCGCGGCGTCCCTTTCGTCGGCTACGTGTCGACTTGGTCGATGGACGTCCGCGCGGCGGCCGACGTATTTTCCCACGACCTCTGGGTCGCGGGGCCGGGCGTGACGGCGGCGGTGGCGATGGGCCCGCGCGACTCGGTCGCTGCTGCCGTGGGCAGGCTCTCGCGGGTCCTGGCCGACGCGGTGCGCGTGGCGATGTTCCCGATCCGGCGAGGCGGCCACGAGGGAACCTGGGCCCTCATCGCTCGCTCTTCGGCGGGGACCAAGGGAACGGCGACGCAGTGGATCGCCGAGCAGGAGGGCGTGGCGCTCGCCGACACGGTCTGCGTCGGCGACTGGATCAACGACGTGCCGATGTTCGAGGTGACGGGCAGGTCCTTCGCGATGGGTCATTCCCCGGACGAGGTAAAGTCCCAAGCCACCGATATTCTTACAGAAACAGTCGAAGAAGGGGGCGGGGTCGCGCGGGCCATCGAGGAGGCATTCGGCATCCGAGCTTAGGCGGCGTTGAAGAGCGCGCCTCGGTCGGGCGGCGACGTTGTGCGAACGCGCCAGAACGCTTCGCAAATGCGAGCTGTCCGACGCTTGAAAGGTAGTCGCACATCGGTCAATGTTCTATGTGAATATGACTTTCAAGTTCGAGTCCGTACCGGAAGCCTCACCGCCTGCTTCTGGTCCACTGCGCGGCGTCGGCGCGCGGTCGAGTTCGGACCCAGGATCGGGGAACCACGCAGCCAACGACGAAGCCACGGTCCATCGGGCCCTCCTCGTCGGACAGCCGAACGTCGGCAAGAGCGTCGTCTTCGGAGCGCTCACGGGCACCTACGTGACGGTCAGCAACTACCCGGGGACCACGGTTGAAATCACGAGGGGGCGCGCCCGCTTCGGGGGCCGCTCGTGGGAGGTGGTCGACACCCCCGGAACGCACAACCTGGTCCCGATGAGCGAGGACGAGGCCGTCACGCGAGACCTCATCGTATCGGAAACGTACGACGCCCTCGTCCAGATCGGCGACGCGAAGAACCTCACCCGGACGCTCCTTCTCGCGCTCCAGCTGGCCGAGCTGGGGATTCCGTTCTGCCTCGACCTCAACATGCTCGACGAGGCGCGTGCTCGCGGGCACCTCGTCGATTTGGCCGCCCTCGCACGCGAGCTCCCGGGCGTAGTGGTCAACGCGTCGACCGCGACCGAGGGCGAAGGCCTCGACGCCGTCCGTGACTATCTCGGAGCGAGCGAGGGCGCCGCACCGACTGCGGAGGCGCGCCTGCCCCTCGCCTGCGCCCCTCGCTTTCCGGACGACGTCGAGCAAGCCATCGCGGACGTCGAGGCTCGCCTTGCCCCGCCGCCGCGCGTGGCGAAGCGCGCCCTTGCCACCATGCTTCTCGCCGGGGAGCGGGGCGTCGCGGCAGCCAGGTGGGCGCCCTGGATCGATCCGGAGACGATCCGCATCGCCAAGGAGCGCGCCCAATCGCTCGCGCGGGCTCACGGTGTACCCGCGTTCGCCCTCCTCAGTCGGCTGAGGCTCACGCGCGCGCAGGAAGTCGCGCGCGCCGTCCAGCGGCGGGAACTCGGAAGAGACAACCGCGCGCACGCGGGTCGGGTGAGCTGGCCGCAGGCCGCCTTGCTCGCGATGCCTGCCGCGGTCATCGGTGCCGCGACGTATGACGGAGCGCTCTCGCTCTGCGCCGACCCCTCGTCGGGGGACCCCCTCGCCGGGTATGGCTTTTTTCCCGTTGCGACGCGCATCTTTTCGCGGGGGCTCTTCGTGCATTGGACGGCCCCGGGCCTCGCGCTGCTGGTCCTCGCGTTCGCCGCGTCGACGATCCTCGTCCACCGGCACGCCCGATCACGGACGGGGGGGTGGAAGCTCGCGCTCGCCTTCGCGGCGGGCTGGATGGCCTACTGGGTCGCCTTCCTGGTCCAGCACTTCCTGCTCCACGTCGATTCGGCCCTGCCCGCGCACGTCGGTGCCGCCGCGGGTCTCGCCACGCTTGCCGCCGAGGTTCGCGCGGGTGACCTCCGGGACGCTCGAATGTCTCAAGCGGTCGGGCGGGCAGCGACGCACCCGCTCTGGGGCCTGCCGATCCTCGCGGTCGTGCTCCTGCTCGCCTACAAGGTCGTCGGCGTCTTCGGAGCCGGATCGGCGGTCGACTTCGTCGAGAACGGCATCTTCGGCGCCACGGTGGCGCGGTGCGCGCTCGACGACGCGCAGCCCGAGGCGGCAATGGGCGCCGGTGACGTCGCAGACGAGGGGGCGCAACGGCTCGTGGCCGTCTCGGACGGTCCGGCGCGCGTGCGCGTGGTCGCGCAGGTCAAACACGGAGGAGTCTACGAGGCCCTTGGGGGCGGCCCGATCGACGTCTACGCGCCCGCCGCGCGCGTCGAGCGCTCCGCATCCGGCGTGATCGTCGAGGGCGACCTGCGCGGCGGCGAGGCCCGCATCTGGAGCGGCCACCTCAATCGCATGGCGTACGGATTCTTCGCGTGGCTCGGCGTTCCCCTGCTCACCGCGTTCTTCGTCGGTCCGTACGGTCTTCTGACGATGGGCGTGACGTACGCGGTGGCGATCGTCCTGCCCGTCGTGACCACCTTCTTCTTCGTCTTTTCGATGCTCGAGGACTCGGGATATCTACCGCGCCTCGCCGTCATGTCGAACCGCGTCCTTCGAGGCATGGGGCTCAACGGCAAGGCCGTTCTTCCGATGGTCCTCGGTCTCGGATGCGACACGATGGCGACGCTCACGGCCCGCATCCTCGAGACGCGCAAGGAGCGCGTCCTCGTGACGCTCCTGCTCGCGCTGGGAATCCCGTGCTCTTCGCAGCTGAGCGTCATCTTCGCCCTCATGCAGCGTACTTCGGGAGCCGCGACGCTCGTGTGGCTCGGCGTCGTGATCGGAACGCTGCTCGGCGTCGGCTGGGTCGCCGCCCGCGTGCTGCCGGGCGACAAGGGTGATTTCTTGCTCGAGATGCCGCCGATCCGTCAGCCCATGTTGCGCAACATCGCGTCCAAGACGATGGCTCGCATCGAATGGTACTTGAAGGAGGCCGTGCCGCTCTTCCTGGCCGGTACGGCGCTGCTCTTTCTGCTCGATGCCGCCCACCTGCTCCGCTTCGTGCATCGCGCCGGTGAGCCCATCGTCCATCACATGCTCGGCTTCCCGAGGGGGGGCGGCGTGTCCGATCGAGTGAGCGAGGCGCTCCTCGTCGGCTTCCTGCGGCGCGACTTCGGCGCCGCCGGGCTGCTTGACCTGGCTCGTGCCGGCAGGCTCTCGCCCGCCGACGTCGCGGTCTCGATGGTGACCATCACGCTCTTCATTCCGTGCATCGCGAACGTCTTCATGATCGCGAAGGAGCGGGGCTGGAAGACCGCGGGGACAATGAGCGCGTTCATCTTTCCGTACGCCGTTGCGGTCGGGGCGGTCGTGCGGTTGGGGTTCGGGATCTTCGGAGGTCACTCGTGATCGACTGCGGCATGTGCGGTCACCAATTCACACAGCAGGAGGGCGCGGCCTGCCGTAGCGGCTGTCCCATGGCCGGCGGGTGCGGGATGGTCACGTGCCCGTCGTGCGGATACGAGTTCCCGGCCGAGTCGAAAATCGTCACGCTCGTGACCAACTTGCTCAAGCGGGGTCGTCGATGGGTCGAGGCTCCCCGATGACCCGGCGCCTACTCGATTGTCGTGTCGGCGACCGCGTCGTCGTGGGCGCCGTCGGAGCGACGCCCCTGCGGGTGGACAAGCTCGCAGCGCTCGGCATCGTGCCGGGGGTCGAGCTGCTCGTTCAGCAGACACGACCCGTCGTCGTCGTAGAGTCCGACGAGACCGTCCTCGCCATCGAGCGCGAGATCGCGGCCGACATCGCGGTCGCGGTGATGACCGACCCAGCTCGCCGGGCGGCGGAATAGGGCGAAAAGATGGGACTGCGTCGACGCTCGACGACGGCGGCTGCCGCGACGCTCGTCGCGGTGTGGGGCGCAGGATGCGCGCCGGCCGGCCCTCGAGGCGCGGACACGGCGGCCGCTGCGCCACCCATCGCCGCGGTGCACGCACGACAGTGCGGTCGGTGCCACGCGCCGCCCGAGCGGGGCGAACACTCGCGAACAACGCTCGAGAATGCCTTTGTGCGCCACCGGCGGCGCGTACGACTGACCGAAGACGAGTGGGCGGAAATGGCGGCGTACCTCGCCGGCCCGGATCCCGCGTCGCACGCCCCTCGAGAATGACGAATCGATTTCACCCTCCGCCCCTGCTTTCGATAGCGTCGGGCGGGTGACCGACGCGCCCCTGTCCGACCCTCCGGCGGCGCACGCCCGCCCTCGCCTTCAGTCGGGCCTGAGGCTGCAGATCGTCCTGTCCCTCGCCGGGTGGATGCTCCTGGCCTTCGTGCCGCTGTTCTTCGCGGTCGCGAGCCTCACCCAGGCGACCATCGCGGGTGCGCGTGAGACCTCGACCCGCGTGCTCGGCAGGGTCATCGCCGCGGACCTGGACGAGGCGGCCGCCGGCGACGCGCAATCGCTCGAACGTGCGCTCTCCAATGCGACGCAGAGCGAGGCGGTGTCGGCGGTTTGCGTCTTCACACCCGGCGGGGCACGCCTCGCGTGCGCCGGTGACCCCGCGGAGACGGACGCGATCGCCGCGCCGCGCCACGGGGCGAGCGAATCGTTGCGTGCGGCGCGCGGTTCAGGGCGGCGGTTCGAGGGGGTCTGGCCGGGCCGGCGGGTCGACGTGGTACTGCACCTGCGAGCGGACGCGGACCCGGACCTCGGCGCATCGCTCCTGCGCCTCGTGGCCCTCTACATGTCGGTCTTCGCGCTCGCGCTCCTCGTCTTTGCGTATTTCTCGCTCACGCGACTCATCGTGCGGCCGGTCGAGCAGCTCGTCGAAGCCACCGATCGCATCGCGAGTGGAGCTCGCACCCTGCGCTTCCCTCGAAGCGGCGCGCGAGAGCTCGTCGAGCTCGGCGCGAGCGTCCAGGCGATGGCCGGGAAGCTCATGTCGGAGGAGGCCGCGCTCATCCTGAAGGTGGACGAGCTGACGGACGCGACCAAACGCCTGACGCAAGCGCAGGCGCAGCTCGTCCGCAGCGAGCGCATGGCGAGCGTCGGCCGTTTGGCCGCGGGGGTTGCGCACGAGATCGGAAACCCCATCGCGGCGCTCATCGGGATGCAGGAGCTCTTGCTCGAGGGCGACGTCCCCGCGACGGAGCTTGGCGACTTCCTACGCCGCATGCGCAAGGAGACCGAGCGGATCCACACCGTGGTGCGCGACCTGCTCGACTTCGCGCGCCCCGAGGAGCGCGCGGCCGAGACGGTGGGCCGCGCCGACCCCGCGGACGTAGCCGCGGTCGCCGGCGACGTCGTTTCGCTCGTCCGCCCTCAGCGCTTCTTCCGGTCGGTACGCGTCGAGACCGAGATCGACGCAGCGCCGCTCGTCGTCCTCTCGGCCGCGAGGCTGACTCAAGTTCTTCTCAACCTCGTCCTCAACGCCGCCGCGGCGATCGAGTCGTCCGGTCGCCAGACGGGGCGCATCACGATCCGAGCGCGCGCGCAGACGCCGGACACCGTCCGCATCGAGGTCGAGGACGACGGACCGGGCATCGACCCCGCCGTTCGCGATCGCCTCTTCGAGCCGTTCGTGACGACCAAGGCGGTCGGCGAGGGGACGGGCCTCGGCCTCGCGGTGTGCCGCGGCCTGGTGGAATCGGCGGGCGGCGAGATCGCCGTCGACCCCTCGTACGTGGGTGGCTCGCGATTCGTCGTGGTACTGCCGGTGGGCTGAAAACGTGACTCCGGATCAATCGAGCGTATCGTCCCCGGCGACGAGCGAGGAGTCGGGCGGAGGCGCCAGGGGCGCCTTGGCGGACGACGGTGCCGCGGGCTCCGGCGATACGAGCTTGCGTACCAAATCGGCCCGATTGTTCACGCCGAGCTTCTGATAGAGGCGACGGACGTAGGTGCGCACGGTGTTCTCGCTCAGTCCGGAGAGGGCCGCGACGTTGACGCCGCTGTACCCGGTGACGAGCAGTCGTGCGATCTCGCGCTCTCGCCGGCTCAATCCCTCGAGGAGCGGCGGTGCGCGAAGGGCGCGCACGCAGAGCACGGCGCATCGGGCCCCCCCGAACACCGGGTCTCCGTCGATGCTCGCGACCGACACGAGGGTCCCGCCCGGAAGGGTCGGCGGCGTAGGGAGAGGATCGCCACGCTCTTTGGCCGCGAGGGCGCGACCCGCCGCCTCCACCAGCAGGTCTTCGACCGGGCTCACGTCCTCGGTCCACTCGATACCGTTCTCGCGGTCGGCGGCCCAGACGACGCGTCCGCGATCCCGATCGACCACGAAGAGCGCGCCCGACGTGCGCCCGAGGGCACGTAGCGCCGCGGCCTCGCGCGAGAGCTCGTCGTACTGGAGCTGCGCTCGAGCTCCGGCGACGCAGAAAGGCGCCAGCCGCTCGAGCACGGCCGAGTCGGCGGCTGCGAACGCCGGCTCGTCCGCGCGCCGCTCGAGGCCCGCGAGCCCGAGGAGCACCCCCCCTTCGTGCAGGAAGAGCAGGACGGCGCGACTGAAACCCTCGGGCGCGGAAAGGTCGCGAAAGTACGGCAAGAGCGCGCGCTCGGACTCCGGCCAGAGCTCGTCCGACGTGTAGGCCCGGCGCGGCGTGGCGACGACGCTCTTCGGGTCGAAGCCGAACGCGAAGGACAGGGTGACCCCCGCGGCGGCGGTCATGGGTCGCGCCTCGGCGCCCACGAGGCGAGTCCCCTCCGAGTACGCGCGAGCGTCTTCTCGACCGAAGAAACAGAACGCGCCGCTGCCGGGCACGACCTCGCGCATGGCGTCGATCACGCGGCGCCGAAAGCTCGCGCGCGATCCGGGGAGGACGACCTGAAGCTGCGCGGATTGCAGGGGCGACGGCGCTTCGTCCACGGCTACCGTCGTATACTCGATCAATGCCCGAAGGACAGGGGAGGGCGAAGAGTTGGCTCCTCGCCATCGACGTGGGTACGACCGGCGTCCGCGCCGCCGTGCTGGATTTGGCGGGCCGGGCCGTCGCCGAGGCGGGTGAGGACTGCGAGCCGCGCGCGCAGGGTGATGGGCAGGTCGAGGCGGACGCGGAGGGGTGGTGGGAGGCGGCACGCCGGATACTCGGCCGGATCGGGCAGCGGGCCGCGCTGTCGCAGGTCGAGGCGATCGCGGTCACCGGACAAGCTCCGACCGCCGTGCTCGTCGACGCGGACGGCCGGATCGTTCGCCCGGCCATCGTCTGGTTGGACGTTCGCGCCGCAGCAGAGGCCCGCGCCCTGGGTACGTCCCTGGGACCCGGCCGCGCCGAGGCGATCGGCGGCAACCGGATGCACGCGTACTACCTCGGGCCCAAGCTCGCCTGGCTGCGCGCGCACGAGCCGAGGTCGCTCGAGCGCGCGGCGGCGGTCCTCCAGTCGCACGCCTTCTTGGCGTTTCGGCTGACCGGGGAGGCTGCGTGCGACCCCTCAACCGCCATGCTGTGCGCCCCGCTCTTCGACGCGCGCACGCTCGGGTGGTCGCGCGAGGGCGCTCGCGCCGCGGGGGTGGACTTCCGCCTGCTGCCGCGCATCGCACCGTCGCACGAGGTCATCGGTCGCGTCACCCGCGCGGCGGCGACCGCCACGGGCCTGCGCGAGGGTACGCCCGTCGTCACCGGGGGCGGCGACTTCGCCGCGAGCGCCCTCGGCGCAGGCGTGGTGGACCCCGGCGAGGCGTGTCTCATGCTCGGCACCGCCGGCAACCTCCTCATGCCGGTCGCCGGGCCGCGTGCATCCTTCGACACGCGGCTCATCAACAGCCACCACGTCGGCTGCGAACACTGGCTTTCGCTCGGGGGAACACTGTGTGGCGCTGCGCTTCGGTGGTTTCGGGACGCGTTCGCCCCCGGACAGTCGTGGGAGGCCCTGGACGAGGAAGCCGCCGCGGTCTCCGCGGCGCCGAGGCCCATCGTCTTGCCCTATCTGCAAGGGGAGCGAACGCCCCTGTGGGACGAGTCGGCCCGGGCCGTCTTCTTCGGAATGGACCTGACGCACACGCGCGGACATCTGTACCTGGCGCTGCTCGAAGGAATCGCCCTCGGATTTCGCCACTGCATGGTGGTCGCCGAAGAGAGCGGCCTGCGCCTCGAGCGGGTCGTCGCCGCGAACGGCGCGGGACGGAGCGCGCTGCTGCGGCAATCGCTGTCGGATGCGCTGGGCGTCCCGCTCACCTACGCCCGCGCCGGAGGCGGAACGCTGGCTGGCGCCGCCGTGCTGGCCGGCCTCGGCGCGGGCTTGGTCTCGGACCCGCGCGCCGCTCGAGCTTGGCAGGGAGAGCTCGTCGTCCACGCGCCGAATCCAAGAGAACATGCCCGCCTCGTCGACGTCTTCGCACGTCGTGTTTCGTTGTATGCCGCCGTGCGCGACTGCTGGCGCGACGGCGCACCCCACACGGCTTAAGCGCGTTTGCGGCGCCATGTTCGTCGATGGTAGAAATTGAAAGGATATGGCTTGGTGGGGTGGCTTTCTTCGGGAGTGCCGGCGGGCGGTCCATGCTTGCCTGCGACGAGGCGTCCCTAGTACCGCTCCGATCTCTCGCTTCGCTCGAGCGTGCGGACTGGTCGC
>Ga0070735_10000763_pt1 | contig 32879 bp, 23 predicted proteins | sample Coa_R1_FD_66443 | JGI IMG/M metagenome (GOLD analysis project Ga0070735, IMG submission 66443) | Surface soil microbial communities from Centralia Pennsylvania, which are recovering from an underground coalmine fire - Coalmine... | ecosystem: Environmental > Terrestrial > Soil > Unclassified ...
ATGCGGCCATCCGTCAGGACTCCATCGATATCCATGAGCAGGAGCTTGATGCGCCTCGCGCGCTTACGAAGTTCTGTTGAGATTGACATTGGTTTCAGGTTTTGAGGATTAGGCACAAGGTATGATGGCTGAATGCTGCGCGACGATCACTGACCAACCGCCTCTCATTCGTCTCTGCATTTAAAACATTTGGGTCGTCCACAGATCATGAATGTGGAGGACGCCTTCAAGCTTTCCATCAGCATCGACCACCGGCAATGCTGTGATTTTTCGGGATTCCATCAAATTGAGCGCCCCGGTGGCCAGATCCTTGCGCCGGATGGTGACGGGTGAGGCGGTCATGCAATCGGCAGCCAGCATGCTCAAGGCGCGATTCCCTTCCCGCTCGAAAAGTCGTCGGAGGTCACCATCGGAAATAAGACCCACAAGCCTGCCATCAACGTTCACCACGGCCGTGTGCCCCAGGCCCTTGCGACTCATCTCATAGATCACCTCCGGCATCGGCGTCTGGGGCCGTACACGCGGGACGCTCTCGCCAGTATGCATCAGGCTCTCAACCCGCCGCAGCTTCATGCCCAAGCCGCCAGCGGGATGGAGATTTGCGTAATCCTCTTCACTGAAGCCTCGCTTTTCAAGCAGCGCCATCGCCAGCGCATCTCCCACAGCCAACATGGCGGTGGTGGAGGCAGTCGGAGCGAGTCCCAGGGGGCAAGCTTCCTGCGGCACACTGACATCAATCACCACATCGCTGGCTTGTGCCAGTGTTGAATCAGGGCGACCTGTCAAGGTGATCAGTGGGATTGCAAGCCGTTTCACAGTTTCAAGCAAACGCAAGAGCTCTTCTGTCTCACCACTGTATGAGAGGGCCAGAAGCACGTCATTCCTCACTAGGCGGCCTAGATCGCCGTGCAAAGCCTCAGCCGGATGAAGAAAGAATGAGGGTGTCCCGGTGCTTGAAAATGTGGCTGAGATTTTCTGACCGATGATCCCTGACTTACCCATGCCGGCCACGACCACACGCCCTTGACATCCCAGCAGAATCTTAACAGCCTGTTCAAAACGACGATCCAGCCGGTGAGTGAGTTCGCTGAGAGTGCGCGCCTCAATTTCCAGAACTTTCCGCGCCGTTTGAAGGCTCATAGCGTCGCTATTCATCCACGCCCGATGATAACAGATCGTGGCGACGAGTGACGAGGGGAGAGGCTTCAACAACAAGGCGGAAGAAGATTTGTTCCAGGAACTGTAGAGTCGGCCGACAACTGCAAGCCAAAACAAATTGGTATTTCCGATTCAAGGTGCCAGACATTACCTTCATAAAAAGGGAAGGAAAGATTCAGTTCCTATGACGAAGAGTTCTTGACAGCGCAAGAAGAATGGCAACATGAGCCGTACCGCGGACACAGATCAGAGACCTCCAGGCTCGTTATGGCACAAACCGTGAAATTTCTCTTGCTTCGCCAAGACCTTGTGGTGTGATCTGCATCTTACTTTCGTGAGCGCCGCTTTCTGAAATCTGGAATTTGAAAGTTTGGTTTCGGCAGCGGCTCTGGCGCGCCGTGTCCTCTCTGGTCAAATCGTATTCAGAGGCCATAGTGGGAGATAGCTTTCGACACGAAACTCGGGGCGCAGAGATCTCTGATTTTCCGAAGAGACACCGACTGACATAAGCTACTTAAGGGCCGTGGGGTCAAGGTTGTGAGTAGCTTCCTGGATCATGTGTTCGCCGAGAAGATCCCAACTCAGAAAATGGCCTCCGGCGGTGGGGGCACCCGTTTCCGGATTGTAGCATTCGTTCATGCCGCCCGTTTTACGAAGATCAAGGACCAGAAGACGAACCGTTTTGATGGCAAGCTCGGTGGCGCGACGATGATAACCGGAGTTCATCAACCCATGCATCAGCAGGTAATTGGAGATCACCCAGACAGGCCCGCGCCAATAACCAGAATTCGGATTATAAAGCGGTTCATCCGGCGACAGTGTGCGAACGCCATACGGAGCCCAAAACTCTTTGGGGTTCAGCAAATGCCGTTGGATGGTTTGCCGGGCCTGTTCAGGAGTAGCTACGCCGGCCCAAAGCGGAACAAAATTGGTCCAAGTTTTGACGCGAATGAATTTTCCGGTGCGGGAATCAATGTTGTAAAACATGGCATCGGACGGCGACCACATCCGCTGCTGGATCAGACGCCGCAAGGCATCGGCTTTCTGACGGTAAACACTCGCGTCCTCGGTTTTCCCTAACTTCCCTGCGATAACCGCCATGGCCTGGTATTCCCGATCGATATAGCAGGCAAGGTCCACGCCTTCCGTCGTCACAGCGGGAGAATCTGAAACGGCGGGATTGTTGTCCACTCCACTCTCCACGCCGTTAAACCAGCGAAAAAGGCCATCCGGTGACTGCCTGGCAGTCTCCCAAAAGCGTAGCGTGTCTCCGAGTTTCTTGTAATAGGGTTCAATCCAGTGGAAATTGTGCAAAGTTAATGACGCGCGCACCACAGCCTGCGCCAGAAATGGCTTGCACATTTCCGGCAAGGCCCAGAAGCCATCCGGAGCAATTTCCCGCGGCACATACCCCCGGTCGTTTGCCCTTTCATTCACAAAATCGAGGAAGTCTTCAATCGAACTGGCAAGGGGCTTGCCCACCCCGTCGTAGCTGAGCGCCACGCCCATGAAATACATATCCCAGTCGAAAAGCTGAAAGTAAGGGCCGCTCGGCACGAGGTAGGGATGCTTGAGAATTCCCTGAGGGGGCTTGGTGATGGTCTGCTTGAAGCGATGTTGTCGGAAGAGATGCGCAAGTTCATCCTCGCTCTGCGCGCACAAAGCCGGCGTTGTGATGGCCGTTATGACCGCGGTGCAGGAAATGAGGATGAAGAACCTGAATAGGCAGGAGCTTTCTCGAGAACGCATCTGGCTTTCGATACCTCAGGAGAAGATAGACTTCGCTCGCAGGCGAATTCGTGCAAGCTGACAGGGGGAGCCTGACTTACACTGAGACGCGCTCCAGTTCGAACTGAGGCGTTGTCTTAATCGCGCAATGGAGATCAGGATGATATTGCTTGAAGTCTTTCTCACTCGTCTGAATCCGAATATCCCGGCCCACCAGTTCTTCGCCACGTGCTTCCCACGTTTCAGTCATGAGAAGATTATCGCGCTCCCGGATATCGCGGTACTCTATCCTGAGCAGCGGGCCTGTGAAAATCAGATTCACGTATCCGTTGTATCCCACGGGGGTGCCTGAAATATTTCGATATTCTCGGTCATCGTAGACCACAAGCGGGCTCTGCTCCGGTTTGCATCGAGGTTTGGCACGGATCGTCACCGGCATGCCGCCATGGCCCAGGCAGCGGCCATAAGCCGGGATGCCTCCCTTGGCCTGGCAAAGCCCATAAATCGCCAGCCGGTGCTCATGTCCCCAAAACCAGAGTACCGGGCGTGAAATAAACTCGCGTAACTGCCGACCAGCTTCCGGGAAGGAATCCTCAAACGCCGAATAGTATTGATGGTGGGTCAAGATAATCACGCTGCGGCCTTCAAGGTGCGGCCTGACATCCTCGCGCAGCCATCGAATGATGGCAGGAGGCAAACTGCAATTGCCGCCCACGTAAGGGACCTTCTTGAGATAGGGAATGCGCTCAAGAATAGGCAGACCCACCGAATTGTAACCTGTATCCAGCGATACGATGACCCAGTATCTGTTCTTTAGCGCAAAGTAGCTCGCCCTCTGCCCGATGGCTTCCATCCCGGGCCCAAGGCGCATCCCAAGACGGGGAAGGAGATGATCGAAATAGGCATGGCCATTCGCATACATTTCATGATTACCATTCAGCGCAAAGCTTCCATGAGAGCCTTTAGGCCAGGTCACAGCATGAATGTTCTTCCCTTGCGGATTTCCCAGACAATTCTCTTCCACTTCATCAGAGCCACCCACGAAGTAAATATCGCCCAGATGAATGGTGTAATGAGGATTAAACTCGCGGATGTGATTCGCAACACGGTTGGATTCCTCCGTACCTGTCCCCCAGTCGCCCGCCAAGCTGACGCGAATCTCATCCTCCCCATGAAGATCGCCGTTGACCGGAAGCCGCGGCACCAGGGGATAAATCCCCCGGCTCGGGTCGTGGCCATAATCGTGAAAGCGATGACGGCGGCCAAAGCGGTGTTCCAGATAGATGAAGACCCAGGTCATGTCATTGAGGAATGCTTTTAACTGGTGATGGAATGGTTTGGGAGCTCGGCGCCACGAGAACCTCTCAGTCCTGGCGGCCCGGAGGTAACTATGCCAAGCTGAGCGACGAAGATTGAGCAGGTCTTCCAGCTTGTGTTTGTACTCAGTGGAGTTGGCGCCGTTCATGACCCTCCTTTTCCGCCACTCAGTTCATGGGATGGTGATCCGCTTTTCCAGCCGGAACTTGCACAAGTGAATTCAGCGCCCTCCAAGATCGACAGATTTCTTGGTGGAAGACTGCTTGGGTTAAGTCCGAATCTTACATCAAGATGAGCGGGTTTGCGGCACTTTTTCACTCTTGCGCTTCGGCTGAATCCGAGCTCCATCGTTGAGTCCGCAGAGGGCAAACCTGGTCAATGCCCGCTGCGCGCTGCCTGGTTTATGATAGAGTCTTTTGGTTTATGGAACGATGAAACATGCCTGCTATCCTTAAAATCGGTATTGGGCAGATTGCCGGGAAGTTCCTGCCGTCTGTTCACTCCGAGAATCGAAGGCACTCCTGAGCGGACCGAAGGAGGAATTTTGCAATTCCTTATTTTGGGGAGCAAGGTTCCTACCGCTTGCCTGGATCCAGGCCGAAATCACAGCGTTGCGAATCATTCTTCCTTCAGTAAAACGAGTTTAGAAAGCAGGAATTATGGATCTGAAAGCCATTCAGGAAAGTCTAACGCGAGAACGGATTGATGCATGGCTCTTTTACGACCATCACCACCGCGATCCGATTGCATATCGTATTCTCCAGATCGCATCTTCGCTCTGCACGCGGCGCTGGTACTATATCATTCCGGCGACAGGCGAGCCAGAGAAATTGGTTCATCGAATTGAGAAGGGGGTTCTCGCCGGCTTGCCCGGTCGAGAACGTGTTTATGCATCCTGGCAGGAACAACGCGCCGGACTTCAAACCGTGCTTGCGGGCAAAAAGCGCGTGGCCATGCAATACTCGCCCCTGAATGCCATCCCTTACATTGGCCTGGTGGATGCCGGCACCGTCGAACTGGTGCGGAGCTTCGGGATCGAAGTGGTTTCCTCCGCTGACCTGGTGCAATGGTTTGAGGCCCGTTGGTCTCGGGAGGCATTGGCTTTGCATCTTGAAGCCGGGAAGGGCGTGGAAGCCGCAGTCCGCGAAGCTTTCCAAATGATCCGCGAAGCTGTTAGTACCGGGAAATCTCTGGATGAATATCGCTTGCAACAGGAGATACATCGCTTCCTCGAGTGCCAGGGACTTGAGGCGGAAGATCCGCCCGTTGTTGCAGTCAACGAACACACCAGCAATCCGCACTACACCCCTCAACCTCACACTTCCCTGCCGATTCGCGTCCAGGATTATGTATTGCTTGACGTATGGGCGAAGCGCCGTGTGGAGGGCGCAGTCTACTTCGATACCACGTGGACGGGCTTTGTCGGCGAGGAGATTCCGCGCCAATATGCCGAAGTCTTTGACGTGGTTCGCGAAGCACGCGACGCAGGGATCGAGTTTATCCGAACCACGTGGGGTCAAGGACGCACCGTGCGCGGATACGAGGTGGATGACGTCGTACGAGGCGTGATCACGCGCCGCGGTTATGGCGAGGCCTTCGTTCATCGCACCGGGCACTCCATTGGACAGGACGTTCACGGAAACGGCGCTAATCTGGATAACTTCGAGACCCATGATGATCGCATGCTGATTTCTGGCACCTGTTTCTCCGTGGAGCCCGGAATCTATCGATCGGATTTTGGAGTGCGAAGTGAAGTGGACGTTTACCTTGACGAAAGCGGCCCGAAGGTGACGGGAGAACTTCAACAGGCGATTGTCCCCATTCTTGCCGCTCGCGGTTGAGGTATGCTAACTTGATTGCTTATTTCCCGAAAGCATGCCTTCAGAAACTGAAAAAGGTCGTAGCCCTTCGCGCCATGTGGCCGGCCAGACGAACAATCAGAAGACCGCTTCACATCCCCGCCCGGAAACCAGCCGCCTGGTGACCCTTTGCATTGCCGCGTGGCTGATTCCGGGCCTCGGGCACTGGATGCTCAAGAAGAAATGGAGGGCCTTGATCCTGTTTCTTGCCATCATGGGAATGTTCGTTCTCGGCCTTCTGATGCAAGGCACATTTTTCGCTTTTGCCTCGCCTTCTTATCTGGAACGATTGGGATATCTCGGCGAACTCTGCGCGGGTCTGGCCATGCCGGTGGCGAAGTTTTTCGGCTATTCGGGCGGAAACCCGTTCTTCATCAGCGCGGATTACGGTACGGCTTATCTGGTTTCCGCCGGCATGCTCAACGTCCTGACCATCTTGGACGCCTACGACATTGCGCTCGAAAGGAAACCGTAAAAAGCAGTGAAGAGTGACAAGTGGGAGGTTCAAGACTTCTCACCTCGCACCCATCATTTGTGACAGGTGGCTATGATCCAATGGTGATCCATCACTTTCCGGCCATGGTTCTGTTTGCCCTCCTAGTCTCTGTGGTATTCGGCATTCTCGGCAGAGACACACTTCGGGAGCGGATTCTTTACGGAGTCAAATCGTTTGTTCTTTTCGTGGGCATCGCTATTCTGCTGGGCTGGATCATGTATCCTTTCCCGCGCTGACCTCCTCGCCCTTCAGAATCGAAAACTCGCAGGGCGGGCCGGGGAAGAGAGGGAATCCCCACTTGCATTTTGAGTTGATCTGACCTGATACTTTAATTTTTTCTGCAATCCTTCTGACGTGGTAAGGAGTTGAATCTGTGAGCTTTCACATAACCTCCAGCGGCAAAAAGCTTGTAACGTTGATCCCCGGCGACGGCATCGGTCCGGAAGTCATTCAGTCGGCTCGCCGCATCATTGAAGCCACCGGAGCGGCGATCGAATGGGATGAACGCGAAGCGGGTGCCAGGGTATTTAAGCGAGGTTTGCCTTCGGGCGTTCCTCAAGACACCATCGAGTCCATCCGCAAAACCCGGGTGGTTTTAAAGGGACCTCTCGAGACGCCGGTCGGTTATGGTGAGAAAAGCGCCAACGTCACGCTTCGCAAACTTTTTGAAACCTATGGAAACATTCGCCCGGTCAGGGAGATGCCGGGCGTTCCTACCCCTTACAATGGTCGCGGCATCGACCTCGTGGTGGTCCGTGAAAACATTGAGGACCTTTATGCCGGAATTGAGTACATGCAGACACCGGGAGTGGCCGAAGGGCTGAAGCTGATCTCTCGAAAAGGTTGCGAGAAGATCGTTCGTCTGGCCTTTGAGTTTGCCCGCTCCGAAGGCCGGCGCAGGGTACATTGCGCCACCAAATCCAACATTATGAAACTCACCGAGGGCATGCTGAAGCGGACCTTTGAGGAGATTTCCAAGGAGTATCCCGACATTGAAGCAAGCCATATCATCATCGATAATTGCGCCCACCAGTTGGTGAAAAAGCCTGAGCAGTTTGAGGTGATCGTCACCACCAACATGAACGGCGATATCATCAGCGATCTTTCCTCGGCGCTGGTGGGTGGTCTGGGATTTGCCCCCTCCGCGAATATCGGTAACGAAGTGGCCATCTTTGAGGCGGTCCACGGATCGGCTCCGAAGTATGCGGGCAAGAACGTCATCAATCCGACCGCTGTCATTCTTTCTGCGGTCATGATGCTGCGCCACCTGGGCGAGTTTGAGGCTGCGGATCAGATTGAAAATGCGGTTCTGGTAACTTTGGAAGAAGGCAGAGTTCGCACGGGGGACGTTGTGGGGTACGATCAGGGGACTTCCACCACCACCTATACGGATATGATCATTTCAAATCTGGGTCACAAATCCGCGCGCTGGCGTGTGCGCCAGCATCGGCCCCTCCAGCTCCCGCGCGTTTCGTCGCGTCCTGATCTGCTGACTCCCAAAAAGCGGAGGGTGGTGGGCGTTGATGTGTTTCTGGAATCGCCTCAGGATCCTGAGCAGTTGGGTCCTGCTTTTGAAAAAATCGCTTCAGAAACGCCGTTTCGCCTGAAGCTGATCTCCAATCGGGGAACCAAGGTTTATCCCGCCATGGGTGCGATTACGGATTGCGTGGATCACTGGCGATGCCGGTTTGTTTCCGACCGGGGAGAACAAAGCGTCTCGGACGAACAGGTGCTTAATCTCCTGCAGCGAATTTCGGCTCATTACACCTGGGTTCATGTCGAGAAACTTCTGGAAATTGACGGCGCATTAGGTTTTACCAAAGATCAGGGCGAGGATTAATACCCAGCGGGGGCGGAGAGCGCCGCTCATTGAAAAACATGGTGAATCCCTCGGATTGAATGACCGGGAGTCTATATCGTGACCCTTAGCGTCAAACCCTTAGTGGGCATCATTATGGGATCTCAGTCAGACTGGGAGACCATGTCGCATGCCGCGGAGACGTTGAAAGGATTGCAAGTTCCCTACGAGGTGCGGATCGTCTCCGCGCATCGCACTCCGGACGCCATGTTCGAGTATGCCGCAACGGCAGAAAAGCGCGGCCTGGAAGTGATTATTGCGGGGGCGGGAGGCGCTGCGCACCTTCCGGGCATGTCCGCAGCAAAAACTGTCCTGCCGGTACTGGGTGTTCCCATCGAGTCGCGGGTGTTGCACGGCGTCGATTCCCTGCTGTCAATTGTCCAGATGCCCGCTGGCGTTCCGGTCGGAACGCTCGCCATCGGCAAAGCGGGGGCTCAGAACGCGGCGCTCCTGGCCGCAGAAATTTTAGGTGTGAAATACCCTCATATTCGTAACTCCGTGCGCAGTTTCCGCGAGTCGCAGACAAACGCTATCCTGGATCATCCCGAGCCGCAAGGGGCAAATTAAGACCTGATAGGACGCTGATGCAATCCCCAGAGACCGCTATACGTCTCGGGCATCATGTCAAATTTTCCTTATGAAGATCGGAGTGCTGGGCGGTGGACAACTTGGCCGGATGATGGCCCTTGCGGGCTACCCCTTGGGTCTTCAGCTTCGGTTTTTCGATCGGACGGCCGAATCGCCCGCCGGGCAGGTAGCTGAATGCGTGGTCGCCGATTTCAACGACCCCGAAGCGCTGGAACGCTTCGCCCAAGGACTCGATCTGGTCACTTATGAATTTGAGAATGTCCCTGCTTCCGCCGCGCACTTTCTTTCCCGGCACGTTTCCAGGTTTTTCCCTCCTCCGCGTGCGCTGGAAATCGCACAGGACCGCCTGATTCACAAACAATTCTTTGCTGGCCTGGGGATTCCAACTGCCGACTTTCATCCGGTGACGTCCCGCGAGGAACTCGAAGCGAGTCTGGCAGCCACCGGCTTCCCTGCCCTGCTCAAAACACGTCGCTGGGGATACGATGGCAGGGGTCAGTACCTTCTGCGAGGAAGATCAGACCAGGAGGAAGCCTGGAAAACTCTGGGGGACACGCCCCTGATTGTTGAGAGCTTTATCAGGTTTGAAAGAGAACTCTCACTGGTTGCCGTCCGAAGCTCCACGGGGCAAACTGCGTTCTACCCGCTTACGGAGAACCATCATCGGCAGGGGATTCTGCGCCTTTCCCTCGCACCTGCTGCTGAAGTCCCTTCCGGCATTCAACAACTTGCCGAGGACTACGCGCAAAGAGTCTTTCACGAGCTGAACTATACGGGCGTCCTGACGATAGAATTTTTTTACGTGCAGGGCAAATTGTTGGCGAACGAGATGGCGACTCGGGTTCACAATTCGGGTCATTGGACGATCGAAGGAGCCCAAACCAGCCAGTTTGAGAATCATTTACGGGCGATCACGGGTTACCCACTGGGCTCGACCACCCCGCGGGGATACTCGGCCATGGTGAACTTCATAGGCTGCGTTCCTGATCCCAACGCCTTGCTGGCAATTCCCGGCGCTCACCTTCATCTTTACGGCAAATCGCCTCGGCCCGGACGAAAACTCGGACATGCAACCCTCTGTGCCGACTCACGGGTTGAGCTTGCCGCCTTACTCGATCAACTCCAGAAGTTAGCGAAATGCTGAGGTTGAAGTTCTTTTCTGCTCCGTCCCTGTTCGTCGAAGCGATAGCGAAGAATTCTTCTCTATGTGAAATCAGGCAGATACAGCGATCCCTCGTCGCCTTCCGTTCCTCAAGCAAAAATCTGTGGACCTACCCTAATAGGTCCCGTGCTATTTGCTGTGACCCGAACCGCCGTTCGCCCCTCGAGCTCGGAGCGCGGAAAGAATGTCCGATTTCGTCAAGACCCCCTCAAGCTTGCCGGTGGTGGGCGAAGTGACCAGCAACATGTGCTGGCCGCTCTGGTTCATCAGCAAGCTCAACGCTTCCATGACGTCACAATCGGGAGGAACCTTCATCACCCTGCGGTCCGTCAGTTCTCTGACGGTCGTTTGACTCCACTTTTGTGGAGGGACTTTGCTTAACGACCAAAGCGAAATAACGCCAAGAATTTGATGGTCCTCGTAAACCGGAAAGGCATTGTGGCGATGGTGGGCCGTCACGCTGTCGACAAATTCCCTCAGGTTGCGTGAAGCCTGGACTGAGATGACCTGCTTCTGCATCACTTCGTGAACCGGAATGCGCGCCAATTCAGCCACCTGAACAGCCTCGTGCAGGCGTTGGTCGCCGGAAACCGAGGCCTCGCCGGAAATCGCATAGGCGACAGCAGCGCCGATGAGCGTCGGGACGATATAGGGATGGCCGCCGGTAGCTTCCGCCACAAAGATGACGGCCGTCAGCGGTGTCTTATACCCCCCTGCCAGAAAGGCCGCCATGCCCACCGCAGCGTAGAGGTCAGGAGTCGCGCTGTGGACAATGGACTGAGCAAAGGCGGTGCCAAAGCTGCCGCCCGTCAGGAACAGCGGCACAAACATGGCGCTCACGCCTCCGGCGCCGAGCGAGAAGAGTGTCGCGGCAAGCTTGAGAATTCCAAAGACGACCAATTCCGTGGAACTGTGCGGATTCTGAAGGATATTGTTGACCGCCTCATAGTTTGGTCCCAGAGGAATCAGGGGGCCCTTGAAAAGCAAGATAAAGAGCAAGCCGCACAGCCCCGTCAGGAATCCGCCAATGGCCAGTTTCACCCAGTGCGGCATCGACGCTTTCACCGCAAAGGTTCGCGCGCGTCGGAAAGTGATGTCAAACGCCATTACGACGCCGCCACAGATCACGCCCAGCAAGGCCGACCATAAAAGATCCCTGCGCGAAAACCCCGCGGTTGCAGCAAAATCAAAGAGCGGCTTTGCCCCCAGAAATGCGGCCAGCGTGGCATAAGAAACCACGGAGGCGATCAACGACGGCAGCAGAGCCTCATGGGCAAGGTCATCCTTATAGGGCATTTCGATGGCAAAGACCAGCCCGGTGAGCGGTGCGCGAAAGACAGCCGCCATGCCGGCCGCCGCCCCGCTGATCAGGATAATGCGCCGGTCGCGTGGCTCCAGCCGAAAGCGCCTCAGCTTGGCCCAAAGCCAGGAACCGAGCGCGCCGCCGCCGTAAATACTGGGACCTTCCAGAGCCGCACTGCCCCCAAATCCCACCGTGGTGATGGCGGCAAGCAGCTTGGGTACGAAAGGGCGCATCTGGATGTGGCCCTGATGCTCATGATAGGAGCGGATGATCTCTTCCGTGGAATGCTCATCCGGGTCTGGAGTGGCATATTGCATGATCAGGCCCGTAATGATGAAACCCACCAGCAGGCCGGGCACAATGGCCAGAGGGTGACTGAGATAATAAGCCAGGATGGGCGGCCACATCCACGAGAGGATAATCTTGGCCAGCAACGTGGTCACTAACCCCGTCACCACACCCACGATGGGAGCCACAATCAACCATTTGTGGAGGTCTCGCGAGTAGGTTGCGGAAAGATCCTCATGAATGAGGGCGGTATATTTCCGCAGGCGTGGATGGTTCAGGATCCTGGATTGTAGGTTGGTCATCTGAAATATTTCTCAGATATTGCAAGACGTTTCGCTCGGGCTCGCCCCAGTGCATTCCGATTCCGGGTCGACTCGGGCTTTCCCTGGAAGACACCTTCCGATCCCGATGCCTCGACCGTGGCTCAATCCCCTTCAGGAGGTTTCGAAGCCAGCGCCAGACCCGTCCGGGCTTGAAACCTGGCCAACTCCCGGCGATGCAGCATGGCCAGCTTCGCCAAAACTTTCCTGCCCCGAGGTGTCAGCTGAACTCGCACGAATCGGTGATCGCGAGCAATGGATTCCTTGCTCACCAGGCCGCGACGGCAAGCGCGTTCGACCAGCCCCACGACGGCGTTATGGCGTTCCTGAAGGAATTCAGCAAGCTCGGAAATCGTTGCCCATCCCCGCCCGGTATAGCCTGCCACTCCCAGTAACAACTGGTGTTGTTGCGGCGTCACGCCAGCCATACGCGCCGCTTTCTCGCTGAAGCGCAAAAACTGGCGCAGCTGATAGCGAAACCAGGCGAGCTCGCGTATCATCGCTGCCGTCCCTTTGGGTTGTGTGTCTTTCGCCGGGGGCTTCGGAGTCACAGGGCAAATTATATCACAACATGATGTGTTGAACGGTCGCGCCCTGCCTCCGTCATTTCGAGCAAACGCGGCGGTCCGCGCTGCCCACTTGCTTGCCCTTCCTCAGGAGTGGGAATTCCCCTCCTTGCTTAAGGAGGGATAGGGTGGTTGTTCTGGGGAAGGAAAAAGTGTCTCAAATGTCTCATCCGTCTCCCTGCGCGTTTTCCGTCTTGCTATGCTGAGGCCGCGATGAAGACGAGAAATGGCAACCAACCGCAAAAATCCCATCGATGCCGGCCTCCGAAAGTCACTCTGGCGCGCCTGGCGTACCTGGTGTGGCGCTCCGGCCGGAAGGCCATCGGGCGCGTGAATGCGAACCGAAGATGTGCTGGAAATACAGGCAGTTATAAAGATAATTTCCGAATACCGATTTGGGTGCAAGGCCATGCGTTCCTCTTATTCCGAGGAGCCGAAGCCGACAAAGAATCTGGTGGGAAGTGAAAAGTGATGTGTGATAAGAAAAAAACAACCAAAGCACCGGGAGCGAGTCTTTGCTCGCCACTCATCGTGCGTCACGGCCTTTCAGATTCTTTGCGGGGATTACCCCAGGCAGAAATCCAGTGCTTCTTTGCCCTCGCTCTGCATGAGACATGGCGGAAGACTCCTGGCATTCAACGCGCCACTCTCGCCGGGCTTCATGCCGGGAGGGGAGCCGAGGACTGTGCGGGTGATCAGAATGACAAAGTGGCAGCGGTCAGATCAGGAAAGGGGGAGGAAGGGCAAAAAATTCCCCTTGACAACCGGAGGTCATCGGCGATAAGGTCAGACCACTGACCAGCATGAAACGATGGGTTCTGACAAATGACTTCAATCTGCCGGAGGTGCTTTATGAAGGGGCCAAAACTTTGGGGCGCGTGCCTGGCGGTGACTTTCCTTTTCATCCTGGCACTCTTTCCGCCACTCGCCCTCGGTCAGGCGATTACAGGTGATATCCTCGGCACGGTGCGTGACGCGAGCGGCGCCGTGGTTCCGGGCGCTAAAGTCGTCCTGACTCAGACGGCGACCGGAGTGCAGTTTTCGACCGTGACCGACTCCAGTGGCAACTACCTCTTCGCGCAATTGAAACCGAGCCATTACCGCATCGCGGTTTCCAAAGAAGGGTTCAAGACCACGACCATCTCCGACATTGATCTTCTCCTGGGCCAGCGGCCCCGCGTGGATGTGGTGTTGAACCTCGGGCAAGTGACGCAATCCGTGACGGTGAGCGCTGGCGGCGTTCAGCTTCTCGAAACCCAAACGTCTTCCATGGGGCAGGTGGTGCCGCAGACGGCCGTGGCAAACCTTCCCATTGTGAACCGGAACTTCATTGCTCTGACCACGCTTTCGGCAGGCACAGCCCCTATCGGGTCGGGCAATTCCCCCGCCTCCTATTGGACAGGTGCCGGCAGCGGAAATGTTACGGCGAGTGTCGCCGGGCTGCGGGAGTCCAATGAGAGTTTTCTGGTTGATGGTATTGAATCCCGCAATGCACGCTTCGGGAGTGCTAATCTGCGGCCCTCTTTCGACGCCATCCAGGAAGTCAAGGTGCAGACGGACAACTTTTCGGCGGAGTACGGGCGTTCGTCGGCGGTAATCAACACCACGATCAAATCCGGGGGCAACACCCTGCATGGCGATGCTTACGACTACGTTCAGAACGATATCTTCAACGCCAATGACTTCTTCTCGAATCTGAACGGGCTGCCGAAAGGACTGGTCCGATATAACGATTTTGGGGCGAGCCTCGGCGGTCCAATTTACCTGCCACACCTCTACGACGGGCGTAACAAAACGTTTTTCTTTTTCAACTATGAGGGTATCCGCAATCCAACCGTCTCCAATGCAACCGCCCTGGTTCCCAGCCGTGCTCAGTTGGCAGGCGATCTGGCAGACAATTCCGCTGGAACAGGCATTTTCCCAACCAGTTCCGCTTTTTGCCAGGCCAATCCTACTTCACAGAGTTGTGCGAATGTCATTGACCCCTCAACCGGCCAGCCCTTCCCGGGGAACACCATCCCTTCGACCCGGCTCGATCCGGTGGCGCAGAAGTGGCTCCAATTCTGGCCAGCGCCGAACCTCTCGAATCCGCCGATCAATGCCGCGAATGGGCGCGCGCTCTATAACTATGCGACCACCGTGCGCGGCTACGATAACATGGATCAGGAAAACACCCGAATTGACCAGACTCTGACCTCGAAAGACCAGATCTGGGGCAGCTTCACGCATGACAATCGGCCGCACATCGCCCCGGGTGTGATGCCCTATTCGGGAAACAACTGGCCGCTGAGCGACGATCTTTTACAGATCACCGAAACACACACTTTTGCGCCGGAAGTCGTGAATGAAGCGCGCTTCGGCTACAATCGCGGCAAGACCTACCTGGTCGGGCTGGGCGCCTTAACCACCAATTTTGCCCACGATGTCTTTGGATTCCAGAATACTTCTCCGAACCCGTTCGACTTTGGCGTGCCCGACGCCGGAGTGGCAGGCTTCACTTCGCCTGGCTCTCCCGCCGAGTCCATCGGAGCGCTCGATCAGGATTTCCAGTGGGTGGACAACCTGAGCATCGTCTCCGGTCAGCACAACATCAAGCTGGGAATCAATTACATTCATGAGAAGTTCTATCAGATTACGGACTTTGGCGGCGTGCCCAGTTTTAATTTTTCGGGCCGCTACACCCAAATTCCCTTCGGCATCGGAGATTTCCTGCTAGGCGACCCGGAGTCGGCCACGGCTTCCGTCGGCGACTCCTCGCAGGATCTACGATCGAACTTTTATGCCGGTTTTCTGCAGGATGATTGGCGCATCCGCCGCGATTTGACTTTAAATCTGGGCGTTCGCTACGAATACGGTCAGCCGCCATTCGACACCAGTTCGAAAACAGCCTGGTTCGATCCGGCCGTCCAACAGGTGGTTTACTCGCGGAGCGGCGGCGTTCGCAACGGAATTGTCGATCCGGACTATAACAACTTCGCGCCGCGCGTGGGATTTGCCTGGAGCCCTTCCTTTGTCTCCAACACCGTGGTGCGCAGCTCTTTCGGAGTTTTTTACGCCACCGATAATTGGAACGAATTGCAGTTCATGGTGATTGACCCGGGGTTCTACACAACCCAAACTCTGAACTCCGATCCCACCAAGCCGACCATTTCCCTGGAAAACATCTTCCCCGTTGGAACGCTGGGCGGGGGGACGACGGTGCCTTTCAGCATTGACAAGCGGAACCGCACTCCGTATGTGCAGGAGTGGAACTTTGACGTGCAGCACACGTTCGCGGGAAATTGGCTCGTGGATGTGGGATACATCGGTGACGTGGGGCAAAAACTGCCGCAACGGCGGAACGAAGACGGCCCGGCCTTTGACCCCACCGGGACGATTCCAATTTCACAGCGCGTGCCTTTCCCGGCCTTCAGTTGGATTCTGCTCACTTATAATGGCGGCTGGTCAAGCTACAATGGCCTTGCGGCGCGCGTCGAGCACCGGTTTGCGAACGGATTCTATTTCGTGGGGTCCTACACGTGGAGTCATGCCATTGATCTCGGCAACACCGATGACTTTTCGGGTTCGCAGTGCTGCTTCAAGGTGCTTGACAAGGGCAATGGCGACTACGACGTGCGCCATCGTGCGGTTTTGAGCTACGTCTATGACCTGCCGTTCGGTCGTGGCCGGCGCTTCGGATCGGGGTTGACCGGCGCAGCGGGCAAGCTGGCCGGTGGCTGGAGCGTCTCGGGTATTACGACGTTTTCAACCGGGCAGTATATGACGCCTACCCTGCCGCAAGACTGGCAGGTTCTCGGGGCCTTCAGCTCTTCCCGCCCTGACAAAGTGGGGCCCGCTTATCCGGCGCACCAGACTTATACAGATTGGCTTAACCTGAATTCCTTTGTGTTTCCAGGATGCCCCAGTTACGTACCCTGCACGCCCGGTTTGCACCTTCAAGGCACCGCCGCGCGCAACAGCCTCGAAATGCCCGGCATCAACAATTGGGATATCAGCCTGATGAAGGACACGCCGATCAGCGAACGGTTTGGAACTCAGTTCCGCGCTGAATTTTACAATGCGTGGAACCACACTCAGTTTGGAGATGCCTGCACCTCCGTTTCAGCTGGATGCTTTGGGGTGATCAACAGCCTTGGTCACTCCCCGCGCGTGATCCAGTTGGCATTGAAACTGCTGTGGTAGGCTGGGACATTGGCCTGCCAGGTTTTCATTCTCCCTCTGGGCGGCGCGCCTCAAAGTTCTTTCTGCGCGGCGCGCCCCCTCCTGGCATTCTTCATCGAAACGACATTCAGGGCGGAGCATCCGCCGCGTGGTGAGGCACCGGGCCGCCGCAATGCGAATCCATGAGATAAGGAGAAAAGCAAGATGAGAAAAATCCTGGGAGCTCTGCTGTTCGTTGTCATCGGCCTTGCCGGTTGCCAGCACAACAAGCCGGCTCCACAGAACCCTCCGGCCCACGCAGTAGACATCCACGTAAACTGGGACCACGTCGTTCGCGTGTCAAACTCAACGCCCACCTTGCAGGTGGTGGTGAATCCGCCGCTGCGGCGCGGGTCCTCGATTCACAATCGGGTCTTTGAGGCTCTCCACGACCTGGGCGCTGACGATGTGCGATACGTTCCCTGGCTTCCCTACCCCAAGCTGGGTGTGGCCGAACTTGAGCCTCCGGCGAATGGCAAGACTTCCTGGGATTTCTCCTTGATCGACCCGATGATGGACGACTTCATGCAGGCCACCGACGGACATTCGGTGATCATCAACTTCAGCACCATCCCGCAATGGATGTGGAAAACCCCGGCTCCGGTTCCCTATCCCTCCGATCCTGACCAGGTCACGTGGAACTACGAACAGGGCACAGAGTTGCGCGACCCCTCGATGAAAGAAGTGGCCGATTATTACGGCCGGCTGGTGAGCTGGTATACCCGGGGCGGTTTCAAGGATGAATTCGGCCATGAGCACAAATCCGATCATCATTACAAGATCGACTATTGGGAGGTGCTCAATGAAGTTGAGGGTGAGCACCATATGAGCCCGGAGTTTTACACGCACATTTATGATGCAATCACGAGCGCCATCCATAAGGTGGACCCCAAAATTAAATTCGTCGGTATGGCGCTAGCAGCTCCGTCGGAAGGGCCGCAATACTTTGAGTATTTCCTGAACCACAAGAACCATAAAACCGGAATTCCGCTGGACATGATTTCCTATCACTTCTACGCCAGTCCCAGCGCGGATGAAAGTCCCGACGCGTGGCAATACACGTTCTTCGAGCAGGCCCGAGGATTTCTCAATACCGTGCGGTATGTTCAAACCATCCGGCAGCGGCTCTCGCCGGAGACTCGCACCGACACGGACGAGCTCGGCGCGATCCTGCCCGGAGATCCCGAAGGCAAGGAACCCATTCCCAACTCTTATTGGAATCTTTGCTCCGCGATGTACGCGTACCTTTACGGCAACTTGGCAAACCTCGGCGTCGAGGTTGTGGGCGAATCACAACTTGTGGGCTATCCCACGCAGTTCCCCAGCGTCTCCATGGTGAACTGGAAAACGGGCCAACCCAATGCCCGCTTCTGGACTCTGAAGCTGCTGCATGACAATTTCGGTCCCGGCGACAAGCTGGTGGAAAGCCGCGCCAGCATCCCTTATGTCTATGTCCAGGGCTTTATCACCAAGGACGGAAAACATAAGCTCCTCCTGGTCAACGAGCGGAATCGCGATTTTGAGATTAACCTTCCAGGAGCCGCGAGCGGCATGGAGGAATACGTGGATCCAACCACCGGGGAGCAGCCGCCGGCTTCGGCGCAGCTTTCCGGTGAAAATCTCACTTTGCGTGCTTTCGGGGTGGCGGTGATTACGTTGCCGCAATAGATATCGGCAGGTCGCTGAAGAACTCGATTTTCCAGTAACTCGCCTGGGCAAGCTGAGCGAGGTTTTAAAACATCTTCTAAGCCTCAACAGGAGAAAACTCCCCTGCGAATTACAGAAGTCAAAGTCCATACCATCCCGATGAACTCCTCGTGGCTGAGCGAAGGGTTAGTGGCCAACCCCATGTCCATCTACCCCGCCTATCACGATAAGCGCTCAAGCTGGTTTGGGCCCATGACCTCGGCAATTGTGGAGATCCAGACAGACGCCGGCTTTCGTGGCTACGGCGTGGTAGGCGGCGCGAAGGGAAAGCTGGCCGCACCCATCATTGAAGAGCAATTCAAAAACCTGCTGCGAGGGCAAAGCCCCTTTAACATCGAGCTTCTCTGGGAGCAGATGTTCCGGGCGTCGCAATTTTACGGACGCAAAGGCGCCGTCATCGAGGTTATCAGCGGCATTGATCTGGCCTTGTGGGACCTTGTCGGGAAAGCTCTCGGACAGCCTGTCTATAATCTGGCGGGAGGAAAGGTGCGGGATGAAATACCGGTTTATGTCACCGGCAATTTCACCGAGCGCCACTTGCAGGAGGGCTTTCGGCATGTGAAGCTGGCGCTGCCGCACGGCCCGGCGGACGGAAAGGAAGGATTGCGAAAGAATATCGCCCTGGTGGAAAAGACCCGTCATCTCATTGGCCCCGATGGCGACATTATGCTGGACTGCTACATGTCGCTGGACGTCCCCTATGCTATCCAATTGGCTCACGCCGTGGCTCCCTTTCATGTGCTTTGGATGGAAGAGCCGGTGCCTCCGGATCAACCCGACGCCTACCGGCGGATCAAGGATGCCGCGCCGGATATTCTGATCACGGGCGGCGAACATGAATTCACCCGATACGGTTTCCGGGATTTGATTGAAAAGAGAGCCGTGGATATTCTCCAGCCTGATATTTACAGAGCGGGAGGGTTTTCCGAACTCAAAAAAATCGCGGCCATGGCCAGTGCTTATAACCTGCCCGTCATTCCTCACGGCGTTGGCGCGCCGACTTATCATTTCATTATTTCCACGCCCAACTGCCCGCGTGCTGAGTTCGTGGATATCTTCGCGCAAGGCGGCCGGCCACTCCTTAAAGGAGAACCTCAGCCTCAAAACGGCATCGTCAAGTTGTCCGACGCTCCAGGTTTCGGATATGAACTCGACCCGGAGATCCTTTCAGGGCAGGCCCCCGCCGCGTTAATCTGGTAATTCGGCGGCTGGACGGACATCAATGAGAAGGTATGCAAAGCCCAGGCGCTACTGCCACAGCCCATCTGCTCTGTGGGGCATATTAACTCTTTCTTCCCCTCATCCAATCCCAAGAACTTGCAGCCTTTGACATTCACACGATATATTCATCATTCTGTCTTGCTGCGGCGAAGATCGCTGGTTATGCCAGTGCTGAAAGATCGGCCTATTGCACAGGGAGCGGCTCTGCGCACTCTGGAGTCAAAAACATGAGAATCGTTGTCGTGGATGGCTACACCCTTAATCCGGGCGATTTATCATGGGAAGAATTGAACAAGCTCGGCTCCACTGAAATCTACGACCGCACCCCTCAAGAGCTGATCGTTGAACGAGCGTCTGGAGCCCAGGCCGTATTAACCAACAAACTTCCCTTTCGGCAAGAAACGCTGCGCGCTTTGGTCGGACTGCGCTATATCGGTGTCACAGCCACTGGATATGACATCATTGATGTCTCAACAGCACGCGAACTGGGCATTACCGTTACCAATGTGCCGACTTACGGCACGGATTCGGTAGCGCAGCACACCATCGCATTGTTGCTTGAGCTTTGTCACCACGCGGGTATGCACAATGATGCTGTTCACGCCGGAGAATGGTCTCAAAGCAAAGACTGGTGTTTCTGGAAATCACCCCTGATCGAACTGGCGGGAAAAACTCTCGGAGTGATCGGCTTCGGACGGATTGGCCGTCGAGTTGCGGAAATTGCTCACGCCCTTGGGATGCACATTCTGGCGCACAATGCCAGCCATAAAGACCCCCCGGTTTATGAAGAATTCGTGTGGGCGACCACGGAAGAGATCCTGATGGCCGCCGACGTGGTGAGCCTTCATTGCCCGCTTACGCCGGAAACCCGGGGGTTGATCAATGCCGACCGGCTTCGGCTGATGAAGCCGAGCGCTTTCCTCATCAATACGGCGCGCGGCGCGCTGGTCGTCGAGCAGGACCTTGCGGACGCCTTAAATCAGGGGAAGCTGGCGGGCGCGGCTCTTGATGTGCTCTCGAGCGAACCGCCATCCCCTGACAACCCGCTGCTCAACGCTAAAAACTGCATTATTACGCCGCATCTGGCCTGGGCCACGCGTGAAGCTCGCGCCCGCCTGATGCGCGCCGCCATCGACAACCTGGAAGCGTTTCTTAGAGGTCAGCCCCAGAATGTCGTAAACGGCTAGGCTGCTTTATTTACGAAGGCGTGGGGAGACCCTACGTGGGCTGTTGCTGTTTGGCGCCTTGCCGTTGTAAGCACTTGCCAAAGGTTGCCGCGACGATCGCGACCACCATCCACAAAGCGATGGCATAGACTCCATACCACAGTGCTTCCTGCGCGGGGCTGACTCGTGTGGGACTCAAAGCTACCAGTGACCCTGTCGAGGCAACGTGCAAGAGTTGAGCCAGCAGTACACTGCTGGTGTTGACGTAGACCCAGCAGATTATCACCCTCATCGCCGTCATGGCCGCTGCAAACGCGAGAAAAAACTGAGGCCAATATGCTCCGTGAGGAGTTGCAACTCCAAGGTAATTGATCACAGGAAGGTGCCACAAGCTCCACAGCAGCCCAAGGATGATGGCCGGGCCCAAGACATTCACGGGCGACCGCATCTTGGGAAGAGCGTAACCCGTCCAGCCAATTTCCTCCAAAAATCCGGCCACGATTCCAAACGAGATTCCGACCAGAAACGTGTTCGGCGTAAAGACCGCAGACAAGATCGTCTTTAAACCCAGGAGAACGGCCGCGATAAGGCCCGCGGGAATCAGAAGCGTGGCATACCAGCGCGCCGGAACGCACGCCCGATGCATGCGAGAGAGGAGTTCACGAAATCCGATCCGGCCATCCACTAATCTGGTCAGCACCAAGCCGGCGACACTCGGCCCAAGAAGCATGACCGGGAACATCACCAGGCCATCCATCTTGGTGAGCGCCTCGCCGCGGGCGAGCCTCGGCGCTGCCACAGCCAGCGCACCCAACCAGGAGATCGCGTAAGTAAGCACAAAATATGCGCTGACTGGATGGCGTTTGATCAAATTTAGCTCCAAAGGCGATCCCAGGAGCGTTCGTCGTTCCATTCAGTCGTCGGCTCAAAATAACCCGTGCCGGGTTTCAGGTGTTGCCTTACGACATCCTCGTTCAGGGTCACACCAAGACCTGGTTTATCCGGAACAGTGATAAAACCTTTGTTAACGATTGGCTTTTCGATGCCTTCCACCAGGTCCTGCCACCACGGCACATCCAGCGAATGGTTTTCCAACGCCAGGAAATTCCGCGTAGCCGCCGCGCAGTGGACGCTCGCCATGCAGGCCACCGGCGTTCCCGCCATATGCATCGCCATGGGCACACCGTGTCGAAAGGCCATGTCGCCGATGCGGTGAGTGCGAAGAATTCCACCTGAAGTGGCAAGGTCAGGATGAATCTTGCTGACCACGTGTTGTGAGCACAAGACCTCGAAATCTTCCTCGCGGTAAATATCCTCACCGGTCAGCGTGGGCGTTGGGCTTTCCTGAGTGATGTGCTTCAAGAGATCGGTGTAATACCAGGGAATCACATCTTCAATCCAGGAAAGGTTGTACTTTTCATATGCCTGCCCCAGGCGGATGCAGGATTTGACGCCAATGTGCCCAAGATGGTCCATGGAAAGCGGGATTTCCATGCCCACGGCTTCGCGTACTGCCGCGACATATTCGCAGAGCTTGTCAATTCCCTTATCCGTCACTTCCGTGGCTATGAAGGGGTGAGGCTGAAAAGTTTCCTCCCAGCGGCTCAGACCTGAAGGCTGTGTGATAGTGCCCGGAATGTCTTTGATCAGATCGATCCCGAGATCCATTTTGAGCCAGGTCAGCCCCATCTCTTCTTTGCGGGCTTTTTCGCGTTGGGCATAAATTCTGGGGTCTTTCGATTCCGTCGTGTCGGCGTAAATCCGGATCCTGTCGCGCCACTTGCCACCCAGCATCTGATAGATGGGAACCCCGTACACTTTTCCGGCAATATCCCACAGCGCCATTTCGATGGAGACGACGCCACCCGCCTGCCGGGCATCGCCGCCGAACTGCTGGATCTTCTGGAAAATATAGTCAATGCGGAGCGGGTTTTCTCCCAGGATGCGGCTCTTCAACATCAGCGCATAGGTGGGACTTGCCCCATCGCGCACCTCACCCAAACCATAAACACCCTGGTTCGTGTCAATGCGAACGATGGGACAGGGGCTTGGCCCCGGCTTCACCACCGTCGCTACGCGTAGGTCTGTGATCTTCAGCGTGGACGGGCTCGAATGCGTGTTCACGTTCTGCTGAATCTGCTCTTCGGCACTTGGCTTTGCCTCGCTCGCGAGCAGCGCCCCACCCAGCACGGCCGCCGAGGTCTTCAAAACTCCTCGACGATCGATTGCCGTCGCATCTCTTCTCATCATAAGATCACTCCTTAAGATGACGCGCCCCATGGGCGCGGCGAAACTTGGTCTTAGCCCCGCCTATAGCCGGACGTCTTAAAATTGCCGTTGCTCTTCTCAATCGAAGAAGTCGCGATCCTCCTCTGAAAGGTGCGCCTTGGCTGCCCGGACGTTGAAGGTAACGCCGAGACCCGGCTTGTCCCAAACATCGATGAACCCTTTTTTGACGATCGGGTCCGGCAGGCCCTCGACAATGTCATACCACCACTCTGGCTGGCCTACCGGGTATTCAAAGGCGATATAGTTTTGGGGCAGGGTCGCCCCCATTTGCACTTCCGCCGCCAGTCCGATAAGACCGTCAAAAATTCCGTGCGGAGCAACAAGGATGCCGTGGAGATCGGCGTACTCCGCAATCCACTTCAGCTCCGCCATCCCACCCACATCTTCCGGATCAGGGCCGATCACATTGACAGCCTGTTGTTCAATAAGATCCTTGAAGTTCTCTCGGAGGTAAATCTCTTCTCCGGTATGAATCGGGGTCGATGTGCTCTCGGTGACCTGCTTGAAAACCTGGGCGTTTGGATAAGGTGTGTAGTCGCCGGTGATCAAGTCTTCAAGCCACGTAATATGGAGCGGCTCCACCGCGCGCGCAAACCGGATCGCATCCTTGACTGTCCAGCCCGGTCCACAGTCCAGCGCCAGCCCGACTTCATCGCCAAGAACCTTCTTCATGGCCTCGACACAGGTAATGAGATAGTTGAGGCCGCGCTCCGTCATTAGCCCGCGATCCATGTGCGGCGGCCCCGTCCGCGGCTGGTCATACCACATGTCCGGCAAGGCGCGCATCACCGCCGGATTGTGGAACCCGATGGGCTGCTTGATCAATGTGTAGCCCTCTTTCGCTTCCTTCACCTTCGCCGCGATCTCGGCGTAGTCCTGCGGCGTGCGCGGGACAGAGTGCACGTTATTGATGGAGTTTCCGTAGACGCGGACGCGGTCGCGCAGCTTCCCGCCCAGCAGCTTATACACCGGCAATCCGGCCACCTGCCCGGCGATATCCCAGAGCGCGATTTCGATGGCGCTGACAGCGGCGCCCCAGGGCTTGAACGCGCCCATCCGACGGATCTTCAGCATCACTCGTGCGACGTCCGTTGGGTCTTCGCCCAGAAGATACCTCTTGTAAAAAAGCACCATTGGCTTGAGATACGGTTTGGCAGACTCCGCCTGACCGTAGCCGGAAATGCCCTGATCCGTGACAATTCGAACTGTCGGGTTCCGCCCGATGATTGCGCATTTGAGATCAGTAATCTTGATCTTGATCGATCCATTCCGCGTCCGGTTTTCAGGAAACGGCAGACCACTCCCCGGCTGAGCGCCAAACGCCGTGGACGCTGCAATTCCTGAGAGTGATCCGAGAAATCCTCTTCGTGTCCAATGATCCATGAGTCCTCCTGTTGGAGTCGACGAGAATCCCAAAGCACGCCGTGCGGATCTGCCGTTGAGGTCCGCGCCTTCTGGTCGTAGAAGTTGTATGAACTGCAGAGCCGCAAACGCGGGCCTGCGCTACTTCGCTCAATGTTCCTTCAGCCGCTGTTTGGAACCTTTCGAAGCGGCCCAGCGGTTGAATTCCTCAATCATCTGATTTGACCAACGGCCGTCAATCTGACCTGGCGTGTACTTCTGTTCGCGCAGCATCATCTCTCCCCAATCGTCAATCAGATGGTCCAGTTCTGCATGGTCAGCCACTTGTTCGGCGAGTTGCGGCGGGATGAACGTGATCCCCTCCGGATCGCTCACGGCTACATCACCGGGCATCACCATTGTCTGACCAATCCGAATCGGCACGTTAATTCCCATCAGAGTCACGTTCCTCAACGCCGAAGGATCGGTTCCACGGCTGAAAACTTCGAACCCTTTAATATCCTCGATCTCGGCAGTGTCGCGCACCGAACCTTCCACGATCAGCCCGTCGATGGGAAGCCCGCTGCGTTCCTTGGTGGCAACCGATGTGCCAAGATTGGAGCCAATAATGGTGCCGTCTTGGATTTTTCCGAAGAGATCGACCACCATCACATCGCCCGGCTTGAGCGTATCAATGATCCAGGAATTTTCCCCTCGGGCGTGGCGGCCTTCCTTTTTGGCGTTGGCCCTGATCACCGAATCCACATCCGGACGATAGGGCATAAACACTGCCGTCACCACGCGGCCAATCAGTCTCTGCTCTGAAGGATTAATCACCTTCCAGCCGCCCGCGAATTGATTGCGATAGCCCGCCTTCTGCAAGACTTCCCAGGCTTCTTCAGCCGTTGCGTTCTTCAGACGTTGTAACACCGAATCGGGAACTCGGGGTCGCCCGTCCGGAAAGCGCTCGCCGTGCCATGCGGGCGTGAATTCAATGAGCTGCTCCTTTGAAAACATTCCAAGCTGAGCCCACGCGCAGAGGCCTGCACCGAGCATCAGAATGACCAACAGCCGTAACGAGAAATGCTTTCTCATATCCCTGTCTCCTCTGTGAAAGGGGGAGAGTATAACAGAAAAGCTCAATTCGCACACGAGATGCGGAACCGAATGGGCGCAGACCTGTGGTTAAAGCCGACGCGCCGAATGAATAGGCTCCGAGCCACCAGCCTGAGGTCCTCCTTTCCGGTGAAACAAAATTCACGGATAAGAAGTGGCGCGCCTGGCAAGAAACAGCGGCAAATCCAGGGACAACTGCAACGGTTCGATGATGCAGTGGCCATCCTGTGAGCGGTAGTAAGCCATGGCTCCCAATTCTTCAATGGCTCCTTCCATCAGCAGCGAGCAGCCGTGCGATTCCAGTTGCTGTCTTGATGTAGCGAGATCTGTCACCAGAAACCCAAGGTGATGGATGCCGGGGCCATGTGCCCGGAGATATTGGGCATAGATGGTTTCTCCCTCGAGCGGCTGGATCAGTTCAATCGCAGAGACTCCCATGAGCCCGTAGCCAATACGTAGCTTAAAATCCGGCCCGCTGCCGCTGAAGCGGGAATTCGTTTCGTTCGCTTCAAAAACAGAGAAGGATATCCCCAGGTTCATGCGCCATGAGTCCATCGCCGGAACGAGATCGGCGACGATGATCCCCGTATGATGCGAGCTCAGACGAAACAATTACCGCCTCCCGAGTCACAGGCGAAAGGTCACCTGGAGTCCATCGCAGGGCGGTCAGTGCCTCATGTGCACCACCGACCCAATAAATCTTTCTCGATAAAGAAACGTTCAGAATAGCAGCTTCAAGGCCAGTTGAAACTCGCGGTTATCAATATTGGTGCTTGTTATTCTGCCTGCGGTTGGCGAGCCGATCGCCGTATTGATTCCGGCAACCGAAAACGACGGCGTGTTGAACAGGTTAAAGGCATCAGCCCGAAACTGCAGCGTAAATCGTTCCCTGATCTTCGTATTCTTGGCCAGGGATACGTCAAAATCCACCAGGCCTGGACCACGCAGCACCCCGCGCGCGACGTTCCCGTAGGTGTCGGGTGGCGGCGCCACGAAGCAGGCCGTATTGAACCAGTGAGAAGGGTCGGGATTGGCCAGTGTGCCGCTACAAATGCGATCGGGCCAACTCGGTGCGCCGTGGTTCACTCCCTGGTTCAAAGTGAGGCTGAACGGAAACCCGCTTTCCAGAGTGGAGATGCCGTCAAGCTCCCACCCGCCCACCACGCGGCTCAGGAAGGCATTTGAGGTGGCAAAGCGCTGTCCTTGCCCGAAAGGCAGGAGATAAACCCAGCTTCCTACGAAACGATTGGTGATGTCGAATCCGGACGGACCATAACCCGCCCTCCGGTCGGTGTAAGTCTGCGGATTGCCGACGGCTCCCCCGCCGCTGGCACTGCTGCCCGCGTAGTCCAGCGACTTCGCGTAAGTATAGCTCGCAAGAAACTGCAAACCATGAGAGATATTTTTCTGGAACTTTACCTGAAGGCTGTTGTAATTCGACATATTGCCCGGGAAATAGTAGTTAATCGTGGCGACATTCGAGAGCGGCGGAATCAACCGCCGGGAAGCGAGCGATCCGCCCCCCGGCTGCACTTCGTTCATGTTATAGCCTTCCTGGAGATGAATGCCGCGGCTGCCCGCATAGGCAACTTCCAGCAGCATGGTAGAAGTCAGCTGGTGCTGAACGTCAAAGTTATAAGTCTCCATGTACGGCGTCTGATTGGCAAATGCCCAGCCCAGCACCAGTGGGTTGGCTGCATTCAACTGCGCCGTGGTAAAAGGTTGAACGGCCAAGGGCGGGCCGAAAGGATCGGCAATGGTCGGAACAGAGGCCATCTGCGAGGCCAGCGGAAAGACCGGAGGGTTGTAATTTTGCGATATCGTGTAGGGAACCTGTTGGCCCAGGAAATTGGAGCCGGAAGGCATCAGCGGGAAGTAACTGATACCGTATCCCGCGCGGATCACCGTCCTGCTTGTCAGCTCATAGGCGAACCCAATACGCGGTTGAACGTTCTTGTAGCGGGTCTGGACGTTTCCTGACCGCGAGGTCCCGTTGACGGCAGCGTAAATGAGAATGTCGTTCGAAGGATCAAAGTTCACATAACGATCGCGCTCTTCGGTTGGCGCGGTGAATATATCGTACCGCATGCCAAGGTTGAGCGTGAGTCGTGAATTCACCTTCCAGTCATCCTGTACAAAGGCAGCGTATTCATCATCCCGAAGATAATAGGGCGTCACCAGGAATCCGCGTGAGCCGCTGGTGGAAAAGCCCAGCAACAGGGTAGCGATGCCCGAGCCACCGGTGTTCGTGACGGGATCGTTCGTGAAGTTATCGTTAAAATTGAGCGATCCTCGCGTGTTGGTGTTGGTAAAGGGCTGGAAGTCCTTGTTCACACCCCGAAAACCAAACTTGAGCTGATGCCGTCCGGTAATCCAGGAAACCACGTCTTCCAGTTGCTCGTCAGTTTCCTTGGGATTTGCAGGAAGGAAGGCAGGCCCGCCGCTCAGTCCGGTGAAGTCCTGAACATTAATATTGGGAATGCCGGTCGTGAAGCGAGTCACGTTGATGTTCTGGATGCCGAGCGCAGTGGCTGTATGATGGCCAATATCAGACTGCGTCGAATAGGGATTGGTGCGGACATATCCGGCGCGGAATTCATTCACGACATTTGATTGAAAGATGTGGGTTTCATTGAACGCCAGACCCTGCGCAGCAAGTGTCGTATCCTGCACTCCGGCAACGTAGGGTCCCAGGTCAAACTCCTGCACTTGCGAAGGATTGGAAGGCAAGCAGCAGGCTGACTGCCCTTGCGGCGCAACCAGGGCATACTTCTCGTAGCTGAACCGCGCAAACAGAGTGTCTTTCTGGCTGAAGGTGTGATCCACGCGAATGTTGCCGCCGTTATCGTTGATGGTGCGATCGGCGGTATCGAGGTAGTTGTTGAAATTGCCCGGGGCATTCGGAAGGGGATAGAGGCTTGCCACCCTCAGGCCTACCGCATTGATGAGGCTTGGAGGAATCACATTCCCTGGAAACGGCTGGCGCACAATCTGGCCGTTCACCACTTGCGTCGTAAACGGGTTGTAGATAGTGATAACGCCCTTGCTGCCTGTATATTGGCTGAAATCGCCGCCCCGCACGGCTGCTGTGGGCACGGAGTTGACAAAGGATAATCCCTGAATCTGCCTCTCGCCGTAATAATCCAAGAAGACGAAGGTGTGATTACGCCCGTTATAGAGCTTGGGGATCAGTACCGGCCCGCCCAGTGTCACCTCAAACTGGTTGCGGATGAACGGGGGTTTCGGAGCAGTGGGAGCCGCAAAATAGTTTCGCGCGTTTAAGGCCGTGTTGCGGAGAAAATCCATCGCTGAACCGTGGAATTCATTGGTCCCCGAGCGCGTGGAGACAGAAACCACTCCGGCGCCACGTCCGAATTCCGCCGAGTATGTGCCGGTCAGCACTTTGAATTCCTGGATGGATTCCACCGAAGGCTGCACCATCACGGTATTAAACGTCTCTTCGTTATCCTCAATGCCGTCCACCAGCCAAGCATTGGCATTCGCCTGACTGCCCAAAGCGTTAAAGTCTGAAGCGGCCCGAGGATTAAATGTGCTGGCGCCGGAAAGGTTTTCACCAATCTGACCGGTCGTAACGCCCGGTGACAACCACACCAGTTGAGCGAAATTCCGCCCATTCAGCGGCAGTTCCTCCACTGGTGCGCGATTGATGACCTGCCCCAGCGAGGAACTCTGTGATTCCACCAGAGGCGGCGCCGCCGTCACACTGATGGTCTGGGTCACCTCTCCCAACGTCAGAGTAAAATCCACTTTCACCTGCTGATCCACCTGAAGCACGATGCCAGAACGCACAGCAGTCTGAAAGCCACTCTTGGCAACGCTTACCTGATAGGTCCCTGGAATAAGAAAAGGTGCGTTGTAATAACCATTCTGATCGGTCGTGAAGACCAGAGATGTGCCTTTCTCAGTGTTTGTCACAGTCACCCTCGCCCCTGGAATAACCGCACCGCTCTGCTCCTGAACGGTGCCCACGATTGTTCCCGTAGTCACCTGCGCGAAGGCGGAAATCGTCAGCGACCAAACAACCATACATGCGGTAAGAAATCCTACCCACTGTCGAGCCATTTTTCTCCTCCCTCTGGGTTTCCGAATTGACTCTTTTTGGCATGCCTGCCAACAGGCATACCAGCCGGCTCCCGATTTCTTCGGAGCATATCAGAAAAAAGCTTCTTGAGATAATCGAATAGGCAGGAAGCCCTCCCACGTGTCTCAATCTACGGTGATGTAGATTGTAACCCTTCAGGTCAAGCTTTTTCCGTGGCCGCTCGGGTTCTATTCAAAACTGCCCAAAGTGGTTTGAGCTATGTCTTGCGATTATTGACAAATGGCGGGCTTACAACCGGCAGGTTCATTTGCCGCAAGAGATCTTTGAATGCTGATTCCTGACGAATAAGGTCCAGGCGTGGGTCGCGTAGAATCCAGATCAACCAGACATCGTGTTCGTCATATGCTTTCACAAGCCATTTAAGGCCCTGCTCCTTGTCTCCCAGGCCCAGATAAACGATGGAGTAGGCGTAGGGCGAAACGTAGCTCTGTTTGGCCAGCGTTCTTAACTCGCTCAGGACTTTCTTAGCTTCAGACTTGTGACGGGCTCGTCCGTAAGTGTAACCCAGGCTGGCCAGATTAATCGGATTCCCCACCGACCCTTGCTGCGCTCTTTGCAATGCCGCAATGGCCTCGGTGAACTTTCCCATTTGCTCGCAGGCCAGACCCAGGACGTGATATGCGGGCGAAAACTGCGGTTCCACCTCCAGCGTTTTCCGCGCCTGTTCAACGGCCCGGACATTTTCCCGAGCCATGTACCAATTCCAGGCCAGTTCCATGTTGATCACCAGCGAGAGAGGATCCAATTCTCTCGCACGCTCCATTTCCCGGGCAGCCTCTTGTGACCGTCCCAGAGCGGCGAGAAAATCCGCGTACCAGCGGTGAGCCGTGGCATTATTGGGATTCAGTTCCAGCGCCAGCTTATATTCCATCGTGGCCTCTTCCCAATTCCAATGGAACGATTTCAGGATACCTGCCAGCGAGGCATGGGCTTCCGCCAGAGTACTGTCCATTTCCAGCGCTTTTCGAGCTGACATTTCGGCTTTTGGCATCACCTCTCCCGACGGACGGATACCAAAAAAGGCAAATAAAGCGTAGGAATCAGAAAGCCCGGCGTAGGGGAGCGCAAAGGTCGGGTCCTGTCGGATCGCCCGTTCGAAATACGCAATGCCCTGGTTCAGACCTTCCTCGGTCATCTTGTTCCAGTGATACCTGCCTTTCAGATAGTCCTGGTAGGCCTCGGCGTTTGTCGTATAGCGCTTCGACAACCTCTTTTTTTCTTCCGCTGTGAGCCGCAGGCGAAGCTTTTCAGAGATCTCTTTTGAAATTTCCTCCTGCATTTCAAGAATGCTGGAAAATTTCCGGTTATATTGCTCGCCCCAGAGCCTCCAGCCCTTAAGGGCATCAACCAACTCAACTCCAATTGTCAAAAGGTCTCCGCGCTGCATCACTCTTCCCGTCAGCAACGCACGGACATTAAGATCGTGCGCCAGCATCTGCGGATCAATCTCCTTGCCTTTATAGCGAAAGACTGTCGTCCGAGCCATCACGCGAATCTCAGGCAATTGCGAAAGCGTATGGATAAGGCTCTCGGTGATCCCGTCGCTCAAATATTCTGTTTCGATATCACCGGCGGCATTTTGAAAGGGGAGGACAGCAATCGAATCCACCGTCCCTCCATTTTGGCCGTGGAGTCCCCCAGCCCGTGAAGTCGTATCGACGGGCGCGATAAAGCGGTAACCGTAACGCGACCGCGTCTCCACAAAGCGGGGATTTGCCGGAGAATCCCCCAGGGCGTGGCGCAGGGAGTTGACTGCGGTATTCAAACTCCGGTCGAACCCTACGAAAGTATCCGGCCATAGTTTTTCCCGTAACTCTCTTCGCGTCACCACCTCACCGGCCTTTTCCAGAAGCAATTCAAGAATTTGAAGAGGCTTTTGCTGAAGCCTCACCTTGAGGCCGCGCCTCCGCAATTCGCGTGCCTGGAGGTCAAGCTCGAAAACGCCGAATCGAAAACCTCGAATCTTTTGCCTTGTTTCTTCGGCCATCTGCACAAGCCTTCAATAAATTCCCGGCTCAGATCAAAACCGTGAGGTTGTGAAGCTGATTGATGTTTTTTCGGAAGTCGCTCGTAGTCAAGAGTTTAACAGAGGATAAAAGTTTGAGCAAATGCTGATGGGCGCTTCCCCCTGCTGCCGGCTCTAATCAGAGTGATTCATACGAAGCGAGTCCATTGGGGGCATGAATCAAAAAACTATATTTGGAGGTCTTATGGCAATCAATTCTCATGGCTCAATTCTCAAGGATGAACATATCCTGCCAGTCCTAGCAACACTCCTTCTATCCATTCTGGCGTTGCTTATGGCCGCAGGAATCGTGCAAGCCCAAGGCATCAACGGCAGGCTTACTCTACCCTTTCCAGCTCATTGGGGAACCGCCGTGGCGCCTGCCGGCGATTATCGGTTCACCCTGATGTCGGGATCGATAGAAAATCCGTTCATCCTGTTCGTCCAGGGTAAAAAAGCTTCGTTCTTCGTGATGGCAATGAGGTCTGAACATGGAACTTCGGCCGTTCAGAGCCAGCTCAACGTCCTCAAATTGGGCAACGCCTATTACATCAAGAATCTCGAAAGCAAGGAATCAGACATGACCATCTGGTTCCACCTTCCTAAAGACGCAGCCAGGCAGCAAAACGTGATTCACATTCTGACGGCAAGAAGTCACGAGCAACATGGTTAGACCGCAATGGTCAGCACAATATAACCGGACTCGGTCGGCATGCTCTTGACCAGCCCTCTACTTCTCCTCTCCCCATTGAGGGAGAGGAGTTGCGGTAAGTGTTTTTCATACTTTGCATGAGTCGGATGTTGGCGCACTTTCTCCCCCGTTTCAGAACTGACAACGAATTTACAATCCAATGACATATACCCATGTCTTATTCGGCATGATCACAGTGGCACTGGAACCAGCGAAGAATCAAAAAACTCAATCATCCCATGTAACTCAAAGGAGGCAACATCATGAAGCAAGTAAACAACGGCATGAAGAGCCGTACCAGCCGACGCTCATTCATACAGAAAGGGATGCTCACGGCAAGCGGCGCAGCGTTGGGAACTGGGCTGTTAGCCAATGGG